>ERZ773072.273-NODE-273-length-31470-cov-20.453255_pt1 | contig 31470 bp, 43 predicted proteins | sample MGYA00580617_ERZ773072 | MGnify/ENA primary metagenome ERZ773072 (study PRJEB29015, sample SAMEA2737970) | human oral metagenome | biome: human oral; feature: human-associated habitat; material: dental | place: China | collected 2122 ...
TACTGCAGCAGGGGTTGTCGTTTTGAGGCCGTCTGAAAAGGTTTTCACGCCGCGTGCCGTCTGCGCGCCTGTCAACAAAACGGCTTGGCCGGCCGCAGTTCTGACGGCCTCCTCCAGTTCGGCGGGCGATACAGTGATTTTTGCCCACTCAGTCCAGCGGCCGCCGTTGCGCTTGCCGCGCCGCCATACCTCATCAGCATCAAACGGGATATAAATCTGATGCGATGCCAGGTCTGTGTCGCTGTTATAGGCAGACGGCATACTCAACAGGCTGCCTGCTTTCGCTGTAGGGTAATTTCGCTCCGGCGTGGCATAAATGTTTAGTATTTGCCCGTATATGCCGGGGAAAGTGATGCTGTTAAGGTCTTCTTCGGTCAGTTTTTTAGTGTTTGCCTTGCCTGACGCCGCCTCTGCCGCTTTTGCAGCTACCCAGCTTTGATAAGCGACTGTCTCCCCTCCATCGCCGATCGCATGAAACCGCAAGACTTTTGCCTTTTTGCCCGGCTCCTCAAATTTAAAGTTAAAACGGATGCTGTCGGCTACTGCCTCAGCCGCCGATGGGTGCGCCTCGAAAATCCATTTTCCTTGACCTGACAACATACTGAGCTTATTCCACACATTCGCACGGCCGACGGTCAGCATGCCGTCCGTAATGATTTGGTCGCCCCTATTGCCCAGCTTTTCGTCGTTTAGCTTTTTACCCATCGCGGCAGATAATGCCTCACTGTCCGACGTGCCCGTCAAGGTGTTGTTTGTCCGCACGACGCCTGCCACCGTGGGGCTTGCCTTGTCGATTTCATGGCTGTGCGTATTGCTCACAGCCGCGTTAGTGGACGTCGCTGTTATCTTGGACGGCGTACCCAAAGCAAACGTTCGATTTCCCGCCAGCGTACCGCCGCCTGTCAATCCCGCACCGGCAGCCAGCTGGATTGTCTTGTCCGCCTTTTGTGTGTCGGTGCGGTCTGCCGCCGCCTTGTATTCCGCCAGCGTGTTTTTCAGCCAGCGGGTGCGGTCAAAAAGGACGCGGAATGTCAGGTTTATGGGTGCATTCGGCCCACCGATTACGCTGTCGCCCGGCATCACCATGCGCCCCGTCTCCGGGAAGCGCGATTGCTCTTCAAAGTTACTCATTATGCGGCTCCAAAATTGTAAGTCCCGTCAAATACTAATGTACCGTCCCATTTAAACGCCTCAGAACGGAAATCCATAAAAATCAACTCGCACCGCAATGGCGCAATGCGGCCGAGAATGCGGCGCAACACAGCCGCTTGCGCGTTACTGATGACGCGCTTGAGTACAATGCCGTATTTCGCCCAATCGCCTTCGCCGCCACCGTACTGATACACACCGTTGAATTGGGCCGTACCGTTCCACCGTAACGCGGCGGCGTTTTCGACAATATCGATTTCGCCCAAGTCCAAATCGCGAAACAGCTTTCGCACGATGTACGGCGTGCCCTTGTGGGCATGCAGGGTCACATATTCGGCAATCAGCCGCCGCTTGGCCTGCTCCGTCTCGGCAAAATCCCATCCCTCATCCAAGCCGACACTGTTTGCCCAAGCCAGCCACGGCAGCCATTCGGCAGGGCAGGTGGCAGGATCGCGCACCTGCCCGATAACGGCCGCATTCAGCCGCGCATCTGTTTCGTCGGTCAGCGCGGCCAATGCGTGCTGCAGCGGGCTGTTGGCAGACGGTAAAATGCTGCTCATCACACCTCCCGCGCCGTCACGGCGGTAATGACGATAAATTCCCCGTCCTGACAGGCCACATCGGCGGTCGGGCTAATCAGGCGGATGCGGTGCACGCCCTCCATATCCAGTGCGCCGATGATTTTCGACAACGCGACGAAACCGCCGATTTTTCCTGATTTTGCCGCCAAATCGTTCAATGCCTGCCGTTGCGCCTGCTTGATTAAGTCTTTGTCCGGCCCGGTCAAATACTCGGCCTCGTACTCGATGCGCACTTCTTTTTTCCGCGCCGCCTGCACCTCCACCGTATCGCACAACGGCCGCACGTTTTCGCCCGACAGCTTATTGCTCACCGCATTCAAAACCGCCTGCGCAGGTACGCCGCCGCCCGAATAACTCTTAACGTAAACCCGCACCGTACCGGCGCGCACCCGCACGGCCTGAGCATCAGCCACATCGGCATGAGCATCCAGCGCATGCGCGACATAGGCGGCGGCCGGCCCGGCGGCGGCATACTTTTCGGGGTGCAGTTGGATGCGGCGGCGGAAGTCGGCATCCGATTCATACACCGCCTCCGACGGCGGCACGGCACGCGGATTTGCACGTCGGATCGTTTTGCGCGCCAATCCCCGCAACGCGCCGATGTGGTCTAAATCCGCACCTTCGGCAAAGGCTAACATCCCCGCCCGCGCCGCCTCATTGATGCGCTGCCGCAGCAAAATCTCTTGATAAGCCTGCTGCTGCAAGTCTATCGTCAGCGGCTCAGATTCGAGAGCCAGCGTTGCGGCAACCGCCTGCCGTATATTTGCAGGGCAAAGCTCAATCAACCGCGCCTTTCGGCGGGCAAATATCGTCTCAAAGTCAAACGCCTCCACCGCATCGGGCGCGGGCAGCAAGGTCAAATCAATATCGCTCACAACGTTACCTCATAATCTTCAAGCCGCCCGTCCGCTTCCGCCTTCAGCACGATTTTCAGACGGCCTGCCTCAGGCACGGCCTCCACGTCCACCGAACGCACCACAAGGCGCGGCTCCCATCGCGCCAACGCATCCACCACCGCCACACGGCACAGCATCAGCGTGACCGGATTGAGCGGCATATCGACCAAATCAGGCAGCAGGCTGCCGTATTCTTCGCGCTGCACGCGCGTGCCGATGCGCGTGAAAAGAATGTTCCGTATCGACTGCGACAGATGGCCGCGCAGCGGCATCAGGCGGCCGTTTTCCGCATTCATCATTTTTTCGGCTCTCCTGTTGTGCCGCCGCTGTCGCCGGGATGGACGTGCGTATCGACCACCACGCCGTTACTCGACATACTGCCCGTGTTGGCAAACGAGCCTTTATGCACAAAGTTACCCGTTATCGCCGTCGTGCCGGTTGCACCGTTGCTGCCGCTCATACCCGCCTGATAAGTAAACAAGCCCTCCACCGTCAGCGCGCCTTTAACCGTATTGGCCGGGCAGTCTATCGTCAGCGATGCGGCCGCCTGCACCTCCACCGTCTTCACGCCTGACAACTTAAACCTGCCCGCCGCATGGTTATATTCCGCGCGCGCGCCGTCGGGGAATCTGACCACTGTTTCGTCCGCACTGCCCGAAGGCTGCTGATGGACTGACGACTTGACGCCGCACAGCACCAACCCGTTAGCAGGCTCGCCGCTCGGCGACAGCACAATGCAGTTTTCCCCCACCGACGGCGGTCGATGCACCGACACACCCCCAGCGGCAGGGACGAAATAACCCAGCCAGTCGGTCAAAAGCTCCCCATGTCGCACGCGCACCAATCCCGCCGAAGCGTTTACCTCGGCGACGACGCCCTGTTTAATCAGGTTTGCAATCATGCGGGAGAGTTCGGCATACATTTCAGACGGCCTCAAACAATACGATGGCCGATTATGCGGCAGCCGCAGGCAGACGCGGGCAGTGCGGTTTATTAAGGGGATTTTTTACAAGAGACAATTAAAAAGGCCGTCTGAATTTCAGACGGCCTTTGTCATCCCGCTTCGGACAAGTGGCGGACGACGGTTTCCTCTATCGTCCTCATGTCTTCGGGCGAGAAGCCCAGCAGGGTACGGGCAGGGCGGTTTCCTTCGCCCTCTTGGTGGGCGGCGGCAATATAGGCGGCCAAGCCGTGCATAAAGCCGACCGCCGCACTGTTCGCGTCAATTTTTTGCTTGAGATATTTGTACAGGTGCAGCTTCCGAAACATGGCCTTTTGACGCACCCCGCCCGGCTTGCCCAGTTCGGTTTTTTTATACTTCCTGATTCCGCCTTCCTCGCTATCCCACCCCCACACATAATCGGCATCATGCGGCTTCGTGGTGCGCCGCGACGGATTGCCTGCACTGGCGGCGGTTTTTATGGTACGCATCCGCACCAAATGCCCCTTGTATTGCAACACTTCGCCCACTCTGACGCGGGCGTTTTTGCGCAGGGGTTCGGCAGGGACGGTTTTCCTTGCCATCATCGCGCCGCCTTCCGGTTCGATGTTGGCACTGATGCGCCTTTTGTTGTTGTGGCGCAGACTGACGGCAATATCTTTCATCAGGCCGCGCCGTTGTGCAGGGCTGAGTTTTCGGATTAGGCCGTCGAGGTGGTCGATGTACAAATCCAAACCGCTTACCATTTCAGACGGCCTCCCTAATCAGCACCGATTGCAGACATCAGGTCTTTTCGGTTCGCATTGCGCGGATGGCCGATTTTGATGTTGCCATCATCATCAACAAGGACGGTCGTGCGCTCGGTCAATTTAAGCTCGATTAAAACGTCTGCACTGTGCGCGCCCAAAATTTCTGCCTCGATGGTGTAGGCATTCGGATCGGTATCTCCCGGGCCGAGTATGTCGGGCTGATTGTCTTGCAGCCAGTTGATGATGACGGCATTCAATATATCCAAATCGCCGACAAAATCGGTAATCAGGATACTGAGCGTAAAGCGTGTCTCATGGCTCAGCGTACCCTTGCTCGCCACTACCCGGCCGGGCATGATAAACATTGACAGCTTTTCGGGATTTTTTTTGATTTCGGGCAGGTGCTTTTCGATTTCGGCGCGCAGTTTTTCAGGTTTTTCCATTTTCAGACGGCCTCTACGCCATCAGGCGTTGTTTATGCTCTTCGATCTGCTGGCAGTCGATACAGCAGCGGCAGCCGGGCACGGCCTGACGGCGGGCTTCGGGTATCGGCTCGCCGCACTCTTCGCACTCGTAGGCGGATACGGCGGCCATCCCCGCCGTTCTTGCCGCCTGATTTTCCAACGCGATTCGGCGGTGCATGTCCTCGATTTCGGTGGCTTGATCGTAAATATCGGTCATGGCCGTACCTCCTTGTCAGGATGCAGGCAGGCCGCCAAGGTGTCGCGGTAAAGCCTGCATTGCACAAACGCAGCGCGGTAGGCGATAAAGCCGTCCAATAAGTCGGCGTTGGTTTTGATTTCGCCGATTTCGGCGCGGCATTCGGGCACCGGCGGGCAGGTTTCCGCCGCCCGGACAACAACCGGCTCAGGCTTGGCACATCCGGCCAACCACACGGCCGCCGCCGCCGCGAAAAGTTTTTTGATCATTTATCAAGCCCCCTCAAGGCAGCAGCCACATCGGAGGGCAGGGACTGCAACGCCCATTGCGGATTGTCGGCAGCAGCCTGCCGCACTTTTCCGGCATCGGCTGCCAGCCTGATTTGCAGCGCGTCGTTTTGCACTTGCAGCTCTTCCACCCGCCGACGGTACAGCTCTGCACTCTCCCGCGCCGTCTTAAGCTCTTTTTTTGCGTCTTTGACGGACGCGGCCAGCGTATCGATTTTTTTTGCACGCACCGAAAGGGCGAAACCCTGCACGGCGGCAACCGCAAGCAAAACCGCAATTACGGCCGCCGCATAAATCATACTTTTCATGCCATCCCCCTACGCCAACTCAAAATGCGGGCCGTCGATAAAGGCTTTTTTGCCTTCTGCTCGGCGGGCGGCCACATAATCGGCCACCAGTACCTCGGCGGGCTTGTCGGTATCGTTCAGCGTCTGCCAGCAGCCGCCCCAGCGAACACGAACACCCGTCTCTTTTGCGGCGATGCGCACCGCTTCGGCGATGGGGTAAAAGTGCGCCCAAGCCCACGATATTTCTTTCGTGCCGTTGCCGTCGAAATCGCCCCACGGAATAAGGTCGGCAGCATGGCCGTAGCCGTCCGCCTGCTTGATGTGCTTACTGTTCATGGTTTTGCTTGCGCCGGCGGCAAACAGCCGCTTTTGACGTTCCACGGTACGCAGCCCCTCATTGACGCCGAAATCCTGCCCGGTAATCTCTATGGCACGTTGGATGACTTTGATAAGGTTCGGATGCACGCCTTGCAACTTGGCAATACTGGTTTTTCCTAATTGATAGCCTGACATTTTGATTTCCTTTTTTTGTGTGTGTCGGCGGACGCTTAATGTTTTTCCGCGCCCCTAAAATTCCCGTGAGGCCGTCTGAAATGGTTTTCGGACGCCGCCCGCCCCTTTGCTTCGGGGCGTATTTTTCGCGGATGGATTTTGCTGACGTTGCCGCCGCTCCACAAAACCGCACCCGTATGCAGGGCGAGGCCAAAAATCAGCAGCCAGCAGGTCAGGTTTTGCATTGCGAAGGCGGCCGACAGCGCAAGGCTGCACAACCAAACGATGGATAAATAAGCGATGCACGCGCTCAGCGGTTTGTGGGTCTTACCTCGCGCATCAAACATGATGATGCGGACGGCGGCAGTCAGCGACAGGGCGATAACGGCGGCGGTTTGGACGGCATTCATTCAGGCACCTCCTCTTTCAGACGGCCTTTTTCGATCAGGCGCATAACGCGCTGCAATCCCAGCACCAAACCTGCCGAGAATAGGGCAGCGGCCGTAAAACTGTTAATGCGCAGGGCCTCGCCCGGCACAAGCCAGTTAATCAGCTCTTCCACGCCGTCGTAGCCAAAAATGCCGCCGACAAAGGACACCGCAAATAGCCAAGCCTTGTTTATCGGCCGAGCGGCCTTTTGGCTCAACACAAACAGCGACGCGCCAATCAGTGCGCCGAAGGCGACGGAGGCATGGACGTGGTAACTGCCGATAACAATGACGGCCGTATTGATGGCAGTGGTTGTTTTGTCTTGGGTCATGACGTTTTCAGTCCCATAGGTTTACCGTTTTCACGGTTTCGGTTTTTTCTTCTCCGGGCGGTGGCATGACGATGGATACGCCCGCAGGCAAGACGGCAGGCTGTTGCGACAGCCCCGGATTGCGCGCCAATATCCGCTCCACCTGTTCCGCACTGCTGCCGTAGTATTCGTAGGCAATGCTGCTGATTGTGTCGCCTTCCCGACTGATGACGGTCTCGGTATTCATATCAGCTCGCTGTCTGTGTGTGCGCGGCCGATTAAGTCGGCAACGGCATAATGCCCCTCGCGCCTAAAATCATCGGCCTGCTGCTGCTTGGCATCCGCCCGGTCGGCCACTTTGCCCGTTGCCGCCGTGTCGGAGTACGTTTCGAGGATGAGCGCGGCGGTAAAGCAGTACACCGCGCGGCGGTAGCGCATTACCGGCAAGGCCACGCCGTTTATTTTTTCACCCGACAACTGCGACAAGTCCGCCTTGCCTTCGGCTTGGGCGTGTTTTCTCAGTTCGGCAAGGTTACGGTTTACCTTGCTGACCGCCGACGCGGCGGCATCAAACAGCCGCTCGGACGTAACGCTTGCGTCGATACGCATGGCTTGGCGCATCTCGTTGAGATTGACGACAGGCCAAAAGCTGCCGCTGTCTATCGTTTCCCAGCCCGCAGACTGCACGGACTGCGGCGCAGGGTTGAAATTAAATCCGGTCATGCTTCGCCCGTCAGAATAGGTGATGCGGCATGGTGTCGGCGAGGGCATGGGCAGTACGGAAACTTTCCTTCATGACCTGCCGCCACCTGCCGCATCGGGGGGAGAGGTTAGGAGGCAAGCTGCTTTTCCAGTGCCTCAATTCGTTTTTTGACACCTGCCTTATCGTTATAGCCGACAGCTTGGCGGTACAGGTTGAGCGCGGTTTCGTTGTCGTCTGCCGCCTCTGCCTTTTCCCCTGCTGCCTTCAGCAGCTTGGCGCGTATTACGTCGGCGAGATTGATTTCATGCAGGCCGTCTTCTTTTTTCGCCGTTGCCCACTCAATCAGCGTTTTCAGGCTTTCCGCGCTGATTTCCGATCCGGATTCGATTTGGTCGGCCATCTGCTCGACGATGATTTCGGGCATTGAGCGACTGTATTCGTCGGCGGATTCAAGGCCGCTGTGTATCAGTACGTCGGCCAGCGGCATTGCCTCATCCAATAAGCCGCAGTCAATCATCCACACGATGACGGTGGCAGCGATTCTGTCGTCGGCTTGCACGGTGCCGGCGGCAGTGATGCCGTCTATCCACTCCTGATAGGCTGGCAACGCCTGCTTTTTAATATGCACCTTGTCGGCAATGCTGCTGACGGATTTGAGCAAAACTTTGTCGTCATGCAGGTTTTTTAACAGGCGCTGGTACGCGCTAAGACTGCCCAAATCCGCGCCACCCGCTTCGGCGGCGGCAATTTCGGCAGTGGTTTTCTCAAAATGGCGTCTTGCGTAGCTCATATTTTTCCCCATAGGCCGCCTGAAAATTTTTCAGACGGCCTCTTTCCGTTAGGCGGTGTACTCAAGATACTCGACCAATGCCGCCGCGCCGTACTCCTCGACGATAAAGTCGATGTTTTTGGACTGGTAGCACTCAATCTGGTCTTTTTCCGGCACGTCTTTGATGTGGCGGCGTTCGCCCGACACTTGGTAATAAATACTCAAGTTGGACAGCGGCGTAATCAGCAGGGTATTTGCAGGCATATTCGGCACATACATCACCGGCAGGCCGCCCAAAGTGCGTTTTTCGCTCAGACGGCCGCCCGCTTCCAGCTCGGTCGCCTTGTCGCCGGAGGCATTGACGACACGCAGGTACTTATCGCCGACGGTACGGCGGGAGGCCAGCACGACAAAGTCGCTGCGGTCGGCAAAACGTTCGTCCATCAACTCGTTAAGCACATCGGTAACGACGGCGTCCAAGTTTTTGTACTCGGTTGCGCCCGGGCCGTATTTGACTTTTTCGCTTGCCTTACCCAGCACCCGCGCGGCGTTTTCTTCGCGCATTTTTTGCAGCCAGCCTTTTGCCACGTCTTGCAGCAGCTGGTTTTGGGTAAAGTTACTGTTGGCGGCGCGGGACGTGCCGTTCATGCCGACGGTAATCAGACTGATGGCGATGGATTCTGCGATTTTGCGGTTGATGCGAGCGGGAAAATCGGAGGTGACATGTGCCCACTGGTCAATCTCGTCATAGCGCAGGCGCACGTCAAAGTTGGTTTTTTCCAGTTTATAGGTGCGTTTGCTCAGACTGTGGATCGAACGCGGCTTGCGCTCAGTGTTGTCGTCCGAAGTGTCGGTGTTGCTGCCGATCAAGCCGGTAGACAAGCCGATAACGTCGCCGACTTTTTCCACCTTGCCGCTGATGTTGATTTGCTTCAGCAGCTCGCTTGATTTGGAGATTTCGTCGTACATCCGCTGCACGGCGGCAGGGGCGACGCTAAAGTCTTCGCGCACCTGTTCGGGGCTCAGGTTGTTTGCCTGCGCGACGGCGGCGTACATGGCGGCGATGGCCACAGATAGTTTTTTGCGTTGCATGTTTTTTCCTCAATATGTGTGTGTTCGGGACAAATAGTTGTTACCAACCTGCGGTAGCTGTACCTTCAGCCGCGCCGGTATGCGGCGCACGGTTGCCGGTAAAAGCGACGGTATCGAGCTGTCTCTCAAAGGCGGCGACTTTGCCCTCAAGCTCTTTAATTTTTGCCTGCTGGCCGTCCATTTTTTCGGCAAATTTTTCCAACAGTTCGGCAGCCTGCGCCAACTGCGCGGCGTATTTACCGCCGTTATTCTGTTCGTCTTGTTCGGGCTTGCCGCCGTCTTCTTTTTTGTCCGCTGCCGGAGCTTCTACCGGTGCGCCGCTGTTGTCGTCGGCAGGCGTCTCTTCCGCCTTGGTAAATTTGGCAAACAGGCGGGAAAAAATACCTTCCGCTGCTTCGGCGGTTAACGGCTTATCGGCTGCTGCCGCGCTTTTATCTGCTGCAATCGTCATGATGGTTCTTCTTTCGTTGGTTTCGGTTAGGTGATATGGCGTAAAGGTTTTGCCCTTGTCTGCCTGCGCTGCGGCAACGCTGAAATTTGCCGTCGTGCCCAAGCTGGCAGGGCTGTCGGTAATCGCCAACCCGACCAGATAGGCCCTGCCGCTTTTGGCAAAATCCGATGCGATTTCCATGCTGGTATAGATTTTTTCACCGCCGTCCCACAGCTCTTGCAGGTTCGGCAGCACGCTCAAACGCGCGAGTAGGGCGGTTTTGCTCTCGTCTTTGTGCCACGGCTCCGCTTTTAGCTCGAGTACATCGCCATAGCCGCCCGCCCAGCCCGGGAATGTGAAATAGCAGTGCTCCAAATTGATACGCGCACCATAAACGGCAGGGTCGTAACTCTCCGCCATTTGCTTTAAGTCGTCCGCGCTAATTTGTCGGCCGTCCACTGTATCGCCGCTGACGCCGATGATGCGCCAGTCGGTCACTTTGTTTTTGCTGTTTTTATCCGGCATTGCCCGCCCCATTAAAAATCACGCCCTATTTTTACAAGCGGGCGCAAGAGGGTAAACGGCGGCGGGTTTTATGGGCGGGTTTTACAAGCGGCAGCGGTTTAAATCCGCCGAAATAGGGGATATACGGGGCTTTTAGGTTTGCGTTTTGAGATATGACAAGACTGATTTTGCATACTGCGCCCCCGCCGAATCTCGATCCGAGGGTTTCCGCTCGGCAACTTTACTGGCAGGGCTGGCGCATCATCGACATTGCCCGCCATCTGAATATCAAGCCGGCCGTTGTTTATTCGTGGAAAAACCGCGACAACTGGGACGGCGGCAGTCCGATGCAGCGTGTTGCCGCCAGTGCGGAAACGCGCCTGCACCTGCTGATTAACAAACCGTCGAAGTCGGACGCGGACTACAAGGAAATTAAAAACCTGTACGCACTGACCGGCGGGCAGGCGAGGAAATCGGCCGAAGTCGAAAGGGCAGATTTCGGCAACGCTATGCCCGATGTTTCAGACGGCCTGCCTGCTCAGGAACCAACCCGCAGGAATAAGACGCGAGGCACGAAAAAAGCGGAACCGAATTTCTTTTCTGACGAGCAGATTACCCGTGCAACGCAGATTTTCCACGATCAGCTTTTTGACTATCAGCGGTTTTGGCTGGGGCTGGATGCCCGCTTCCGCAATCTACTCAAAAGCCGCCAAATCGGCGCGACCTTTTTCTTCGCCCGCGAAGCACTGATTAAGGCACTGACCAGCGGAAATAATCAGATTTTTTTATCCGCCTCCCGCGCCCAGGCGTTTCAGTTTAAGCAGTACATCGTCGATTTGGCCGAAGCCGTGGGCGTGGAGCTCAAGGGTGATGCAATTCGACTGCAAAACGCGGCGACGCTCTATTTCCTCGGCACGAACAGTCGAACGGCACAGGGGCGGCATGGCGATTTGTATGTGGACGAATATTTTTGGATTCCCGACTTCAAAGAATTAACGCGGCTGGCGAAGCCTATGGCGGCGCAGAAGCAATACCGCATTACTTATTTTTCCACGCCGTCGTCCACCTCTCATCCCGCTTACAGCTTTTGGAACGGTCAGCAATTTAACGAGGGGCGGCCGAAGTCGGAGCATATCTCTTTGGACATTTCCCACGCCGCCCTCAGCGGCGGGCGGTTGTGTGAAGACGGCCAATTCCGCCACATCGTTACACTGGACGATGCCGAGCGCGGCGGCTGCAATCTGTTTGACCGCAAACAACTGCTGCTTGAAAACTCGCCCGCCGAGTTTCGCCAGTTGTTTATGTGCGAGTTTGTCGAGGCAGGCGATACGGTGTTTAAGTTTGACGACCTGCAAAAATGCGCAGTGGACTCATGGGAGGAGTGGGAGGGCTTTTACAAACCGACCGCCGCCCGTCCGGTCGGCAATCTGCCTGTATGGATCGGCTACGACCCGGCAGACGCGGGCGATGCGGCGGCATTGGTGGTGGTATTGCCGCCGCGATTCTTCGGCGACAAATTCCGCATCATTGACCGGCACATGCTACACGGCAACGATTTTCAGGCACAGGCCGATTTCATTCGCAAAACTTTTGAGCGGTACAACGTCGAAAAAATCGTTATTGACAAAACGGGACTGGGCGCGGCGGTTTTTCAGTTGGTGCAAGGATTTTTCCCCACTGTCATCGGCGTGGTGTATTCGCTGCCGGAAAAATATCTGATGATAAACAAGATGCACGCGCTCATGAGGGCAGGGCGCGTAGAGTGGGAGCTTTCGCACAAAGACATAACGGCCGCCTTTATGAGCATCCGAACCGTAGCGACGGCGGGCGGCAAAAACGTAACCTATGCCAGCGGGCGCACCGCCGAATTAAGCCATGCAGATACGGCGTGGGCGGCATTGCAGGTGTTTTACCAAGAACCATTGGACGGCAAGCTCAGCGGACGGGGCAGCGTCGATATTTATTAAGATTGGATTGGATATTATGGACATTGAGATTTTTAGTTTTGACGAGTTGATGGGCGAACACAGCCTACTCGACTTCGTGGGGTGCATGGATAACGGCCGCTATTTTGAGCCGCCCGTCTCATGGATGGACTTACTGAGACTGCGCAAAAACGGGCTGCACCATGCTAGCGCGTTGCAGATGAAAATCAACATTCTGAAGGTAACTTTTCAGCCGACTCCGCTACTTTCCCGCGCGGAATTTGAAAAACTGGCCGACAATTATTTAGTGCTAGGTAACGGATACCTGGAGATACAGCGCAACGCCTACGGCAAGCCCGTCAGCCTGCAAAGTCGGCTTGCTCTTTATATGCGACGGGCATCCAATCTGCGCGATTTTGTTTACCTTCGCAATGATTTTTCAGGCACAAATTACGAAATTTTAGACGGCCGCGATGTTGTCCATCTGATGCAGCCAACGCTACAGCAGGAGGTATACGGCCTGCCGTATTACCTGTCCGCCATTGATTCCGCCGACCTTAACGCCGCCGCAACCAAATTCCGCGTGCGTTATTACAAAAACGGATCACATGCCGGCTTTATTTTGTATGCCACCGACAGCCAAATCGATGAGGAGGGTTGGACTAAGGTCAAACAGCAACTGAGGCAATCCAAAGGCGACGGCAATTTTAAAAATGTTTTACTCCGCTCACCGGGCGGGAACCCTGACGGCATCAAACTGATTCCCATCGCCGAGGTAGCCGCCAAAGACGAATTTTTAAATATTAAACAGGTCAGTGCGGAAGATATGCTGGCAATCCACCGAGTGCCGCCCGCACTGATGGGTATCGTGCCGAAAAATACCGGCGGACTGGGCGACGCGGCAACTGTTGCCAAGGTGTTTGCTAAAAATGAGGTTGAGCCGCTACAACAAACCTTTTTGGACATTAACGACCGTCTCGGGCTGGAGATTTTCCGATTTGAGCCATATCGGATCGAGCCGGCAGCTGACAAAAAATAGCCCCGAAATCTGTTTCAGACGGCCTTGCCAGCCGCCGAATCCGCCGAAAAATCGCATTAACTAAAGGATATTGATATGAATGATAAAACCATTGAGAAAATTATTTTCACCCTGTGTTTACCCGTATTGGTGGCAATTACGCTTATTGCATCACTGCCTTTTACAGTATTGCTTGTAGCAAGATTTATAATTTTTCTAATGCTACTGGCTTCTTACCCTCTACTTCTGATACTGGCAAAACTGCCGTCTAAACATTGGAATCCACGCAGTCCTTTCAAGTTTATAAAAGATACGGCTCAATCATTGCCATATCTCTGGCGAGAAATATATGAATTGTGCTTACCTTTTTGGTAGAAAGTTTTATTCATGCCCAAGCCCCACCTCTTACCGCGAGCTGATGCGCGCCCCCTGCCCTTGTGGCAGGATTTTTTTACACCTCCATAAAACGCCAATTTTTCGCTGCATAACACAGCATAAAAATGCGTAACCGTGCATAAAAACGCATAAAAAATGCCTATATAAAAATAAGCCGCAACCCTTGCCGGATATAGCTTTACCGCCCGCGTTCGACTGCATAAAATTAACGTTTTTTCACAAAGGCTGCGCGGGCGGGAGGGAGTGCGCGCGGAGGCAGGTCAGGCACCCCGCACGTCTAATCAAAAACTCCGCCGACAGACACACCCCAACACGCCCGAATCACATGCGCACAACCTGATTTCGTACCGATTTTGTACCACAGATTAGTAACATTAAGCCCACTTATATCCCTTTAAGTGCATTTCAGCGGTCAGCGGAACTTATGCAAGTATCTTGTTTATACGCATAAAACCGCTTATGTCCCGCTAAATGCAAGATACCGACACTGCACGCTGTCGGCACCAATATAATATTCAACATCAACAACTTAAAGTAACTGTGTACCAAACGAACACCAATTACTTTATAAATTCCTGACGGATGGTGTATTTTTAAATACACCATCCTTTTTTTAAATCAACATCATGGCCAGCATCACCAAACGAAACGGCAAGTACCTTGTCCGCGTGCGCCTGCGCGGCAACGTCCGCACCAAAACATTCCGCACGTCCGCCGAAGCAAAGGCATGGGCGGCACAAACCGAAGCCGAAATCACCAGCCGCGCCCTTGGCATCACACCAAAAAATCAAACCGTCGGCGACATCATCCGCCGATACCGCGCTGAAGTCACCCCCACCAAACGCGGCAGCCGCAGCGAAGACATACGCCTTGCCCGCTTTTTGCGCGACCCCATCTGCGACATTAAAACCTCCGAAGTCATGCCGCACCACTTCGCCGAATGGCGCGACCGCCGCCTGAAGGAAGTGCAGGCCCCCAGTGTCGCCCGCGAACTCACCACCGTATCCGCCGTCTTTAACCATGCCCTGCGCGAGTGGCAAACCGTTACCGACAACCCCATCTCCAAAATCAACCGCCCCAAACACAACCCAAGCCGCACCCGCCGCCCGACCGCCGACGAGATCCGCCGCATCTGCCACTACCTCGAATACGACGAGCTGCAAGTCCCGGCCATGAAAAAACAGCGCGTCGCCTTAGCCTTTCTGTTCGCAATCGAAACCGCCATGAGGGCAGGGGAAATCTGCGGCATCACATGGCAGCACATCGACCTCGACCGCCGCACCGTCCACCTGCCGAAAACAAAAAACGGCAGCAGCCGCGACGTCCCGCTTTCCCGCCGCGCTATTGCCTTACTGCAAAAACTCCAACCCCTAAACCTAACCCCCGCCTTTGACCTCCAGCCCGAACCACTGAGCACCGTCTTCCGCCGCGCCACCCACGCCCTCGAAATCGACGACCTCCACTTTCACGACAGCCGCCGCGAAGCCCTAACCCGCATGGCAAAAAAAGTAAACGTCATGGACTTGGCAAAAATCAGCGGCCACCGCGACATAAAAATACTACTCAACACCTACTACACACCTGACGCGGCCAGCCTTGCCGACCTGCTCGACTAAAAAAAGGCCGTCTGAATACACACTCAGACGACCAAATCCACCTGCTTCAAACCGGCTCACTTCCGCTGCCGCCTCGCCCACTCCTTAACCTCCTTCGGCTCATACCGCTCGTCGCCGCCGCGTGCCGCAGTCGGCAGCACAATCGGCGCAGGGAAACCCTTCAGCGTGGCAATCGACCGTTTAAAATACCTCGGCGAATAGCCCAAATATGCCGCCGTGCGCGAAATCGTCCACAAATTCCGATCATCGAAAAACGCCTCTTGCGCCGCCTGCCGCACCTCTTCCGCAAGCTCCCTAAAAAACAAACCCTTATCTTCAATGCCTGCAAATTCCACAACAAACTCCTTAAAACTCAAAAACCTAAATCAATAAATACTGCTGCAAATCCCATCCGCCCAGCTTGCCGTCTCTTCTTCCGACCATTCCGCCCGATTGATTCGGACGGCCTCGTCATGCAAAAACTCGCAAACCACCTGCGCCGACTCAAAATCCAACAAATGCGCCACCCGCCACAGCGGCATCGCATTAAACAATTCCTGCACCGTCACCATAAATCACATCCTGCGCATACGCTCCAACCACTCGGCTGCGCCTTTACGCACCGCCTCCGACCGCTTGATTACATCTTCCGTCGTCCATTTTTTCGGCATCGGCAGATAACGGCGCGGACGCTCACCGCTAATCTCATCATCAGACTTAGGCTTAGGCTTGCTGAGCCGCTGCCCGTAGCAAACCGCCCCGAAACCGGCCGACAACGCGGTCAATTCCTGCCACACCTTGCGTTTTTCCGCCATCTGCCGGCCGTCTTTAACGGCAGCGGCCACATCAGCCATCACCTTATCGAGTTCGGCCTTAAACAAACCTGCCACACTGTCGAATTCCTCGCGCGCGCGGCGAATACAATCGCGGTACTCCTCACGCAACGCCCGGCTGACCACGCCGCCCGGCGGCATCGGCCGCCCATTGGCCGCCAACCAATCCAAAACATCGATAGCCTCCCAGTCATAATCCCCGTCTTTTTTGATGACGTTGGGATAAATTGCCGCCATTTCGGCGGCCGCCTCGTTTTTTCTACAGTTATTGACACAAGTCCAAGCGGCGGCTGCGCCGCCGTGCGCGACGGCTTCGCCGCCGCGTTTAAAACCCAACACCCACTCATGAATCCTAGACACCGCATAAACACCCGTCGCAGGCTCGACAACCCCGCGCACACGGTCTGCACGCGGCTCGCCGTAACGGTTAGGCTCGCGGCACTCCTCTTTATACAAGAGGACAGGCCGCTCATTGCGCTTGCAATCCACACCGCCCATCACCATTACAAACTTGCCCCAATCGCCCACATCGGCCGCGTGCGCGGCACGGACAATATCGCCATCGCCTGATAAATCCTTCAGACGGCGCAGCTCGCGCCACACCCCGACAGGCGGGCCACCCACCTGCTGAAACTGCCGAATTCCATGCGTCGACGCCCAGCACAACACCCGCTCCACCGTTTTAGTCACATCCGCCCCCTCTGCCTCATCGTCAAAGCCCACGCTCTCCCCGTAGGCGTTCTGCCCGTTAATGTTTTTGGCAATATATTTGGCGATATAACCCGCCGCCGAGCCGCGCCCCCAGTCAATCGCTTTGAAATCGACCCGCGCCTGCACCGCCTGAAAATCCGAATACTTCGCGCCACGCCAAAACTCCTTTTCCGTCATCATCCCCACACAAATTGCGGCCAGCGGACGCACCGTGCCGCCCAACCGCCGCTCGCCCGCCTGAATCTCACGCGCACGACCCAACCGCGCCTTGTTGGATAAAAAATAACTCAATCCCAGCTCGTCTCTATCCTCGCGGCACAAGTGCATCGCCACAATCTCGCGGAACCGCTTGCGCGCCTCAGACGGCATAAAAAACAACCCGTGCCAGTGCGGGCAGCCATCATGATGCGGCTCGGCGACGCGGAAACCGTAAATCGGGATACCCTCATCCTTTAAGGCCGCCCGAATCCGTGCCCACACCTTTTGCAGATAATTGGCCGCATCCCTCGGCGACGACCCGTCAAACTTAGGATTGACCGCACCGGACGCGGACATACGCGCATGAAAGCGGCTCGGACACGTCATCGTCACAAACTCCCCGACATGCCCCAAATCCAACGCAATCTTTTCAAACCCGGCAATCCGCACCATCAATCCCGCGTTACGGTTGCGTGGGTTGGATTCCGATGCGGCCACAATGTCCACCAAATCAAAACGCTCGCCCAGCTCATTGATTAGCTCCATCGCCTCCAGCAGAGCCATGTTGCGGCGACGCTGCCCGCGCCACGTCTCCATCGCGTCATCACTCACATACAGCGCGGCACGGCGGTGCACGCCGCCGAAAGCCGAACGGATCAGATTCTCCCTCGCCCGTCCGAAGCCCTTGCGCAACTGCCGACCGACAAAACCCTTGTCGCACAACCGGCCAAGTACGCTTTCAGCCTCATGCTTGCCCGACAAAAAACGGCTGACCGCCACTCCGTCCGCCTCGGCGCGCGCGGCCAAAGCAATCAAACCGTGCCGCATCGCCGCATACTGCTGCCGCCCAACCTCTGCCGCACTCGCTCCTGCCTCATCGCCCAGACGGCCGATACTGCCCACCTGCCGATGCAGCTTGAGCGTGTCTCTGAAATAGCCCTTACTCAGCCGCTCCGCCTCCTCGCGGATATCCACATCCGACGCATCTAAAGGCAACGTGGCCGACCAAGCAAACAAAGGCCGCACAAACTCATGCAGCCAACAATCGGCCGCATCCGGCCGACCGTCCGCCATCAACCCGCGCGCCGCACGCTTGCAGCCCGCACCGTTCGCACGCTTCAGCCATTCCCGCCGTACCCGTCCGGCCAGCGCGCGCGGCATACGCGACACCGCCTCAAAAGCGCGGGGCGACAACCGCACATATCGCCCGCGTTCGGCGTCGAACTCGGGGCGGTGGTAACGTATGGCGGACATCGCACGGGCTTCCATTTTTTTTAAATCTGATTAAATTAAACTATTAAAACTTAAGAATATTTAGACCAATAAACATGATTGAGTATTTCGGGCGCGGGCGGGAATTTGTTTACCTCGCTTGGCGGTACATAACGCCTGCTACGGTAAGCCGCCCGCTTCTCGGCGCAAGACAGGCACTGCCCAAGCCTACGCCCCGTTTCCCCCCGCGCCGTTACCGGATACTCGGTTTCCGGCTTTGCCTTCTTGCACACATTGCAGACATAAATTTTCATACCGCCCTCTCCCGCACCAAGTACGCATACGGCCACCCCATACCCCGCACAAACGCCAACGCTGGCAAAACCCCGTCAAATTCCCAAACATACCCGGCATCATCAAACATCTTCAGCCCGACCCCGCCGTCAGTTGCCTGCACATCCGCCAGCTTCACATCCTCGCCCGCGTCCTCTTGATTCCAAATCGAATAATTTATTGCCATCTCTTCACCTCCTCAATTTGCTCCAAATCCTCCGCCGTCGGCTCAAACGGCAAATCGGGATAAATCCCACGCGCAATCGGCATTTCCTCCGCCGCCACCGCCGCAGGGTCAGCCTCTGCCGCCACCGCCTCATGCCGCGCCGTACTCGGACGCTCCGGTACACAGCCGACTGCGGCAAACGTCAAAACCACCGCCGCGAACAGCACGGCCATCCGCAGCACAAACACAAAAACAGCCTCAATAAAAACATCCTTAACCATCACACATCTCCACAAAATAAATAAACCGGCAGACCCGAAGCCAAACGGACGAAACTGTCGCCGCCGCCGCTATCGCTGCACCGCCACACACCGCCACCGACCATCGGCGCAAGCGCATCCTGCACCCTCAAACCGTCGGCATCGTCATCAACCAAAATCGACACGGACACATAAGCCAAACCACCCAAACTCACACGGCACGGCAATCCATCCAACACATCCGACAAAGCCCGAATCTCGTCCGACCGCTTGGCCGCATCCGCCTGCCAATCCGACAACTGCCGCATTCTCAACGCACACGCATCGGCCATCATCTTTTCCAAGTCCATCACGCCGCCTCCCGGTGCATCTGCTTAACCAACTCGGCCAGTTCTGCCGTCCGGCTCAAATCCTCCGTATCAGGCTCAATGCCGAGCTTGTGCGCCAAACCCAACTGCTCCGAAACCAGCCCGTCCATTGCCGCCAAATATCCTCCGACCTCAAAGCCCCGCATCACCGGCAACGGCAGGCCGAACGCCCCCGCCACCTGATTGACCTGCTTCATCAGCCCGTTTATCTCGCGGCACAAACCGGCCAACTGCGCCAAACCCTCGCGCTGCCCGTTGCCCAACAAACGCCCCCGCAAAGCAGCCACACCGCCGTCCCGCATCAGGACTTCCGAACCCGCCGCCCGCGAACGCCGCGCATCGCGCTCCAAACCATTCACAATCGGCAGCAAATCCGTCTTTGCCCGCGTCAGCCTGCGACTGATAGCAAACACGCAACGCGCCGCATATTTGCTGCGGTAAAGGCGCACCGGCTGCGGTGCGAACCGCCAATCTTTCGATTTATTTTGTTCTTTATTTTCAGTCATTTAAAAACCCTTCGCGTTTTTTGGGCATGCAAAAACCCCCGCCGTCCGCAAACGGCGTTGATTGATCCGTCAGACTTAAAGCAACTCGCCTTGAGATTTAGCCAGTTCGGCCAGCACCGCCGCTTCGGCGCAACCGCTGATTTCCGGCGGCGTGTTTCCGCTGTCCTGATAAAACCGGCTCGGCGGACTAATCGTCGCCGTTATCTCAAACACCCCCGTCCCGGCCCATCCGCAAATCGCATTGGTACACCGCAAATAAAACAACCGGCTCAATGCAGTCTGCTGCTCACTTGTCCGCACCACACACGGCGCACCGCAAGTCGGGCAAGGATGGGGAGGCATACGCAGCCTTCCCGCCTCGTTTACAGCCCTGTTTTTAACTGCCATCCCTTAACTGTCATCCCGCACAAAATAACGCTTAGTCAGTTCAATTACCGCAGCCTGTTCGGCCACCCCGCGCCGGAACACATCCAGCAAATCCGCCAACTCGCGCTCCGACACCTCGCCGTCGGCGGTAGAATCGCGCCACTTCTCCACCATCTCGCCCACATGGGCGATGACGGACAAAAAATGCGCGCTGATTTCTTCTTCGGCCAAGGCCGCACAGCAAACATCATCCGGCAGGCGCACAAACACCCCGCCGCTTTCGGCCGCCACCGCCTCCGCGAAATCGCTGCGGCCTGAAATGCGCTGGATAGCCAATGCCTCCTCGATAGACACCCGCTGCCCTTTGACCTGATACAGCCTGTTTTCCAAGGCCGTGCGGCTCGAAAGCCCCAGCGCGGCGGCGACAGACGCATAACCCCCGTCCACCGAATGCGCCATGTCTTTAATGGCTCGTTTAATTAAATCCATAAATCCCCCTGATAATTCTTGGTTACGCACCGTCAAAGGCAAGGCTAAGATACACACACCTCGCCGATGACCGGCGGCACGACTGCCAGCTACGCCGCCCGTGCCAGCCACGCTTCCCATGCCGACTGAGTGGCTACACACTTGTAGTCTCGCGGAATAACGCAATCCGCCCCGCTTTTCAGCCATTCGCCGTCGCCGCGCCCCTCGACCCATGCCTCGAATTTAGGGCGTTCGGCCTCGATCAATTCGGCGGCGTAGTAGTCGGCTGCGCATGTCATATTGTGTTGGTGTTGCATTTTCTTGCTCCTGTCTTAACGGCTTCCGCCGCTCGGTTTGCTTAGGGTTGCAGACGGCCTGAAGCCCGCCGCATTGGATTGGATAGGGTTGAATTTGAATCGCCGTGGGCGGCGGTATTTAAGATGCGACTGCTCTACTGCACACGATGCGGGCGGCATCAAGTGCGGCAGCGCGGACGAACGTGCTTAACGGCATACGCTGGTTTTCGGCGGCGGCGCGGATAATGGCCGCATCCTCTTTCAGCACCCATACTTGCACTAGAGTGGAGTGTGCCGTCCTCGGCACAGGTTTGTTTTCTTCGGCTTTCATGATATATTTGCCTTTCGCTGTAATTTGTTTGTAATGTTGCTTCGTGGTGATGCATATCATATGACACTTACAGCGTATTATCAAGCTAAAAGCTAAGTAAATATTACGCTTTTAGCGTATGTCATTGATTATAAATGGTAAATAGTTTTGTTATCTAACAGTATTGAGCGCGCCAAAACAGCTTTAGACGCAAAATCTGATTATGAATTAGCCCAAAAGCTGAATATTACGCCAAGCTCTGTCGGCGGCTATCGGAAAAGGGGCAACGTTCTGCCACTTGAGCAGTGCATCAAGATAGCCAATCAAACCGGCGTATCGCTGGACTGGCTGATTTTGGGCAAAGGCGATCAAAAGGGCGGCGGCACGGTTGCAGCCTCCCTTCCCGCGCACGCGGACGAGGGCGGCGAAATGCCTGCCGTCGGCTTCGTCCCGCTATACGACATCACCGTCAGCGCGGGGCATGGCGCATTGTTCGACTACGAGCACATCATCCAATGGGTACCGTTTGATTCCCGCTGGCTGGCCGCCGAAAACCTCAACGCGGCCGACTGCGTCTGCTTTTCCGTCGGCGGCGACAGTATGATGCCCGGGCTGGCCGACAGCGACATTGTGCTGGTCAACCGCACCCGCCAGCGCGGCGACGGCGTATTCATCATCCGCATCGGCGAAGCACTCCGCGTCAAACGCCTGCAATGGCTGGCCGACGGCACCTTGCGCATCAGTAGCGACAACCCGCTCTACCAGCCCGAAGTGTTGAATCCGGCGGATTACGACGAAACCCAATTCGCCATTATTGGCGCGTGCCACAGCCGCATCGGCCGCGTATTCTGATTTCATTGCCGCCCGTTTGTTTTCGGGCGGCTGTTTTTTTTGCCATCCGAACATGACGAACAGCTTTAAAAACCAAGCCGCCGCATTGGCCGCCCGCCATCACGCACTTTTGTCCGCCGTCCTATACATCGGTCGGACGGGTAACGGCAGGGTAGATTGGCACGCGCGGCGCGAAGTGAAAGACTGGATATTGCGCCTCATGCAAATAGATACTTTGGCCGCCCAAATCAAATCCAAGTCCGCGCAAGAAACCGTAACCGCATTTGCCGTTGTCGTCCGCAAGGCCGAAGCCAACAAAAAGCCCGCACCGGCCAAACCCGAAGCGGTCAAACAGGCCGAAAAACTGCTGGCCGAGCGGGAGCGGATAAAAAAGCACTACGGCGACCTCAAAGACATTCTCAACGGCCTGCCTGCGGCCACCACGCAGGCAGAATTTGAATCCTTTCTGCATCAGGCCAAATCACAATCGCCCGACTTGCTGGAAGAGGCAATGGCCGCAGCAGGCAGCGTAGCCGTCGCCGCACCCGGCGACATATCGGCCGCCCGGTCGGCCATCGGCGCGATGAAAGACATTTGGGACGGCTGGGTAACGCTGCCCGACGGGAGGCGTTTTTAAATGACCCAAAAATCAGGCTTTACCATCTTGCCCGTAGGCGGCAGCTTTGAGATGGACTACATCAACCTGGACGGCATCTTCAGCCGCCGCATTATCGACGTCCGCGCCTTCGCCCTTGACGACGACGGCTACATTCAGGCGTTCTGCCACGAACGGCGGGCAGTCCGAACATTCAAGTACGGCGGCATCGTCGGACTGGTTGACTTGGAGACCGGCGAAGTGGTGAAGCCCGAACATTTCCGCCGACACCTCAAGGCGCTGTACGACCGGGCACCGGAGCGGCAGATGGATGTTTTCATTTCGGACTTGGCACCGATTATCGACATCCTCGTCTATGCCGCCTACTGCGACGGCAAATACGCACCGTCCGAACAACGCTATATCGCTCAATGGCTGACGGACAAATCTGAGATGGGCAGTGATTTCCTGGCCTACGCGCTGGACAGGATGAAAAAACACCCCGTCCCCGACTTTTTCGATTTTTCCGCCGCCGTTCGGTCGGTCAATCAACGCCTCCCCGAATGGCGGCCGGCAATTTTGGAATATGCGCGCAATGTAGCCGAAGCCGACCGGAAAATCACGGATGAAGAGACGGATGTTTTGTCGGTTTTAGAACGGCGGCTCGGAATTTGACCGTATACGGCAAATTCCTGAAGGTCTTGCCGCCCGATAAACAAAGGCCGTCTGAAACCTTTCAGACGGCCTTATCATTTCGGCGGCTCCAACAAAATGATTCACCCGCCCGCCAAGTCCGGCAGTGCCTCCAAATTCAGGCTGCACACATAGCCGCCGCTGTCCAAACGGTGCGAAACCTCCGTTATCAGCCATTTTTCGCCGTCGATTTCGGGCTTAAATCCCTTAACGCTGACCGGCGTCTCCGGCGACATATCCGGCCGTCCGGCCGCAAGGCGGATTGAAAACTGGGCCGCCCCGCGTTGCAGCCGTCTGAATGCAGCCCGCGCGCCGTTCCAAGCCCGCTTCTCGCTGTCGTACAGATGGCGCAGCGTTTTGATTTTCTTGCCCGCCGTATCGATTTTGCGGCTTTCCGCCGCCTCCTTGTCCGTTGCCCGGCCGGCGGCCTTTTTGCCCGCTTTCTTGCCCTTGCGCGGCGGCTTTTTCCCCGCCTCCGCCGTCGGCTTTTTCTCCGCCCTCAGGTTTTCCGCATTGACGACGACCTCTTTTTTCTGCCCCGTCGCCTTGTCCGTGTAGTACGCGCGGACGGCCTCGAAAGCGTTGGTGGCCGAATAGGTAAACCGATGCCCGTCGCCCATGCCGCGCACAATCTCCAGCGGCGGTATCGGCTTGCCTGAGGCCGTCTGAGCCTCTCCCGCAGGCAGGAAAATCAGCATGCCGTGCTTGACCGTGGCAATCGCGTCGTATTGTTCCGCCAGCCGCGTTAAAAACGCCGCGTCGCTTTCGTTGGTTTGGTCTATGTGCTTAATATCAGCCAGCTTGTAGGCATCGGAAATGCGGTACGGGTAGCCGTGCTTTTTCGCAATCGCCTCGACAATCTGATACAGCGTCTGACCGTGCCAGCTTTTTTCTTCCTGCTGCGCCAGCGTTTCCGCCAAATCCGCCGCCCGCGCCGTGATGCTCAGCATATCCGGTGCACCCGATGCGGTGAACTCGGTAAACAGGTATTCGCCCTTATCGACCAATCCCGTTTCCCTGTAGCCCATCTCCAACGTGATTTTGTCGCCGATTTTCGGAATAGCCAGCGAGCCGTCGTGATCGTCCAGCGTAATCGTCAGCTCGTCGGCCTCGAAGCCGCGCTTGTCGGTCATTTCGATACTGATAATCCGGCTCATGGCCTGCGTCCCGAACGGCTGCCCGTTAATGGTCAGCACCGCCGCCGGGGTCAGATGCCGCCCGCGCGTATCGGTCAGCGTCTTAAATACTTTAACCGCGCCTTGCTTGATTTTGTCCAGCATCTACACCCCCGTCAGATTGCGCACCAAACCCAAGCCCAACAGCAAGGCTTTGCCTTTTGTCCCGATAGGCACATCCGATACTTTTTTCAGGCTCAGCGTAAACGCAATCGCCCTCGGCGAGCCGGTATGCTTTAACTCGCTGCGCTTTTCTTGGATGCCTGTGATGACATAGCTGCCCAACACTTCGCCGCTGCCTGTAATCAGCGGGTAGGGCCGCCCCGTACCCGCCATCTTATGCAGCATGGCAATCGGAAACAGCCCGCCCGTTACTTCGGGGCGCAGCTCTGCCTCGATGGTAATCTCTTCCGGGTCTTCGCCTGTGTATTGGGACGGCGGCATCCCGCCAACGACCTGCTGATGCGGATGCCGCCAACTGCTCGACCGGCTCATGGTCTGAAAAGGCACCGTTTTCACGGTAAATACAAAAAATCCTAATGCTGCCAGTAAAATCATAGTCAATCCCTATCACGATAGCTGCTGTTTGCGCGTCGTCGCTTGTCTGCATCGCGCTCGTCCAAAATACGGCGGATTTGCTCGACGATTCCCGCCTCGCTCATGCCCGGCGCGGCATGTACATGGATGGTAATCGTATCACCGCCAAACGACGCACCGACGGCCGCAAACCCGCCGCGCTGGACGGCCTGCACGCCCGCATTTCGCGGCGCACTGCTGCCGCTCGGCATGCTGACCTTTTCCGCCAACCGCGCCAACAACCCCGCGCCGCCGCGACGGATTGCCTCCACCGCCCGCCAGCCGCCAAACTTAGCCACGTCTCGCTGCGAAAAGACAACCTCGCCTCGATGCACAATGCCCGCCGCTTCGTTCACGCCGCCCGCGCCGGTGTATCCGCCGACGGAAAACCCTTTACCGTCAAAAACGCGGCCGATGCTGCGAAACGGCGCATTGATTTTTTCGGTGATGTTCAGGCCGCTAAACGCCTCTTTCAGCTGCCGCGCCTTGGCAATCAGCCTGTCGAAGTTGGCAATCAGCGAGGCCACCATACCGAGAGGCCCGGCCAGCGCGGCCACAATCGGGTTATCGCGGAATAGCTGCTTAAACCACTCCCAGCCCGCCGTCAGCGTAGCCTTGAGCCGCTCCCAGTTTTGGATCAGCAGCGCAATCATCCCGACAGGCCCGGTCAGCACATACAGTATCGGGTTCTCGCGGAAGGCGTTTTTAATCCACTCCCAGCCCGCCGACAGCGAGGCCGTCAGGCTGCTCCAGTTGTTAACCAGCAGCCGCGCCGCGCCGACGATGGGGAAAATAAAATTAAGCACCGGATTGTCCGCAAAGGTCTGATCTATCCATTGCCAGCCCTGAATCAAAGCAGCCTTGACCTCATCCCAATAAATATAAAGCGCAGCCAGTGCGGCCACCGCGAGAATCGCCCAGCCGAAAGGGTTAGTCACAAGAAATACGGCGGCTTTTGCCCCGAAAGAGAGTAGGGCGGCTCCCAGACGGCCGAGAACACCCAAAAGCTTGCCGATACCGGCAATGGCCGGCCCGAATTTCAAAGCCGTAAAGGCATAATTGAGCGCGGCCAACGGCAGCACCAACCCTGCCGCCACACCCGCCGCAGCAGACAGCGCGGCCAGCACTACGCCGATAATTCCGGCCGTTTTCATCAGTGCGGCGGCCGTCTTCGGATTTTTTTCCGCCCACGCGCTCAAGCTTTCGTTTAGGCTGCCTATCCACTTCGTCAGCATTTTCAGCTCAGGCGCGACGGATTCCCCCATTTTTGCCAAAAAGTTGATAAATGTACCGCTGGCGGCATCCCAAAGGTTGTTTAATGTGCCGAGCTGGTCATTCACCCGTTGGTTTAGACTGGCCTGCGCCTCCATCTTGGCGGCAAATTCCTCATACCCCGCTTTTCCTTTCTCAATCATGGTATTGAGGGCTTGAAGGGTTTCGGCATCGTCGCCGAAGATTTTCTGCAGAATGCCCAAACGGGCCTCGGTATTCAGTTTTTTGAGTTTTTCAAGCTGGGCGTACATTTTATCGAAACCGCCGAACTCGCCCTTGCCGTTGGTAAAGTCCAAACTGATGCCGCTGCCTTTGGTTGCTTTGCTGATTTTGGCTACGTCCATCATACGGGTAAACACTTTGCGCAACGCATTACCGGCCGAATCGCCCGACAAGCCCGCCTGATCCAGCATCCCGACCAAAGGCCCCATCTGTTTCATGGCCGCCTCGCCTTTTATTTTTAGCGTATCAAGGGCAGGGGACAGCCTTGAGAATGCGCCCAAGATATTGTTATCTTCTACGCCCGTATAATACAGCCGCTGGACTTGATCCATAATGGCGGTCATCTCTTTTTCCGTACCGCGCGTGGCATCTTGCAGCTTGGCGGCCATTTCGGCGGCGGCCTCGGGCGTTTTCTTGAGCTGCACGGACAAAAGCGCGGCCGCTTCGCCGGTGCCGCCCAAGATGTTTTGTGCAGATATGCCCTGACGCATAAGCATGGTCATCAGGTTCTGAAAGTCTGCAGTCGTTCCGGGCAGCCTGTCGCCCAATCGGATCGCTAATCGGTTGATTTTTTCGTATTCGGCCGACACGCTGCCGTCAGATTTCATCATGGCCGCCCGAAGGTCGGTAGATGCGGTTTCACTTTGCGCGTAGGCTTTGACGGGGGCTTGCAGCGTTCTGCCGATAGCGGCGGCTTTTGCGCCTAAATACATCCGCCCCGCTTCAAACCCTGCCGCCACCATCGGCGCGGCATGCAGCCGGCGGGTTGCTTTGTCCATTTTTTCATATGCCGCCCGCTGCCTCTCCACCGCGCGGGAAGCAGCCTCATGCTTGCGGTTGAGCTGCTCCTGCGCCATCCCGAACGTCTTCGCGCTTATCCCCGCGGCGGCCAGCGATTTGTCCAACCGCCCGACTTCTTCGCGGTTTTTTCTTTGCCTTTGCGCCAACTTGTCATGCTCGCCCGACAGCCGCTTTAATGCCGCCTCTTGCGCCTTGCTCGCCTTTCCCGCCTGTTCGATTTCCTGATGCAGTTTTCTGACTTCCCCTCTGTTCTGCATCATGGCCTTACTGTTGGCGTTGATTTCCTTATTCAAATTGTTTCTTTTCAACAACTGCTGCTGGGCTTTGTCCAACCTTTGCAATTCGGCTTCCGCTTTAACCAGGCCCTTTGCCAGCACATTGCTGCCGTCCCGCAGTTTTTTGAATGCCGCACTTGCCTTATCGGTGGCATTCATAATAATATTCAACACAAGGTCTTTAGCCATTCTTCCTATCCTGTCTTCCGGGGTGTGCCATGCTTTATTCGCTGCTTAAAAGTTTTTTTGCTATTTATCTCTTCTTTGTGTTTGCAGGCATAATCCTCTTTTTCGCCCTTTTTTATTTCGTATTTTTCGTCCTTTGACCTTTATCGTAAAAGGCCGTCTGAACATCCCCGTATTGCGGCAACGTTTCAGACGGCCTGTTTTTATCCCTCTTCGGGCTTGCTGCTTTCGACTAGCTCGATCGCCTTGTCGGTATACCTCAGCAAATCCGGCAGCCTGTAACCGCCGTATCCGGCCGTACCGCCGCCAAACACGGCTGCACATTGCACCATGCAATCCGACACGCTATTAAAAAAACGCAGCTCACTGTCAGCAGCGGCCTGCCACATATCCGGGCAGGCGGCAATTATTGCGCCGAAGTCGTCTGCTCGGATTCGGACGCCGCAAGGTAGCCCAATTCCTGCAATGCTTCCTGCATCTCCGCTTTCGCCTTCGGCGGCGCGGAAAAAAAATCCAAAGCAACATTCAAAACCTGCGCGTCAGACAGGCTCAATTTGCCGTATTGGAGGCGCGTCAGCGGCGGCGTGGCGATGCGCGCCAAGATTTTCTGCACGGAATCGGTATGCTTGATTTTAATCAAATCCTGCCCCAATCCGTCCATGTCCTTAGCCAGCGGCTCGCGCAAGGTGTACTTGTCGCCGTTTGAGAGGCCGACAGTCAATGTGCCGTCCTCATTGATTCTGATGGTCTGCTCGTTCATAGCAATTCCCTATTTTCAAATATTAAATGCCCAATGCCGAGCGCAATCCTTCGCGCTCGTCTTTGCCGCCGAATGCGGCCTTGTTTCCAATCACATCGATTTCCACAATCGGCTCGCCGTCCAGCGTCTCTTTCCAGTAGACAAGCGCGATTTTAAATTTATGCTCGCCGCCTTCGCCCTGTTTGTCGCTGCCCGGATCGGCTTCGATGATGCGGCCCCGCGCCTCGCCGCGCAAAACCCGATATTCTTGTCCGTCCTCTTCCTGCAACGCGCCTTGATAGCGGATCAGCTTGCCCGAAATACTGGACGACATTGATTTCAGCATATCGGCATCATAGCCTTTGCTGGTAATCTCCAATTCCAGCTTTTCAAACCCGTGGACAACGGTCATTTCCGTCATTGCGCCGCCCGGTGTGTAGTCTTCCGTTTTGCGCGTGATTTTGGGGCGGGTAATATCAACGGTTACGCCGTACTGGTTTTCGCCGTCCACAAAGGCGTTAAAGCCTTTCAATACCTTAGGCATTTTCATGTTTTTTGGCTCCTTGGCCGTCCGAATATTTCAGACGGCCTTTTGTTTAGTTTAAACGGTTGTCGGTCTCAGCGTGTTGGCAAAACTGATTGTTTTTTCAACCAAATTTATGAAGAACGTATCGGTATTGTGCTGCTCGATCAGCAGGTTTTCCAGCGGCGGCACATACGTCCACTCGTAGCTGACCGGAAACTGACCCGACGCCACCGCCGTAGGCGTAACCTTGGCACGGTCGAGATAAACACGCGCGCCCAAAATGCGGCCTTGCGCGACAAATTCGGCCAGTTTGGCGTTAATACCCATCAAAATATCTTCGATTAGGCTTGGGTGCATAGGCTTGTCAATCGCCCACAAGAAACCGCCTGCAATCGTTTCCTGAATAATTTGCGCGCTTCGCACGGCCACCTCAAAAGCCATCATCGGGTCGGCCGAACAGGTGCGGTTGCCCCATACGCGAAATCCTTTTTCGCGCACCAACGTCGAAACGTCGGCATTATTCAGTGTGTTCACTTCGCAGTTTGCATCCAAAATATCGAAACTGCGCGCGTACTTAAGCCCGCTTACGCCGTTGATTTCGGTGTTTGAAATCGATTTGTGCCAGCCGATTTTCGCATCCAGCTTGGCACGTGCGCCCAATACGCGGGCAATCGTGGCCGCCGTGTCGTTTTTACCGCTGGCCGCATCAAAAGCCATAAACTCGTTATCAATCAGCATCACTTCGCGCTGTCCGAAGTTGTTTTTATAGCTCTTAACCTCGGAAATATCCGCCGCGCCGCCCGCCGAAGCGTAAACAAAAGCGCGTGTCGCCTGAGCAATGCCCGCCAACTCGGTAACAACATCTTGGCTGTCCAGTTCCGGCACGCCCAAAATCTTAGGCACAAATCCGGTTACGGCCTTCGAGCGGGCAAGGGCTTTCAAGCCGGTATAAACCCCGCCTTCGGCCGTGCCGATGACGTTCGCTTTTTGTTGGTCAGCATTTTTATCGGCAGCCACCCGGACGACGACGATTTGCGCGTCGGCCTGATCCACAATCGCATCCAACGATTTAGCCAACGTACCCTTGCTGCCCGCCTTGCCCAAAGCCTGATAGGCCGAGGCGTGAAAAACGGGCGTATTGAGCGGAAACGCTTTTGCGTCCGCATCCTCGCTGGTACAAACCATGCCGATGATGGCGGTCGAAATGTCCGAAATAGGGCGGATGCCCTCCGTGTACTCTTTTGCTGTGATGCCGTGGTGTCTTTGGCTCATACTTTTTCCTATGTGTGTCCGCAACTTGTGATTTATCAGATGCCCAATATGCGCGATTTCGTCCAAACTGGACAGCCCCTATGCTTTTTGCGGCGTTATTTACAACCGACAGCCGCCCGCCTGTCATCATCGGGCGGAAAGTGCCGCCGACTGCTCTCTTTTGCATATGCGCCCCGGCAGTGGTTGCGCTGCCAAAAAAACAGCTTATTGATGACCCAAACCACACGCCGCCAGCGTGTATCGCCGCCCAACACGCCGAGGCGGTAGGCGCGGACGGACAGGGTTTCAGACGGCCGGCCGCCCAGCACGGCGTTAATCAGTTGGTCGGCGGCAATGCCGACGGATTTGGCGTAAGCGGCTACTTTCAAATTTCCCATTTAATAACCCTCCACATAAACAAGGATATCGATAGGCTCGCTATCGCTGCCGCGCGTGCGGGCCATGTCCAAATAAACTTTGTTTAAATTGCCCTCCTGTTTTCGGAGGTTCCAAGCTATTGCCTGCTCGGCCGCCTCATTGTTATAAGTAGATGACTGCTCCCGATTTGTCGCCCGTATAACTTGTGCGCGCACTTCGAAAACCGCACCCGGCATGGCGGATATCAACGGCAGGGCTATCGTTACCCCTTTGCTGCCGACATTAACGGCCGCCACATTGTCATCCTCAGGCTCGAAATAGATGTCGCGCGCGTGCTTGATGTGGTACCTGTGGACGATACGTCCGTCAGGGTAGGCAATAGTTTGCCAATCACAGCCCATTTGATTAGCCGTCTGTCCGTTTGCCGTTGCAGGCAGTGTAAAGCTGCCGGTCTTCCTGATAACCCCTTCGACCATCTGCTTGACAAATGCCGTTGTCGCCACCGACGTATCGTTGCTCGTTGCCACAGGAGTGGGCGTTTTGAGGCCGTCTGAAAAGGTTTTCACGCCGCGTACCGTCTGCACACCTGTCAACAAAACGGCTTGACCGACAGCCCGCTGGACAAACTCCGTCGTCGCCACCGATGTATCGTTGCTTACTGCAGCAGGGGTTGTCGTTTTGAGGCCGTCTGAAAAGGTTTTCACGCCGCGT
>ERZ773072.275-NODE-275-length-31409-cov-23.703196_pt1 | contig 31409 bp, 28 predicted proteins | sample MGYA00580617_ERZ773072 | MGnify/ENA primary metagenome ERZ773072 (study PRJEB29015, sample SAMEA2737970) | human oral metagenome | biome: human oral; feature: human-associated habitat; material: dental | place: China | collected 2122 ...
TGTCGGCACAGTAGTAGACGTAGGGGACGCGGCGCGCCGCGCACGCGAGGCGCACAGCGACGCCGGTCGTCGGCGGGGGCTCGCAGACGACCACGTCGGGGCGGGGACCTGTGAGCAGCCTCAACACCAGGGGGACATCGAAGGACAGGTAGGAGACGTAGCCGCGCACCGCTCCCGTAGGGTCGCGCAGGACCGGGGCACGACACACCTCGACGAGGCCACGATTGCGGCCAGCATCATCGCCGGCTTGTCCGTTTTCTCCCGCGTCGCGGGCGACGGTGGGAGCCAGGCGCGACGTGAGGACCCGAACCCTATCTCCACCTGCGGCGAGTGCGCGAGCGAGCGCCCCGAGGCGCAGCGCGGCGGCCGTCGGCTCGGGTGTAAAGGTGCGTGTCGCCAGGGTTACTAACATGCCGGAGCCGCTCCCCCACCGATGGTGATGCGCGGGGTGCCGATCCAGGCCTCGGGAGAAGTGATGGCGCGGCCGTCGACGAGGAGGCGCAGCCCGGGCAGGTCGGTGGGGACCAGGTCGCGGTAGGTGGCGTGGTCGGCCTGGACGATGGCGACGTCTACCGGCTCACCAAGGTGGTAGGCCTCCCACCCGAAGGCCGCCAGTTCGTCATCGGAATACAGCGGATCGTGAACACTGGAATGCGCGCCGGCCTCGTGCAGCGCCTGGACGACACCGAACACGCCAGAGAACGCTGTTTCCTTGACCCCACCACGGTAGGCGGCACCCAGGACGGCGACACGAAGCCCCTCAAGGGAGCCCATCAGGGAGGCGGCGCGGGAGACCGCGTAGGCGGGCATGGCAGCGTTCGCGGCGCGCGCGGCGGCCACGACGGTCGCGTTCGGGTCTCCGGCCAGGTACAGGCGCGGGTAGACGGGGATGCAGTGGCCACCGACCGCGATACCGGGCCTGTGGATGTGCGAGTAGGGCTGGGAGTTGCAGGCCTCAATAACGCGCGCGACGTCGATACCGGCCGCGTCCGCGTAGCGAGCGAATTGGTTGGCCAAGCCGATGTTGACGTCCCGGTAGGTCGTCTCGGCGAGCTTTGCCATCTCGGCAGCCTCCGCCCCGCCCATCGGCCACACGCCGTTGGGGCGCGGCAGGTCGTCGCGCTGATCGAAGGAGAGGACAGCTTCATAAAAGCGAACGCCGCGCGCCTCGCCGGGTTCACTGAGCCCACCCACGAGCTTCGGGTAGCGCGCCAGGTCGGCGAAGACCCGGCCGGTGAGGACGCGCTCCGGGGAGAACACGATGTCACAGTCGCGGCCCTCGGCCAGTCCGGAGACTTCCTCGATGAGGGGCTTGTAGCGCCCGCGCGTCGTGCCCACGGGAAGGGTCGTCTCGTAGGAAATGAGGGTGCCGGGACTCAGGTACGCTGCCATGGAGCGGGTGGCCGCGTCCATCATGGTGAAGTCGGGGCGACTGCGGTCATCGACGACGAGAGGGACGACCATGACGATGGCGTCGGCACCGGGGATCGCCTCGGCGTACTCGGTCGTGGCTCGCAGGGTGCCGGATGAGACGAGCGCGGGCAGGTACTCCGCCAGGTGCGCCTCGCCCGGGAATGGCTCGACTCCTCCGTTGATGAGGGCGACCACTCGGGGGTTCACGTCGACGCCAACGACGGTATGCCCGCCGCGCGCATAGTGCACCGCCAGCGGCAGACCGATCTTGCCCATGCCGACGACCGCGATGCGCATGGGGTCCCCTTTCCTTCTCCGGCCTCGTTGTTCCCCTCCAGTGTAGTGCCCCGCCCCACCTACAATGGGGGCGTGGATCGCGCGCTCAATCTCCTGCTCTACCCGTCGAACCTGGCCTCGCCCGGACGGCTGGTGAAGATCGCGCGCTCGCTGGCACCGCTGTTTTCCCAGACCCACATCGTCGGCATCGACCAGGGCGGCCTACCCGCGGACGAGGCCGTGGCCCCCACAATCCTCCTGACGCGCGTGCGGGGTGCTTCCCTGGGCGCGCCCCTGGGCGGGGCGAGGGTCGTCGCGGCGTGGGGCGCTCGCGTGTACCGGCGGTTCGCAGGGCAGCGCGTTGCTGCCGTCTCCGCGCAGAACCTCTTCCTCCTTCCCCTCGCACACGCGCTGGCACGGCGCACGGGCGCGGTGTTCGCCTACAACGCGCACGAGCTCGAGACGGAGACGGTGGGGTCGGCGGGCCTACGCCAGCGCCTCCAGCGCGTGATCGAACGCCGCTATATCCACCGGGCGGACGTGGTGTCCGTGGTCAACGAGTCGATCGCGCAGTGGTACCGCAAGGCCTACCCGGGCGTGGATCCCGTCGTCGTGACGAATGCCCCGACGGGCGTGGACGGAGTCATTGACCTGCGCGCACGTTTAGGGATTCCGGAGGAATCACTCCTGTACCTGCATTCAGGTTACTTGGCACCGGGGCGTAATATTCCCTTGATTCTGCGCGCTTTTGCGCAGGTGAGCCGCGCGCACGTCGTCTTCGTTGGCTCGGGCGCACTGCTGCCCGAGGTCGAACGGGCGGCCGCAACGTACCCGAACATCCACCACCTGCCGCCCGTAGAGCCGGACCGGGTTCTGGCGTTGACGCGCGGGACAGACGTGGCACTGTGCCTCATCGAATCCGGGTGTCTGTCGCATCGCATGTCCACGCCCAACAAGATGATGGAGGCCTTCGCGGCCGGTGTGCCCGCGCTGTGTTCTCCCCTCTCCGAGGCCCGCCGATACCTGGGCGAGCAGGCCGACACGTGGGTGCTGGAGGATCCCGAGCGCGACCTTGCGTGCGCCCTGGAACGCATCACGCGGGAACACATCGAGGCTTTCACCGCTCCCGCGATTCCCACGTGGGAGGAAGGGGCAGCGCGCCTGCGCAAGGCCTACGTCCGGGCTCTCACTCACAAGCGAGCCACCCGCGGCTAGCATGCCGTTATCGGGCTATCGCCGCGACCATCGCACACCAGCGACACTTCCCCACTCATGTCGCGTGCAATTCGCCTCAGAGTCGATTCTCGCCTCGGTCGTAAGCGCGCGCCGTCGCCCAGGCCATGACGAGCAAGCCCACCAGTAAGACCGCCATGAGGGCACCAAGCACGGCGACCGTGGTCTCCACACCGTAGGGACTGCAGGCAAGCCACGTGAGCGGAGCCACGCAATACAGGCACGCGAAGGCCAGCATGCGGCGCTGATGATAGGTCGCCACGAACACGTTGGACAGCGGGGAGGTCGCGACCGTAAGGGCCAGCCACGGGGCTAGGGAGCGAGCAAAATATCCGGCCTCCTCCCAACGCTGCCCAAATACGAGGGGGAAGAGCGCGAGGCTGACGCAGGCGAGAAAAGCAAACACCGGAATCGAGCAGGCAAGCGCGAAACACCCAACGCGCACGACAACACGGGTCATCTCACCGGGACGGGTATCGGACAGGCGCGGCAGGTAGACCTGGGACAGCGCCCCAGCGATGAGGGCGACCGGTGCCTGTAGAGCCAACCATGCCATGTTGAACTGACCGAGCGAGGCCACGGAATACGTGGCGATGAGCATGGGGATCGCGCTCGTGCGCACCGCGTCGACAACGACGTTCGGCACACCCACGAGGGCCATTTTCCGGTATCTCGAGGCCACCTCACGCAGGGGCGGGTCCTCAGCCTCGCGCTCGCGGGCATCTCGGGCACACCACGACAGGTAGGCGACGGCGATGCCCTGCCCCGCGATCGTCGCCCCAATCGCGCTTCCCAGGCCACCGCCGGCGGCGAAACCGCAGGCCAACTGCACAGAAGCGATAGCGAGTGAACGAACGACGGATGAGCTTGCGATCGCCCGGAACCGCCGGCGACGGGTCAGCCAGTAGGAGCACACCTGCCCCTGAGCCAGAAATAGGACGGAGACGCCGACGGCGAGCAGCCAGCCCGCGAGCGCATGACCGTAGCGCGCGGATACCCACGGCCAGGCGGCAGCCGCGATCAGGGTAGCCAGCGCGGAGGCGACGAGCACGCAAAGCGAGGCCAGGCGGGCCAGGGAGCGGGCCGAGGCCTCATCGCCCGGTGCGGGCAGGACGATGCTGAGGTCGAAGCGCGCGCCGGCGACGGCCGCGCCGAGCGTGGCCGCGGAGGTGAAGATGCCCAGGTACCCCAGATCCGTATCCGTGTAGAGGCGGGCGATACCGATCTGAGCGCCGAAGGCGATGAACTGGGCCAGGAGCGTACCGCTCAGGAGGGTGAGAACCTGCGCGAGGACGCCCGAGCGGGCGGGGCGTGCAGGTTCGTTCGTCATGGACTCATTTAATCACCTGGGGCGCGCGGCTTGCCCCTAGGATGGTGGCATGCCCGCTCCCCGCTCCGCGCCCACCCGCCGGTGGCTCTCGTGAGGGTCGCCCTGGCCAAGGGAACCCTGCTGGTTCCCCCGACGTACTTTGCGCTCTCGCACGCCCTCGCGATGCCGGAGCTGGATTGGCGGGCTTTCACGCTCGCGGCGCGCCTGGGCGATCCGACGGCGACGATCCCCGTTGACGAGGCGGCGCCCCGCGCACTCGGCTCGCCCCTCCCCTTTCGCGTGGCCGCGCAGGCACGAGGCCTGGGCCGGATGCGCCGCGCGATCACCGCGTGGCATCCAGACATCGTTCATCAGCACCAGGCGACTTGGTCGCTGCCTGCAGTCGGTGCCGCGCGGGACGCGGGGGTCCCCCTCGTGGTGACGCTGCACGGCGGGGACGCGTATCCGCGGCTCGGGCGCGGAGCGGGCGGCGTGTGGAACGACCACAATCAACGGGTGGCTTTCGAGGGGGCGAGCCGATTGCTGGCGGTCTCCCGCTACCTGGCAGATGTCGCCCTGGGCGCCGGGGCTGCTCCGGAGCGTCTGAGTGTGCACTATCAGGGCGTGGACACCCACTGGTGGACACCGAGCGCCCCCGACCGCGCAGAATCGCGCGAGGAACCCATCATCCTCTTCGTGGGCGCGCTCAGCAGCCTCAAGGGGGTAGACGACCTGGCCCGCGCATCCACGGCCCTCATCGGACGCCGCCCGCATCGCCTCGTGCTCGTCGGCAACGGGCCGTTGGCGACAAGGCTGCGCGCACACGCACCCGCCCACATCACGTTCGCGGGGTCGTTGGATCGCGAGGGTGTGCGCGAGTGGATGCGCCGCGCCCATGTCCTCGTCCTTCCCACGAAGCCGACGCGAGGCCGGCAGGAGGCCGCCGGCCTCGTGCTGCTCGAGGCGCAGGCGTGCGGCGTTCCCGTCATCGCCTATTCCACGGGAGGCACGCCGGAGATGGTGACACCGGGAGCCTCGCTGCTCACGCAGGAGCGCTCGCCGGACGCTCTCGCTCGCTCCATCGACGAGGCCTTGGCCTGGTCGGAGGACGAACGCGCGGATCGAGGAGCGGCGTGCCGGGCGTGGGTAGCACGCGAGCGCTCGCTGCGAGGATCCGTGGATCAGCTGCGCGCAATCTACGCCGACGTGACGCGCTAACGCCGCGCTCTACAGGTCGACGGAGCGGCCGGTGGCGGCTGAGGACAGGATGGCCTCGACGACACGCAGGTTGTCCAAGGCCTGTTCCATCGTCACGTGCTCGCTTCCCACTCCGAGGATCGCGTCGCGGAAACGCTCGTGCTCGAGGGCGAGGGGCTCGCGCTTGGTGAGGGCGTAGCGTACGACCTGCCCCTCGCTCACCCCGCGGAAGGCCGCGATGGCGTCCCACTGCAGGGGCGCGTGTCCGTTCTCGTAGAAGGTCAGGTCCCCCATCGCGGTGTCGGCGACGAGCGCACCCCGCTCGCCCGTGACGATCGTCGTGCGGTCCTTGTAGGGGGTCAGCCAGTTGACAAGGTGGTTGACGAGGATACCGCCAGCAAGCACCCCCGAGGCGACCATCATGTCTTCGTGCGGCCTGCCCGAGCGCGCGGACGTGCGCGCGTAGATGCTCTCGTAGGGGGCACCGGCCACCCACGCGGCCAGGTCCACGTCGTGGGTTGCCAGGTCCTTAACCACGCCAACGTCGCTGATCCGGGCGGGGAATGGCGACTGGCGACGCGTCGCAATCTGCTCGATCTCGCCGAGCTGTCCCTCCGCGATGCGCCTGCGCATGTCGATGAGCGCCGGGTTGCAGCGCTCGACGTAGCCGACGGCACCCACGAGGCCTGCACTGGCGAAGGCGTCGCGGATACGCTGGCCTGCTTCCACGCTCATGGCGAGCGGCTTTTCGACGAGCGTGTGCACCCCGGCCTCGGCCAACGCCAGGGCGGCGGCCTCGTGGTGAGCGGTCGGGGCGGCGACGATCGCGGCGTCAATGCCAGCCTCGACGAGTTCTTCGACACCGCCCAAGACGGGCAGGTCGCCAGCCACGCCGAAACGGTCGCCGCCCGGGTCCGCGAGGGCAACGAGGTCCACGCCCCGCGTTGCGCGGGCGTTGCGCACGTGGTGTCGGCCCATCGAGCCGATGCCGAGGATTCCCAGGCGAATGCTCATGTCAGGCCCCCGCTTCCGCGAGCGCGTTGACGGCCTCGACGATGCGTTCGAGCTCGGAGGCTGTCAGCGACGGGTAGACGGGCAGGGAGAGGACTTGGTCGGCAGCCTCGCGCGTAGCCGGCAGCTCCAGGTCGGGGGCGAAGCGAGCGAGGGAGGGCAGCTCGTGGTTCGGGATCGGGTAGTAGACGCCCGATCCGACGCCGTATTCCTCGCGCAGGGCGGTGGCGAATCCGTCGCGGTCCTGTCCCACGCGGATCGTGTACTGGTGGTAGACGTGTGTAGCTCCGGGGGAAACGTGCGGGACGGTGACGCCGCGCAGGTGGGCGCTCAGGAAGGCGGCGTTGTCCTGGCGCTTGCGCGTCCACGAGCCGACCTTGGTGAGCTGCACACGCCCGATGGCCGCGTGGATGTCGGTCATGCGATTGTTCAGGCCCACCCTCTCGTTGGCGTAGCGGGTCTCCATCCCCTGGTTGCGCGCGAGCTTCACGCTGCGGATGACCTCGGGGTCGGCGGAGGTGACCATGCCCCCCTCCCCACTGGTCATGTTCTTAGTCGGGTAAAAGGAGAAGGCCGCGAAGGCACCGAAGGAGCCAACCGAGCGCCCATGCAGGGTCGCACCGTGGGCCTGGGCGGCATCCTCGAAGACCATGAGTCCATGTGCGTCGGCGATCACCTGGAGCGCGTCCATGGGCGCGGGGTGCCCGTAGAGGTGGACGGGCATGATGGCGCGCGTGCGCGGCGTGATCGCGGCTTCGACGGCGGCCGGCGACAGCGTGAACGTGAGCGGGTCAATGTCGGCGAACACGGGGCTCGCTCCCGTGATCGCCACCGAGTTCGCGGTAGCAGCGAAGGTGAAGGAGGGAACGATGACTTCGTCCCCCGGTCCGATTCCGGCGGCGAGCAGGCCCAGGTGCAGCGCCGAGGTTCCCGAGTTCACCGCGACGGCGTGGGTTCCGGGGACGAGGGCGGCGGAGAACTCTTCCTCGAAGGCGGCGACCTGCGGCCCCTGGGCGATCATGCCGGTTCGCATGACGGCCGCGACCGCGTCGATCTCCTCCTCGCCAATAATCGGGCGTGCGGGCGGAATGAACGGCTGCGTCACTGCTGTTCCTCACGGGTTTGGTCGAACGTCACGGTCTTCTTCGGGGACGAGACCTGGGGTTCCTCGGGCGAGAGGGCACCGTCTCGCTCGACGTAGCGTCGGCCCGAGGCAGGACACACCCACGTGCGTTCCGCGGCCTCGTTCCCGGCATCCTGGAGGGGCACGCCGGCCTCGCCGACCCACCCGACGCGGCGCGCTGGAACGCCGACGACGAGCGCGTAGGGGGCCACATCACGGGTGACGACGGCACCCGCACCGACCGACGCCCACGCGCCGATTCGCACGGGTGCCACGCAGACGGCACGCGCGCCGATGGCGGCACCTCGCTCGACGGTGACACCGACGCGATCCCAGTCGCTCGCACTCTTCAGAGTGCCATCGGGGTTGATCCCGCGGGGGCAATGGTCGTTCGTGAATACAGCAGCGGGGCCGACGAACACTCCGTCCGCCAGGGACGCGGGTTCGTAGACGAGGGCGTAGTTCTGGATCTTGCAACGATTACCAACACGAACGCCTTCTCCGATGTAGGCCCCCCGCCCAACGATCGTCTCCTCCCCGATGACTGCTTCCTCGCGCACCTGAGCGAGGTGCCACACGCGGGCGCTGGGCGCGACAATCGCGCTGGGTGCCACATCGGCGCTGGGCTCGATCACGGTGTCTCCCTATCGTTGTCACTGCACGCGCGGGTGTGCTCTTGGATACCCAACACTATAGGCGCGCGCCCGTCCCGATGTGCGACACTAATCGAATGCAGATGCGCTCCGACACGTGGGTCGTTATCCCCGCGTTTAACGAGGCACCCGTGATCGGGGGTGTCGTCGCGGGCGTGCTTACCCTTTTCCCGCAGGTGCTCGTCGTCGATGACGCGTCGATCGACGACACGGCGGCCCGTGCCCGCGCTGCGGGTGCATACACGGCTTCCCACCCCGTTAACCTCGGTCAGGGTGCGGCGTTGCAGACCGGCTTCGAGGCGGCGCTCGCGCGCGGCGCTCGCTACGTCGTCACCTTCGATGCCGACGGTCAGCACGATCCCACTGATGCGGCGGCGATGGTGGATCGGGCGCGCAAGGAGGACCTCGCTTTCGTCCTTGGTTCCCGTTTCCTCGACGGGGCGAACGCGCGCGTCGGTGCCGCCAAGCGTGCGATTCTGCGCATGGGGGCACTCGCCGCGCGCCTGCGCACGGGCATGGCCCTCACGGACACCCACAACGGGCTGCGTGTAATCCGCGCCGACGCCCTGGCCCACGTCCACCTGACCCATGCACGCATGGCACATGCCTCGCAGATCGTCTCGCAGCTGGCTGGCAGTAACCTGCCCGGTGCCGAGCACCCAGTGTCGATCTCCTACACGGACTACTCGCGGGCCAAGGGGCAACCCCTGCTCAACTCCGTCAACATCGTCGTGGACCTGGCGTTGGGGGGACGATGAGCGCTTACCTCGTCATTCGCATCCTCCTACTCATCGCCCTCGCTATCACCGCTTGGTGGCTGGTGCGACCGGTCTCCTCGGCCTCGTCGCTGGCGGTGCGCCGCATCGGTATCGGATTCCTCGTAGTGGCAGCCGTCGTGGCTATCCTCGTCCCCACCCTGGCAAACACCGTCGCGCGTGCCATCGGTGTGGAGCGAGGGGTCAACCTGATCGTCTACGGCCTGGTCGTGGCGTTTATCGCGCAGATGGTGACCGGTTACCGACGCGAGGCGAGGGCAGAGGCACGCATGGCGACTCTGGCCCGTTCCCTTGCCCTCGCGCACGTGCTTCCGCCCGATACTCAGGTGGACAGCAACGGTGCCGCGACCAGCTCGAAGCGTGATACACGCGGAGTGGAACTCGCCGCTAACGGCCCCGATTTCCCGACAAATACGTCAGATAACGATATGGTTACAAATGATGAGTAACGTGAATCTGCGGCCGATCCAGCACTCGGCCGTCAACTATGGACGCTTCGGCCTCCTGCGTGGTGCGCTCGCCGTGCTCCTGGCCGGCGTGCTCTTCGTCGTGTCCTCGGCGGGTTTCGTCTACGCCAGGCTGAGCACTCAGTTCGCCGACCGCGTCGTCGACATCAACGCGTACACGACCGAGGAGCAGAACAGGGCAACACCCGATTCCTTCGATGGCCGCGCCGTCAACATTCTCGTGGTCGGCACCGACTCCCGTAACGGTGCCAGTGGTGAACTCGGCGCAGGTGACGAGGAGGACGTTCCCGGCCTGCGCAACGACTCGACGATGGTGATTCACGTCAGCGCCGACCGCTCCCGAGTGCAAATCGTGTCTATTCCCCGCGACACGCTGGTAGACATCCCCGCATGCATGCACCGCGACGGCTCCACCAGCGAGCCCGTCAGCGAGGAGATGTTCAACAACGCCATGTTCTACGGCGCCGACGGCGGCGACTCTCCAGAAGATATTGCCCCCGGCATTGCCTGCGTCCGCTCGACCGTCGAAAAACTCTCCGGCATGACCATCGACGCCTTCATGGTCGTTGATTTCGCGGGCTTTATTAACATGATCGACGCTCTCGGCGGCGTCTGGTTCAACATTCCCGAACGCATCGATGACGAGTCTGCCCAGCTCTACATCGACGAGGGCTGCTGGAAGCTGTCGGGCACGCACGCTCTCGCCTACATGCGCTCGCGCAAGGCCCAGGGAGACGGCTCCGATATTTCACGAATCGGCCGCCAGCAGCAGCTGATTTCCGCCATGCTACGCGAGCTGCAGTCGAAGAACTACGTGACGGACCCCGGCTCGCTCATCAACTTCCTGCAGGCCGCGATTTCCGCCGTGAACGTTTCCTCGAACCTGGGAAATGCCAGCTCGGACGCTTCCCTGCTCATCAACGTGCTGCAGAAGGTCGACCGCTCCAACATCCAGTTCGTCACCATGCCGGTCGAGGAGCCCTCCTGGGATCCCAACCGTCGCATTCCTTCCGAGCCGATGGCCCGCAACGTGTGGAGCGCCCTGGAGAACGACCAGGCCCTGCCCGTGGGCACGACCTACACCGATGGCAACGGCGCGCAGCTCGTGGTCCCCGACCCGACCGCAACCCCCGCTCCGTCTGCGAGCGCATCGGCCACGGATCCGGCAACCACTCCCGGGTCGGAGGCATCCTCCACGGACAACACCGAGCAGTCCGCCTCCGTCGACAATAACGCTGCCAACGAGGAAGCTGCCAAGCAGAATGCAGCTACTTGTCCGCCGAGGAACCAATGAGCAATCCTCCTTCTTTCGCTCCGGACCCGAAACGGCGCCGCCCAGGATCCGACGACGCTCACGTCGTCGGTGAAGACGTGCCAAGCAGCGCTCCTACTCCCCCTCCTGAAGCCTTGGCGCCACAGATGTGGAGAATCTCCGATCACGAGGCCGATGCCTCGCGTCCGTTGATGCCGCGCACGCTCGACCAGCCGCAACGCGAGCCTCAGTCGATTTTCCCGCGCCGCGCTTCGGCACCGCAGCCGCCCTCGTTCCAGCCGGCCTCTGCGTCGAACCCTCCATCGTATGCGCCGGGATCCGGCCGTACTGCCGGCTCGAACACCTACGCGCCGTCCGGAAACGGACCTCGCCAGGTGACGATCAATCGTTCCCAGAGCACGCCTGCGGCACCACCCGCGCCCGTCGCTCCCTCCGCTCCGGCAGCCAAGGCGCGCCGCAGGAAGCGCCGCCACCCGATCCTGAAGACCCTATGTCTGATTCTGGTCGTCATCCTCGCTTGGGGTGGTTTCCTCGTGTGGGACGCCAATTCCAACATGGGCCGCGTTAGCGCGCTGTCCGGAGCAGCCGACACCGCGGGAACGACATACCTGCTGGCCGGATCAGACTCCCGCGCCGACGGTGCCGTCAAGGATGGCTTCGACGAGTCCGAACGCGCCGACTCCATCATGCTTGTCAACGTTGCCCCGAACGGGCAGGCTGTCGCCCTCTCAATCCCCCGAGACACCTACGCGCAGATACCGGGAGTGGGCTGGGACAAGATCAATGCTTCCTACGCATACGGCGGCCCGCAGCTGCTCGTGGAGACCGTGGAGAAGCTCACCGGCCTGACCATCGATCACTTCGTTCAGATCGGCATGGGTGCCGTACCGGACATGGTGGATGCCGTCGGCGGCGTCGAGCTGTGCTACGACAACGACGCGGACGACCAGTATTCCGGCCTGAAGTGGACCGCCGGCTGCCACACGGTAGACGGTACGACCGCCCTGCAGTTCTCTCGCATGCGCTACCAGGATCCCGAGGGCGACATCGGCCGTACAAAGCGCCAGCGTCAGGTGATTTCGAAGGTCATTTCCTCGGCTGCTTCGCCGTCGACCCTCGTTAATCCCGCGAAGACGCTGCGCGTGGAGCGCGCCGGCTCCCGGTCATTCACGGTGGACGAGGATTCTTCGGTCCTCTCGGTCGCTTCCCTCGTGTGGGCGCTGCGCAGCGCGTCGTCGAACCAGATGATGGGTGTTCCCCCGATCGAGTCGCTGAACTTCACCACGAACGCCGGGGCCTCGGCCGTGCTACTGCGTGACACGACCGCAGACGACTTTTTCGCCAAGCTCCGCGCGGGCACGCTCACTGCCTCGGACCTCAACCAGGTCGACGGAGTGTAGGACTCGCCCCGCGCGACCGCGCGCCGGCCTCAACAAGAAGCCCGGCCTCGTTCCCCATCGGGGACGAGGCCGGGTTCTTCGCGTCCTACGGGTGCGCTCAGGCTCCTGGCACGGTGATCGGGCGGGGACCAGCCTGCCAGCCTTCCCAGGCGGAGGTGAGGATCTCCTCGACCCCGTTGTTGGCCTTCCAGCCCAGGTCGACACCGATTGAGAGCGGGTCGCCAATCAGCTTGGGCGGGTCGCCGGCACGGCGATCGAGCTCCTCGACGGGGAATTCCCAACCCATGACGCGGCGCAGGCCGTCGACGATCTCTCGCACGGAGGTGCCCAGGCCGGTGCCCACGTTGTAGGTGTGGTGGTCGGGCTGACGCCCCTCGGCAAGCACGTCGAGGGCGGCAATGTGCGCCTCAGCGAGGTCCAGGACGTGGATGTAATCGCGGATGCAGGTGCCGTCGGGGGTGTCGTAATCGGTACCGAAAATCTTGGCGCTCTCACCGCGCTCAACGCGGTCCAGCACCATCGGGATCAGGTTCATGACCGCTTCGTCGGCCAGGTCGGGCCATCCGGCACCCGCCACGTTGAAGTAGCGCAGGCCGATCCATTTCAGGTCCCACGCCCGCTCGCAGTCAGCCATCAGCCACTCGCCGATCAGCTTGGTCTCGCCGTAGGGGTTAATGGGGCGACCAGCCATGTCCTCGGTGATGACGGGAGCGTCGGGCATGCCGTACACCGCAGCCGAGGAGGAGAAGATCATCTGATCGACGCCCGCGTCCTCCATTGCCAAAAGGACGTTGGCCATGCCGCCAATATTCTGGTGGTAGTACCAGGCGGGGCGGGCGACCGACTCGCCGACCTGCTTACGCGCAGAGAAGTGGATGACGGCGGTGACGTCCTCGTCCACCATGAGAGTGGACAGCGCCGAACGTGCTTCATCGAGCGTCACGTCGAGCTTCACGAGCTTGGCGTCACCGACGCGCGATGCTTTGCCGCTTGACAGGTCATCGACGACGACGACGCGATCCCCGCGCTGACGCAGGAGGCGGACAACGTGTGCGCCGATGTAGCCGGCGCCGCCACAAACGAGAATGCTCATGGGTTCAGGATACGCTGCGCAGGGTCCCTGCGGCTACCCACGCGGGACTTGTGTTCGCGTCGCTCAGTGGGCCTCGGAGACTCGCTGGGCGAGGGCCGCGCCCTTTGCGCTGGCCACGTCGCGCAAGTCCTTCTGGAAGGCGCGCATCGAGGCACGCAGAGACTCGGCGCGCTCCCCTTCACCCGCGCCGAGGATGCGCGCGGCGAGAAGGCCAGCGTTACGAGCACCGGCGATCGACACGGTCGCGACGGGCACGCCCGCGGGCATCTGCACGATAGAGTGCAACGAGTCCACGCCATCGAGGTGCTTGAGGGCGACGGGGACACCGATAACAGGCAGTTCCGTGAGGGCGGCGAGCATGCCGGGCAGATGAGCCGCTCCCCCGGCTCCGGCGATGATGACGCGCAGTCCGCGCGCCGATGCAGCGCGCCCGTAGGCGACCATGTCTTCGGGCATGCGGTGCGCTGAGACGACACCAACCTCGCAGGCGATACCGAACTCAGCGAGGGCACTGACGGCGGCCTCCATCGTGGGCCAGTCGGAGTCGGAGCCCATAACGACGCCGACAAGTGGGTTGTCACCGGTGGCGGTCAGTTGGATGTCGAGGTCGGTGGTCACGGGCTATCCTTTCGAGAGGGGAAGAGGCCGGGGCATCCGGTCCCTCGCCGGCGGACGGGTGGATGGGTCAGTCAGTGGGGTTCTCGCCCCGGAGGGCGCTCACTGCGGCCCGGGCTCGCTCAAGGCCAACGGAGGGATCCGCGTCTACGACGGTGACGTGGCCAAGCTTGCGTCCGGGGCGCACTTCCTTGCCGTAGAGGTGGACCTTCGTGTCCGCCCCTCCGGCGGCAAAGGCGGCGGCGAGCGCGCGCGCGGGTTGAGCGCAGGAGGAACCCAGCAGGTTGACCATAACTGCGTGCGTGCCCGGTGCCCTCAGCTCGGTCGAGCCAAGCGGCAGGTCGAGGACGGCGCGCAGGTGCTGCTCGAATTGGCTGGTAACCGCACCGTCGATGGTCCAGTGTCCCGTGTTGTGAGGGCGCATGGCGAGCTCGTTGACGAGAACGCGTTCATCCGCTCCGTCCCCGACGACGAACATCTCCACGGCGAGGACGCCGGTGACCCCCAGCTCGGATGCGATGCGTTCGCCGATGCGTCGCGCCTCGGCGGCAGTCTCCGGGCGGATGCCGATTGCGGGAGCAGTGACCTCGGCGCACACGCCGTCCACCTGCACGGTGGAGGCGACGGGCCACGAGGCGACCTCGCCCGAGGGGGTGCGCGCCAGCAGGGCCGCGACCTCGCCGGTGAAGGGGACCAGGGCCTCGGCAAGAAGGGGCCCAGTGCCCCACCAGGACTCAACATCCGCGGCGCTGTGGGCGATAGCCACGCCGTGCCCGTCGTATCCGCCGCGCGGAGTCTTGACGATGAGGGGCCATCCGATCGTCCTGGCGAACTCCTCGAGCTGCCCTTCATCCTCGACGCGCGCCCACGCGGGACACGGGATCCCCATCTCGGTCAGGCGCTCGCGCATGGCGATCTTGTCCTGGGCGTACAGGAGGGCGCTGGCCGGAGGCTGGACGGAGACCAGCCGTGCGGCCTCCTCCATCGTGGCCGCTGGGATGTGCTCGTGTTCGAAAGTGAGGACATCCGCGCCGTCAATGAGCGCAGCGACTGCGTCCAGGTCGGCGGGTGCGCCCACCGCTTTGTCGACGGTCACCTGCCCGGTAGACCCATCCGAGGCCTCGACGAGGGCCCGAAGAGTAATGCCGAGCGCGACCGCGCTCTGTTGCATCATGCGTGCTAGTTGCCCGCCACCAATGACGGCAACGGTGGGAGGGGTCGACATCTCGTGTTCCACGCCTTCCAATCTACTCCGCTCCTAGAAGCGCCGCGAGCGGCGTCCCATAGACATGAGCGGCCCTTCAGGCATGACGCGGTCCGGATCAAGTGAGGCTGGGATTGCGGCGACCGAGACGGTGAACACCGCAGGCTTGTTCGTCTTGAGTTCGAGGCGCCCGCCCATCGCCTGAGCCAGGTCGTGGGCCAGCGCCAGGCCGATGCCCGTCGAGCCGTGCCCGGACACACCTTTTTCGAAGATGTCGGGAGCCAGGTCGTCGTCGATTCCCTCGCCTTCGTCTGTGACCTCGATGACGACGCCGCGCTTTGACGTGCCCGCATGCGCCCACACGCGCGTGGTCCCAGCCCCGTAGCGCAGGGAGTTTTCGATGAGGGTCGCCAGGACCTGTCCAAGTTTTCCGGCATCGGCCAAGATGGGTCGCTCGGCCTCGTCGTGGAAAACAAGGGGGCGACCAGCCGCCTCAAACTGATCCTCCCACTCCTCGCGGGCGGTGTTGAAGACCTCGAGGATGTGAATAGCCTCCGTCTGGCTGGTCGAACGTTTGGAGACATCGAGCAGCTCCGTGACGACGTTCGTCATGCGCTCAACCTGTTCGAGGCACGTGCGGGCTTCGGCGCGCACCTCGTCTTCCGTGGAGACCAGCTCGATCTCCTCCAGGCGCATGGACAGCGCGGTCAAAGGTGTGCGCAGCTGGTGAGAGGCGTCGGCGGCTGCCTGGCGTTCTGCGGCCAGGCGTCCCGCCATCCGCTCGCCCGTGCGCGCGAGCTCCTCGGAGACCAGATCGATTTCCTCGATGCCGGACTTCTCCATGCGGGCGCGCACGCCGCCCGAGCCGATCTGTTCAGCTTGGGCCGCCAGGTAGATGAGCGGGGCGGATAGCTCTCGTGATAGCGAACGTGCAAGCAACCAGCCGATGAGCATGGATGCAACCATGCCTCCGCCGAAGAGCGCACAGGCCCAGGTGATGCGGGTGATCGCGTTCGAGGCCGACGCCGTGAGTTGGACCGAGACGCCGCTGGGCGATGATGCCAGCGCCGTCATTGTTCTTCCGGGAATCACCGTTCCACTGGTGACGAGGTTCGCCTCGGGCACCTTAATGCGGTAGCTGAGCTCCCCACCGCGGCTGTTCGCCTGATCGGCGACCAGCGAGGCGAGAGTGGCAGGGTCATTCCCCTCCCCAACGGCACGCCTGCGCTCGATATTTTGGAGGATCAGCTGCGCTTGAACGTCGAGACTACGCTGCTCAGAAGACCAGATGGACGCCGACGCGAAGAAAGCCCCGGGCAGCCCCATCAGCACGCACACGACGGCGACGATGGAGACGATCATCCTCACCGCGCGTGCGCGCATGGCGGGCCTCCCTCAGCGGCGCACTCAGCGCACGTTCTCGAAACGGAATCCCATGCCGCGCACGGTCGTGATGTAGTGCGGGTCGGTCGCGTCGTCCCCGAGCTTGCGGCGCAGCCACGACACGTGCATGTCGAGGGTCTTCGTGGAGCCGGTCGGATCCGAGCCCCACACCTCGCGCATGAGGGTGTCGCGGGCGACGACCGAACCGGCCTCGCGCAGCAGGACGCGCAGAAGGTCAAACTCCTTGGCGGTCAGGCTCAGCTCGGCATCACCGACGAACGCGCGATGCGCAGCGACATCCATGCGGATGTCCTGGGCGCGCAGCTCGCCTTCGGCGGGTTCTGCAGCCTGGCGACGCAGGAGGGCCCGCACGCGAGCGAGGAGCTCCGCGAGTCGGAAGGGCTTCGTCACGTAGTCGTCAGCGCCCGCATCGAGGCCGACGACCATGTCGACCTCGTCCGTGCGCGCAGTAAGGATCAGAATCGGAACTCGGTTGCCTGAGGAGCGGATCTCGCGGGCGACATCCAGACCGTCCATGTCGGGTAGGCCGAGGTCCAGGACAACCAGGTCAATGCCGCGAACATCAGCGAGGGCTTCAGCGCCCGTCGCGTGCGCACGCACGTCGTAGCCCTCCCTGCCCAGTGCACGGGTGAGGGGCTCGGAGATGGCCGGGTCGTCTTCAACGAGGAGAACTGTAGTCACGCTTACATCTTAGCAATTCTGAACCAAAACTTGTACCGTTCTTGACCCATTATGCGGGCTGGTCAAGCACTCGTTCACACTGCGAGATGAACGTTATTTAACAACGCTTGAGAGCAGGTACGGCGAGACAGGGCCGAAACCGCGCAAGTCCGCGGTTGGGAACTCTTCGAGTTCGTACCCGTCACCGACCTCACCGGCAGCAATGGCGGCAGCCGTGGTCGGATCGGTGAGGATCTTACCCACCGGAGCAATGTCCACGAGGCGAGACGCGAGGTTCACCGTGGGTCCGAAGACGTCACCCGATCGCGAGAAGACATCTCCGCGCACGAAGGATGCTCGAACGGGCAGCATCTCATCGTCGGCATTCAGCCTCTCGATGAGGGCAGTGGCCACGCGCAGACCGGTCGGCAGGTCATCGGCGATGTAGAGGACGGCGTCACCGATCATCTTGACGACGCGACCCCCCTCCTCAATGACAGCGTTACGGCTCTCCTCCTCGAAGCGCTCAATGAGACCCACGAGGGCATCACCGAGGATAGTCGAGGACGACGTGTAGGACACCATGTCGACAAAGCCGAGGCAGCGATTGAGCGGGAATCGGTTATGCCGCTCCTCGTGCCCACGCTGGGACACCTCGCGATCAAAACGGGACAGGGTTGCCTCAAGCTGACGCCGCCAGGCGTATGTGAACATCTCCTGGAAGACGTCGATGTACTCGCGCATATGGTCCAGCACGTACATGCGGGCCGTCGTGTCATCAAGCATCAGACGACGCATTGAATCCTCGACCAGCGCTTCGAACTGCCACAGGGCAAGGCGATCGGCCAGGTGAGCGTTGGCACGCAGGAGAGAGCGCGAGGTTGCCGTGTCAATGCCACCGGATTCGACGAGGTCATGCCAGCGACTGAAAACTTCCAGGTCGCGCTGAGAGAAAACCTTGTCGTCTGCGGTGGGAGCCTGGAAGCCAAGGGCAATCCAGAAACGAAAAACGCGCTCGATAGGCGTATTCGTCATCTCCGCGAGATCGCGGGCCGAATACGTCAAATGACCACCGAGAAGCTGAGGAACGTAGCTTGTTGCGGTCAGTTCATCAGGAGTTGCAGGGGACGAAGCCGCGTGCTCATCCATCGCAAATCCCTTCTCTTTGGGCTGACTCAACACCACATCAGCGGGTAACGGTATATCAGATCACTTTTCAAAGTCACATCGAGATTGTGACCTCGTACGTAGACAATTGTAGTAGTCTGATGAGTTTTTCACCAGGGTTTTGCACGTTTACCTGCGAAAACCCTCCACCTTGCAATAAATTTCAGTTTGTCTACACGCTTCTCGAACGATGGTCCACAATGTCCCTATGCGCCTTGTTCTTGCCTCTGCATCCCCGGCCCGCCGCGCAACACTCATTGCGGCGGGCATCACACCGATCGTCCAGGTTTCCACCGTTGATGAGGACGCCGTCCTCGCTGCGTTGCCCGGCGGGCGTGCATTCTCGGGAGGCACGACCAACCCGGCGGACGAAGTTGCAGCGCTCGCCGCAGCCAAGTGTACCGACGTCTGCAAAGCCCTGAGTGCGCCCGGCACCAACGCCGAACTACCCGAGGACGAGGCCGTCCTCGTCGTTGGCTGCGACTCCATGCTCGAGATCGACGGCCAGATGCTCGGCAAGCCCCACACCCCCGACGTAGCCCGCGAGCGCATCCGCGCCATGCGCCGCACGAGCGCCACCCTATGGACGGGCCACTCGGCCGCGATCCTCGCCCCGGCCTCGTCGGATGACGACCAGAGGCACGAACGCACGATCACCGCAACCGTCACCTGCTCCGCCTCGACCCAGGTCCACTTCGGGGACATCTCGGATGCCGAGATCGACGCATACGTCGCCACCGGCGAGCCCCTGCACGTGGCAGGGTCCTTCACGGTGGATGGACTGGGCGGCCCCTTCATCGAGGGCGTGACGGGCGATTATCACTCGGTCGTCGGCATCTCATTGCCGCTGCTGCGCTCCATGGCCACCGAGCTTGGGGTGTTCTGGCCGGACCTGTGGGATGCGCCGCGCACCTGAGTTTCGGCGCCAATCACCCCCACCATGCCCCGTACTGTAGGGGCATGGACAACAGCACTGCATGGGGCATCGGCCTCGCAACGATCACTCTGGACGGCACGACACTCGACACGTGGTACCCCGCCCCACACCTGGGCGATCCCGAGACTGACGAGGAGCTGGCGACCTCGCTGTCCGTGCTGGAGCGCGTCGATGACGCGCGCCGCGTGCGCACCGTCGTCGTGACCACGACGATTGACCTGCGGGAAGCCCCCGCTTCGACGGAGGACGCCTACCTGCGACTGCACCTGCTTTCCCACCGTCTGGTGAAGCCCAACACGATCAACCTGGACGGCATCTTCGCGGTGCTGCCCAACGTCGTGTGGACGGATGCAGGTCCGTGCGCCGTCGCCGACTTCGAGGCCACCCGCCTGCGCCTGCGCGCTCGCGACGGTCACCCCGTGACCGTGCAGGGCGTCGACAAGTTCCCGCCGATGGTCAACTACGTCCTGCCCTCCGGCGTTCGCATCGCCGACGGCACGCGCGTGCGCCTGGGCGCCTACCTGTCCGAGGGCACGACCGTCATGCACGCCGGCTTCGTCAACTTCAACGCGGGCACGCTGGGCCGCTCGATGGTCGAGGGCCGCGTCTCGCAGGGCGTCGTCATTGGCGATGGCTCTGATGTGGGCGGCGGCGCCTCCACGATGGGCACCCTCTCGGGCGGCGGCAAGCAGCGTGTGCGCCTGGGCGAGCGCTGCCTGCTGGGCGCAAACTCGGGCCTGGGCATCGCGCTCGGCGACGACTGCGTGGTCGAGGCCGGACTGTACGTGACCGCCGGAGCGAAGGTCACGCTCATCGATTCTTCCGGCGAGGCCGAGCCGCGCACGGTTGCCGCACGCGAGCTCTCGGGCGCATCGAACATCCTGTTCCGCCGCAACTCCCAGACGGGCCGCATCGAGGCCATCGCCCGCGCAGGCGTCGTGGGTATCGAGCTCAACGACGCGCTGCACGCGTCGAACTGATCGCATAACGATACGAGGCCGGGGCGCTGGTGGCGTCCCGGCCTCGCTAGTTGGCGCTTGCCTTAGCGCCCGGCCCAGGCCTCGCGGATGCGCTGTGCTGCGGCCGCGATGCGCTCGTCGGAGGCGGTCAGGGCGACACGGACGCGACCGAGGGCCGCCGTGCCGTAGAAGTCGCCGGGGGCCACGAGGATGCCAAGCTCCGCCAGGCGGTTCACGAGGGCCCACGAGTCGGTCGGGTTGGCGGGGTCAGCGACCCACAGGTACAGGCCGGCCGCTGTGTCGGGATCGACGTCGAGGCCGGCCTCGGTCAGGGCCGCGAGGAGGAGGGAGCGACGCGCGCCGTAGGCGGCCCTCTGTGTCTCGACGTGCTCGGTGTCGGCCAGAGCGATCGCCATCGCGTGCTGGACGGGGGCGGGGACCATGAGTCCAGAGTGCTTGCGCGCGGTGACGATGGGGGCGACCAGGGTGGGGTCGCCGTAGATGAGAGCGCCGCGGTAGCCCGCAAGATTCGACTGCTTAGACAGCGAGTACAGGACGAGGAGACCGCTCGCGTCACCGTCGCACACGTCCGCATCAAGCAGGGAGGGCACGCCCTCGCTCACGTAGGGCTCGGCCCAGGGCAGGGCCGCGTAGCACTCGTCGGAGACGACGACGGCGCCGTGGGCGCGCGCCCAGGCAACGACCGCTCGCAGCTCGTCCTTGCTCATGACGTGCCCGTCCGGGTTGCCGGGCGAGTTCAGATAGACGAGGGCGGCCTCGGGCCAGGCATCGGGGTTCGTCGGGTCCACGGCGACAGGGGTCGCGCCGGCCAGTCGAGCGCCGATGTCGTAGGTCGGGTAGGCGACCTCGGGCACGAGGACCGTGTCGCCCGGGCGCACGCCCAGCAGGGAGGGGATCCAGGCGACAGCTTCCTTCGAGCCGATCGTCGGGATCACGCCGCTCATGCCCACATCCACCATGCCCCGGCGCGCACCCCAGGCTGCGATCGCCTCGCGCACCTCGGCGGTACCAATCACCGTCGGGTAGCCGTGCGCGTTGGAGGCATCGGCGAGGGCCTCGCGAATGAACGCGGGAGTGTCATCGACCGGGGTTCCGACGCTGAGATCGCAGATTCCCCCGGGATGTTCAGCGGCACGTGCCTTGGCGGGCGCCAGCTGATCCCAGGGGAATTCGGGCAGGTCAAGAGGGCGGGGAAGGATCGTTGTCATGCCCCTACCCTATCGACTGTCAGAGATTCTCGGCCTTCCATTCCTCATTCTGAGGCGGCAGCGCGGCGATCATCGGATCGTCGAAGTCCTGGACGCCGGTCTTCTGGGCACCACCGGGGCTGCCCAGATCGTTGAAGAAGTCGACGTTGGCGCGCAGGTAGTCGGACCACTCGGAGGGCAGGTCGTCCTCGTAGAAGATGGCCTCGGTCGGGCACACGGGCTCGCATGCACCGCAGTCCACGCACTCCTCGGGGTGGATGTAGAGCGAACGGGCACCCTCGTAGATGCAGTCGACGGGGCACTCGTCCACGCATGCGCGATCCTTGACGTCCACGCAGGGCTGCGCGATGACGTAGGTCATGAGACGTTCCTCCTGGTCAGTTCTAAAGACTCGTTGGTTCTATTATTCACGTATGAGTAGCCCCGAGTCACCCCGCGTCCCCGACAGCGCTGCGAGCGGCGAGAATACGCCGATTCAGCACACCGAGACCGAAGGGGCGCGCGAGGAATTTTCCACACGCGCGACTGGCGCAATTCCCCAGCTGCCGTGGATGAGCTTCGCGGTCGGCGAGAGGATCGTCATCCGCTACCGTCTGGCAGACGGCCTGCACGACGCTCTGGGAGAGGCGCTCGAGGTGGCCCCCACGCACGTCACGGTCGCGACGAGGCGTGGGCCGGTTCGCGTGGATGCCCGCACGATGGTGACGGGCAAGCGCGTACCTCCCCCGCCCACCATCTAGCGAGCGGGGAAGCAGGCGCGGTTCAGCGGTTGGCACGGCGCTCGCGAGCGGCGATCTTGAAACGCTCCTGGGCGTCCAGGACGACCTTGCGCACGCGCACGGCCTCGGGCGTGACCTCGACGCACTCGTCGTTGGCCGCGAACTCGAGGGACTCCTCGAGGGTCAGCTTACGCGAGGGGGTCAGCGACTCGTACACGTCGGCGGTCGCACTACGCGTGTTCGTCTGCTTCTTCTCGCGGCAGATGTTCACGTCCATATCCTCGCCGCGCGGGTTTTCGCCCACAACCTGGCCCTCGTAGACCTCGGAGGAGGGCTCGACGATGAAGGAGCCACGCTCCTGCAGGTTCGTCATCGCGTACGGGGTGGCTTGGCCAGCGCGGTCAGCGACGAGGGAGCCGGTGAGGCGCTGCTCGATGGAGCCCTGCCAGGGGGCGTACCCCTCGGAGATGGACGAGGCGATGCCGGTACCGCGCGTTTCGGTAAGGAACCGCGTACGGAAGCCGATGAGGCCTCGGGCGGGAACCACGAACTCAAGGCGGATCCAGCCCGAACCGTGGTTCGCCATGGTCTCCATGCGGCCCTTGCGGGCGGCCATGAGCTGCGTGACTGCGCCCAGGTACTCCTCGGGGATGTCGATCGTCATGCGCTCCATGGGCTCGCTGAGGACTCCGTCAATCTCCTTGGTGACGACCTGAGGCTTGCCGACCGTGAGTTCGAAGCCCTCGCGGCGCATCTGCTCCACCAGGATCGCCAGGGCGAGCTCGCCTCGACCCTGAACTTCCCAGGCATCGGGGCGCTCGGTGGGCAGGACCTTCAGGGACACGTTGCCGACGAGCTCACGGTCGAGGCGATCCTTGACCTGGCGGGCGGTCACCTTCGCGCCCTTGACGCGCCCCGCCATGGGCGAGGTGTTGATGCCGATGGTCATGGAGATCGCCGGGTCATCCACCGTGATGAGGGGCAGCGGGCGCGGGTCCTCAAGGTCGACGAGGGACTCGCCGATCATGATGTCTTCGATGCCGGCGACGGCGACGATGTCTCCGGGGGCGGCGGATTCGGTCGAGACGCGCTCGAGGCCCTCGGTGGCGAGCAGCTCGGAGATGTGCACGCGCTGGATGGTGCCGTCGTGGCGGGCCAGGCCCACGTCGGCGCCCTTCTTCAGGGTGCCGTTGTGGATGCGCAGCAGGGCGAGACGGCCAAGGAACGGCGAGGCGTCCAGGTTGGTGACGTGGGCCTGCAGGGGCATGTCCTCGTCGAAGGTGGGGCCGGGGATGCGGTTCAGGATGGTCTCGAACAGCGGCTCGAGGTTCTCGGTGGGCAGCTGACCGTCGCCCGGGTTCTCCAGGGAGCACTTGCCGGCCTTCGCGGAGGCGTAGACGACGGGAACGTCCATGAGGGAGTCCACGTCGATGTCGATACCCTCGTTCATGAGGTCCTCGCCCAGCGACAGGAGCAGGTCGGTCGTCTCGGAGACAACCTCCTCGATGCGCGAGTCGGGGCGATCGACCTTGTTGACGACGACGATGACGGGTAGATGCGCCTGAAGGGCCTTACGCAGCACGAAGCGGGTCTGAGGGAGCGGCCCCTCTGAGGCATCGACCATGAGGACGACGCCGTCGACCATCGACAGGCCACGTTCGACCTCGCCCCCGAAGTCGGCGTGACCGGGAGTGTCGATAACGTTAATGATCACACCGCTCTCGAGGCCCAGGGCCTGGGCGGCGGGGCCGGTGTAGTGGACGGCGGTGTTCTTGGCGAGAATGGTAATGCCCTTCTCGCGCTCCAGGTCGCCGGAGTCCATGACGCGCTCACCGGTCTTTTCGACGGTGTCGCGCTCGGAGAATGCTCCGGACTGCCAGAGCATTGCGTCAACCAGCGTGGTCTTTCCGTGATCGACGTGAGCGACGATCGCGACATTTCGCAGGTCGGGACGCGTGGACATATGTGGACTCCTCAAATGTGGATACAGATTCGTGCGTGTGAGGGGGCACAGATGCCTCGGACACGACCGGTTCGAACCGATTTCACGCACATAGGCCTCCAGAATATCGGCTGAACAAGGGACGATGCGATCCTCGTGTTGCGAATTCCACCACGTCGCGGACACCTCGTGGACATATGAGGCCCCATCGGCCGTTCTAGTTGCTCGACAACGAACAATGGCGTTAACTGAGTTCTATGACTGACATCGCCACGCTCAGCGCACAAGTTTCGGGGGCCTCGGCCCTTGTCACCCCTTTCGGTGCGCACCTGCTGTCGTGGCGTCCCACATGCCACCCGGACGTCCTGTGGCTCTCCTCCCACGCGGTGCTGGACGGCACACGGGCGATTCGTGGAGGCATCCCCCTGTGCTTGCCCTGGTTCGGCAGTCCCACCGATTCCCCGGCGAGGCCCGGGGAAGGAGCAAGCACCCACGGCTTCGCCCGCACGACCCCCTGGACCCTGCTGTCGAGCACGCAGCCCACAAACGATGCCCCGGCCTCGTTCTCCTTCGAATTGCACCACACGGGCGAGACGTCCGCCCTCTATCCGCACTCTTTCTGTGCGCGCCTGGACATCGCCGCGGGGGCCGAGCTCAACATGAGCCTGACCCTCACGAACGAGGACGACCATCCCTTTGCGATCGAAGCCGCCCTGCACACCTACCTGCGCGTCGGCGATGTCAAGGACGTAACCATCGAGGGTCTGGACGGGGCACGCTACTACGACAAGGTCCGCGAGCGCTACGCCATCCAGAGCGGCGACGTGACCTTCATTGGGCCCACCGACCGCGTCTACACCTCGACTCACCAGGTCCAGGTCGTCGATCCTAAGCTGGGCAGACGCATCATCGTGGATAAGAACGGCTCAGGCTCGACGATCGTATGGAATCCCGGGGCCCAGGGCGCTGCCACCATGAGCGACATTGGTGAGGGCGAGTGGCAGGACTTCGTGTGCGTGGAAACCGCGGCGGTGCGCGAGCGGGCACTCACGCTGTGGCCTGGACACCCTCACATCATGACGCAAACCCTCGCGGTGGAGACGCTGGACTGACCGGACCGCGGGTAGGATTGGCTCCAGCTACGAACAGAAAGGCTCTCATGGCTCTCACCTCCGCGATTGCCTCCGCATACCTGTCCGTTTCCCGTTGGAAGCTGTCCACGCAGCCCCTGCCGGACAAGGTCATCGTGATCGGAGCCCCGCACACGTCGAATTGGGATGGCGTCTTCATGGCGATCTCCATGTGGAAGTGCGGGCGCACCTTCTCGTTCCTGGTGAAGGATTCCATCGTCAAGGCCCCGATCCTCGGCTGGTTCGTCAAGAAGATCGGCGCGGTTCCCGTGGAGCGCAGCGCGGCGCACGGCCTCGTTGAGCAGGTCGCCCAGCGCATCCGCGAGGCAGACACGTTCACGCTGTGTATCACTCCGAAGGGCACGCGTTCACCGCGCGACTTCTGGAAGTCCGGCTTCTACCGCATCGCGATGGAGGCGGGCGTACCGATTCAGCTGGGCTTCATCGACCGCAGCACTCTCACGTTCGGCTGGGGTCCCACGTATCAGCTCACCGGTGACGTGCGCGCCGACATGGAGGTGATCCGCGCGTTTTACGCCGAGAAGGTCGGCATCCGCCCGGAGAAGACCTCGGTTCCGCGCCTGCGCTCGGAGGACGAGGCTGAATGAAGCTCGCGCGAGCGCTGCTCGGCATCGCTGGGGCTCTCACCCTGACGACGGGCGGAACAGCGGCACTCGCCGATGATCCCACGCAGATCCGCCTGAGCGAGGTCTATGAGATGACGCCGGGCGTGAGTGCCACCCACCAGGTGACTCTGTCGACGTCTGAGCCTCTGATCGGCGAGCAGTGCCAGTCGATGGGCACGGCGGCCAAGGCGACGTCTTCTCTCCTTGTGACGGTTGATGGGGTGGACTCCTGCCGTTTCACCTGGGAGCTTGAGGACGGCGGTGCTGAGGTCGTTTCGGTCGACGACGGCGGCGTGTTCCATTTTGAGTCGACGTCGGCCCGCCTCCTGGGGGCTTTTTCCTCCCCGGATGCGTCCGCCACCATCGAGTCGGTGACCCTGGTCGCACACGCTTCCTTCGTCGCTGAGGCCTCTGAGGGCGGGCAGATCTCCAACCCCGGAGCATCGACGAAGATAGACGCGAGCACTGTCACCTGGCGTGACGTTACTGGCGACGTGAGCGCGACGGGCACTGTCGATGCTGACGTGTCCTCGGCAACCGCCTCCCCTACGCCCTCACCATCGCCTTCCGTTTCCCCCCAGGGACGAGGCCATGGCTCCACCGCAGGGTCACTCGCCCCGATCGCGGCGATCACGGCAGGGGTCCTCGCGCTCGCCGTCATGACCGGGCTCCTGCATCATTCGAAGCGTTCTCGCCAGGCTGCTGCCGACGCGCAATTCGATCGGGAGGCGGCGCTGCGCAAGGCGCGGCTGCGCGCCGCCTCGGCAGAGAAGTCGGCTGCCGCTCCCTACGGCAAGCGTTCCCTCTCGCCGGCATCGTCGGGCCGAGACGAGACGACGCCCGCGCGCCCTCAGCCTCCCGCCAGTTCTGGGGCCGAGACGGACGATAAACGCTTCCGCCCACCGGACCTCGCCTAACAGGCTGAGTCACGCAGGGCCCCGACCTCTGACGCGAGGTCGGGGCCCTGCGTATGCTGTGCTATCCGACGTGGAAGTAGCGCGTCACGAGTTCTTCGACGGACACCTTCGAGTCTGCGAGGTCGTCGCGTAGGTGCATGTCCCCCAGCTCCATGAGGTGGGATGCCCACGAGTCGATGAGACCGGCGGGAAAGACCCCGAGCGCCTCGTAGTCCTCACGCTGTGCAATGAGCCTGCCCGCAGCCTCGAAGCAGGAATCCGGCAGCTGGTCCAGACCCGGTGTCTGGGACGCGTCCCCGTCAACCTTGCGCTCACGGGCGTAGTCTGCCATCCCCGGCTCCGTCAGCCCGATGCGGGCCGCGACGGCGATACCAGCAAGCAGCAGGTGGATCGCGGCAGATCCGTCGGGGCTACGCAGCTCGATGGTCTGAGAATCGTTGGGCATATGCGCGATCGGTGCCTCGCTGGGATTGGCGTCCCGGAACATCGAATCGTCGATGTTCTGCCAGCCCAGGGGCACGCGCACGAGGACGGAACGGTTGCGATCTCCCCAACAGATCGAGGTCGGCGCCTCCTGATGAGGAACGAGACGCAGGAACGATGTGGGAACGGTGTTACCGAACGCGGTGAGCGAAGCAGCGTGCGACAGGTAGCCACCGATAACCTGGAGTGCCTTCTCAGTCAGCCCTTCACCGGTCGAGAACTGGTTGACACCATCCTTCACGAGGCGCGTGTGGAAATGCATGCCGGATCCAGCCTGACCGACGGCGATCTTGGGCGAGAAGGACACCTCGATGCCGTAGGAGTGGGCAACCTCGCGAAGCACCCACTTAGCGAGCACCATCTGATCGGCCGCGTCCATGACATCGACGGGCAGAAACTCTATTTCCTGCTGGATCATCTGACGCCCGTCAGCGACGAAGTTGCCGACCTCGGAGTGCGCGTACTTCACGGCGCACCCCATGCGCACCAAGTGGAGCAGGGTCTCGGTACGCACGTCTTCCCACTTCGAGAAGGGCCCGGACTCGTGGTATCCACGCTGCTCTTCGACCGGATAGAGGCTGTCTTGCGAAGAGAACAGGTAGTACTCAAGTTCTCCGAGAGCCTGCAGCTCGCACCCGGTCGCCGCAGTGAGGGTACGCTGAGCCTTCCGCAGAATTTCTTGAGGAGCCGACGCGAGAGGCTTTCCCTCCACGTCGTAAAAACTACAGAGGATGTCCAGCGTCGGGATGGATGCGAAGGGATTGAGGAAAGCCGTCGACAGACGCGGGACCACATACAGGTCCGAGGAAGTCGCCTCGACGAATGCGAACAGAGACGAGCCATCGACGCGCTCACCGAGTGTGAGGACCCGATCGAGGTGAGCTTTCGATTGGATCGCAAAGTTGAGCGTTTTGAGTCGACCGTCTCCACCGACGTATCGAAGGTTCAGCATCGGGATGTGGTTGTCTTCGATGTAGCCGATAATGTCGGCTTTCGTGAAGTCCTTAGCGGGTTTTCCGAGGGCCTGCACGAGCGGGTTGGGGCTGAGAGACACAGTATCGGTCGACAGCATGAATCACTCCTCTTCGAGTATGGCTGGCTTCACATCATTGTGACATACTTGAACGCCGAAAGACGTTTCACTAACGAAACGATTGACACCATCGTCCGCCGCAGAACCACCCCGATGCTTGAGTGCCACTTGTTGCACTGTGGGCGGTCTACTTCTAGGAACCACGGCGGCGACGACATCTTCTGTCATCCCCATGATCCGAAGAAGCCGCCGGCCGGCTCAGGGCGCGGCCTCCTTTATTCATCGGACCACGCCATGCGCACGATTCTCTTCCACGGACGACGCGCAGCCACGTGGAACACTGCGACCCGCGAAACGCCAGGCTGTTAGATGCGGGAATGCCCCTCAGTCCGATCGGGTCGCGCGGCAGCACTCAGAGGAGTTTCGCGCGCCTCTGGAAAGACCAGATCGGACAGGTCTCTTGGCGCATACGCACGTCGAAACGATCGAGAAGCTCGCATCCACCATTGAGGTAGAAACGTGCATTCTTTTCGGTGGAGGTGACAAATCCATACGCCCGCCCCGCACGCTTTGCCACGTAGTCCGGAAGGACCTGCGAGACCAGCCAGCGACCAACACCGCGCCCACGCATGCTCTCATCAATCGAGAGCACCTCGAGATACCAATCGAAGTCCCCCGTGTCGATCGTCACCTGATCGGCATAATCCACGACGTCAGAGAACTCCTTCACGAGCAGGGGCGACGCATAGCGATAGAGCTCGTACCCACCGCTGAGGAAGCTGCGCACAACACCAACCTTGCGATCATGCATCAGGGCGGTTCCCACAACTCGCCCCTCATGCTCAACGACGAGGGCGTGGCGAACCCTCTGGTACGAATCCGCCAGCATCCGATTGATCACGGTAAGACATTCGGGGTAACGCTCCGGCCGGTAGAGGTACGGCTCGAGCATGACGTGCAGAGGGTAGTCAAGGAATCCTTCGGTGATAATTCGCGTCATCTCAGGAATGTCAGCACGCGTGGCAGGTCGACACTTCATAGAACCCCTCCTCAATTCAATCAGATTTTCACAAAACAACCATCGAAAACCTGACCTTAGGTAGATACCTGTCATACTACGCGATGGATCGCGATCCCACCTTGTCAATGAGCGCTATTTTCCTTTGACAGTGCTCTCAACTTCACTTGACGACTGCTCAGTCAATCTCGCACGCCGTGCCCCTCGTTGCTTTGTATCCACGAAGAGACGATAATCGAGTGGTTCATATCAGGAGGACTGCATGCGATTCTTTCGCGCCCTGTGCGCCACGCTCGGGGCTCTACTCATCACGTCGACGGTCGTATTCGGCGCTCACGCGGCGGACGGCCCGACGCTGTCCGAGGCGTACGTCCTAACCAAGGACGGCCAGCTCGTCGATACATTGACCGTCGTCGACCCCTCGCGCACGATGAGCGAATCCACATGCACCCCGTACGCGGGTAGCTCGACGGATCAACACGTCGAGTACGTGACACGTGACGACGTGACGGTCTGTCACATGCAGCTCATGTACACCCGGGCGCAGGACGAATCCGAGTTCACTCTCCAGGACTCGGGCGCCTTTGTTCTCTCCGCTCGCACTGACCGAACCCTGGCCGAATATCGCAAGGCCTTCGGCTCTTCCCTCACCCTCATTTCTGTCTCCCTGAGCGTTGAAGGGGAGGTCAAGTCGGCGACTTCCGGCGCGGCCACCTCGGCAACCACCTACGAGGGACGCGCCCTGTCGGTGACGACATGGACTGACGCTGTCCCCCAGGTCATCACGGTGAACGGCTCCCTTGCTCCCGGTGGAGATCCCGCAGCTGCGGACGGCGCGAATGCTCTGACGGACCCATGGGGCGCGACACCTATCCCTGGAGATGGAAACTCCACTGACAGCGTCTCCCCCACCGCATCCGATTCTTCTTCGGGCCCCTCTCTGGGGCTTCTTATCGCCTTGATCGTCGGCCTGATCGTCATCGTGCTGGTCGTCGTCATCGTCATTTACGCGATTCGCTCGAAGCGATCGACGGAGACCACCCCGGGTGTTGAACATAGCGCGCCCCCATCCCACGTGCGACGCCCCTCCGCTCCTCAGGGGACCCAGGCCTCGGCACCCCACGCCCCGGCGCGATCAACGGCTCTCCCGACACAGAGTGCTGCCAATCCCGTGATGCACCAGGGCATCGGGGCCACAACCTCACCCGATGCCTCTCGAGGCACTTCGCCGACCGATTCTAAGCAGCCGGATCTCTCCTCACTTCCGCAGCCTAAGCCGCGTGATACCGGCTTCGTGTGGCAGCACAAGTCTCATCCCGCACCTGCCGCACCCGCACCCATGACGCCAGCTCAGCCAACTCAGTCACCGAAGCGCAAGCGCTCGCCCGGCGGGCACCGCCCAGCCGTTTTCCCCGCACAGCCGGCTCGTCCGATGATGCAGGATCCCACCGTTCCCTCTGCGGGTCACGCTCCTGGTTTCGTACAGGGACAGGGGATGCCTCCGGCCACCATCGTTTCCCAGCCGTCAGCCGAGCGCTATGCGCCGGCTATCTCGTCGACTCCTCCTCCTGCTCCTGCTCCTGCTCCTGCTCCTGCTCCCGCTCCTGCGGACATTCCTACGCCCGCTCGCGGGATTTCCGCCCCTGTGGCTCCGCAGGCTGTCGCACACAGCTACGAGGCCGAGACGCAGCATGCTGTCCCCGCTCTCGAGCGCGCGTCCTTTGACTCGGCTGCCTCGTCACCGGTGCCGGCACCTCCGGGAGACATGGAGGAGGCACCCGAGACAATGCTGATTCCGAAGGTTCAGCATGCGCTCGTTCCCGAACCGGCACCCGTCACGGTCCCCGAACCCGAGCCCCTCGTCGTTCCCGAACCGGCACCCGAGCCCATCTCGGTCCCCGCACCAGAACCCGAGCCCCTCGTGGTCCCCGAACCGGAGCCGGAACCCGAACCGATCCCCGAACCCGAACTCGTCGTCGTTCCCGAACCGGCACCCGAGCCCATCTCGGTCCCCGCACCAGAACCCGAGCCCCTCGTGGTCCCCGAACCGGAGCCGGAACCCGAACCGATCCCCGAACCCGAACTCGTCGTCGTTCCCGAACCGGCACCCGAGCCCATCTCGGTCCCCGCACCAGAACCCGA
>ERZ773072.276-NODE-276-length-31274-cov-26.332778_pt1 | contig 31274 bp, 27 predicted proteins | sample MGYA00580617_ERZ773072 | MGnify/ENA primary metagenome ERZ773072 (study PRJEB29015, sample SAMEA2737970) | human oral metagenome | biome: human oral; feature: human-associated habitat; material: dental | place: China | collected 2122 ...
AGCAGGGCGTGCACGTCACGACCGAAGACGGCAAGGCTTTCGACGCCGACGTCCTTCTGGTCGCTGTCGGCCGTGGCCCCGTCACCGAGGGCCTGGGCTACGAGCAGGCCGGCATCACGCTGGATCGCGGCTTCGTCATCACCAACGACCGCCTGCACACCGGCGTCGGAAACATCTACGCGGTCGGCGATATCGTTCCCGGCCTTCAGCTGGCACACCGCGGCTTCATGCAGGGCATCTTCGTCGCCGAAGAGATCGCTGGCCTGAACCCGACCATGCAGGCTGATATCAACATCCCGCGTGTGACGTTCTGCGAGCCGGAGATTGCCTCCGTCGGCATGACCGAGAAGCAGGCACGTGAAAAGTTTGGAGACCAGGTACGCACCGTCGAGTACAACCTCGCCGGCAACGGAAAGTCGTCTATCCTGGCCACATCGGGCATCATCAAGCTGGTCTCGGTTGAGGGCGGTCCGATCGTGGGCTTCCACGGCATCGGCGCGCGCATCGGCGAGCAGATTGGTGAGGGCGAGCTCATGGTGAATTGGGAGGCATACCCCTCGGATGTCGCTTCCCTGATCCACGCGCACCCCAGCCAGAACGAGTCGCTTGGTGAAGCGGCTATGGCGCTGGCAGGCAAGCCGCTCCACGTCCACAACTGACCGAACATTTTTAATAGGAGAACACACATGGCAACTTCAGTGACCATGCCCGCTCTGGGCGAGTCCGTCACCGAGGGCACCGTCACCACGTGGCTCAAGCAGGTCGGCGACACCGTCGAACTCGATGAGCCCATCGTTGAGGTGTCCACGGACAAGGTCGACTCCGAGGTCCCCTCCCCCGTGACCGGCGTCCTGCTAGAAATCCTGGTCCCCGAGGATGAGACTGTCGAGGTTGGCACCGAGATCGCTCGCATTGGCGATGCGTCTGAGGCTTCGGCAGCCCCTGCTGCTGCTACACCCGCGGCTGCTCCTGTCGAGGCTCCGGCGGCGCCTGCTGCAGCTCCTGTCGAGACCGCTGCCGCCCCTGCCTCCGCTCCCGCGCAGGGTACCGAGGTGCGCATGCCCGCTCTGGGCGAGTCCGTCACCGAGGGCACCGTCACCACGTGGCTGAAGTCCGTGGGCGACGCCGTCGAGGCCGACGAGCCGCTGCTCGAGGTGTCCACGGACAAGGTCGACTCGGAGGTCCCCTCCCCCGTCGCCGGTTTCCTCGCTGAGATCCGCGTCCCCGAGGACGAGACCGTCGAGGTTGGCACCGTCGTCGCGATCATCTCCTCATCGGCTCCCTCTGCTGCTCCCGCCGCCGAGGCTGCCGCACCTGCTGCGCCGGCTGCTCCCGCGGCACCCACCGCGCCTGCTGCTCCCGCCGCCCCCGTGGCACCGGCCGCGCCGGTTGACCCGTTCCCGAACGCTTCGACGCTCGCTCAGACGGCTTCCACCGCCCCGGTCGTCGAAACTTCCGCTGCCGTGACCGGCTCCGTCTACGTGACCCCAATCGTGCGCAAGCTTGCCCGCGAGCTCGGCGTTGATCTGGCAACCGTATCGGGCACCGGTGTCGGTGGCCGCGTGCGTCGCGAGGACGTTGAGGCCGCTGCGGCTGCTGCACGTGCCGCCGTTGCAGCGCCCGCGGCTCCCGAGGCTCCGGCTGCCCCGGCAGCCCCGCAGCCCGCCGCCGTTCGCGAGCCTTCGCCGCTGCGCGGCACGACCGAAAAGATGTCGCGTCTGCGTCAGACAATCGCGCGCCGCATGGTCGAGTCGCTTCAGACCGCCGCACAGCTCACCACGGTCATCGAGGTTGACGTCACCAAGGTTGCCGCCCTTCGCGCACGCTCGAAGGATGCCTTCCTAGCCAAGCACGGCACCAAGCTAACCTTCCTGCCCTTCTTCGTGAAGGCTGCAACCGAGGCCCTCGCCTACCACCCGAAGATCAACGCGACCATCAACGACAAGGAGGTCACGTACTTCGACTACGAGCACGTGGGCATCGCCGTCGATACGCCGCGCGGTCTCCTCGTACCGGTCATGAAGAACGCGGGTGACAAGGACATCGCCGGTATCGCCGCGTCGATCAACGACCTGGCGGCCCGTACCCGCGACTCGAAGATCGGGCCCGATGAGCTCTCCGGCTCGACGTTCACGGTGACCAACACCGGTTCGGGCGGCGCGCTCTTCGATACGCCGGTCCTCAACATGCCCGAGACCGCGATCATGGGTGTCGGCACGATCGTCAAGCGCCCCGTCGTCATAAAGGGAGCCGACGGCACCGACGTGATCGCGATTCGCTCGATGGTGTACCTGTCGCTGTCCTACGATCACCGTCTGGTCGACGGAGCGGACGCCTCGCGCTTCCTGATGGATGTGAAGAAGCGTCTTGAGGAAGGAGCGTTCGAGGCCGACCTGGGCCTGTGATCGCCACTCGTCGCGCATGATGGGGTGGGTCCGCTTGGCGGATCCACCCCATCGCTATTTCCAGCTACCCCGCATTGCCCGGTCCCGAGCCACTTTGCCCCGTGCCTGACTCGACTGGCTGCGCCTTCACGACTTTGCCGGACACGGGATCGATGCGGATCACGAGTTCCGTCGCTGTGGGTGTGTCGCGTGTTTCGCATCCACTCGAGCGACACGTTTGCGAAGACTGAAGGGTAAGCGTCGCGCCGACCTCGATCGCGCCCGGCTCACAGGAGAGCACGGATACGTCTCCAACGTGCGATGACAGCTCGGTCACGCGCACCCCTTCAGCCTGCATCGATGCAATGCGCGCTCTGTCCTGTTCCAGAAGTTCCCCGCCCAGGACCGCATCGAGAGCACTTGCGTCGCCGTTCATCACCGCCTCGTCTCGGGTCCGGATGGCGCGGTTGATCGTGGCGGACAGCGAGGACGCGTCACACGCGGCCACACTCTGCGCAGAGCTTTGTACGCTGGCCGCCTGCTCGGGTGTACTTTCCGCCGTCACGCTCGGTGTTGCCTCCCGCAGTCCGTAGGCTACGATCGAGACGCCTGCGACGATAGCGATGACACCGGCGGCGAGCACACTGAGCGTCCTGAGGCGGGCGCCCGCCACTCTGCCAGACGCGTGCCGCCGGCGCGTAGACGTGGGTACGGCGAGCGGCGTCGACGCTGCGTCGATCTGGGTGTCCTCGCGCAGCGCAGCCGCCCGCAACTGCGCGATCACGCGCTCAGGATCGACGGGTTCGCGCACGATGACGTGCTCGTCGGGCTCGCCGACCGTGCGAGTGTCCCCCGCGTCGCTCACGGATGAGTCCGCAACACCCAGGTGCGTCAGTTCCTCGTCCATGTTCAGCAGAGTCGCGATGCGAGCGAGGCATTGGCGATCGACATCCGTGCCGCTACTGTCGAGGCTCCAGCCCGGGGTCCCTTGCCCCTCACCGATCTCATCAATGAGGTCGATGATGACTGCGCGCCCTTCGGGCGTGATCATGATGTTGGCCGGTGTCAGGTCTCCGTGTGCGATCCCCGCGGAGTGCAGGGCACTCAATCCCGCCGCTACCCCCTGTATGATCTGGCGCCGTGTTGCGATTGGGCGCAAGTCGGGCGAACCTAGTTCAGTGTCGAGCGTTCGTCCGACGACGTAGTCCTCAACGATCGCCCAGCGGCCATCGTCAGAGCGCACAACGTCGCGCAGGGCGACCACGTGGCGCGAGTTAACGGATGCCCAGGCCTTCCAGCGCGCGATGCACCGCTCCCCCTCGCGTGACGAACGGAGCGCGAGCAAAGCATCACCGTCTTCGGTGCGTGTCCTCCACATCGGACCGGAGCTGCCGATGTGAAAGACCTGTCCGACTTCATATCCGCCGATGTTCATGAACCCATTGTCCAAAGATGATTTATGTGATGCAACTCATGTCACAAAGCGCCTGGTCAGACGGGCGCGCTTTCACTTATCTTCTCCGCATAGAATAATGGCGCTATGAGTGAATCGAATCCCCCCGCTAAGAGGCGCTTCTACCAGAACATCCTCGACGCATACCGCCTGACCGCACGCACATACCCCGCGCTCCCGTGGATTCTCCTGGGCACCGCAGCGGCGATCATCGGCGCTTTTATGCTGACGGCTTGGATTATCCACCGGTCATGGATTGGCTGGCTGATCTTCAGTATTTTGACTGCGATCACCGCCGTGCTCGCACTTCTGAGCCTCCTGGCACGCCGCGCGCTGTATTCCCAGGTTGAGGACACAGCCGGTGCCGTCAAGGTGGCCCTGTCTCAGATTCAGCGCGGCTGGGTGATTCCGGAGCAGCCTGTTGCCTACACGCGCGAGCAGGACCTCGTCTGGCGCATCGTCGGCCGCGCCGGCGTCGTCCTCATTTCCGAGGGTCCCTCGTCCCGGGTACGCCCGCTTCTCCAGGCCGAGGCAAAGCGGGTGACGAAGGTGATGCGCAACGTTCCCGTCCATCAGATTCAGGTGGGCCGCAACGAGGGCCAGGTGGCACTCAAGGATCTTCAGCGAGAGCTTCGCAAGCTCAAGAACGTATTGACTCCCGAGGAGGTCCCTCAGGTCTCCGCGCGCATCAACGCACTTCGCTCCGGCGAACCTCCGATCCCGAAGGGCATCGACCCTCTACGCGCGAAGCCGTCGCGCCGAGCTCTTCGAGGCAACTAAGCGACGCTATCAAGTGGGCAAGCACCGGGTGCTTGCCCACTTGACATATCCACGATCCGAGACACACTAGACATGCATACTATGCAGCTGCTTGCATATTAAGTACATCATCTAGCTGACACACGGAAACCGAGGAACATGATCATGCACGCGAAGAAGATTCTGACAGCCCTCACCTTGACCGCAACCGCCGCAGCGCTCACAGCCTGCGCCGACCCAACGACCAACACGGACACACAGGGCACAGACGCGAAGGACTCGACCGCGACAAACGCAGCACACACCTCTTATGACGTGTCAGCAATTCCAACCGTCGACGAGATTGCGGCACTAGTACCGGAGGACATCAAGAAGCGGGGCACTCTCCGCAATGGAGCCTCGACCGGCTACGCTCCCGCCGAATACATGGATGCCGACGGGCAAACCCCCATCGGCTACGACATCGACATCAACAAGGCACTCGCCAAGGTCATGGGTCTGCATGAGGGCGAGACCAAGCACTCCGAATTCCCGACGATCATCCCCGCACTGGGCACCAAGTTCGACGTGGGCATCTCTTCGTTTACCATCACCTCCGAGCGCGAGCACCAGGTCAACATGGTGTCCTACCTCAATGTTGGCTCTGCATGGGGTGTCACAGCCGGAAACCCGAAGAATTTTGATCCCTCAGAACCATGCGGCGCCACCATCGCAGTACAGACCGGAACCGCCCAGGAGGAGTATGCAGCCACCCTCTCCAAGGAGTGCGTTGCGGCCGGAAAGAGCAAGATCACGGTCATGCCTCACGAGCTGCAGACGGACATCGCAACCAAGCTCATTGGCGGTCAGTACGACGCGACGCTCGCGGACTCCACAGTCATCGGCTACGCGAGCTCCCAGTCCGCCGGAAAGATCGAGCAACTTGGCGATACTTTTGAGTCTGCTCCACAGGGCGTAGCGATCGCTAAGGACGACGCGCAGCTGACCGAAGCGATCCAAAAGTCCATGCAATACCTGATGGACAACGGCTACCTGAAGGACATCCTGGCCACCTACGGTGCCGATAATGCCGCACTCACCACCGCCGACCTCAACCCGCACGTCGACTGAGACGCGACTCGCCGCGCATAATATGCGCATGCATGCATAAGGGTGCATAATGGTAGCATTCACGGGCTTTGGCCCACCCCCATCGGAAGGCACACCATGACCATCTCGAAGGCACACGCCCTCATCGTTTTCGCGGCCGCCGCGGCTCTCCCCCTCTCCGCGTGCGCGGATCCGACGTCACCTAGCTCGTCGACAAGCGAAGCGGCAAGCTCCACGGCCACCGCTTCCACGACCTCGTACGACGTGGCGGCGATCCCGACCGTCGATGAGATTGCGGCTCTCGTCCCGAACGAGGTAAAGACGCGAGGCACGCTGCGAAATGGTGCTTCCGCCGACTACGCACCGGCCGAGTTCCTCGGCGACGATTCACAGACCGCGCAGGGCTACGATGTCGACATTAACAAGGCGCTGGCAAAGGTGATGGGCCTCAACGAAGGCACAACGAACCATGCCGAGTTCCCGACCATTATTCCGGCGCTGGGCACCAAGTTCGACGTGGGCATCTCTTCGTTCACGATCACGTCCGAGCGCGAGGAGCAGGCGAACCTGATCTCCTACGTGCAGGTTGGCTCTGCTTTCGGTGTCGCCGCGGGCAACCCGAAGAACTTTGATCCGTCTAACCCGTGTGGAAAGACGATCGGGGTGCAGACCGGCACCGCGCAAGAAGACTATGCGACCGAGCTTTCCGATCAGTGTGTGGCCGACGGCAAGGACAAGATCACGATCATGCCGCACGAACTCCAGACCGACATCGCCACCAAGGTGATCGGCGGGCAGTACGATGCCACCCTGGCTGACTCGACGGTCATCGGATACACCGCTTCTCTGTCGGGCGGCAAGATTGAGCAGGTCGGCGACGTTGTCGAGTCCGCCCCGCAGGGCATCGCCGTCAACAAGAACGACGAGCAGCTGACGCAGGCCGTCCAGAAGGCGATGCAGTACCTGATGGACAACGGTTACCTGAAGGACATTCTGGGGGCATACGGCGCAGAGAGCGCCGCGCTGACCACCGCCGAGTTGAACCCGGCGACAAACGACTGAGGAACTCATGGCAATCACAAAAGACGGCGTCGAGCTGATCGACGCGAAACCGGTGCCTCGCCCGGGGAGGTGGGCAAGCGCTATCGTCGCCGCGATTCTCGCGGCAATGACAGCCCACGCACTCGTAACCAACGTGAACTTCCAGTGGCAGGTCGTGTTCCAATGGCTGTTCTCACGTTCGATCTTGCAAGGTGTGCTCTTCACGATCATTTTGACCGTCCTCGCGATGGTCGTGGGTACGGCCCTAGCCATCACGATGGCAATCATGCGTCAGTCCGTGAACCCGGTCCTGCGCTGGCTTGCGATGGCCTACATCTGGTTCTTCCGCGGCACACCTATCTACACGCAGCTGATTTTCTGGTCCCTGCTGCCCACCCTCTACCCAACACTGTCATTTGGTGTGCCTTTCCTTGGGTCGCTGTGGGGCTGGGAGCTGCCCTTTGACACGGCCACCTATTTCACTCCCTTCTGGATGGCGTTCATTGGGCTCGGCCTGAACGAGGGCGCATATCTCGCAGAGATCATGCGCGCCGGCCTGCTGAGCGTCTCCAAGGGCCAGTGGGAGGCCGCCACCGCTCTGGGCATGCCGCGCGCGACGATCTTCCGTCGTATCATCTTGCCGCAGGCGATGCGCGTTATCGTGCCGCCGATCGGCAACGAGACGATTTCGATGCTCAAGACGACCTCTCTGGTCTCGGCGATTCCCTTCACCCTCGAGCTCACGTTCATCGCGCGTCAGCGTGGCCAGGCGACGTTCGCCCCCGTGCCGCTTCTGATTGCCGCAGCGATCTGGTACCTCGTCATCACGAGCCTGTTGATGTGGATTCAGTCCTTCATCGAGAAGTACTACGGCAAGGGCTTCGAGCGTCGTGACAACGCCGGGACCGATTCCCCTGCCACCTCGTCTACCTCTGAGGACGATCACAAGGCTCAGGCCACCAAACTCAAGTTCTTGGATGTGACACCATGACGACCGTAACGCCGATGGTCTCCGTTCGCGGAGTCCACAAGTTCTTTGGTGACCTGCACGTTCTGCGGGGCATTGACCTGGACATTGCTTCCGGTGAGGTGTGCGTTATCCTCGGCCCCTCGGGCTCGGGCAAGTCAACGCTCCTGCGTTGTTTGAATATGCTCGAGGACATTAGCGCCGGTCGCGTGTTCGTCGATGGCGAGCTGCTCGGCTACCGCGAGGATGAGGGCGGTACGCTGCACGAGCGCCACGACAAGGAGATTGCGGCCCAGCGCTCTCGAATCGGCATGGTGTTCCAGCGCTTCAATCTCTTCCCGCACAAGACGGCGCTGGAGAACGTGATGGAGGCACCCGTTCAGGTCCTCAAGCGTTCGAAGAGCGAGGCGCGCTCCCAGGCGCTTGAACTCCTCGATCGAGTGGGTCTTGCCGATCGTGCGGACCACTACCCCGCTGAGCTCTCCGGCGGTCAGCAGCAGCGCGTCGCGATTGCCCGTGCTCTAGCCATGGATCCGGAGATTATGCTCTTCGACGAGCCGACCTCGGCGCTCGATCCAGAGCTGGTTGGCGAGGTCCTCCAAGTTATGCAGGACCTGGCCGCGTCCGGCATGACGATGGCAGTTGTCACCCACGAGATCGGCTTCGCTCGCGAGGTCGCCGACCAGGTCGTCTTCATGGACGCAGGCGTCATCGTCAAGGCCGGAACTCCGTCCGATGTCATCGACAACCCGCAGTCCGAGCGCACGAAGGAGTTCTTCTCCAAGGTGCTCTGAGGCCAACGACGCGGCCGGGGCTGGTTATTCCCAGCCCCGGCCTTTGTCGCAGCGGCGGCGCTCCTGCAGTCAGGTGAGGGTGACGAGGTCCAGGTAGCTCTCGTCCCACAGGTCCTCATCAGCATCGGGAAGGAGCAGGACACGCTCCGGATTGAGGGCCGTGACGGCTCCCGGATCGTGCGTCACGAGAATGACAGCACCCTCGTAGTCACGAAGCGCTGCGAGAATCTCCTCGCGCGAAGCCGGATCCAGGTTGTTTGTCGGCTCGTCGAGAAGGAGGACGTTGGCGCCGGAGACCACCAAGGTTGCAAGAGCGAGTCGCGTCTTTTCGCCCCCCGACAGAACGGACACGGGCTTGTCGACATCGTCGCCTTGGAACAGGAATTGGCCCAAGATGTTGCGCACGTGCGTGTCATCCAGCGCCGGTGCGGCCTCGGCCATGTTCTCGCGGATGGTACGTCTATCGTCCAGGGTCTCGTGCTCCTGAGCGTAATACCCTAGCTTGAGCCCGTGACCGGGCACGACGCGGCCCGAGTCGGGCTCCTCGATGCCGGATAGCAGGCGCAGGAGCGTCGTCTTTCCCGCGCCGTTGAGGCCAAGGACAACGACCTTGGAACCTCGGTCGATAGCGAGATCAACGCCGGTGAACACTTCGAGCGAGCCGTAGGACTTAGACAGTCCTTCGGCGGTGAGGGGAACGCGCCCCGACGGTGCCGGGTCAGGAAAGCGCAGGCGCGCAACTTTCTCTTGAGCCACCTCGGTGCCCGCCTGGGCGAAGAGTTCCTCCGCTCGGCGCAGCATCTGCTGAGCGGCGACGGCCTTCGTGGCCTTCGCCCGCATCTTCTCTCCCTGGGCCTTGAGGTGCTCAGCCTTCTTCAAAGCGTTTGCTCGCTCTTTGCGGCGACGGCGTTCGTCTTCCTCACGCTGCTTGAGATAGGCGGACCACCCGAGATGGTAGATGTCTACCTGCGCTCGGTTTGCATCCAGGTAGAACACCTGGTTGACGGTGTCGCCGAGGAGCTTAACATCGTGGGAGATGATCATGACGCCGCCGGGGAATGTCTTGATCCAGTCGCGCAGCCACACGATCGAGTCGTGGTCGAGGTGGTTCGTGGGTTCGTCGAGGAGCAACACGTCAGCACCTGAGAAGAGCACTCGGGCAAGTTCAACGCGACGCCGTTGGCCACCCGACAGCGTGTCGAGCCTCTGGTCGAGGACGCGGTCTTCGAGGCCCAGTGAGTGGGCGATCTGTGCGGCCTCGGCGTTGGCAGCCCAGCCACCGGAGTTGGTGAACTGCTGATCGAGCTTGACGTAGCGCTCCATCGCGCGCTGCTGACGAGCCCCTTCGGTCGTGGACATCTCGTGTTCAGCCTTGCGGATGCGCGCGATGATCGAGTCGATGCCGCGCACGGAAATAATGCGATCGCGCGCCTTCATCTGCGGATCACCGACGTGCGTGTCCTGCGCGAGGTACCCGACGGTGCCGTTGGAAGAGATCGTCCCCGTGTACTCGGCAGCGCCGCCGCGATCGGCTTCGCCCGCAAGAAGGCGCATCGTCGTCGTCTTGCCGGCACCGTTTCGGCCCACCAGACCGATGCACATGCCCTTATCAATACGGAAGCTCGCGTGGTTGACGAGCTCGCGGGCACCGATACGCAATGAGAAATCCTGGACGTTGATCACCCTCCAAGAGTAAAGGGAGGGGTGCCTGTGGGCGAATCAACCCACGCCGCGTAGCCTCCCGATGCGCGCTACGGCACGACAAGCAGGCACAATGGATGCGCAGTATTACCGTCATTTATTCGCCCTGTGAGGTTTTTCCACCATGTCCGACAGCCCCATTCCGTCTGGATCGGCGCGCCCCACGCGCGCCCTTGACATCGTCTCCGTTGCCTTCGTCGCACTGCTGATCATCTCCAACATCGCCGCGACCAAGGCGTTCATGCTCGGCACGTCCACGCACTATCTGATTTTCGACGGAGGCGCGATCCTCTTTCCGCTGACGTACATTATCGGCGATGTGCTCTCGGAAGTGTACGGTTTTGCGCGCGCCCGACGCGTCATCGTTATGGGTTTTGTCGCCTCGCTTCTGGCGTCACTGACGTTCTTCATCGTTCAGTACCTCCCACCTGCGCCCGATTACGAGAACCAGGATGCGTTTGCGGCTGTTCTCGGTGTCGTGTGGCGCGCGGTGCTGGCATCCCTCGTTGGCTACCTGGCTGGCCAGCTCCTCAACTCCTACGTTCTCGTATGGATTCGTCGCCGCTGGGGTTCGAAGCACCTGTGGGCGCGACTCATCGGCTCGACGATCGTGGGTGAAGCAGCAGACACGATTCTCTTCTGCACTATTCTGTTCTACGGAGAGATGACGTTGGGTAACTTCATCAACTACACGGTCACCGGGTACTTCTACAAGGTCCTCCTGGAAGTGATCCTGCTCCCCCTCACCTATCCGGTTATTGCCGCAATCCGCCGCACGGAGGGACTCAAGAAGGACGAGGTCTTCGATCGATGAACGACAACTGGCTCTGCGCCCCTGCCCCCGAACAACTCACGCCGTTCGAGGCCCCGGCCTCGTCGGGGGGCCACTCCCCCGACCGTGGATTCACAATCGGCACACGCCTCGATGCGCACGGCTGCCTTGGGCGCACCGGCGTCGTTCATACCGCGCACGGTGACATCCGCACCCCGGCTTTCATTCCCGTCGGTACGAAGGCGAACGTCAAGGCGCTCACTCCAGAGATGGTTCGAGGCCTGGGTGCGCAGGCGGTTCTCGCCAACGCCTACCATCTGTATCTTCAGCCCGGGTCCGACATCGTTGACGACGCCGGCGGCTTCGCTCAGTTCATGAACTGGTCGGGCCCTACCTTCACCGATTCGGGAGGTTTTCAGGTCCTGTCCCTGGGTGCAGGCTTCAAGAAGGTCCTGTCGCAGGAGTTTTCCGGCAAGGCTGACCCGACCGATCCCGCCGTGCAGATGCAGGCCATCAAAGCATCCCATGCCGTCGTGGACAACGACGGCGTGATCTTCTCCAGTCACATCGATGGCACGAAGCATCGCTTCAATCCCGAGGTGTCGATGGGGATCCAGCATCAGCTCGGCAGCGACATCATGTTCGCATTTGATGAACTCACAAGCCTACTGCACCCGCGCTCCTATCAGGAAGAGTCCCTCGAGCGCACGCACGCCTGGGCGGCCCGCTGCCTCTCCGAACACAAGCGCCTCACCGAGGAACGTTCGCATAAGCCCTATCAGCAGCTCTGGGGCGTCATTCAGGGCGCACAGTGGGAGGATCTGCGTCGCCAGGCCGCACGCACGATGGCCGACATGGACGTGGAGGGCCAGCGTTTCGACGGATTCGGAGTGGGAGGTGCGCTCGAAAAGGAGAACCTCGGCACCATCGTGTCGTGGGTGTGCGAGGAACTGGGCGAGGATCGCCCTCGACACCTGCTCGGCATCTCCGAACCCGAGGATCTCTTTGCTGGCGTAGCCGCGGGCGCTGACACTTTCGACTGTGTGAATCCTTCGCGCGTCGCGCGCAACGCCGCGATCTACAGCCCCGACGGTCGTTTCAACATTACGAACGCCCGTTTCAAGCGCGATTTCACGCCGCTTGTCGAAGGCTGCGAATGCTACACCTGCACGCACTACACGCGCGCTTACCTTCATCACCTCTTCAAGGCTAAGGAAATCCTGTCTGCGACGCTTGCCACCATTCACAACGAGTGGTTTACTCTGCGACTCGTCGACAGCATCCGCGCCTCGATCGAGGAAGGATGTTTTGATGAGTTCCGTTCCGATATGCTTGGCCGCTACGAGGCCGGACGACGACGCTAACAACAGGGAGCAGCCATGAGCTTTAACGACAATATTCGCTTGGATCCGTCCCGCGTCGGTACTTCCGGCGCCGGACGTAAGGTGGCGGGCGTCGGAGGAGGATCTCTCCTCGGAGTCCTTCTCATCATCGGTTTCTCCTACTTCACGGGCATCGATCTGACGAGCCTTTTGTCCTCGTCACCGCAAACCTCGTCGTCATCTTCTTCGTCGGTCGATGTGTCGTCGTGCCAAACGGGCGCGGACGCGAACGAGCGCGTCGAGTGTCGCATGGTTGCCACCGCGCAATCTCTCGACGCGGTGTGGAAGACGCAGCTGTCCGCACAAGACACCTCCGTCAACTACGAGCTTCCCGATTTCCAGATCTTCACGGATTCGGTGTCGACCGCCTGCGGCAACGCAACGAGCGCGGTTGGTCCGTTCTACTGCCCCGGCGACTCCACCGTCTACCTGGATCTCAGCTTCTTTAACGAGATGGTCTCGCGCTACGGTGCCTCCGACTCGGTGCTCGCACAGGAGTACGTCGTCGCCCACGAGTGGGGTCATCACATCCAGAATCTGCAGGGCGTCTTCCGCTCCCATGACACGCGCGAGACGGGCGCTCAGGGGGCCGGCGTGCGCAGCGAGCTGCAGGCGGACTGCTACGCGGGCGTGTGGATGCACTGGGCTTCCAACACCCCCGATCCGACAACAGGTACACCTTACCTGAAGACGCCGACTGCCGATCAGATCCTGGGGGCCCTTCAAACCGCTCAGGCCATCGGCGACGATCGCTTGCAGGCCAAGTACCAGGGCTCTTCCAATCCGGAAAGCTGGACGCACGGTAGCGCCGACCAGCGCGCTGCATGGCTACAGCGCGGCCTCGACTCCGGCGATATCTCGACGTGCGACACCTGGAGTGCTTCTCGGGTGTGAGTAGTTCTGCTGCTCGGTACAATTGAGTTCGCCGATTCGCAGGAGGAAGTCATGACACGCAGCATCGTTGAGCAGGCTCACGAAGTCTACGACGCGGTCCCCTACGAGGTGCCCGTGCCGAACGAGTCCCTGTACACCCTCCTCGACGATGCCGCGCGTCTCTACCCTGATCGCGTGGCCCTTGATTACTTTGGTGCCACCACCACCTATTCACAGGTTCGTGCTCAGGTACTGAAGGCCGCGCGTGTCCTGCACGAGGCCGGGGTGCGCTCCGGGGATACGGTTGCTATCGCACTTCCGAACTGCCCGCAGGCATTCGTCGCTTTCTATGCCTGCATGCGTATCGGTGCCGTTGCCGCGCAGCACAACCCGCTCGCGCCGGCTGCGGAGGTTGCGGGGCAGTTGAGCCGCCACGGCGCCGCGGTCGCGATCGTGTGGGAAAAGTGCGTCGACGCGTATCCTCTTGATGTCCTCGACACCGTGTTCACGGTGGATATTTCACATGGCATGCCCACTTCCCAGCGCTTTTTGCTCACACTCCCCGTCGCTCGGGCACGCGAGACGCGTGAACAGCTGCGTGGACCCGTGCCCTCGGGCACGCGATCGTGGGACCGCGCCATTGCCTCGTCAATTCCGATTGCGTCATCCCACCCGCTGCCGTCGGTGACTGACCGCGCCGTCATCCTGCATACGTCGGGCACCAACGGCGTTCCCAAGTCCGCTCCCCTCACGCACCGCAACATCGGCGTTAACGTCAATCAGTGCGTGTTCTGGGTGTGGAAGCTGCACGAGGGTGCGGAGACGTTCTTTTCTCTGCTCCCCTACTTCCATGCGTTTGGACTGACCTTCTTCCTGTGTGCCGCGGTCCGTAAGGCAGCCACGCAGGTGCTGCTACCAAAGTTCGATGCGCGTATGGCTCTCGACGCGCATAAGCGCCGTCCGGTGTCTTTCTTCGTCGGCGTTCCACCGATGTTCGAGCGCATCCTGCGCGAGGCAACGCGGACGCACACCGACATCAGCTCCATCCGCTACTCGGTGGCGGGAGCAATGCCTCTGTCGACTGCGCTTGCCCAGCAGTGGGAAGAAGCCACCGGCGGCATGATCGTCGAAGGCTACGGCCTGTCCGAAACCGCTCCGGTCCTCACGGGCGCGCCCCTGTCCGACAAGCGCCGCCACGGCGTGCTCGGGGTGCCGTTCCCGTCCACGCAGCTGCGCCTCGTTTCCCTCGAGGACGACACCGAAGACGTCGAGGACGGGCAGGTCGGCGAGATCATCGTGCGCGGGCCACAGGTTTTCGAAGGCTACCTGGATGCACCAGATGAGAGCGCCCGCGTCTTTACCTCCGAGGGATGGTTCAAGACCGGTGACATCGGAGTCAACAACGACGGCTTCATCACGATGGCGGACCGCAAAAAAGAGCTGATTCTTTCCGGTGGTTTCAACGTGTACCCCTCCCAGGTGGAGGCGGCAATTCGTTCCCATCCGGCCGTCTCCGACGTCGCTGTCGTCGGCGTACCCGTGTCCGATGCGACCGAGGAGGTCACCGCAGCAATCATCATGGAAGACGGCAATTCGCCGCTCACGCTCGAGGAAGTGCGCACCTGGGCAGAAAAGACGATCGCCCACTACGCGCTCCCCCGCCAACTGGTGATCATCGCCGAGTTACCCCGCAACCAGATGGGCAAGATCCTGCGCCGTAAGGTCGCGCAGCTCGTGCGCGAGGCTCTGGGGCGCTGACTCTTTCGAGGCGCTCCTCCCTCGAGCTCTCAATGCTCTAGGCGGGCCACCAGATGCGCACCAACGGCAGTAGCGCGCGTGTCTCTTCGTCCACCCGTTCGTAGACGCCCGTGTACAGGCGAACGAAGTCATCCAAGTCAATAAGGCGCACGGGGATATTGGATCGATCAGCCTCAAGCCGTGCGTCGCGGCTAAAGCCACCCGTTGACACATAGAGCCCCCGGTCCCCGGGACGAAGCCCTCCGATGAACGAGCGGATCTCGGGTGTGCCCATCGCACTCTTACGGTGTTTGACCTCAGCGACAATGTGCGGAGACTCCAGGCCGAGCGCGTCGGGCGTTGCGATGACGTCTCGACCTCCGTCCGGGCCTCGCGCCGTCATGCGCGAATAGTAGCCCATTGCGCGGAGCAGTCCGGCCGTGAGGGCCTCCATCTGATCCCACTCTAGGTCGAGCACGCGATCCTTGATGCGTTCTATGCCGTCTTCCGCGGATGCTGCCCGGGCATCATCGTCGAGGCCAACCGCAGGAGTCTCTTCGAGGTGAGCGGGCTCGGTTGCGGAGTCATCGACGTTCGGATCGTCAACGTGGGGCGTCCCTTCCCACCCCTGGACACCGGCCGCACGGGCGAGCTCACCCGCAACGTCTTCGGCGATGCGGAAAATCGTCGTTCCACAGCCGAGGCGTGCGCGCGAGTCTGTGGACAGGGCATCGCGGCTCGCAGAACCGTACCACTGGACGCGACGCACGTACGACACTTCGTCATCGTCGGACTCGTACCAGTCCCCCGTCACGCGGCCGATCAGGTACTCGCGAGCCGCCGGATCGTAGGTGACAACGCGTGTGTTGTCCGTCATGTCCGTGAGGAAATGGTGCACCTGAGACGCAGCGGAACTCACCGATGCTGCCGATTCTTTAGGATGAGCGAGAGAGTGAGCGTCGCGCAGCTGCTCGTAGGTCATCCCACGCACGTCGCGATCGCCGAAGGTCCAGCGGATCCCAACGATTCCGGATTCCCGCCACAACTGCGCGTATATTCCGCCGTGACCGGCCCGGACCATCCATACGCTCATGCTCATGCTTCACCCTGACTTGCTCCAGTGTCACCACCGTCACGTTACCGTGGATTCGTAGCGAATGCATGCGCTATGCAACCGCTGCCCCGGCACCGAGAACACGTGTGTCCCCAGTGCCAGGCGGCACCGGGGACACACGCATCATTATCAGACGTTGAAGCCGATCGCGCGCAGCTGCTCGCGGCCATCCGGAGTGATACGATCCGGACCCCACGGCGGCATCCACACCCAGTTGATCTGGACCTCATCGGTGACTGCCGACAGGATCGTCTGCGCCTGACGCTCGATCACGTCCGTGAGCGGGCAAGCAGCGGAGGTCAGCGTCATGTCCAAGCGCACCTGGTTCTCGGATCCAATAACGACGCCGTAGACGAGGCCGAGGTCAACGATGTTGATACCAAGCTCGGGGTCAATAACGTCCTTGAGAGCTTCCAGCACGTTTTCTGCGGCGAGAGTTCCGCGCTCGACGACGTCGGTGCCATCGATCTGGCGAGTGGGCACCTCGGCGTTCGGAGCTTCCGGCTGCGCGGGCGCGCCAAAGCGCTGCTCGACCGGCTCAGACTGAGCCATCGGGTTACTCATTCCTGTTCCTTTACTGATCGGCGGGCTCGCCCGCGGTGGAAATATCGATACCAGACTGTGCCATCGCGTCGCGCAGCGCATACCACCCCAGGAGCGCGCACTTGACACGATTGGCGAACTGCGAGGTGGATTCCAGAGCGGCCGCATCCCCCAGCTCGTCGAGGATCTCGTCGTCGACGCCGAGGTTACGCGAGTGCATCATAACTTCCATGTCTCGGTAAACCCGGCCGATTTCCTCGGCGGACTTGCCCTCCGTCAAGTCGGTCATCATGGACAGCGACGCGCGCGAGATCGAGCATCCGTCGCCGTCCCACTGGAGGGAGGCAAGGCGATCGCCATCGAGCGTGACGCCGAGAGTGACCTCGTCACCGCAGGTGGGGTTGACCTGGTGGGATGACGCGTCCATACCCGAGGGGTCTCCCGCGCCGTGCTTCTCACGAGCGTGATCCAGGATCACCTGCTGATACAACTGTTCAAGACTGCCCATGGCTACCTTTCATACCCGACGATCACAAGCAATTCTACTGACCAAAGAAGCCGCGCACCTGCGCCAGTCCATCAACGAGGCGTTCGATCTCCTCGACGGTCGTGGTCGGCGCGACGGAGGCACGGGCCGAGGAGCGGACCTGGAAGAACGTGTGCAGCGGGATCGCGCAGTGGTGTCCGACGCGCACCGCAACGTCGACGGAGTCCATAAACTGGCCGACGTCGTGCGGGTGAACTCCTTCGACCGCGAAGGCAACGACGCCGATTCGGTCAACATCCGTCTTTGGACCCAGCACCTTGATGCCGTCGATCGACGAAATGCCATCGAGCATCATACGGGTCAGCGCGTGCTCGTGCGCTTCGATGCGATCCATTCCGAGCGTCGACATGTAGCGTAGTGCCTGCGACCACGCCGCGATCTGAGCGACCGGCTGGGAGCCCGCTTCAAAGCGTTCGGGCGGGGCCATGAACGTCGACTCCTCCATGGTCACCCACTCGATCATCGAGCCACCGGTGAGAACTGGCGGCATCGCGGCAAGGACAGAACGGCGTGCCCACAGCGCGCCCGCCCCCGTGGGTCCGAGCATCTTGTGCGAGGAGAAAACCGCGAAGTCGACGTCGAGGGTCGACAGGTCGAGGGGCATGTGGGCACTGGACTGGCAGGTGTCGAGAAGAACCAGGGCACCGACGCCGCGAGCTGCCGCCGTCACGTCAGCGACGGGTGAGACTGCACCGGTCACGTTGGACACGTGGGTAAAGGCGACCAGGCGCGTGTTCGGCGTGATGACGGAGAGCGTCTCGAGATCGATGCGACCGTCGGGCGTGAGATCGAGCCAGGCAAGCTCGGCGCCCGTACGCTCACACAGCTGCTGCCACGGAACGATGTTCGCGTGGTGCTCGGCGCGGGTGCAGACGATTCGATCACCGGGCCCCACGCGCAGGGCGGCGGACTGGGTACCGCCCAGCCCCTGCGACGCGTTTCCCATGGACACAGCTACCAGGTTGATGGCCTCGGTTGCGTTTTTCGTCCACACGATCTCGTCGGGCGCGCCGCCCACGAACGAGGCCAGGGTGCCTCGAGCGCTCTCGAACGCGTCGGTTGCCTCGTCGCCGAGCAGGTGCGTGCCCCGATGGACCGCACCGTTGCTGCGCCGATAGAAGTCGGCCTCCGCGTCGATGACGCATGCGGGCTTCTGCGATGTAGCAGACGCATCGAGATACGCAATGGGTGCGCCGCCGCGCCCGAGGCGACTCAGGATCGGAAAGTCCGAACGAATCGCGTCGAGCTCGGCGGCGGTGAAGTCCGCAGACACGGTGATCAGAGACCCAGGTACTTGTCGTAGCCATTCTCTTCGAGCTCGTCGGCCAGCTCGGGGCCGCCCTGAGCGGCGACGCAGCCGTCGACGAAAACGTGAACGTGGCTGGGCTTGATGTAACGCAGGATGCGGGTGTAGTGCGTGATCAGCATGACACCGCAGCCGGTCTCACCATGGACGCGGTTGACGCCCTCGGACACGATGCGCAGAGCGTCAACATCGAGGCCGGAGTCGGTCTCGTCGAGCACGGCGAAGGAGGGCTTAAGGAGCTCCATCTGGAGGATCTCGAGCCGCTTCTTCTCGCCACCGGAGAAACCGACGTTGACGTCGCGCTCGGCGAAGTCGGAGTCCATGCGAAGGTTCTCCATGGAGCTCTTCATGTCCTTCACCCATGAGCGCAGGGCAGGTGCCTGGCCATCAATCGCGGTCTTCGCGGTACGCAGGAAGTTGGAGACGGACACGCCAGCGACCTCGACGGGGTACTGCATGGCCAGGAACAGGCCTGCCTTGGCGCGCTCGTCGACGCTCATCTCGGTGATGAGCTGGTCGTCGAGCCATGCCTCACCCGAGGTGATCTCGTAATCGGGGTGACCGGCCAGAGCGTAGGCCATGGTGGACTTGCCGGAGCCGTTGGGGCCCATGATGGCGTGGATTTCACCGGAGTTGATGGTGAGGTTGACGCCCTTGAGGATTTCCTTGGGGCCCTCGGCGGTCTCGACAGAGACGTGCAGATCCTTAATACGCAGAGTCGACATATGTATTCCTTACAGCTCAGTTGTTACGGGACTTGGCCAGCTCGGCCTCGACGGTTGCCATGAGGTGCTCGACCACCTCGGGGACGCCAATCTGGTTGATCAGTTCGGCGAAGAAGCCGCGCACGACCAGGCGGCGTGCCTCGTGCTCAGGAACACCACGGCTCATCAGGTAGAACAGCTGCTCGTCGTCGAAACGACCGGTCGCAGACGCGTGTCCGGCGCCTTCAATCTCGCCGTTCTCGATCTCGAGGTTGGGGACGGAGTCGGCCTTAGCGCCCTCGGTGAGAACCAGGTTGCGGTTCAGTTCGTAGGTGTCCGTTCCGTCGGCGGCCTCGCGAATGAGGCAGTCGCCGATCCACACCGAGTGCGCATCCTTGCCCTGGAGGGCGCCCTTGTAGGTGACGCGCGAGAAGCACTTCGGCTGGGAGTGGTCAACGAACACGCGGTGCTCAAGGTGCTGGCCGCCGTCCACGAAGTAGATACCGAGCATGTTGAGCTCAGCGCCGGGGCCACGGAAGTCGGTGTCGGCGCACACGCGCACAAGGTCGCCGCCGAAGCTAACAACGATGTGCGTGAGCTTGGAGTCACGGCCGAGCGCCAGACGCTGGTTCGAGGCGTGCAGAACGGTATCGTCCCATTCCTGCAGCGACACGACGGTCAGGTTCGCGCTGTCGCCAGTCTCAACCTCAACAGTCTGGTTGAGGGCAGCCTGCGCGGATCCGGTGTGCGACAGGATGACGGTAGCCTTCGAGAAGTTCTCGGCGCGAATCACGATGTGCTGCGCGCGGGTGCCCTCGATATCCGCCACGTTGATGCGAACAGGAGCGTCGAGCTCAGCCTCTGCCGGGATCTCGACGACGGTTGCCTGCTCAAAGCCGTTCCACGCGACGACGGCAGTGCGATCGCCGGGAGCAAGAACGGTTCCGAGGCGCTTGTCGTCGCGGGTCACGGTTTCGACGACGACGGGAGCGGGAGCGTCAACCGTCACGGGCGCATCGCCCGCGTCGTAGTTGGCGGGTTCGAAGAGGCGCTCGATGCGACGCATCGGGGTGAATCGCCAGTCCTCCTCGCGTCCGTGCGGAACGACAATGTCGTCCAGGTTGAACGAGGTCGGACGGTCCGCGCGCGACGGGTGAGCCTTCTCGGCGTCAGCCCCGTGCGAGTGGGCCTTGTTCATGGTGTCAACAATAGTGTTGGGGGTCGTCATCAGCCGACGGATCCTTCCATCTGCAGTTCAATGAGGCGGTTGAGCTCGAGGGCGTACTCCATCGGAAGCTCCTTGGCGATCGGCTCGACGAAGCCGCGCACGATCATTGCCATGGCCTCGTTCTCATCGAGACCGCGGCTCATTAGGTAGAAGAGCTGGTCGGCGCTCACCTTCGTGACGGTTGCCTCGTGGCCCATTTCGACGTCGTCGGTGCGCACGTCAACGTAGGGGTAGGTGTCGGTCCGCGAGATCTTGTCGACGAGCAGGGCGTCGCAGAGCACGTTCGACTTCGAGTGACGCGCACGGGCGTTGACCTGGACGAGGCCACGGTAGGAGGTGCGGCCACCGCCTCGGGACACGGACTTCGACACGATCGACGAGGAGGTGTGGGGTGCCATGTGCACCATCTTGGCACCGGTGTCCTGCTGCTGGCCGGGGCCTGCGAAACCGATGGACAGCGTCTCGCCACGGGCGTGCTCACCCATCAGGAAGCAGGCCGGGTACTTCATGGTGATGGCGGCACCCATGTTGCCGTCGACCCATTCCATGGTGCCGCCTTCTTCAACCATTGCACGCTGGGTAACCAGGTTGAGGACGTTCGTCGACCAGTTCTGAATCGTCGTGTAGCGTACGCGAGCGTCCTTCTTCACGAAGATCTCGATGACGCCGGAGTGGAGAGAGTTCTCGTCGTAGATGGGGGCGGTGCAGCCCTCAACATAGTGGACGTAAGAGCCTTCGTCGGCGATGATCAGCGTGCGCTCAAACTGGCCCATTGCCGACGTGTTGATGCGGAAGTACGCCTGCAGCGGGATCGTCACGTGAACGCCCTTGGGGACGTAGACGAAGGATCCACCAGACCAGGCTGCCGTATTCAGTGCAGAGAACTTGTTGTCACCCGCGGGCACGCACTTACCGAAGTACTCCTCGAAGATCTCCGGGTACTCGCGCAGGCCGGTGTCGGTGTCAGTGAAGACGACGCCCTGTCGCTCCAGGTCATCCTGGATCTGCTGGTAGACGACCTCGGACTCGTACTGAGCGGCGACGCCGGAGACCAGGCGTGACTTCTCAGCCTCGGGAATGCCGAGGCGGTCATATGTGTCGCGAATTTCCTCAGGCAGGTCTTCCCAGTCGTTGACCTGGCGATCCGTCGGACGTACGTAGTACTTGAACGAATCGAAATCCACATGGGACAGATCGGGACCCCACGCCGGCATCGGCTTACGTTCGAACAGTTCCAGCGCCTTCAGGCGGCGCTCCCGCATCCACTGCGGCTCGTCCTTCACCTCGGAGATGAAGCGAACGATTTCTTCGTTAATTCCGGTGGGGACGTCCTTCGAGTAGTCGTCGGAGTCGTGCCAACCGTATTCGTAACCGCCAATCGACTCGATGATCTCATCATCGGTCATTCGACGGTCATCAGCGCCCAAGGCGGGTGCCTGCGTCATTGTTGTGTCAACCTCTCGTTCTTAACCAAGTGCTACTTGCGTCGCACGTTCCGCGCTCCGGGGCGGATGACGGGCATACCCACGGGAATGTGGGTTGTGCACACGTGTCCCCCGCCAGCAAGCGTGGAAAGTCGTTGCACGTGGACGTCAAGCAGCTTGCCAAAGGCAAGCGTCTCGGCGTCGCACAGCTGCGGGAAATCTCCCGCGACATTTTGAATCGGGCAGTGGCCCTGGCACAGCTGCACCGCGAGCGTTCCACCGCCGATGTCGCGCACAGTGGCCGCGTAGCCGTCCTGAGTAAGCGCATCGGCGAGCGCCTGGGCGCGCACCCGCGGGTCTGAACCCGCGTCGCGCACGATCGGCGCGTAGCGCCGCTCGATCTCGCGCGACCGCGCTGCAGCAAAAGACTCAACGGCTTCATGCCCACCGAGCTGGCCAAGGTATCCGAGGGCCTTGGAGGCGAGGTCGGAATATCCATCGGCAAGGTGAACGTGTGCCCGTTCGGTCGCGACGTAGTGACGTGCGGGCCTACCACGGCCACGCTTCGACGGAGCACTGGGCTCGTGCTCGGCGATCTCCTTAGAGTCCAAGAGGAGAGTGATGTGGCGCCGCACAGCGGCCGTCGTCAGCCCCAGGACCTTCGCGATCGACGAGGCCGTAACCGGCCCCTTTTCGACGATGAGATCGAGCACCTGCTGTCGAGTAGTGGCGTCTGATTCTTCTGCCACGTGTCCTCCGCTCCGACGCTCCATTTCTGCGCCTCTGTGTGCTTTTCTCTGGGAACGAGTGTACGCCAATTTAGATAAATAGGCGTTGCGAAAAGCCGCTTGGAGTGTTGGACGGCCCACACATTTAGGGACCTAGGACCTACCCGAGAAAGATCACCGGAGCCACGGAGCGTCGGTTGGCCGCATTCCGGCCCACCCGCGCGCGCGAGCGGCGTGCGCGGCGAGGACACCGATGACGGCCGACGGGTTGTGCAGCCGCCCATCCAACACCATGGTGAGCGCATCATCGAGGCTCACCCACGCGTATTCCATCGTCGCTTCCTCGTCCTCACGCTCGAAGGCCTCGTCGGCGTCGTGGAGCTCGCGGGCGAGGAAAATGCGCATCGGCTCAGTCGAGCCGCCGGGCGAGGTGAAGTAGTCGACGAGGACGTCCCAGCGATCGGCAACCAGATCAGCCTCTTCAGCAAGCTCGCGCTCTGCTGCGATGCGCGGATCCTCACCGGGAATATCGAGCAGACCCGCGGGAATCTCCCACAGCTCGGCCTTGACGGGGTGACGGTACTGACGCTCCAGGAGGAGCTCCTCTCCCCCACTCTCACCGCGCAGCACGACGACAGCGACGGCACCCGGGTGCCGCGTGTATTCACGAACAACGGGTTCCTGGCCATCGACGACAATGACGTGGTCTTTGATCATGTCGACGATGTGGCCGTTCCACACAGTCTCGCTCTTGGTCACGGTACGGGGGCTGTGCTGGTCTTCGATGGTCACAGCGTCTTGGGGGGACAGGAAACGCATGATCACGCTTTCATTTGGGTTCGGCAGTACGCCATTGAGTATAGGCCCACGCCTTGCACGAGCAGGAGTGCGACGAGGCCCCGGCGGTCACAATGAACCACCGGGGCCTCAGCTAAGAGCGTTGTGTGCTACTTGACGGAGGGAATCACCGACTGTGCACCAGTGCCCACACCGAAAGCGCGAGCACTCGTCGCGGGCGTCGACAGCGCCAGCGCGGTATCGACAGCAGCCAGAGTCGTTCCGACCGAGTCAACTGTCGTAACAACGGTACCGCTGGCACGCACCTGCGAAATCATCGCGGCGCGGGTGGAGGCGTCGCCGACGAGAACGCCGTTAGTCGAGCCGAGGGCCTGGCCGAGGCCAACCCACGCATCGGGGTTCGACGTCACCGCAGAGGGCGTCGCGTTGGAAGCAGCCGTCGCCTGTGCACGCGGGCCAACGGCGACGACCGCCGTGGCACCACCGTTTGCATCCTCGTCGATGGTCATGATCGGCGTGGATTCATCGGTGAGAATCTGACGCAGCAGGTCGGTCTCGGCTCCGGTCGTGGTCAGCACCTGGACGATCGAATAGCCAACGACGCCATCAGCGCTAGCGGTCTTGGCAGCACCCGACGCGAGGTGCGAGGCCAGGGTCGTCGACAGCGTCGTGCGGTACTGGCTCATCGAGGTCGACTGCCAGTTGTCAGTGAGCGTCACTCGACCGACGACGCTCGCTCCGGCATCGGTCAGCGTCGAACGAATCGCAGTCACGTCATCGTCAGATGCGCCGGGCAAAACAACGAGGGCAACCTTGGCGGAGCTCAGCGAACCGGTAAGCGTCGAAGAAGCGAGGGCCTTGAGGCCGGCAGCCTCCGCATCTGCTTGAGCGCTCAGCAGCGGGTCCGCTGCCGAGGTGGTCGCCGACGAGCTGACGCCAGCCTGAATACGGCTTTGCAGCGGGCCGGCCCCCAGAACGACGCCAACGGCCAAAGCAATGAAGATCCCGATGATCGAGACGACGTGGTAGCGGAAGTTAATCATTGGGCTCCTCCTGCGGAGTGCATCAGCGAGACGAAGAATGAAATGACGGGGTGCAGCAGGTCGTTGCCCCACGGGGTCGACCACAGAGCGACGCCCATCAGGGCCAGCGCGACCACGGCGAGCAGAACAAGCGTCCAACCGCGCGGACGCGGGCGGAAGGTCGCCGCGACCGCCTGCGCACCGATGAGGCGCGAGCCAACCGCAAGCCGCGAGAAGAATGCGGGGGCCACAAGGGCTCGGCCGGCGTCAACCAGCTCCGCCTCCCCGTACGACACACCAGCAGTGACGACAGCGGGCGCCGACGAATGTGCAGCGACAACGAGAGCCGCGTCGAGAGACGTGCCAGCCATGGCGACGCGATCGTAAACGACGCCCATACGGTCGAGCCGATCTGCGCCGGGAGCGAGGCCGTCTCCTCCGGCGCGAACGATAAAGGAGCGAGCCTTGCGGATCGCCTTCTCACTCATCAGTTCGGCGTCACCGACGACGAGGTCGAGCGACAGTCGGGCCTTCAGCGCCACGTCGGCTCCGCCGTCGACAGCGATCACAAACGGGCTGACCTCGGAGCGCCATCGCGCGAGGGCGCGCAACTCGGCCTTCGCGTCGGCAGCACCCGTCACGAGGAGAATCGGCCGTTTCTCGAGGTCGGAGAGCTGGGGCACGTTGACTCCGCGCAGCACCGTCGCGCCATCTTTCGACAGGTAGTCCTCAATCGAGGCGTCGACAGCGGCGAACAGCGCAGACGAGTCGGCGACGTCGACATCCAAGTCGTCCAAGGACACGATGGATCCGGTCGCAATGACGGAGCCGTCTACGAGGACCTTCGAGCCTGTGACCGTCACTTCTTGGCCTTCGCGTAGGGACATGATGTCCTGACCCAGGTCATCGACGAGGACAATGCCAGCCTCGAGAATGAGCCGTGGCCCCAGGGCAGCTACGCGTCCCGTCAGAGACGGCTGTGCATTCAGCACTGCGACGGGACCGGCAGCAACGAGCGCCGCAGCGCTCTCGCGGTCCAGGTCCGCACCGTTGATGACGGCGATCTCGCCGCGTTCTAGGCGCGTCGCCAGGTGCTTGGGGCGGTCGTCAATGCGAATCCGCCCGGAGCGCGCGCTCGTTTCCTTTGAAAGTGTCTCACTCATCCCTGCGATTGTGACACGGCAGAGGCCAAGACTTGCGAAGCGTGGCGGCGCGCCGCAGCCGAGTGCGGATCCCCACCCATCATGCGGGTCAGTTCAGCTTCGCGGTTCGCACCGCTCACTTCGCGCACCTTCGTGGTCCCATCGTTCTTCTCGATGACGAGGTGCTGATCGCCAAAAGCCGCAACTTGGGCCAGGTGCGTCACGACAATCACCTGCCGTGATTGTGCAAGCCTCTTCAAACGCGCGCCAACCTCGGTCGCGGTCTGCCCGCCAATACCGGCGTCGATCTCGTCGAAGATAAACGTCGACGACGCTTCGGTGCGCCCCAGCATCAGCTCCAATGCGAGCATGACACGGGACAACTCACCGCCGGAGGCTCCCTGTCCGAGAGGGCGGGCGGGAGCGTGAGGATGCGGCTGCAAGCGGAAGATGACGGTCTCACATCCATTGGAGGTGGGTTTCGTCGGCTCACAATCGATGTGCAGCGTCGCGTCGGGCATCGACAGGGCGTGAAGCTCCTCGTTCACGCCCTCCGCGAGCTGTCCCGCGAGACGCACACGCGCCTGCGTGACGCGGCGCCCACACTCAAGAACGCGCTCCTGGGCGGCCGCCAGTTGACGTTCGACAGCGGCCGGATCGGACCCGGGCGACGAAAGTTCCTCGACACGAGAGCGAGCCTCGTCGGCCCATGCGAGGAGGCCCTCGATGTCAGCCGCGCGCCCACGCAGTACGTCTTTGATAGCCGCTCGTCTCGCGTGAATCTGCGCAAGCCTCTCCGGATCAGCGTCGAGGCGCGACAGGTACGCCGAAACGTCATCAGCAAGTGCTTCCAACTCGAGCACCTGATTGCGCGCACGTCCCACAAACTCAGCCACGGCCGCGTCGAATCGAGCTGCGTCATCGAGCTGTGCGTAGGCGTGACGGGTCGCCTCAACCGCCCCTGTGAAGTCGCCCCGATCGTCACCCTTGAGAAAGCTCAGAGTCACTCCCACCAGCGCACGCAGGTCCTCGACATTCGTTAGGCGCGCTGCCTCGCGAACGAGATCTTCTTCTTCGCCGATGGCGGGATCAAGCTCTTCAATCTGCTTGATCGCCGCGCGCAGATCCTCCAGCTCCTCGGCACGCTCGCTCGCATCGCCACGCAGCGAATCCAGGCGATGCTTGACCTCGACCGCGTGACGAAAGGCCGCGCGGTACTCCCCAAGCAGAGCCGCGTGCTCCTCACCGCCAAACTGATCGAGCGCGCGGCGCTGTGCGGCCTCACCCGTGAGACGGATCTGGTCGGACTGCCCATGAATCGTCACCATCGACCCGACGATATCCGTCAGGACAGAGGCCGGCACGGGGCGCGATCCGAGGTGCGCGCGCGAACGGCCTGCAGCACGCACCGAACGACCGACAATCAGCTCACCGCCCTCGACAAGGCCACCGGCCTCCTCAACGCGAGCTGCAACCTCCTCGTTGACCGAAAAAATACCATCGACAGACAGATGATCGGCACCCGAGCGTACGAGCGCCGCATCCGCTCGGGCACCGAGCAGCAGCTGGAGACTCGACAGCACCATCGTCTTGCCCGCACCGGTCTCACCGGTGACGACGATAAGGCCCTCGCCAAAGTCGACGTGGGCAGACTCGATGACGCCGAGATACGAAATATCGAGAGACTCGATCACCGAGGATCATCCCTCCACCCGCGCACGGGAAGATTAAACTTGCGGACGAGACGTGCAGAAAATGGCGTGTCGTCCACGCGTACAAGCTGAACGGGAGACGAACCGACGCGCGCCCGCACCACTGCGCCAGCAGGGACTGTCATACGACGTAGGCCGTCGCACCACATCTCCGGAGGCGTCCAGATGTCATCGAGAACGACGATCTCCACACACGCCGACGGGCCGACGACGAGCGGGCGGGTGAAAAGGCCGTGAGCGGCCAGCGGGGCGACAACGATCGCCTCGGTATCGGGCCACACGACCGGGCCTCCCGCGGAGAAGGAGTAGGCGGTCGATCCGGTCGGAGTCGACAAAATCATGCCGTCAGCGCCGTACGTCGACACTTCCTGGCCGTCGACGACGAGCGCAAAATGAACGGGATGCGCGACGTCGGTGTGCATCACGACAGCCTCGTTGAGAGCCCAGTCGTCGGCCTTCGATCCGTCGGGACGTTCCATCGTGACATCGAGTGTCATGCGTCGTTCGACCGAAAAGTCGCCATCGGCAATCTTTCGCGCGAGATCGCCCGTGCCCTTATCACCGAGTTCCGTCAGGAATCCCATGTGGCCGGCGTTGATACCGAGAAGGGGGACGTCCAGAGCGCGCGCACTCGACGCAGCGACCAAGAAAGTGCCGTCGCCGCCGATCGAGAGCACCATATCGATATCGCCGCCCGAAGCGTCGTCGACGACGTCTATGCCGCGTTCCTTGAGTGCCTCGGCGAGGCTCACGGCGCTCGTCACCGCGTTGGGCCTGTGACGGTGACGAACCATCAGGACACGAGTCATCGGAAACCTCCAGCGGGACCGGCCTCAACTGCACGCCGGATGTAGTCGGTGAGCTGCGTGGGATCGATGGGATCCGGGTAGTCGCGGCGCATGTGCACGAAATACTCAACATTACCGGATGGACCGGGCAGCGGTGACGCAGCGATCGCTGCGATATCCAAGCCAAGCTCGATGGCGCACCGCGCGACCGTTTCCACAGTTTCGACATGGTGCTCGGGATTACGAACGACGCCTCCATGGCCGAGACGTTCCTTACCGATTTCGAACTGAGGCTTGACCATCAAGAGGAAATCGGCGTGGGGTGCGGCCGCGGCGACGAGAGCCGGAAGAACAAGCGTCAAAGAAATGAACGACATATCCCCCACGACCAGTTCGGGGGCAGGAGCAACGGAAGCCGGATCAAGGGTGCGCACGTTCGTCCGATCGTGCACCTCCACGCGCGGGTCGCTCTGCAGCTTCCATGCGAGCTGGCCATACCCGACGTCGACGGCAACGACGGATGCTGCGCCTCGCCGCAGCAACACGTCGGTGAAACCACCCGTCGAAGCACCTGCGTCAAGAGCACGACGCCCCTCGATGAGTGGTGCCTTATCACCGAGCGCATCGAGTGCTCCCGCAAGCTTGTGAGCGCCGCGTGATACGTATTCCGGATCGTCCGATTCCTCGACGACGATCGCCTGAGCGGGATCCATCTGGCGCGCGGGCTTAAGAACAACCTGTCCGTCCAGCTTGACGCGCCCGTCCTCGATCATCTGTGCGGCAGCGGCGCGGGACTTGGCGAGGCCGCGGCGCACCAGTTCTGAGTCGATTCTGCGTAACTTCATGCGTCGCCCCCCTTGTTGCCTGAACCAGCTGATTGCGCACCGGGGCGGACCGTGCCGCTCGGCGCGTCGGCAGACAGGGCCCGCCGTAGGTCGGCCTCGATCGCCCGGAGCGTCTCCACTTGAAGGGAAGCACCGAGTTGATCGAAACCGACCAGGCGGGCCTCAGTCTGCTCGCGTAATGCCATCAGGCCTGCTCATCCAGATCTGCCGTGCGCTCCAGGAGCTCCTCGAGCTCCTCCTCACCGGGCAGGAATGCGGGGGTCGAAGCCCCCGGTTCGGGCAGTTTGTCGGCATCCACAGCCACGTCGTAGAAGTCGTCCTCGTCCGCGGCGGCAACAGGCTCGGGCTGGGAGACAATACCAGCGGGATCCTCGTTGTCAACGACCGTGATCTCAGGGCAGGTGACCGGCGTGCCGGCGCCATCCGCGTACTCCCACGCGGCTGCAGCAAGAGCACGGTAGGAGTCGATGCTAATGGTGACGGGCTCGGTCAGCTCGACATCGTCGAGCGTGAGCACGCCGGAGCGGGTCGCCTTGGCAACCTGGGAGACACCGCAGGTCCACGTGCCGTCGCGGTGGTGCTTCGGTGCCGGGTGCGCCTCCAGCAGACCACGCATATCGATCGCAAGATAGGTGGGGCGCTGTCCGCGCGGGGCGCGGATGACGTCGCGCGCCTGGTGCACGCCCGTCAGGACATGCAGGGCAGGCACGCCGGCGGCGACAGCGCCCATGATGTCGGTCTCGAGGCGGTCACCGACAGCGAGCGGGTTCTGCGCGCCCACGAGCTCACCGGCACGGCGGTAGATACCCGGCTCAGGCTTGCCACCAGCGATCGGACGCTTGCGCGTCGCGTGCTGAATGGCGCGAACCAGCGAGCCGTTGCCCAGGGCCTGGCCACGCTCGATAGGCAAGGTTGCATCAAGGTTCGAGGCGTAGAAGGATGCCCCGCGCTCGATGGCGAAAGCGCCTTCGGACAGCAGCGCCCAGTCGACCTTCTTGTCGAGGCCCTGAACGACGGCGACGGGCTCCTCATCGGCACTGTCCACCAGGACAAAGCCACGCTCCTCGAGAGCGAGACGCAGACCGGCGCCGCCGATGACGAAGACCTTCGAGCCCTCGTCGAGCTCTTCAGCCATGATCGCTGCGATGTCCATCGCGGAGGTCATGACCATGTCAGGCGTCGCCTGGAAGTCCATGGAGTTAAGCTTGTCGGTCACCTGCTGGGGGGTGCGCATCGCATTGTTGGTGACAAAGGCGGAAGCCATGCCGGCCTCGCGTGCCTCGATCACCGACGTGGCCGCGTGCTCGATCGTCTCGTCACCGGACCACGCAGTACCGTCAAGGTCGAGCAGTGCGCAGTCGTACTCTTCAGCCAGAGCCACACCGGAGCCACGCAGCGGGGAACGCTTGCCATCCACGTCGGCATCAGCGTACAGGGCGATATCGACAATCTCCGTATCCTCGACCTCGGCGGGCATCGACGCGATGACCTCCGCGGCTTCGTTGTCGCGGCCAAGATCGAGCAGTCGCTGCGCCTTGACCTCCATCAGGCGGCGGCGCAGTTCGTCGTCAGCTTCAGCCGGCAGTGCTGCAAGCGCATCATCAACAATCACGAGGCCAACCTCAGCCTGGCCGAGATCCGCACGCGCGCCGGAGGAGACGAGCACGAGCTCCACCTGCTCGGCAAGGTCGAGGGTCGAGGGATCGGTGGCGTCGATGATTTCGACGGCCTTTTCCGGATGACCGAGCCCACGCTCAGCGTCGGCTTCCACGGCACGCAGCGAGGAATCGCCCCGCATGCGACGCACGGCACGAACCTCTCGCAGAGCTTCCTCGTAGCGCCCCGAAGCATAGGCGGTAAGCGCAGCAGCCTCGCGTACAACGTCGACTCGGCCTGCGCGTGCAACAGCGGCTTGCGCATGCTGGTAGGCGGCCTCGGGATCAAGATCGATCAGCTGGCCGGCCATCACCAGGTGGCGGGCAACGATGTCACGATTGGGACCAGAAAGGGTGGTCAGAGCGCGCAGAGCATCGCGGTCGAGCTCCTCAGCGCTGACGCCGGCCGGAATCGTCGGCTCATTACCGTTGGGCGAGACGTACTCATCCGTCGAGGAGTAGTTCTTGTAACCGCCGTCGTGACGAGGCGCACCCCCGCGTCCGCGATCCTGGAAGCCCCCGCGGCGGTCGTCGCGACGCTGGTAGCCACCGCGGTCCCCACGACGATCATCACGCGAACCAAAATCGCGGCGGTCGTTGTCACGACGCTGGAAACCGCCACGCTCGCCATCACGCCGCTGGAAACCACGATCACCGTCACGACGATCGTCGCGACGGAACCCACCGCGCTCACCACGGTCCTCGAAACTGCCGCGGCGGTCGTCGCGACGCTGGTAGCCACCGCGGTCCCCACGACGATCATCAC
>ERZ773072.277-NODE-277-length-31269-cov-42.215032_pt1 | contig 31269 bp, 30 predicted proteins | sample MGYA00580617_ERZ773072 | MGnify/ENA primary metagenome ERZ773072 (study PRJEB29015, sample SAMEA2737970) | human oral metagenome | biome: human oral; feature: human-associated habitat; material: dental | place: China | collected 2122 ...
TGCATGTATTAGGCACGCCGCCAGCGTTCGTCCTGAGCCAGGATCAAACTCTCATGAAAAATTTGAATTTTCATGAGCTTTGAAAAGCTCATTTTAATTACTGACTTATTGTATCTCTTTAAGAGATAAGAAATTGTTGTTTCTTCATTCAATTGAATGAAGTCCCTACACATTTGGTTCGTCTTCTTTGTTCAGTTTTCAAAGGTCAATCGTTGTTTTGCAACAACTTTGATATCATATCACGCGTTCATTTCCTTTGCAAGAAATATGATTCGATGTTTTTTAACATCTTGCGCGACAACGTTTAATAATTTACCACAGGAAGAAAGAGACGTCAACGAATAACTACTCGATTTTTGAAAAAAATTGTATAATCGAGAAAACGACTGCAAGGAGGGCCTATGAGACTCGAACATCTATTAATGAAACATCTGGTGCTGAGCCGCCGCGAAATGAAGAAACTCATCAAGAACGAATCGGTTCTAATCGACGGGATTCCGGCCACTCACGTCAGCAATAATGTCGACGCAATCCTGCAAGTCATCACGGTAAACGGTACTCAGATTCACGACGACAGCCAGAAGTACTATATGCTGAATAAACCCCAAGGCGTTATCTCCGCTACGACCGATAAGGAACATACAACCGTCATCGACCTCTTCGCAAAGGAGAACGTCGAAGGTCTCTACCCGCTCGGACGACTCGATGGGGATACCGAGGGACTGCTGCTTGTGACAAATAATGGTCCGCTGGGTTATCGCATGTTAAACCCCGACCAACATATCGAGAAGGAATATTATGTAGAAGTCAACGGCCCGATAGACGAAGATGCCGTAGAAACCTTCAAACGCGGCGTCACCTTCCATGGTGGCTATCAATGCAAACCAAGCACCCTTACGATAATAGAAAGTAGCGGCAGCTTAAGCCGTGCGACCGTCACAATCTCTGAAGGGAAATTCCATCAAGTGAAGAAGATGTTTCTATGCGTTGGTGTGAAAGTGACGTATCTTAAACGCATTCGCTTTGGAGAGTTCGTGTTAGATGAGGCTTTGGAACCTGGTGAATACCGAGAACTGAACGAAGCGGAGCTCCAACTTATAAAGACGTATTTCTAAAAAAGCAAAATGTAACATAAAAGTTACGTAACTTATATGTTACATTTCGGTTGTTCAACACTGAAAATTTCATCTTAGCCAATCTAACTACCCGTCTCATAATCATAAAGAGATAGACATCACTCTTAAAAAGTGGTTTAATAGAAGTAACAGCATATCATCCAGTTGACTATTTTGGAGGTAAGGTTATGGATTATGAAGTCATTAAACTTAACGTTTCAAATGATAAAATTCGAGAATATAAGCAATTCGAGGGATTAAAATTATATTCAACTATTATTAAATCCCAAGATGAACGGACTCTGACGAATAAAAGAATTTACGTTACGAAAAAGAACAACTATGTTTATTACGAGCGAACCGATACGAATTGGAATTTTTGGTCAAATCCAAAAAATCATCAGTCTTCATTTATCCCAGTTGAAGAAAACCACCATATTCTCTTTGAAGTTGCACCTGACCTAAGTGCATTCTCCAAGTATTTAGGGGAAGAGCTGATTCAAAAAATTCAATCCAAACAACAGAATGGTGAAATCATCGAAAAATTAGATATTTAATGACAGTGGATTCACAAATACGGATACTCCCGTATAATCCACTGAACTTGTTTAAATACAAAAAAGCTCGCCTGCACAACGCAAGCGAGCTTTTCTACTCTATTTCACTCTTCAATACCATAGTGCGAAGAATACCATGCTCCTATGGCCATCAATATTAATGCAATAAAATAAGTGACTTCTGGTATCTGACCAAAGATGAGAATCGACAAGAATGCTGCAATGAATGGAGAAACCGCATAATAAGCACTAGTTCTCGCCGCCCCAAGAAGTCGTTGCGCATGGACATAAAAATAAATACTTAGTCCATAAGACACAATCCCTACTGCCATAACCGCAATGACGCTCCAAAGATTCATCAATCTCTCCCCAATCACTAAACCAATCACGATAGAGCCAGTTCCCGAAAATATCCCCTTTAATAAGACGATTTCTAACGGATCGCACAAAGAAAGTTTTCTGGTGCAATTATTTTCCAACCCCCAGAAAACAGCAGCCAATAATACGAATAAAGAGCCATAGGAAAACTCTAGACTCGTAACATCTTCAAAAGACAAAATAACGCTAGAAAGGGTTACGAAAAAAATTCCCATCCATAAACGTTTACTGATACGTTCACTAAAAATGACTAATGCAATCAGCGCAGTCGCAACAATCTCAAAATTATTTAACAAAGAGACATTCGCAGCAGTTGTTGCGTTTAACCCTATCAACATACAAATTGGCGCTGCTATATCTAACAATATCATAGCGACTATATACGGCATTTCCGCTTTGCTGAGATGAATCTCAGTGGTTTCCACTTGTCTCGCTTTTCTTGAAACCGCAATTAAGCTCATTCCAATCCCCGCACCTAAATATAAAAATCCTGCCATTAATGTCGGCGGCATTTCATTTAATAATATTTTTGAAAAAGGAGAACTCATCGCATATAATACTGCAGCAAGTATCGCCATCATAATCCCTTTCCGCATCTCTTGCTTCATCTACTCACCTCTTGAAATCTAACAGAATATACTGTATATTTTGTACACTATCGAACACTTTGTATCGTAATTATATAGAATTATATTTTTTCAAAACAACAGTCAATTTAGTATTTCTGTAAGATAACGAACATTTTAAATAAATTGTACGGAGGAATCTTCCTATGGATCGACGACAACAAAAATCACGAAAAGCTATTTTTGAAGCTTTTAGCCTTCTTTTAGAAAAGAAGCGTTACAGTAAAATTACTGTGCAAGACATTATTGATACCGCCAATGTCGGTCGAAGCACTTTTTACGCTCATTTTGAGACAAAAGATGAATTGTTAAACGCTATTTGCGAAGAGATTTTTGACCATATCTTCGAAAGTCTTCACACTGACGATTCATACACTTCAGAGAATCGAAACAGTGCACTAGCCGATAAACTCTCTCACCTATTATGGCATCTACGAGAGCAAAAAAATGAGATTAGCGCCTTTCTAACCGATGAAAACAGTAATCTCTTTTTAAGATACTTTAAGCAACACTTAACCATTCTTTTTGCGGATTTTTCTAACAGCGCAAATAAGTCCATCCCAAAAGAGTTCGTCACTAATCATTATGTGACGAGTTTTGCGGAAACTGTTAAATGGTGGTCGAGTAACGGAATGTCTCTTTCTCCAGAAGTGGTTGTTGAGTATTATATGCAATTAATTCGTTAGTCCTTTCGACAAAAAAAGCTCGCCTGCACCACGCAAGCGAGCTTTTCTACTATATATAAAATTATTGGATAGGTCCTAAGAGAATATTCGCCCACGCATCATGCAATGACTCTTGGTCACTTGGTTGGAACAAGCCAGCCAACACGTCGCGGTATAAGCGAGATAATTCTGTACGGTTGAAGTACGAACTTCCGCCGCTTGCACGAACGATTTCTTCCACGGCTTTCTTCGACACTTCCACTGAACGGTTCTTAATAGAAGATAAACGAGGCAACCAGATGAAGCTGTATTCTGTGCTCGCTTCTAACGTATCACTCAACTCGTTAATTTGCGGTTGGATACCGTCTAGCATAATCGCCGCTTCCGCAATTCTCCAGCGAATGTTTTTATCGTTGGCATAAGGCGCATCATTGGATACAGAGTGACGTTTCTTCACTGTCTCTACCCCGATTTCTAGCGCACGTTTCCCGATACCGAAGTACGTTGCCGCCAGTAAAATTTCGAAGTACGCAAAAATACCGAATACCACTGGATCGAAGCTTGGTCCAGGAGCCACTTTCGTTAAGATTTGCTCCTCTGCTGCATAGATACCTTTCAACTCCACACTGTTTGATTGCGTCGCACGCATGCCCATTGTATCCCAGTCGTCTTTTACGATGAACGTTTCTTTGTCTGGTGTTAAATACGCGAACACTGATAATGGTGACTCCCCTGTATTATCTTGCCCAAATGAAACCAACTTGTCGCAATATTTTCCCATGGATAAGAAGACTTTCTTGCCGTAAAAACGATACGCGCCGCCCTCTTCTGGACGAGCCTCAGAAATCGAACCGAATAACACACGGTCGTTCGAAGGTTCAGAAATCCCAAACGCCAACAACTTGCCTTCTGCAGCATCGCGAAGGATTTGTTCCCCCTTCTTGTTGCCAAAACGAACCATGTGCTTGCCAAGGCCGACAATAATTTGGTGCATGTTCACCCCAAGCGCAGTCCCTGGAGCCGCCATCGCAAGACGTGTTTGTTCTTGCGCAATCTCTTTGAGCGACAAACCGAATCCGCCATACTCTTTTGGCACGAACGCCTTCAAGTATCCTGCTTCTTTTAGCGCTGCATAATCTTCCGCAGGCCACGCATTCTCTTTGTCATAACGCGGTGCACGCTCATGAATTTCTTGTAATAACTCTTCTGATAAAAACATAAAAAGCCTCCTTAATATCTTATACAACGATAGTATAAAATATTAAGGAGACTGTGGCAAAATTTAAGTTGCCTATCTAATCGATATTATTCTATTTAATGTACTTCTTAAATACTTTTCTCATTTTTATAACTTCATCAAGTACTTCATTCATTAATTCTGGATAATTTTCTTGGTTTTCAAAATCTAATCCATCCATTAGATAACGAATTCTTGAGGCTTTTTTACCGTCTAATCTTTGCCAATCAAAAGTTAATCCTATCTCTTCTTCTATCTGTTCCTGTAAAGCAAATAATCTATCAAATAAAGTCTTGTCATTTTGAATATAAACATCAATTCCTACTGCTTTTTCTTTGGTATTAAGGGTTATTGATAAATTAGCTTTAGAACTTCCTAGACTGACATTATACCAATGGTTAGTTGTAGCTTTACAAATATTAATAGGTTTATCTCTTTCTTTGATAACTTCATTAAACTGCATCCAGAAGTTTAAACGTTCAGCTTCTACAAATTTTAGTTCACCGCTTCTTGAATTTCCTTTTGTTGTTTTGACGAAATCATTAGGTTTTTCAACAACTTCAAATTTAGGCGCAGGCAATGAATTTCCAATTTTATAAGCATGGATTTCAATCAGGAAAAATGACACATCTTCTGTTGTTTTACTGTTTAACCACTCGATTGCACTGCGATGTTCTTCGCGAGCTTCCTTAACAATCCAAATAACAATCGTTGCCTCTAAACCTGAAGCATAAGTAATAATTTTCCCTAAATGATCGTGATTTGTCGCTTCTAACTGATTCTCAATAATGATCTTTGCTCCACTAGTTTCATCCTGTGCAACTAGATCACATCTGTATGCACCAACAAACACTTCTTTTCTAATTTCAGCAAAAGTTACTCCAACCTCATCCCCAAGCATTTCTATGTTTTCTTCTTTTGCTAACCATTCAGAGAAATTATATTGCTCATGTTTCCATAATTCTCTCACATCTACTTCTTTCAACTTTCCAAACTCCAAAGTAATCCCCCTCAAATTGATATAAATTTATACACTTAATAATTAAACCTTTCACACTGAAGTATACCACTTTAAACCAGTTTATACACCCTTTGCTAGAAAAAATCCTGTTTTTTCTAGATTAAATTTGTGATAAAATAAAACTTGTACAAATAACTTACTAGAACCTTTTTAATGACTATCAAAAACTGCTTATTTAGAACTAATAGAAAACACGAAGGGTTACAGTAAAATTAAGTTTTTAGGAGGATTAATGAATGAACAGAGAGGAACTTAAAGAACAAATTGATGAGTTGATGAGACAATATGATGAGCGAGAAATCGACGGCAGTACGTACGCACAAAAAATGATGGAATTAACCACATCTGCTCAGAACGAAATTGACGATGATGAATAGTAACAAAAAGGGCGAGGTATAGTATGCGTAGAGTTCGAGGGTTAGATGTAAGGATTACAAAAGATAGTACTGGTGCTTTCATTAGCGTCGATTGGCATTGCCCATATTGCGGAGAATATAATGCCGGATTTTATTTTTCTTCTAATGTCGCTGCATTAAACGACAGTTTTGAAGTTGATCACGATTGCGATTCTTGTGGAAAAATGGTAACTATTGAATGTCCAGATTTTGAAGACAATCTCTTCGATTAAACATATTACACTTTACTAGTGTACTATCTACTTCTAAATAAGCTTAAAAAGACCGTAACGAATTGTTACGGTCTCATTTTATATAAATTTCTAAATACCTACAAACTCTTCTGCTATAGCTCTAATTTTATCCAATACGGCTTCCTTTTTCTTTTCTCTAGCGCCTTGTCTTCGAGAAGTCGGTGGGATAATTTTATCCAACTCATCACCGGCATATTCTACATAGCCTTTGCTGATAGCTTTTTCAATAAAGCGAACCGAATCTTCTTTTAAGTTTTCGTTTTCAATCAACTCGTCAATATTCGCTTGTTTTTCTTTTCTTGCAAATCTATAAAACGACTCTATGATATCGTCCGTATTCTGCAATTCAGAAAGTTTCGTTTTATTAATATATTTGATAACGAGATCTTCTTTCGCACGTGTTCCTATGCTAGATTTAATCACTCGTCTGATTTCTGATTTCAGACTTTCTAAATCATCATGCTCTTTGGATTTTTCTAATATCAACGCCAAAATATAATCTAAATTAATTTCATCTGTTTTTAGCAAATCAATTTGAAACTCAATATCCGAAAAATCAATCAAATCATCATCGCCGTCTTCTTGTCGGTTTGGACGTAAGATACTTTCACGAATATCTACATAGACACTCTTCATATCTTGCATTTGTCTATCTGATATCGGTTTGTCAAAGCCAGCAAACTCATCAAAATTCTTTAGAATATTCTCGGCTTTCAGTAATTCACCAAAAAGCTGTGCAAACTCTTTTTTATCGGCTTCTAGCACAATCTCCGTTGGATTAGGAAATTTATCTATTATTTCCTCGCAAATTTCAATATACCCTTTGACAACTTCCCCTGTATCATCATCTTTAAAACCATGAAGATAGTCATCATAGCTCTTTTCTAAAATAATATTGACACTATTTTCATCACCGAATGTTTTAATTGCTTCACGCGTCGCTTTCTCTAAATCTCTAAAGCACACGATATTACCGAATGTTTTTACTTTATTCAGAATACGATTCGTTCTTGAAAACGCCTGGATAAGGCCGTGATATCTTAGTTTCTTATCCACAAATAAAGTGTTCAAGGTTGGAGCATCAAATCCTGTTAAGAACATCCCTACTACAATGATTAAATCCACTTCTTTGTTTTTCACTCTAAGAGATAGATCTTTATAGTAATTCTGGAATTCATTGCCATTTGTTGAGAAATTCGTCTTAAAGTAACCATTATAATCATTGATGGCTTTTTCCAAGAATTCTTTTGCACTCGAATCCATCGCAGATACATCAAAGCTTTCATCGGAAATTTCGCCTATTGCACTTTGCTCCTCATTCGCTGAAAAACTATAAATTGTAGCGATTTTAAGTTTTTTCTCTTCCGGTCTTCCACTTTGTTGTTTTTCAAATTCTTCGTAGTACAGTTTAGCGGCTTCGACGCTTTGTACAGCAAACATTGCATTAAATCCATTCATTCTTCTACGTTTTAAATCGTAGTATTCATTACGGTGCGTTTTTCTATCAAAAACTTTCAGAATATGTTTTGTAATTTCCGTAATACGTTCAGGATGTAGCAACATCTTTCTTTCTAATTTTGCTAGTTTTCTATCATCTTCCTCTTCTTCTGCCGTCTTAAATTTAGGTGTAATGTTATTATAATCCACCTTAAATTTTAAGACTTTACCATCTCGGATAGCATCCGTAATCACATAACTGTGAAGTTGAGCCCCAAAGATACCTGACGTAGTATCTCCACCAAGAGAATTTTCTGGGAAGATTGGTGTCCCAGTAAACCCAAACTGATAGTACTTTTTGAAGGACTTTCTGATATTTTTTTGTGCGTCTCCAAACTGTGAACGATGACATTCATCATAGATTAATACACACTGTTTGTCGTAAATTTCATGATTTGGATTTTTCTTTACAAACTCATTTAGCTTTTGAATAGTAGTCACTACAATGCGATTATCCTGACTTTCGATACCTTCTTTTAATTGTTTGGTATTTTTACTTCCATTGACACTATCCGGTTGGAACTTCTGGTATTCTTTCATCGTTTGATAGTCCAAGTCTTTTCTATCCACAACGAAGAACACTTTATCTATAAACGGTAATTCTGTTGCTAACTTCGCTGTTTTAAACGAAGTTAATGTTTTACCTGATCCTGTTGTATGCCAAATAAAACCGCCAGCTTCCGCTCTACCAGCCTTTTTAGACTCAAAGCTTGATTTGATTTTCCATAAAATTCTTTCAGTAGCCGCAATTTGATATGGGCGCATTACTAGTAATGTATTCGTGACATCAAAGACACAATATTTTGTAAGAATTTCTAGAATAACACGCTTTTCAAAGAAAGTTTTTGTAAAATCTTCCAAGTCACGAATCACTTTATTTTTTGCATCGGCCCATTCACACGTAAACTCATAATGATTTTTATTTTGTGCAGTTGTATTCGCAAAATATCGAGTATATGTTCCGTTCGAAATCACAAACAACTGAACATATTTATATAACGAATTCCCACTATTAAAACTTTCTTTACTGTATCTATGAATTTGGTTAAAGGCTTCATGCATATTGACTCCTCGTTTTTTGAGCTCTATATGAACAAGAGGTAACCCATTAACTAAAACCGTTACATCATAACGATTTCTACTTTTCCCTTCTCCCCAGACTTGGTTGGTCACTTGCACAAAATTATTATGAATATTCTTTTTATCTATAATTTTAATATTTTTCAAATGGCCATCATCAAAGATAAAATCATAAATATGGTTTTCTTGGATTTTACGAGTTTTTTCAATGATACCTTCATTCGGGACATCTAGATATTCTTTTAAAAATCTATTCCATTCATCCTCGGAAAATGTTACATCATTTAGCTTTTCAATTTGAGTCTTTAGATTAGTGTATAGATCACTATTTGACTTTATGACGATACGTTCATAACCTTGAGAAATTAAATTCTCAATCATTTTGTTCTCTAATTCAGCTTCACTTTGATAGGCTGTTTCTTGAATTCCTGTTTCTTTTTCAAAGTGAGCCAAAATAATCCCATTCGTCATCTCTGCAATCGTCGATGTCTCATAACTCCCATTTTGTTCTATCATTTAATCTACTCCTCCCGTCAAAACTATTTCTTAAAGTCTAATAATTTTTCACGATAATACTCATATTGTTTTTGTCTCAACTCAATTTCTTTTGGAAGTAAACCTCTTGTATCAGATAGCAAAGATTGAAATTTATCAAGCATTTCAACTACTTTGTTTTGTATTTCAAGTGGCGGTAACGGTATTAAGAAATTTTTCATAGCATCCTCATGAATACGAATCATCTTAGTTCCTGTAACTTTTCTCTCTTTCTGTCTTTGAAATTCCTTTGTAGTAAAATAATATGCAATATATTTAGAGTTTTCACTTGTTCTATAACTATACATGTCCCCAGAAAATCCAACTTCTTCATTTCCTAACCAAACCAAACTTTTTCCAACATCCTCTACATTTTCAGAAGTAGATGCAATTAAAATATCATTACATTTTGCTTTTTTTAGTTTTGAAAAAATCTCTTCACTTACAAAAGAATATACCTTGTCTGTTTCAAATCCGTACTTGGTGTATATTTGCCCGTAATGAATTACTGGTTTCCCTTCAGAGATGAAATCTTTCTTTTGAAGTCCATTTCCTCTAGTAAAATAACCAATTTCTCCAAGAGTTATAACTTTAACTTTATATTCTTTTTTCTCTAGTTCTATGATTTCCGCACATACTTTTTTCAAATATTCTTCACTTAGAAGCATATCTCGATAATATTCATATTGTTTTTGTCTTGCTTCTATTTCTGCTGGCAATCCTTCTGATATATCATTACATAATTTATCAAACCTATCTAAGATATCAACTATTCTTTGTTGTTCTTCTAATGGTGGTAAAGGGACAAGTATTTCTTCTAATTTTGTTGCTGTTACATCCATAACTTTTGTTCCTGTTGCCAACTTTCTTTTTTGACTATGAAAAGCTTCTGTTTGAAAATAATAAGCTAAAAATTTGGAATTCTGATTATGTTTTAATATTGCTGTATGCCCACCTGTTACAATTTCATCTTCGCCAAGCCATACGACACATTTACATAAATCTTCTATATTTTCACTTGTAACAGCAAAAATTATATCTCCTTTTTCCACTTTTCTTAATTTTTCAGCTAAACTTTCCTCAACAAACGAAATTGTTTTTTCAGCTACCATTCCATACTTTGTATATATTTGTCCATAATGAATACACCCTACTCCATTTTCTATAAAATCACTTTTTTGTAATCCATTTCCACGAACTATATTTCCAATATCACCTAATCTTACTTCAACATAACCATAAACATATTGAAGAATTTTAATTAGATTTTGGGCTTGCTTGCTTGCTTGCTTGCTTGCTTGCTTGCTTGCTTGCTTGCTTGCTTGCTTGCAGATCATTGTGGCTTGGGAATAACTGCTGCATCAAGCCTTTTTTATGCTGCTTTAAGGCAGCAAGTTTTTGTTCTTGCAATTCAATTAATTCGTCGATGGAAGACAGGCAATCGGCGATTTTTTGTTGTTCTTCTGATTTCGGTGGTACCCCAACAGAAATTTGTGCGAATTTATCAAATTTTAAGTTTAAAGTATCTTTTACTAATCCTTGAGAATAGCGATGAAATTCAGAAATTAAGTTAGGTAGCTTAAAATAGTATGAATAAAAGAAACTATTAATATGATTCTTAGGAATACATATTGTATATGCAGGACTAACAATACCCTCCATATTGACAAAGGCGCTTCTTCCTTCCCACATTCTCATTGTGTTATACGCAATATCCCCATAACACACTCTTAAATATTTTGACTTATCTAAACTAGAGTTATTTTTTCTATTGGTTTCTGCTTGAGGAATAATTCCATTTTGCTCTGTTAAAGAAAGCAACGGGAGATTTGGGTATCCTTTTTCTTTTCTTTCAGTAAATAAATTTCCCAAATTATCTTTTCTCCACTCTAATTCCATCTGAAACTCTGGAAACCGCAGCTTTGGGGTAACACGTTCTTGTTTGTCGTCTTGTTTATTCATGTTTGTTGTATTCATTGTCGGTGCTCTTTAGTTTTTGCTTAGAAAATACTCAAATAATGGGTCATGACATACATCCTTCCTCGTTTATTGCCTGTGATTTCCTGCAAAATGCCCAACTTTTCAAATTCTTTTAACAGTGAATTGGCAGTTGATGACGATACGTCCAAGTTTTTTTCTACGTTTTGTGCGGTCTGTATCGGTTGTGTATAAAGCAGTTTCAACAGGCTATTTGCGGTTTCTGCCCGTTTGCCCAAACTCATAACAACGGCGTGCATTTCTTGTTGCAACGCTAGAATTTGACGGAAAACCTGACAGCCTTTTTTTGCCGTTTCTTCTACACCATTTAAAAAGAATAAAATCCAATGTTTCAAATCATTCCGCAGGCGTACTGCCATAAGCGCATCGTAATAGCTGGCTCGATTGCGCTCAAAAAAATCTGATATATAGAAAGATGGTTTTTCCAATATGCCATGGCCAATTAAATACAAGGGGATCAGTAGACGCCCAACGCGTCCATTGCCATCTAAAAATGGATGAATGGTTTCAAATTGGTAGTGGCTGATGGCGATACGGATAAGATGTGGCACAAATATGTCTTCATTGTGCCAAAACAGCTCCAAATCACTCATTAATTCAGGTACGTTTTCATAATGCGGGGGGATAAATGCAGCGTCCATTAAACTTGAACCGCCAATCCAGTTTTGGCTGCTGCGAAATTCACCGGGCAGTTTTTCTTTGCCCCTTGCTCCTCTGATTAAAGTATGGTGTGTTTGTTTAAGCAGGCGGTTGGACAGTGGTAGTGTTTTTAGCCCGTCAACCGCTTGGTTCATGGCTTTGATGTAATGTTGTACTTCACGCCAATCATCACGTTTTTCAGGTTGGATTTGATCTTCGGGCATTAATGCTTCGTCAAGCTGAGTTTGCGTGCCTTCAATTTTGCTGGATGTTTGTGCTTCTTTGGTGATATGCATTTGAATAAATAAGTCAATATCAGGCACAATCAGCGAAAAAGCATTCAGTTCGCCCAAGGCTTTGGTTGCCCGCTCCAGCATAAAGTTGATTTTGGGATCCTCCCACGACCACGGCTTGTTGATGAGCGTCGGCTCAAAACTGTTGTATTGGTAACGTTTTTCCCATTTGCCTGCTTTGAAGGTTTCGATTTTTTGTATTGCTGACATAAATTTACCTTGATTTTGTGTTTTCCTTAAAATAACACACTTCCTTATTTCGAGAAAGGCCGTTTTCTCGAAATAACAGTGCTTATTATTTTGAGAAAACGGCCTTTCTCGAAATAAGCGTTGCCGTTATTTTGAGAAATCGCACTTTTTACTCATACGCTTTCAATCCCGAGATCTCTTTGCCCTTTGCCAATTTTTTCAGCAAAGGCATGAGGTCTTCCATCAAGGCGAGTTCTTTAATACGACGTTCTTTCCAGTTTAAATCCAGCGGCTCAAGAAGGTCAGTCAGTTTTTCACCGTCGAAAATCATTCTATCCATAATTTCGTTGACGAATGCGGACAGGGTTGCGCTCGAAATGCCGTGTTTGCCGGAAAGCGCGGTCAGTTTTTGGTCTGTTTTTTCTTGGCAGAATGCCTGATAGCCTGTTTTTAATTCGTCTACGCTGGTATGTTTATTCCAATCCAAACTACGGATATATTCGATAATATCCTCTTTTTCATCAACTAAATCGCTGCTAGAAGCAATGAGTTCTTCAACTTGCTGAATGCTCATTTTTTGTTTTTTCGGTTTAGACGGGTTTTCGGCAATCAGCCGCATGATGTAGTCGTAATCGATGATAGCGGATGAAAAAAGGACGAATTCAAAATCCAGTTGCTCAATTTCTTGGGGGAGAACGGCGTCTCTTTTACCTGTTTGTTCTTTATAACGTTGTGCCATATCCAGGTATACACCTTTGAAAGCACGCTGGGTATCGGCGGGTAGAATGGCTTCTATTTCTTGCTTTTGTTCTTCGCTTAAATCGGTGTATTGCCCTAGCTGGGTTTTGTAACGTTGTACTTCTTTAAATAGGTTAAGAAAGCCTGCGCGGGCGTTGTCGCCTTTAAGGTTATAAACCTCGGATGGTTCGCATGCTACGCCTTGCGATGACATGAAGTCTTCAAGTTGAGTCATGGCGTTTTGCAGTTTGGTCATGACGATTTCTGCGGGATCGACTATCCAGATTTCTTTGGCGCGCTCTGCATCCTGCCCTGAAAAGCGTTTGATGGCTTCATCTACCTGCGCCTCTTGTCCGCGAAAATCGAGGATATTGCCGTAGGGCTTGCTTGCGTTCAAAACGCGGTTAGTGCGGGAAAAGGCTTGGATTAAGCCGTGGTACTTGAGATTTTTATCGACATAGAGCGTGTTCAAATATTTGCTGTCGAATCCGGTCAACAGCATATCGACGACGATGGTGATATCGATTTTGTTTTTGTGCGCATAGTCTTTGTCGGGATATTGGTGGTCTTTGATGCGTTTTTGAATATCCTGATAGTACACATCGAATTCACCGATGCTGTGGTTGGTACGGTATTGGTGGTTGTAGTCTTCGATAATAGCTTTTAAGGCTGCTTTTTTGCCTTCTGGGTCAGTTTGATTATCGAATTTTTCCTGTTGTAAATCTTCCTGCATTTGAACGATGTCGGATTGGTTTTTGTGGTCATCTTTCTGCATTGCCTGTGCAGGCGGCGAGAAAACGCAGGCGATGTTCAACAGCTCAAATTCGGGATTGTCTGCTTGCAGCTTAGTTTGGGCGGACTTGAATAATTCGTAATATTCGATGGCATCGTTAATGGACGCGGTAGCAAAAATAGCGTTGAAGCGGCGCTCGCCGCCCGTTGCTGCATCGTGTTTGCTTAAAATGGAATCGACAATTGCCTGTTTGGTGGCAGGATGGGTGGCGGAAACGGGTTTATCACCTTCGGCTTTGTAATAATCGATATGGAATTTCAAGACGTTGCCGTCGTCAATAGCATTTGTGATGGTGTAGGAGTGCAACTGCTGTTCAAAGATGTCTAAGGTCGTCTGAAGTGTAGCATCCGTGCCATCAATACGTTTGTAACTGGCATTTTCTTCAAAAATCGGTGTGCCAGTAAAGCCAAACATCTGAGCTTTCGGGAAGAAGTTTTTAATCGCCCGATGGTTGTCGCCGAATTGGCTTCTATGACATTCGTCAAAGATAAACACCATTCGTTTGTCTTTGAGTGTGCTTAATTGGTTGTGGTATTTGCTGTTTTCTTTGAGCGCCAAGCCGAGTTTCTGAATAGTAGTTACGATGACCTTGTCGGCGTAATCGTCGGACAGCAGGCGGTTTACCAAAGTTTGGGTATTGGTGTTTTCTTCAACGCAGCCTTCTTGGAAACGGTTGAATTCCTCACGGGTTTGGCGGTCGAGGTCTTTTCTATCTACTACAAACAGGCATTTGTCGATGTCGGAATTATCTTTAAGCAGGGTTGAGGCTTTGAAGGAGGTCAGTGTTTTGCCGGAACCGGTGGTGTGCCAGATATAGCCGTTGCCGCGACTTTGATGAATGCAATCCACAATCGCTTTGACAGCATAAATTTGGTAAGGACGCATCATTAACAGTTTTTGCTCACTGGCAACCAACACCATATAACGACTGATTATTCTGCCCAAAGTGCATTTTTCTAAAAATTTATCGGCAAAGTCGTAGAGATGGTTGATTTTGTTGTTGGCTTCGTCGGCAAAATGGTAAACAGGCAGAAAGCGCTCGTCTGCAGCGAAGCTAAAGTGTTTGTTTGAGTTATTAGCAAAATAATAGGTACTGCTTTCGTTACTGACAATAAAAAGCTGCATAAAGCATAAAAGACTGTTACCGTAACCGTTTCCCGTATCGTTTTTGTAGTCGATAATCTGCTCAATGGCTTTTATCGGCGGAATTTGCAGGGTTTTTAGCTCGATTTGTACTAACGGAAGCCCGTTAATTAACAAAATTACGTCATAACGGTGATGGCTGTTTTCAGTATTGATACGCAGTTGGCTGATGACTTCGTAGTCATTCTTACACCAGTCTTTGATATTAACTAGAGTATAGTGGAGCGGAGTCTCATCTTCGCGAATGAAAGTATTGGTCTCGCGTAGGAGCTTCGAAGCAGAAAACACATCAGGCTTGATGATTTCCAGTTTTAAGCGTTCAAATTCGCTATCAGTTAAACGGACGCGGTTCAATTGCTCGAATTTTTGACGGAAATTTTTTTCGAGCGATTCTCGGTCATGAATATCGGGACGGTGGGTATATTTTAAATCAATAAGTTTTTGAATAAATTTTTGTTCTATTGTTCTTTCAGTTAGAGTCATAATAATTTCTATTTATAGTTAAAATACTTATATTTAATAAGTTTTTACCGTACGCAGTAGTCAACAAAAGCACCCATTCTATGCTTTAAAAGCCTATTCTTTTAAATCTTACAGGACGATATCAAAGCCGCCGTCTTCTACGGCATCAATCAGCGCATCGGCATCTGTCTTGCTTTCATCGAAAGTAATCACTGCATTTTTGTTTTCCAAGCTGACTTCTGCTTTTTCCACGCCTTCTACGCCTTCCAAAAGACGGGTTACGCTTTTCACGCAGCCGCCGCAGGTCATGCCGTCGATATTGAGGGTAACAGTTTGCATTTGTATTTCCTTTCATTCAAACAAATATGGTTGCCAAACACTTTACTCCTTACACAAACAGCTTGCAAATTCTTCATTAAAGGCCGTCTGAAAAATGCAGATAAGCGTACAATAACGCCTTTTGCTTCATCAAACGGACATAATAATGACTTCAACATTCAAACAATGGGTTAGCGTATGCGCGCTGGCGGTGGGGGCGTTTATTTTCAATACCACCGAATACATTCCGATTGCGCTTTTGAGCGACATCGGTCAGAGCTTTGACAAACCGGCAACGGAAGTGGGCATGATGATTACGGTGTATGCGTGGATTGTTGCGCTCCTATCGCTGCCGCTGATGCTGATGACGAAAAACATCGAACGGCGCAAATTATTGCTGATGCTGTTTGCACTGTTTGCGCTGTTTCACGCGCTGTCGTTTTTTTCTTGGAACTTCAACATCCTCTTGGTCAGCCGTATCGGGATTGCGCTGACACACGCGGTATTTTGGTCGATTACGGCTTCTTTGGCGGTACGGCTTGCGCCCACCGGCAAAACCAATCAGGCTCTGGGCTTGCTCAGTACGGGTACGGTTTTGGCGATGGTTTTGGGCATTCCGCTGGGGCGCGTGATCGGGCAATACTTCGGCTGGCAGCTCAGTTTCCTGCTGATCGGCGTCTGCGCTGCCGGCGTAATGCTGGTGTTGGCCAAAAATCTGCCTGCTTTACCCAGCCAAAATACCGGCTCTTTAAGCAGCCTGCCGAGTTTGTTCAAACGCCGCAACCTGATGCTGCTTTATGCCATGACGGTGTTGATTATTACGGCACATTTCACGGCATACAGCTATATCGAGCCTTTTGTGTTGCAAGTTGGCGGATTTAAGGCTGAACAAGTTACCATCGTTTTGAGCCTGTACGGTTTGGCAGGCTTCGCCGCTTCTTATCTGTTTGGCAAATGGTTTGCCAAATCGCAACGCCTGTTTATGCTTGGCGCGGTAGCGGTCATCCTGCTCTCCGCCCTGCTGCTTCTGCCGTTTGCCTCTTTCCCTTATGCGGTGTACGCGCTGGTGTTTATTTGGGGCGTGGCCATCGTCATCGTCAGCTTGGGCATGGTGTCGAAAGTCTTGGCTTTCGCCTCGGATGCAACAGATGTGGCCAACTCGATTTATTCAGGTTTGTACAATGTCGGCATCGGCGGCGGTGCGCTTTTGGGGCATTATGTAACCGTCTGGTTCGGCCTTTCCAATATCGGCATTGCCGGAGCCTTGCTGGCGGCGGCCGGTCTGGCCGTTTGCGGTTTGTTGTTTAGGGAACAAGACAATCTGGCGTAAAACGTTTAAATCCATATAAATCAGGATAGTATGACTGACTCGGCCGTAATTTTGGCAGTTTTACCGATTTGTCCTGATTCTTATTAACCCACGATGGGTCTTCATTCCGCCGGATAAGCAGTTTTCTTGCTGCTTATCCGGTTTTCATTTCATTTTTAAAAAATAATTTACAATTTGTTTACACTACATTAAATTACAAATATACTGTTACCTATTAGGCCGTCTGAACGTACGGCTGAAAAGAAAAACCGATCATGTTTCAGAGGAATACATCATGGACTTAAACGCCAAGGATAAGACTCAGCATCCTGAGAACGTCGAGCTTCTCAGTGCGCAGAAGCCGATTACCGACTTTAAAGGACTGCTGACGACCATTATCTCTGCTGTTGTCTGCTTCGGCATTTATTACATCCTTCCCTACAGCCCCGATGCCAACAAAGGTATCGCGCTGTTGCTTTTTGTTGCGGCACTTTGGTTTACCGAAGCCGTACACATTACCGTTACCGCGCTGATGATCCCTATCCTTGCCGTTGTACTCGGCTTCCCGGATATGGACATCAAAAAAGCAATGGCAGGTTTCTCCGACCCGACGATTTACATCTTCTTCGGTGGCTTTGCGCTTGCAACCGCCCTGCACATGCAGCGTCTCGACCGTAAAATCGCCGTCAGCCTGTTGCGCCTGTCCCGCGGCAATATGAAAGTTGCCGTATTGATGCTGTTTGCCGTTACCGCCTTCCTGTCTATGTGGATCAGTAACACTGCGACTGCCGCGATGATGCTGCCTTTGGCAATGGGTATGATGAGCCACCTCGACCAAGAAAAAGAACGTAAAACCTACGTCTTCGTCCTGCTCGGCATTGCCTACTGCGCCAGTATCGGCGGTTTGGGTACCGTGGTCGGTTCGCCGCCGAACATGATTGCCGCCAAAGCCCTGAATCTGGACTTCGTCGGCTGGATGAAGCTCGGCCTGCCGATGATGCTGTTGATTCTGCCGCTGATGCTGTTCTCCATGTACGTCATCCTCAAGCCTAATTTGAACGAGCGCGTGGAAGTTAAAGCCGAATCTATCCCTTGGACTTTGCACCGCGTTATCGCGCTGTTGATTTTCTTGGCCGCAGCCATCGCTTGGGTATTCAGCTCCAAAATCAAAGCCGCATTCGGTATTTCCAACCCTGATACCGTTATCGCCCTGATTGCCGCCGTTGCCGTCGTCGTATTCGGTGTGGCGCAATGGAAAGAAGTTGCCCGCAATACCGACTGGGGTGTATTGATGCTCTTCGGTGGCGGTATCAGCTTGAGCGCGTTGCTGCAATCTTCCGGCGCATCTGAAGCACTGGGTCAACAAGTTGCTTCCACGTTCTCCCATTCTCCTGCATTGCTGGTGATTTTCGTGGTTGCCACCTTCATCATCTTCCTGACCGAGTTCACCAGTAACACGGCTTCCGCCGCCCTGCTTGTGCCTATTTTCGCCAGCATCGCCGCGCAAATGGGCCTGCCTGAACAAGTCTTGGTATTCGTCATCGGTGTCGGCGCATCTTGTGCCTTCATGTTGCCGGTTGCCACACCGCCTAACGCGATTGTGTTTGGTACAGGCTTAATCAAACAACGCGAGATGATGAATGTCGGCTTATTGCTGAACATCCTCTGCGTGGTATTGGTTGCTCTGTGGGCTTATGCTGTACTGATGTAAACCATCGACCCAAACAACAAGGCCGTCTGAAAGAATATTTTTCAGACGGCCTTGAAGTTTCTCGTTCAGACACAATTTAACGAATGATTCAAAACCGGATTCTAACGAAAGGAAACCCATGATTATCCTGCACACCAACAAAGGCGACATCAAAATCGAACTCGATTTCGACAAAGCCCCCGTTACTGCTAAAAACTTCGAGCAATACGTTAAAGACGGCTTCTACGACGGCGTAATCTTCCACCGCGTCATCAAAGGCTTTATGATTCAAGGCGGCGGCATGGATGAAAACATGAACGAAAAAGAAACCCGCGATCCGATTCAAAACGAAGCGTCCAACGGTTTACCTAACGAGAAATACACCATCGCCATGGCGCGTACTTCCGATCCTCACTCTGCCAGCGCGCAATTCTTCATCAACACTGCCGACAACGCTTTCCTGAACTTCCGTTCTAAAGAGCTGTACGGCAAAACCGTCGTCCAAGACTGGGGCTATGCCGTATTCGGTAAAGTCGTTGACGGTTTTGACGTTGTCGATGCCATCGAAGGCGTTTCTACCAAACGTCACGGCTACCACGACGACGTACCGAGCGAACCTGTCATCATCACTAAAGCCGAAGTGGTTTAATTGATTTGATTTCCCATAAAAACAGCCTGTCCGAATTAAAAACGGACAGGCTGTTTTTCAATAATGACGCATACCGTCACACATCATAAGTACCGACCACGCATGCCGAATCCAACACATGACCCTGCATGGCAAAATGCAGCTCATTAAAGCGGAAACCGCGCGGCAAATCCAAAACGGTATCCAGCGCGTACACAATCAGCTCATAACGATGACGGTTGTTCGGTGGCGCCATACCGCCGTAAAAAGAAGCCTCTTCGATTTCAAATTTACCCAACGCACTCGCCCAAGTATTCGCGCCCTGTGTGAAATCTGTTGCAGAAATACTCTCATTTTCTGCCACGGAAGTGCGTTTCAAATCCGAAATCAACCAATGCGTCCATACGAAGCCGGATGCTGAAATGGCATCTTTGTCTTCCAACACCACGGCAAACGATTTTGTTCCTTCAGGCGCATCTTCGATCTCAAAAGGAATCGAATAAGAAGGCATACCGCTCGGGCTGAACTGGCTGCCGCGCTTGCCGTATTTGTCTTCAAATTCGCCGTTGACAATAGCTTTACTGCTGACTTTCATCTTATATCTCCCAATAGTAGGTTTGTTCATTCTAACAAACACCAAGGCCGTCTGAAAGATACTGCCGTTTTCACTTTCCCGATGCCGCATTTTCAGACGGCCTCAAGCAATATTCACAATTCGATCAAACACATTTGACATTCCATAGTATAATCCGCCGCATGAAAACTACACAGGATACACATTATGGATTGGAAAGGTCGTGAACAAAGCCAAAACGTCGAAGATCGCCGCGGAAGCCGTGGCGGCGGTGGCGGCAAAACGCCGGGCATACTCGGCATTATCGTGGTTTTGGTCGGCGCATATTACGGCGTGGATTTGAGCGGTTTGGTTGGCGGCTCATCTTCGATGGGCATTCCTACCCAGCAAGCTACCCGACTCGACAGCCAACAAGAAGCCGAGTTGAACGAGCTGTCCCGTGTCGTCCTTGCCGATACGGAAAAAGCATGGAGCAAATATTTCCAACAACACGGCCAACGCTATACACCGGCAACCATGGTGTTGTATGAAGGCGGCACATCCACCGCCTGCGGTACGGGCCAATCTGCCATGGGTCCGTTTTACTGCCCGGGCGACCAAAAAGTTTATTTGGATTTGAGCTTCTATGAAGACATGCGCACCAAGCTCAAATCCGCCAGCGATGCTGCATTTGCCTACGTTATTGCCCATGAAGTCGGCCATCACGTTCAAAACCTGCTCGGCATTCTGCCTAAAGTCCACAAAATGCAACAGCAAGTCGGCAAGAAAGAGGCCAATGCCCTTTCCGTCAAACTCGAATTGCAGGCCGACTGTTTCGCCGGTATTTGGGGACACTACGCCGTCAACAACAATATCTTCAAAGCCGAAGACATTCAAAAAGCCATGCTTGCCGCCGAATCCGTCGGCGATGACCGCTTGCAGAAACAGGCTCAGGGCTACGTCGTTCCCGACAGCTTTACCCATGGCTCGTCCGAAGAACGCATGACTTGGTTCAAGCGCGGTTTGGAAAGCGGCGACATCAACCAGTGCAACACTTTCAACAATTGATTCGTCCAAGCAACACTGTTCTTTGATGTAACGACAAAAGGCCGTCTGAATTCTTCAGACGGCCTTTTAGCCGTGTTAGAATAACGCCTATTATTTTCCCTTAAATTCAAAGGAAATCCACATGGCAAATATCGCCCGCGACATTTTCAAAGCCTACGACATCCGAGGCATCGTCGGTAAAACCCTGACTGACGAAGCTGCCTACTTAATCGGCAAAGCCATTGCCACCAAAGCCTTAGAAAAAGGCATTACCCGCATCGCACTCGGCCGCGACGGCCGTTTGAGCGGTCCCGGCCTGATGGCACAAATTCAACGCGGTTTTACAGACAGCGGCATCGACGTCCTCAACGTCGGCATGGTTGCCACTCCTATGCTCTACTTCGCAGCCATCAACGAATGCGGCGGCAGCGGCGTGATGATTACCGGCAGCCACAATCCGCCCGATTATAACGGTTTCAAAATGATGCTCGGCGGCGACACGCTCGCAGGCGAAGCCATTCAAGAACTTTTAGCTATTGTTGAGAAAGACGGTTTTGTTGCCGCCGACAAACAAGGCAGCGTAACCGAAAAAGACATCTCCGGCGAATACCACAACAACATCGTCGGCCACATCAAGCTCAAACGCCCGATGAAAATCGTGATTGACGCGGGCAACGGTGTCGGCGGCGCATTTGCAGGCAAACTTTACAAAGGTTTGGGCAATGAAGTTACCGAACTTTTCTGCGAAGTGGACGGCAATTTCCCTAATCACCACCCTGATCCTTCCAAACCGAAAAACCTGCAAGACCTCATCATCGAACTTAAAAACAGCGATGCCGAAATCGGCTTGGCATTTGACGGCGATGCCGACCGCTTGGGCGTGGTCACCAAAGACGGCAACATCATCTATCCAGACCGCCAACTGATGCTTTTCGCGCAAGACGTGTTGAGCCGCAATCCTAAAGCCAAAGTGATTTTCGACGTCAAATCCACCCGTCTGCTTGCCCCTTGGATTAAAGAACACGGCGGCGAACCTGTGATGGAAAAAACCGGCCACAGCTTCATCAAATCCACCATGAAAAAAACCGGCGCACTGGTTGCCGGCGAAATGAGCGGCCACGTTTTCTTTAAAGAACGCTGGTACGGCTTCGACGACGGTATGTATGCCGGCGCACGCCTCTTGGAAATCCTGTCTGCCTTCGACAATCCGTCCGAAGTGTTGAACAAGCTGCCGCAAAGCATTTCCACTCCGGAACTCAACATCGACCTGCCGGAAGGCAGCAACGGCCACAAAGTGATTGAAGAGCTGGCTGCCAATGCCAAGTTTGAAGGTGCGACCGAAATCATCACCATCGACGGCTTGCGCGTTGAATTCCCTGACGGCTTCGGCCTGATGCGTGCTTCCAATACCACGCCGATTTTGGTATTGCGTTTTGAAGCGGATACGCAAGAAGCGATTGAGCGTATTCAAAACCAATTCAAAGCAGTCATTGAAAGCAATCCAGCATTGAAATGGCCGCTGTAAGGGTTTAGGCTAAAAAAGGCCGTCTGAAAATCATTTCAGACGGCCTTTAATATTAAACATTGATTATTTAAAGTTTGGAAACCAAGAATATCCCGGCTTAATTATCCGACTTGCGCCAACTGTTGACGCATTTCATCGATAACGGCTTTGTAATCCGGTTTGCCAAAAATCGCCGAACCGGCCACAAACGTATCCGCACCTGCCGCTGCAATTTCAGCAATATTGTCTGTCTTCACGCCGCCATCGACTTCCAATGCGATATGGCGGCCGCTTTGCCGTTCATACTCGTCCAACATCTCGCGCACTTTGCGGATTTTCACCAGCGTATTCGGGATAAAGCTTTGTCCGCCGAAGCCCGGGTTGACCGACATCAGCAACACCATATCCAGTTTGTCCAAAACGTTTTCCAGAATATTGACCGGCGTAGCAGGATTCAATACCAAACCTGCCTGACAGCCGTATTCTTTAATCAAACCCAAGCTGCGGTCGACATGGCGGCTGGCTTCAGGATGAAAGGTAATGATATTGGCACCGGCTTTGGCAAACGCATGAATCAAATCGTCAACCGGCTCAACCATCAAATGCACATCGACCGGCACGGTTGCATACGGTTTCAAAGCCGCGCAAACCATAGGGCCGAAAGTCAGATTCGGCACATAATGATTGTCCATCACGTCAAAATGAATCAAATCCGCACCGGCGCGGATAACTTCGGCAACCTCTTCGCCCAAACGGGCAAAATCGGCAGACAAAATACTGGGTGCAATACGGTAGTCGGTCATGTTTATTCTCCTAAAGTGTGTTCCTTTTATTATATACCTAGAAATTAAACTATCTTTTATATTTTACTGGAAACAAAGGCTGTTCTAAATTCCAAGGCAAATTTTGTTCAGAAAATATTTTTTCTATTTTCTGAACAAAAATCTCCCACCTAGGATCATTCTCATCAAACTCTTCATATCCGATTAAACAACAATCCTGGCAAATAGATTTTAATTTATCAGTGCCCTCTAACATTTCTGTTGTCCAAATATCCCTTTCTTGGCATGACATTTCATTATTATCAGCAAATGATGTAAGTTCTATATTAGCAATAATCAAAAACTCATGTTCCAAAGAGTTCAATTCCCCAGAAGGAAAGTCTAAATCAATTAATGACTCTAATAAACCACACTTTATAGCTCTATAAACAAACTCAATACCGACCTGAAATAAATATTTTCTATTTTCAAGATTCATATCTAATGTCATAGGGAAAAAGTTAGATATCCCAAGCTCAATATCAGAACACCATTGCAATTTCTCATACATATTAAACAAATAACTTTGCTTTAACATTACTTAACCTCACTTTTTACTGGGAATTTTAGTTTTAATGGAACTTCATTATTCTGTTGTAGTAAAGCTGATGTCATTATCGCATTTTTAACCCTATGTTGTATGCTGCCGACAACGTCTCTACCGTCATTTTTGTGAATTTACATTTCATATACATTAATGAAACTTATAATCACATAGTAAGGCTTTGAAAATAAATTATTAGATTACATACATCTGCAAAAAAATCTAACATCATTAACAAAAGTTAACTGCATTGATACTGCCTTTCACACGCTTATCGGTTATATTTCCAAACCTGATGAAACATTAGGAAAACACCGTGTCTGTTGCACTTTCCCGCTATCCGACTTTTATTTTCTTAGCACTCGCCCTACTCTGTTCCAGTCTGCCTGCACATGCCGGTCCGTTTCTGGCCACTTTGGACGACTTCCACCCGAATTGCGACATTCGACAGCTCAATTTATCCGCCGACCAACACGCCGCCCTGCGCCGCCTGCGTACCGACTTCAAACAAATCAACGATAAAGCCTACCGCAAAACCGTACGCTCCGACCGCAACCGCCGTCAAACCATCATCAAAATCCTCTCCGGCGACTCATTCGACTCAAACGCCGCCCGTGATTATGTTGAAAACCGCTACCTCTCCAGCATGGACTATGCGGTGGATGAAATGGAAATCCAATACCGCTTCTATCATCTGCTCAATCCGCGCCAACGCCAGCAATGGTTGTCTTCATGCTTGCGCTGATGGATCAATAAAAATACAAAAAGGCCGTCTGAAACCATATTCAGACGGCCTTTGCTTTTTTCAGCCTTAATCCAGCACTCTTTCTTCCGGCAACCGTCCCGCCCAGTCGCAGGCAAACTGCCATGCCGAGCGGCCTGAACGGCTGCCGCGCATTTGCGCCCATTGCAACGCGGCTTGGCGCGCCGTATCGTCAAAAGGCACATTGAAATCGTCCAACCAGTTCGCCACGGCGGTCAAATAATCGTTTTGATCGAAAGGATAAAAACTCAGCCATAAGCCAAAGCGGTCGGAAAGGGAGATTTTCTCCTCGACGGCCTCTTTCTGATGGATTTCTCCGCGAATGCCCGTAGTACCGCCGTTTTCATCCATGTATTCGGGAATTAAATGACGGCGGTTGGAAGTGGCATAAACCAAAACATTGGTGCAACGTTGCGACAATCCGCCGTCTAAAGCCGTTTTCAAGGCTTTATAGGTTTCATCACCGGTTTCAAACGACAAATCATCGCAGAAAACGATAAATTTCTCGGGGCGCTCAGACAACAGCGTCAACAAAGCCGGCAAGCTGATCAAATCGCTTTTGTCCACTTCAATCAGTCGCAAGCCGCGCTCGGCGTATTCGTGCAACAACGCTTTAACCAAGGAGGATTTACCCGTACCGCGCGCGCCGGTCATCAAGACATTATTTGCCGGACGGCCTGCCAAAAATTGCTCGGTATTGCGTTTCAGCCTGTCGGTTTGCGAACCGACTGCCGCCAATCTGCTCAAAGGAAACGTATGCGGACGCGGCAGGCTTTCCAAAATGCCTTTTTTGCCCACGCTGTGCCAACGGTAGGCCAAAGCGCGCCAGTCGGTTTTACCGGCTTCGTCAGGCAGGATTAAATCCAGCCGGTTTAAAACGGAATTAGCTTTTTTCAAAAAATTGGATAATTTCATTTCGGCTTTCTTTTTTTTCAGACGGCCTTTTGTGCCAATACTCGCATCACGGTATCGACAACGGCTTGGGTTTGCGGATCGATTTCAATATTGATGAGGTCGCCTTCTTTGCGGCTGCCAAACAGGGTACGCTCCAAAGTCTCCGGAATCAGGTGTACGCAAAATTCGCTGTCGCTGACCTCGCCTATGGTCAGGCTGCAACCGTCCAAACCGACAAAGCCTTTGGTCAGGATGTAGGGCTTGAGGTTTTCCGGCAGCTCAAACCAAACGGTACGGTTGAACTCGCTGGATTCGATACGGGAAATTCGGGTAACCGCCATCACATGGCCGCTCATCACATGACCGCCGATTTCGTCGCCAAACCGTGCCGCGCGTTCTAAATTGACGCTGTCGCCGACTTTCAAGCTGCCAAGATTGGTTTTGCGTAAGGTTTCGTCCATCAAATCAAAGCTGACTTTGTTGCCGTCGATTCGGGTGATGGTCAGGCAGCAGCCGTTGTTGGCGACAGATGCGCCGGTTTGCAGATTGTCGGCGATTTCGGGAGGCAGCTCGACAGTGTGGGTACGAAAGTCGGGCGAAGGTTGGGCGATATCTGTAATTTTGCCCATGCCTTGTACGATGCCTGTAAACATGATGTCTTCTTTCCGATGGTACGATAAGGCGGATATTGTAGCATTTTCCAGGCACAAAGGCCGTCTGAAAGCAGTGATGGCGATGGTTTGGGGTATAATCGGATTTTTATTTCCGCAGCCCGATCATGCTCAGCTACCGCCACGCCTTCCATGCCGGCAACCATGCCGATATGCTCAAGCACTTTACCCTCTTCCTCGTCCTCGAATATTTTAACCGCAAAGACAAACCTTATTGGTATATCGATACGCACAGCGGTGCCGGTTTGTATGATTTGAGTGGCGATGAAGCACAAAAAGTCGGCGAATACAAACAAGGCATTGCGCTCTTGGAACAAGCTGACAAGCTGCCTGCCGAATTGGCCGAATTTGTAGGCCGTCTGAAACAAATACTGCCGCAAGACAACCTTTACTGCGGCTCGCCTTGGCTGGCACAGGCACTCACGCGCGACAGCGACAAAATGCGCCTCTTTGAGCTGCACCCTGCCGATTTTGTCCATTTGCAAAACAATATGCGCGAAGTCCGTCCTGCGCGTAAAGTACAGGTCAGCCAAGCGGACGGTTATCAAGGCTTGATTTCATTACTGCCTCCTCCACCGCGCCGCGCCGCGGTCTTGATTGATCCGCCCTACGAAGAAAAACAAGACTACCGCCGTGTCGTCCAAGTTTTGAAAGATGCTTTGAAACGCTTTGAAACCGGCTGCTACATGGTTTGGTATCCCTGCCTGAGCCGCGAAGAAAGCCGCAAACTGCCGGACGAACTCAAAAAAATCGCTCCCGACAATTATCTGCACGCCGAGCTTCATGTCCATACGCCGCGCAGTGACGGCTTCGGTATGCACGGCAGCGGCATGTTCGTCATCAATCCGCCCTATATGCTTGCCGAACAGTTGCAAAACAATCTGCCCGAACTTTCCAAAATTTTGGCGCAAGATGCCGGCGCGCATTATGTATTGGAAAGCAAAACGAAATAAACGCTGCCGTCTGAATACATACCCAAGCGCTTCGATTTTTCCGCCATACCTGTTCAGACGGCCTTAACCCTTTATACTTAAGCCTTTTTCCACTACAATTCACAACATAACAATTAACGGCCGTCCCTCATGAATATACGCACACCCCTAGCCTGCACGCTCCTGCTTTGCGCGTGCAGCGAATCAGTAAAAAACGAATTTAAAGAAGAATTTACCCAAAGTTTCCGCACCGAATTTGTCCGCTCGGCAACCGAAGCCTGCGTAGAAAAAGCCGCAGGAAAAAGCCCGTTTGATTCCGCGACCACTGAAAAAATCTGCCGCTGCATCGGCGAAAAAACAGTCGACCAAATCAATCCTGAAGAAGCGACCTCGCTTTTGGGCGGCAGCGACTCCATGAGCGACGAGCTGAAAAAACGCATCAAAGACACCAGCATCGCCTGCACTAAAGAAGTTTTAGGCATGGCCGACAGCAAAACCAAATGAACACGCCGTTTTCAGACGGCCTGAAATTGAAAAATATTCGATTCAAACTTAGGAAAAGAGTGAAACCATGAATACATTGAACCAATTCTTAGCCCAACACCTGCCCGAACACAAACTGCCGCAAGAGCTGGCGAGCGTATTGGAATCCGTGGCTACCGCCTGTTTGGACATCAACGCCAAAGTCCGCCTCGGCGCGCTTTCCGGCGTTTTGGGCATGGCAGGTACCGGCAACATCCAAGGCGAAGACCAAAAGAAACTTGACGTCATCGCCAACAACATCATGATTGATGTTTTAAAAGCCAATGCCAACATCGCAGGCCTTGCCAGCGAAGAAGAAGACACCTATGTCGCCACACACGAAAACGGCGGCTATTTGGTATTGTTTGATCCGCTGGACGGCTCTTCCAATATCGACGTCAACATCTCCGTCGGCACCATCTTCTCCATCTTGGCGAAACCTGAAGGCGAATTGACTACCGAATCTTTCCTGCAAAAAGGCCGCGACCAAGTAGCCGCAGGTTATGTTTTATACGGTCCGCAAACCCAACTGGTACTGACTGTCGGTCACGGCGTATTTGTCTTCACTTTGGACGATGCCAACCAATTCCTGCTGACCAAAGAAAATCCGCGCGTTCCAGAATCCACTAAAGAATTCGCCATCAATATGTCCAACCAAAGACATTGGTTCGCCCCTGTTCAACAATACATTGACGAATTGCTGGCAGGCGAAACCGGCGTACGCGGCAAAAACTACAATATGCGCTGGGTAGCCAGCATGGTTGCCGAAATCCACCGCATCCTGATGCGCGGCGGCGTATTCATGTATCCGCAAGACAAACGCGATCCATCCAAACCGGGCAAACTGCGCCTGATGTACGAAGCCAACCCGATGAGCCTGCTTATGGAACAAGCCGGCGGCGCATCAAACGACGCCATCGAAGCCATGCTCGACATCCAACCTACCGGCCTGCACCAACGTGTTGCCGTATTCATGGGCAGCCGCGAAGAAGTGGAATACGTTTATAATCTGCATCAAAAATAATCAGATGTATTGATTTCAAACCCCAAAAGGCCGTCTGAAATATGATTTTCAGACGGCCTTTTGTTAAAAAATAAAAGAAACAAAAATTAAAAGAGCAGATTCAAATCCGCCCTTAGCTGTTTTCCATCTAATCTTTATTGGATTACGCCGAACGAGCCAGCTCTTCCGCCGCTTTTTGCACCCTATCCGGCGTCAGCTTGTTCAAACAATCCGTATGCCCCAACGGACATTCGCGTTTGAAACAAGGCGAGCAATCCAAATTCAAGCTGACGATTTTTGCCTTTTGGCTTAGAGGCGGCGTATGGTCAGGGCTGGATGAGCCGTAAACCGCAACCAATTTCCGATCAAGCGCGGCCGCAAGGTGCATCAGACCGCTGTCGTTGCACACAACCGTATCGGCGCAAGACAACAAATCAATCGCCTCCGGAAGATTGGTTTTGCCGCAAAGATTGGTACACAGGCCGTCTGAAAGTCGGTTGATTTCATCTGCAATATCGAAATCTTTTTGCGAACCAAACAGCCAAACCTGCCAACCCTCGGCCAAATATCGGCGGCCAAGTTCGGCAAAATGACGCGCAGGCCAACGCTTGGCCGAGCCATATTCAGCGCCGGGACAAAATGCCAAAATCGGTTTATCCGTCGCCAAACCATGTTTTGACAAAGCGGCTTGACGGCTTTCGGGATCAATCGTGAAACAGGGATTATCAGAATGCCCGTTAAAATCCGCTTGGGTCGGATGCGCCAGCGCAGTATAGCGGTCAACCATCAACGGCAACGCGGCCTTATCCAACTTGCGGATATCGTTCAGCAAAAAATAGCGCGACTCACCGACGTAGCCCGTACGCTGCTTAATGCCCGTAGCTAAGGCAATGAGGGCGGATTTGAGCGAACCGGGCAAAACAATCACTTGATCATAGCCTTCTTTTCCCAATTCACGCCCGATACGCCAGCGTTTTTTCAATTCCAACGCACCATGTCCAAACGGATTTTCCATCACACGGTTGATTTCAGGCATACGCTCAAATACGGCCATCGACCATTTGGGTGCAAAAGCATCAATGGTGCAGCCGGGATGCAGCTCATGCAAACGGCGATAAAGCGGTTGGGTCATGACGCAGTCGCCAATCCAGCTTGGGGTAATAATCAGGATTTTTTTGGACATAATGGAATGTGTTTTTAATTTTGGCTTATTGTAATACGATTTTTAAAAGGCCGTCTGAAACTCGGTTTAATCGCCTAGATTAAAATGTATCAGTTGATAATATTCAATATCTTCCCGAGCTTTTTTGGAAACAGTTAATCCCAAAACAGCCTTACGTGCAGCATTATCTAATCGGGAATAACCGCTGCTTTTAACAATTTTTGCTGTATCAACCTTTCCTCCTGCTATACGTAATTCCATAACGACAGAGCCTTCTTCTCCATTTTCTGCTGATAGAGCGGGATATCTTGGAGGATAAATCTGAGCAATATTCACCATTGCCTGTATCTCAGAAATAATAAAAAATTGGGCAACGCTGGGAATGTTGACTTTGATATTGGCCTGCTCGTCGGATACTTTATGCAAACAATCCAATAAAGGCTTACCTATTAAATCCGATTTAATATACGGATTATCGTTCCATCGTTTAAACCCATCAGGATCAATTGCTGCACATTTTTGTTTCTGTACTTTTAGCAATTTCTCTTGATATCCTGCCAGAGTATGAGCATAAGCCCATTTAGGTTTAAATCGTTTAAATGAAGCAATTTTCTGTTTTGCCAATTTCATAAACTCAGAAGAAACTTCACCCTCCTTGCTCCATACTGCTTTACCGGCCCTACCTTGTTCATCAACAGGAACAACAACCCAAACAAACCCTTTTTGAGCCTCAACAGATACTGCCAAAGTTTGCAGCACATTAAGCGGCCTTTTTTCCAATGCTCTAATGGACTCTGAAAATGCCAAACCTGAAATACCAAGCATAACGGCGGCAAGCAATATTCTCTTCATTTTTAAAACCTTATAAAAACAGAAAGGTCGTCTGAAATATTTTCAGACGACCTTTTTATACTGGTTTAACGATGGTAGTTAGGTGCTTCTTTAGTGATTTGTACGTCGTGAACGTGAGATTCGCTCATACCGGCAGAAGTGATTTCCACAAATTCTGCTTTCTCGTGCATTTCAGCAATATTGGCGCAACCCAAATAACCCATGCTGGAGCGCAGACCGCCGGTCAGCTGGTGGATGATGTTCACAATCGGGCCTTTGTAAGGAACGCGGCCTTCGATGCCTTCAGGAACATATTTGTCTGTGCTGTCGGTTTTGTCTTGGAAGTAGCGGTCGGCTGAACCTTGGCTCATCGCACCCAACGAACCCATGCCGCGGTAAGACTTGTAAGAGCGGCCTTGGTAGAGTTCGATTTCGCCCGGTGCTTCTTCCGTACCGGCAAACA
>ERZ773072.278-NODE-278-length-31031-cov-5.253002_pt1 | contig 31031 bp, 29 predicted proteins | sample MGYA00580617_ERZ773072 | MGnify/ENA primary metagenome ERZ773072 (study PRJEB29015, sample SAMEA2737970) | human oral metagenome | biome: human oral; feature: human-associated habitat; material: dental | place: China | collected 2122 ...
TGCCTTCGGGAATTTGTTTGGAAATTTCTCCCAATTCCCCCGGCATTTTAGACAATAAATTCTCAAAACCACCCATATTGCGCATTTGTTGGATTTGCGCTTTAAAGTCATTCAAATCAAAACCTTTGCCACGATGAAGTTTTTTGGCCATTTCGGCGGCCGCTTCTTCGTCAATGCCTTTTTGCACATCTTCAATCAGCGTCATCACATCGCCCATGCCCAAAATACGGCTGGCAATGCGGTCAGGATAAAACGGTTCCAAACCATTGATTTTTTCACCGATACCCATGAATTTAATCGGTTTTCCAGTAACCTGACGCACCGACAAAGCCGCACCGCCGCGCGAATCACCGTCCATTTTGGTCAGAATCACCCCTGTCAGCGGCAATGCTTCGTTAAATGCCTGCGCCGTATTCACCGCATCCTGACCCAGCATGGCATCCACCACAAAAAGTGTCTCCACCGGCTGAACGGCAGAATGAATGGCTTTGATTTCATTCATCATCTCTTCATCAATCGCCAAACGCCCGGCTGTATCCACCATCAGCACATCATAAAAATGTTTTTTCGCATAATCTTGTGCCGCCAGCGCAATCTCGACCGGTTTTTGCGATGTATCCGAAGGGAAAAAATCCACATTCACCTGTTCGGCCAATAGGCGCAACTGCTCAATGGCCGCAGGACGGTACACGTCTGCCGATACCAACAAAATTTTCTTTTTCTTGTCTTGGTCTTTGAGCAATTTAGACAGTTTGCCGACCGTCGTTGTTTTACCGGCACCCTGCAAACCCGCCATCAGCACAATCGCGGGCGGTGCGCTTGCCAGATTCAACGTACTGTTTTCACTGCCCATCAATTCGGTCAGTTCTTCGTTCACAATACCGAAAAATGCTTGGTCAGGCGTTAAATGATCAGCAAATTCCTGCCCCAAAGCACGTTCTTTTACACGGTTCACAAAGTCCTTCACAATAGGCAGGGAAACATCCGCTTCCAATAATGCCAAACGCACTTCACGAAGCGCTTCTTTGATATTGTCTTCGGTTAATTTGGCATTGCCACGGATATTTTTAAAAACTTTGGTAAACCGCTTGGTCAAGTTGTCTAACATTACTCTAATCCTGTCGAATATTTGCCTATTGCCGCACACAGTGCAAAACAATAAAGCAGTTTTGAATTTGCGGTATTATCGCATAATTTCAAAACTGCTTTATATTTTAAGCCACTTAATATTAACGTACGCCTGCTTTTTTCACATCGGCAACGTAACCATGGTCATTCAAGCGAATGTGGCGGAACAACCAGCCATCCAACAGGTTAATCAGCTCTTTGCCGGCTTCCAAATCGCCGTTTTCAATGCTGGCTTGGCAATTTTTGATTTTGGAAACAAAGTTGAAATGCACTTTTTTGTGCGGTTCCAGCATGCGGTAATTGGCTTCTTCCAGCATTTTTTCTTCATGATCGAAGTGGAATACTGTGTAATCCAACAATTCTTGCAATGCGATTTTAATATCGACCACATTACCGGTTTGATACACATCGTAAAATTTGTTGATTTTATCTACCAGTTCTTTGTGTTGGTCGTCAATATCGGTAAAACCAGTATCCAAGTCTAAAGTCCATGTGATGAAAGACATAGTCGTATTCCTTTAATAGTTTGTTTTCAATAAGTTTTAATTGTATTTCACTTTATGGGAGAAAGCTATTATATCCTTGTAAATATTCGTTAATTTGCAAAAATAATACACTTAATCCACTAAACTATCCCAACGTTTTTACCTGCCCGTCCAACGTAATTAACCAGACTTTTACCCCTGCCTGTTTGACAACAGTTTGAATTTGCGCTTCCGAGCTCACGGCAAATGCCGTCGATAATGCATCCGCCATTGTCGCCGTATTGGCCAGAACGCTGATGCTTTGATAACGCGGCGCACTGCTGCCGGTACGCGGGTCAAACAAGTGCGTGAATTTACCATTGGCATCAAATGGCGTACCATAGCCGCTGGATGTTGCCAGTGCTTGGTTTTGCAAAGGGATTTTGTGGTTAGGCAATGTTCCTGCACCGCGAGGATTTTTGATTTTTGCAAATTCCGGATGTTGTTTCAGCGTATCCAAATGGCGCAGTTCCCCCATGTTCACCAGCGCATGCTGCAAACCTGCACGCTGCAATAATTGCGTGATTCGGTCGGTAATATAACCCTGTGCAATGCCGTTCAGCGTAATCGCCATATTGGGCTTGGCGAATGTGATTTTTTGGCCGTCCATTTGCACATTCTGCAATCCGACTTTGTTCAAAGCAGCCTGCACATTAGGGGCAACATTGCTGCGCGGGTGTTGGCGGAAATGTTGCGCATAACGCTGCCACAACACTTGCACCGTAGGATCAAACGCGCCGTTGGTCAGCGAATGGATACTTTGGCTTTGGCTCAACAATGCCAGCAAATCCGCCGAAGGCGAGTGCAGGCTGCCTGCACGGTTCAAACGCGATACCTGGCTATCGCTTTGATACACGCTGAAAATCTTTTCCAAACGCGAAATTTCCGCCAGCGATTCATTAACCAACCGCTCAGCCACCGCACGGTTCGGGTGATACAGGCGCAGCTCCGCATCCGCGCCCAATGCAACGCCCTGCCAAACAACAGGTTCAGTGGTTTTGCCTTGCGCGGCACCGGAAGGCAGCAGCGAAGCAGCCGAAACAGCCGCAGTGATACCGATAAAACGACGACGTGTGATTTGCATAATGTTTACCTTATATTTTGTTAGAGATAAATTATAGCCTTTACTTGTTTGCAAGATATAACTTTTTACACGATTTCCTGTGCTGTTTGACCATTATCAACATTTCAAATTTCTTTACTTTTAAATTTTGTAACAAAACTACAAATAACGATATAATTACACGCATTCTGCTTGATATATTTTAATCGTCGATTTAGGAAAGTTGTTTTATTACATAATAATTTCTTGCGAAAGATAACCTATGAAACCCCTACACCCAAAATTAGCCGAAATCACTCAACGAATTATCGAACGTTCTCGCCCCACCCGCGAAGTTTATTTGGCACGCATTCGGTCAGCCAAACAGCAAGGCCGCGTGGAACGCGATCAGCTTGGCTGCTCTAATTTGGCACACGGTTACGCCTCCATGCCCAAAACCATCAAAATCGCCATGCAGAAACACGATGTCCCAAATATCGGCATCATCACTGCCTATAACGACATGGTGTCGGCGCATCAGCCGTTTAAAGATTTCCCCGACTGGATTAAAGACGAAGTGGCAAAACACAATGCCACGGCGCAAGTGGCAGGCGGCACACCCGCCATGTGTGACGGCATTACGCAAGGTTATGAAGGTATGGAACTTTCATTGTTCTCGCGTGATGTGATTGCCATGAGTGCCGCCATCGGCCTATCGCACCAAATGTTCGACGGCGCCATGTTTTTGGGCGTGTGCGACAAAATCGTGCCCGGACTGGTCATCGGCGCGTTATCCTGCGGTCACATTCCGGCCATTTTTGCACCCGCAGGCCCTATGGAAAGCGGTATCGGCAACAAAGAAAAAGCCCGCACACGCCAGTTGTTTGCCGAAGGAAAAGTGGGCCGGGAAGCCCTGCTGGCCAGCGAAATGGGTTCTTACCACAGCCCCGGCACCTGCACGTTTTACGGCACGGCAAACTCCAATCAGATGATGATGGAATTCATGGGCCTGCACCTGCCGGCCGCCGCATTTTTCAATCCGTACACGCCCATGCGCGAAGCATTGACGCGGCAGGCTGCCGTGCAACTGGTGCAGGATATCCGCCGCCAGGATGCCAAACCGATTGGCGAAATGCTGACCGAAAAATCGTTCATCAATGCAATGATCGGCCTGATGGCAACGGGTGGTTCGACCAACCACACCATGCACTTGGTGGCGATGGCGCGCGCGGCCGGTGTTATTTTGAATTGGGACGATTTCAACGAAATTTCATCGATTATCCCGCTGCTGATTCGCGTGTATCCGAACGGGCAGGCCGATGTGAACCATTTTGCCGCCGCCGGCGGTTTGCCGTTTGTCATTCGCGAACTGCGCAACAACGGGCTGCTGCACGACGATGTGGACACCGTGGTCGGACACGGCATGGAAGCATATACGCAGGAACCGTTTTTGGACAACGACCGCTTGGTGTGGAAAGACGCTGCCGAAAAAAGCCTGAACGAAGATATTTTGCGGACATACGACCGTCCATTCTCACCCGACGGCGGCCTGAAACTGATGAAAGGCAACATCGGCCGCAGCGTGATTAAAGTGTCGGCCATGAAAGCGGAGAACTTTGTGGTCGAAGCGCCCGCCATCGTGTTTGACGACCAACGCGAAGTGCTGGCCGCCTTCGAACGCGGCGAGCTGGACGGAAAAGATTTCGTCTGCGTGGTGCGTTACCAAGGTGCGCGTGCCAACGGCATGCCCGAATTGCACAAACTCACGCCGCCTTTGGCCATCCTTCTCGACCGCGGGCAGAAAGTGGCGCTGGTAACGGACGGGCGCATGTCCGGTGCATCGGGCAAAGTGCCGGCCGCCATTCACATGTCGCCCGAAGCCCTGATGGGCGGCGGCATCGGCAAAATCCGCACGGGCGACCTTATCCGCTTCAACGCGCACACCGGCGAATTGAACGTTTTGGTGGATGAAGCCGAGTGGAATGCGCGTACCGTGCCCACACCCGATTTGTCGAAAAACACGCACGGTATCGGCCGCGAACTGTTTGCCGGCTTCCGTGCGCAAACCAGCAGCGCGGAAACGGGCGCGATGAGCTTTGGCGGAGATTTTGTTTAAATATATCAGATAATTAAAAATGTGCAGGCTGCTTTTGGCATATTCAAAAGCAGCCTGCACTTTGTTTGCATGAATGAACCGGATTGGCAGAATGAAAGGCGCATGATTCGGCGCGGGTATTGAAATTGAATGTGCCCCGCAAATAGTGCAGGCTGCTTGCCAATGCCCGAAAAGCAGCCTGCATCTGCCCCGTCTGCTGTGCGATTTGAAACAGGCAAAATCATTGAATGGCGGGCAGCAATCCAATCCAACCATCCATCTGACTTTTCAATCGGTTAAGCTCAAACCGAGTGCAGGCTGCTTTTTATGCGTTATGCGGCAAACCGTGGCGCAACAACCATTTACTCCCTCTCCTGTGGGAGAGGGTTGGGGTGAGGGCTTCTCTGGGTACTTACCCATTTCGGGGCGGGCGGCGGTTTTGGAGTGGGTATGGCGGCGATACGCCATGTCCTGCCGTTAAATTTTCTGTTCGCGTTCGGGATTTTTCCTCTCTGCGGAAGGGAAATCGGGTGTCTGCCGCCGCCCTCTGCAAACAGGCATGAACATTAAAGTGCAGGCTGCTTTTGAACCTTTCCAAAAGCAGCCTGCACTTTGTTATTTTTTTATTTTCATTGACTTGGACAATCTTCACGGAACCACCGCCACACGCCGAAGCACACTATTGCCCCTGCCGCTGCGGCACACAGGTGGACGGCGGAGTAGCCTGCTTCATGGGCAAGGCGCAGGGCGGCAAAACCGGCGGCATAGGTGCCGGCGAGCATGACGGAGAGTTGCAGGGCATTGTCCAGCGCGGCATATTCGGGGCGGGATTTGTCCATTATAGCAGCCATGACCACGGGCAGCAGCAGCGTGTAGCCGATGTTGAGCAGGCCGATTTGCACGGCGGGCAGCATGGGGTGCAGCGCGGCGGCTTCTTTGGCGAAGGCAAGCGAGGCAAGGACGGGCACTTGAACGGCGAGCAGCACACTCATCAGGCCGCGGCGGCTGTATTTTCGGGCAAGCAGGCCGGCGGCAGGCGTGGCGGCCATGCAGGCGAGCGGGATAACGGCGGTGAGCACGGTGCCGATTTGTTTGGGCGTCCAACCCAAATCGGTGAGTTCGGGCGTGAAGGTGGTGGCGGTGGCGGCGTAGGGAATGCAGGAAGCAAACAGCAGGACGAACCAGGTTTTGCCGCGCGGCGTGTCGCGCCAGAACAAGGCAAGGCGTTTAAACAGGTCGGATAAGCGCCGGGCGGATGCAGGCTGCCTGAAGGCTTCGGGTTCGCGGTAGGCGGCGGTTTGCAGCAAAACGGCGAATGTGAAGGCAAGCGTGGCGACAATGGCACTCGTCCAACCGTATTGCTGGAAAATCCACAGCACGCCCGCGCCGCCAATCATTTTGCCCGCACGTGCGGCCACCACTTGAATCACACCGCCGTGCCCGCGTGCGCGATAGGGAAGCAGCAGGCTGCCCAAGCCGACCGATGCACTGCCGAAAAGCACGCTGAAACAAGATAATACAAACAACACGGGCAACAGCAGGAAAAAGTGGCGGCGCGGGTCCAGCAGCATCAGCAAAACAAGCGATGCGGCAATGCCCGCCAACGAAACCAGCAGCCAAAAGCGGAAACGGCCGCCGCGTGTGGGGCAATAGCGCTCGATGGCGATAGCGAACAGGACTTTGGCAGCTTCCACACTGCCGAGCAGGAAAACCCAGCTGAGCTGTTTGAGCGTGTAGCCGTAGGTTTTGAGCATGGTCATGACGGCGACCAAGGTGAAGCCGACCAGCGTGAATTTGAATGCGCCGGCAGCAGTGAGCAGCAGCCAGTCGCGGCGGATGGGGGTGTAGGGTGGCATAACGGGGATTGGGTGGTGGCGGATGGATGGGTGCAGGCTGCTTTTTTGGGGTTTCAGGCTGCCCAATAGGCGTATTTTTCAGGCTGCCTTCCCTTTTCCTGCGGGGGGAAGGTTTTGGGATTGCGGCAATTTGCGGAGCGGGCGGCAGTTTTAGAGTGGGTATGGCGGCGATACGCCATGTCCTGTCGTTAAAACTGCTGTACCCGTTCTGCCATGTCCTTTTCTGCGGGCGCGGGAATCAGGTGGCGGCACATACAAACAGGGAAGGAAACAGAATTGCCGCTGCATTCAAAGTGCAGGCTGCTTTTCGGGTTTCAGGCTGCCTGAAACGGCGGGTTTATCGGGTTGCTGTTAAACTCAAATGCCGCCTGCACATCATGCTTCACGCATAAAACATCCATTTGGCCAGCAGCACGATGCCGACCATGTGGCAGAACACGCTCAAATGGATGAGCTGGAAATGACGGCTGCTGAGCTTGCCGGTGCCGCGCAGGGTCATGGCGGTGAGGAAGTGGCCGAACACGCTCAATGCCAGCAGGATTTTGAGCGAAAGCATGATGCCGAAGGCGGACGAAAACGGATGCTCCAGCAGCGGCAGATAACGGTTCAGCACCATGCCGATGCCCGAACCGTACAGCACCAGCAGCACCCACGGCATGATTTTGCGGGCGCGGTTGCCGATGGCGCGTTCCACGGCAAGCATGAAGCGCGGCGATACCTGCGGCCGTATGCCTTCGAGTATCAGCACTTCAAAAAACACCGTGCCGACAAACATCAGCGCGGCAAAAATATGCAGGGTCAAAAAAACGGGATACCAGTTCATAGTGCGGCCTCTTTCGTGAGTTTGAGTGCAGGCTGCTTTTCAGCCCTTCAACCGCATTGTACGCCGTTTTTACGCACCGAACTGTTGCTTCAATGCCTGTGCGGCCAGTTGCAGGGCTTCGTCCTGGGTGCGGGCAAGCGTGTAGCGCACATTCAGGCTGACGGCGAGCTTGGACGACTGCTGCTGCAATTCGGCAAAGATTTCGGGGTCGGGTTCGACCATGAGCATGGCGGCGCATTGCGCGTCAAGCTGCGGCTGGTGGGCGCGTATCCAATCCAAATAAAGTTTGCGGTCGGCGGTGCGCTGTTCGGCGCTTTTGTCCAACCGCATGGGCGTGCAGACGGTGGCAAAGCGGGGGCTTTGGCGCAACAGTTTTTCAAAATCGTCCAGCCAGTCTTGAAATTGGACAACGGGCGTTAAATCGGTTTGGTAAATGCTGCCTTCGGGCAGGTTTTGCAGAAGCGTAAAATATTTCATGGGGTGTCTTTCGGGTGGTTTGTCGATGTTCCCGCCGTGCGAAATGCTTGCGCGACAAACAGGGAAACGGGTTTGCATTGAATTTGGAAAGTGCAGGCTGCTTTTGGCTTTCAGGCCGCCATATATTAAGCGCGACCAAAAGCAGCCTGCACCCTGATTAAAACTTCATTTCCGCCGCTATGCCCACCGCTCTCGGCCTTTGGGCAAGTGCTTCGCGCCGGTCGGCGGCGGGGATGAAAATATCGCGGCGGCTATTCAACACATTGTCGGCATAAAGCGAAATGCGGCCGTGTTTGAAGTTGTAGGCGGCGTAAAGGTCGGTTTGGCTGTATGCCTTGATTCGGCCGACTTCGGTGTTTTGCGCGTTGGAATAATAACCGCCGGAAAAGCGCACTTTGCCGCCGATTTCAAAGCCGCGCGGCAGCAGGTAGCTTGCACTGATAGCGGCGGTGTATTTGGGCGAACGGCTGAGCTGCTTGCCTTCCGTGCCGCTGTTGGGGAAGCGTTTGACTTCGGTGTGCAGCAGGCCGAGCGAGCCGTTAAGTGTCAGATTTTCGGTAGGTTTCCAGTTTGCGCCAAATTCCGCGCCATATGTCTGCACTTTGGCGGCGTTGCGGATAACGACCGAGTTGGCACCGAGATAAAACGGCAGCTGCATATCTTTGTAATTATTAAAGAATACATTGCTGCTCAGCTCTAAGCCGTGTTCAGGCAGCCTGTACCGGCCGAACCATTCGTAGTTCCACACGTATTCAGGCTTGTATTCGTAGGCGGTGTAAGGCACGCCGAAGGTTACGCCCGCGCCACCCGAGTTGTAGCCGCGTGCAATGCGGATACCGGTGTTGAAACGTTCGTTCGGCTGCCAGGCGATTTCAGCTTTGGGCAAAAAGACGTTTTGTTTTTGGTTTCGGTTGATGCGGAACAGGTCGGTGCCGCCGGTTCTGCGGTGGTGTTCCTGCTCCCAGCGTGCGCCGAAGGTGGCACTCCATTGCGGGGCAAACGCCCATTCGGCTTCGGCAAATAGGGCGCGGTTGTCGGTTTTGTCTTTGAATACGTTGTGGAACACGCGGCGCGCGCGGTTGGCCAAATCAACGGTTTCGTCCTGTTCGGCATGGAAAAGGTACACGCCCGCCAAGGCTTTCAGGCTGCCTGAATCGGAGCGGTAGCGCAGCACGGGTTCAAGCTGCCATTCTTTGCCGTCCAGCGTGGCCGGTACGCCGCGCGGTGCGGGCAGCGACAGGCGGTCGTTGCCGTATTTGGTGTACACAAGTTTGTTTTCCACACGCCAATTCGGCGCGAACTGCCACGAAATATCCCACATGCCGGATGTGGAATCGGTTTTGAACACGGGGCGTTCAGGCGCATAACGCGGGCTGCCGGGATTGTCTTTGGTTTCGCTCTGCGGCGTGCGCGACTGGGTGTGGTTCAGCGTGAGTTTGGTATAGAAATTGGGATTGGACGCAGGTACGTACAGCAGTTTGGCGCGGGCAGTGGTGGTTTCCACACGGCGCGGGTTGCCCACGGGCGAATAATGCGTCAGCGGAATGTAGCTTTCGCGCTCCTGCCTATCCACGCTCAAACGGAAGGACAGATTATCCGCCACAATCGGGCCGGACAGCATCACCGCCGCCTGACGACTTTTTTGGTTACCCGCCGCCAGCTTCACCGCACCTTCCCATTTGTCGGACGGGTCGTTGGTTTCCACTACCACCGAACCGGCCACGGCATTGCGCCCGCGCGTCAGGCTTTGCGGCCCGCGCAAAATCTCTACCTGCTTCACGTCCCACAGCGACTGCGTGCCGAACGCGGCTTCGTTATACGTTGCCGAACGCCCGTCGATAGAGAAATTCAGCCGCGGACGCGTGCCCGCCAAAAACGCCACCGCACCCGTGGCCGGCCCCGAACCGTCCACACCGCGCACGGTGGGCAGATTGTTGTCGTTGCCCAAATCTACCACGTTGGCCGTGTGCGCCAAAATATCGTGCGACGAGCGCGTGCCGGCATGTTTGGCAATTTCGGCTGCTTTGGCGATTTCCGTGCTGGTGGCGGTTTTGAAGCGGCTGCGGCGCGTTTTTTCGCCGGTCACCACGACATCGGGCAGGTTCTGCGCCTGTTCAGCCATCGTGTTTGCAGGCTGCCCTTCGTCAGGCGTTTGCGCCAAAGCAGGTACGGAATGTGCGGCAAACAGCGCGGGAATCAGCACGGAAAGAAGGGAATGCGGGGCGGGCATGGTTTTCTCCTGAATTTTTATCGGCAGTTTGATGGAAAGGAACGTGCAGGCTGCTTTCGGTAGGATACCTGTTGCCTGATGAATGCCGGTGTGGCAGCATTTCGTGCGGAAACCTAAAAAAGCAGCCTGCACTTTTCATTACAGAGTTTACAAAATTTATAAAATAAACAAATTTTGTAAAGTGTAGTGTAGAATCACACCAAATGCAAATAAATTTTATTCAGAACCGGACCCTATGAAACCCAACACCGCCCAATCCGCCATTTATCAAGCCGCCCTTTCTTTGTTTGCCGAACACGGTTGGCAGAAAATTTCCGTAGAAACCCTGTGCACCGCCGCCCAAACCAGTCGCGTAACCTTTTATAAATACTACGCCGACAAACGCGACCTTTTGTGCCAAATTCTCACGGATGACAAAAACCGTATCCGTGCGGCGCTTTCAGAAGCACAGGAAAATGCCGAATCGCTCGCCGAAATCATCACTTTATTGCTCGATTTACAGAAACAGTCGCTGCAAACCGTGTACACCCCGCCCGTATTGCGCGACATTCAACAAAGCAAAGACAAGGTGTTGCAGGATTTTTTCGCCGAAATGTACGCCGAAAAAGACCACTTCATGCACGATTTTTTCACCACCCTGCAACAACGCGGCCTCATCCGCACCGACCTGCGCGTCCCCATGATAGAAGCCTTTGTGCAGCAAATCGACGCATTGGTACAACGAGAAAGCCTGCAAAATCATTACGCGGATGCACCGCAGAAACTTTATGAAGATGCGTTAAGCTTGCTGCTGAACGGCTTATCCAAAAATTAACGCATATTCAAATATTTATTAAACAAAAAAGCAGCCTGCACTTCCAAAATTTAAAGTGCAGGCTGCTTTTTTCAAATAAATTTCAACTCAAACCACTTCCAATAATTCAATCTGCCGTGTCTGCGCCCACGCCGCCAAACATGCCTCGGCATTTGCCAGCGGAATCCGTACCGTTAAACGGCAGTCCAGTTGCAAATCCTGTTCAATCATTTCCGCCTGATGATTTTTCGCGATACGGATAGCTTCATTCAAATAAGGATATTCACACCGTATCCGAACCGTTTTTTCAATATTTTTTTCAATAATTTGTGCATTTTCCAACGCCATCTGCGTGCTGGTTTTATACGCATGAATCAGGCCGGGCACACCCAACAGTGTTCCGCCAAAATAACGCACCACCATCACCAAAACATCCGTCAGTTCAAACGAATCAATCTGCCCCAAAATAGGCCGGCCCGCACTTCCGGACGGTTCTCCGTCATCATTGGCACGAAACTGATTGCCGTCTACGCCAAGCCTGTACGCATAACACCAATGCCGCGCCTTGTGATGTTCCTGACGCAAATCATCAACATGTTTTTTCACTTGTTTCGCCGTTTGCACAGGATATGCGAACGCCAAAAATCGGCTGCCTTTATCTTTAATTTCTGCCTGAATTGGCGATTTCAAAGTTCGATACGTTGTGATTTGATTCATGTTTAGCCTGTAAACAACTGTTTATTTGGTATTTAATATTGATAAATGATGTTTAAAAGCAGCCTGCACCTTTCATAGCTCAAAGTGCAGATAGTATATTAACCCGCAACAGTTATTTACAAGGTATTTTGTAAATAACTGTTTTTGTTTTGTATTTAATTGTAACATTTCTTGCAGATACAACAAAACACTATCCCTTACCGCTGGATAGTGGCATACAGACTTTGCGCTATCTGTTTTTCGGGCTATACGGTTTGCATGCTACATCGGTAATACTCCTTTTTCTGCCACAAGGTAAAAGCAAGGCAAGCCAGTTTCCGCATAATTGCGGTAATAACCAGTTTTTTGCTTTTGCCCTTCCACTCCAATCGCTGGGCAAGGCCTTTGAACAATCCCAACCGATAGGCGACAACGGCAGGCATGTAAAGGGCGGTCTTTATCGTGCGGTTGCCCAATGATGACAGCTTGTCCCGTTTTCGGACACTTTCGCCCGATTCATGCCTTTCGGGGGACAAACCCGCAAAGGCTGTGAATTGGTTGGCGGTGTCAAATTGGTGGAAGGTCAGGTAATGCGCCAATATAGCTGCTGTTGTTCGTCCTATAGCGGGGATGCTGTCTATACGGTCTGTATCTTCATCGCCGCTCAATTCGGCCATTCTGTCGTTACACTGTTGCAAATAGCGGTCTGTGTCGCGTAATTGGTGTTGCAGTTGTTCAGTAACAAACGTGTCTTTGCTGCTTTTGATGCGGTTTTTAAGGGATACTTTTTGCTGATTTAGCTGTTTGATGTGGCTGATAAGCCGTTTGATTTGATATTGCCGCTCTGTAGGCGTTTTGTAGTCTGCTTTGGGTTGATGGTCTCTGCAATAATGCGCGATGAGTTTTGCATCTTGCTTGTCCGTTTTTGTCCGGCTGAATTTTGATTTTGCGTATCTCTGTATCTTCAAAGGATTCACTACGCTTACCCGGTAGCCTTCTATGTTCAGATAATCGGCAAAATCTTCATAATAGTTCCCGGTGGCTTCCATGCAGATGTGCATTTTATCTTTGTCCGGGAGTTTGTCTAAAAATTGCCTGTATCCTTTTTGATTGTTAAGTATCCGGAAATAGCTATCCGTTCGTATGTTGTAAATATCGATGGTTTCCTTGGATATGTCGCAACCGACTTGATAAATCATAATTTGTCCTTGTATGCAGGCTTGATGCCTCTGATAGTATTCAATCTGCTATGGCCTGCCCTCTCTATCTGCATTGCAACCTGTATCCGGTTCGACTGCTTTACGAGCTTCACGGGCAGCAGGGAGCGCAAATAAAAATCCCCGATACTCTTTTGGAGTATTCGGGGATTTTACATTGTTTTTAAGTAACCATCGGTCATTTTGCTATTTGAAAAAGCCCTAACCCAATAAATAAAAATCCAACTACCGCCCAAATCCTTAAAAACGTCTGAATCCTAGGTTTACAGCCATTCACAAACGATACAATAAACAGTGCATGGCAAAAAGCTGCATATGCCAAACAATAAATAAATTCACTTTTCACACCACACCCCACAAGAAAACGGTAAAAGCCGAATACTATCCGACTTTTACCGTTTTGTTAAGCCCGGCTACCGTTTGAAGCCCCCTGTTATCCTTTCCAATAACTACACGCGAAATACACTAGGCACATGCCCCAAGAAACCATCGAATCCGTTGCAATCCGCCTTAAAAAGAGCTTCATTTTCTCGGGAAACCGGGTATCGAGCGAAGTCATAAACAGCCCGATATTCAGAAACATCATGCCGAAAAGTGCAAATAAAATTACCCGGATATCCTGCACTTCCCTCAATACCACCGCGGCAAAGGCAATCGAAAAAAATATCACATAAGAAAACATATTATCAAGAATATAATTTGCAAGGTCTTTATCGTGTTTATACATCATCATCTCCTTTACTGGATATTGGCCACAGTTTCCGAATCGCCGTTTCTCAAACTCGGCAGGGGTTTCCCTCCCATCTGGTCTATCTGCGCACCGTTTCCGCTTTCGGTTTCCGCTCCGGCCAACTCTCTCTGCATCGGCTCTTGTTGTTCCGGCTCTCTGAACGGGTCAAACGGCAAACCGTCATTAACGTATTTCTTGCATTGCTCTACGCTGATTTCGCGGATTTTCGTAGCCTGGTCAGAATAACAGGTGCAATCGCTTTTTCCGCCGTCTATACACCCGGCAATGCGCTCAAACTGCCTTACCTGCCTGATTTCGTCATAAATGGGCTTTGATTCGGGTTTTTCGGCCAACGTAGGCACATACATATCGGCGCTTAATGATTTGTATATCTGTGCTTGTCCGTCTTTCACACCGCCGTTGCCGGGTATTACCGGATTCGCTGCATCGCTGGCAGCTTGGGCGGTGGCAACTTCGGTTTCCGGCTTCCCTGAATATTTGTCCTTCATCTTGCCGACATAGTAATAGCCGAACCAAACCAGACAGGGGATAAAGACAATCAGGAATACCAGCATCCGCGGAAAGCGGCGGCTTACTTTGGTATGGACTTCGGCGGATTTGTATTGTCCGAAGGCTTTTTTAGGCAAGATAAATTGGCGTTCTATTGCCTTGTCCGTGCTTAATTTTGAATCCGGATTATCGACACATTCGTTCCATTCGTAGATTTTGCGGCCTACGGGCTTAATGCTGATGTGCATGTGCCGCTGCACCAATTTGCGCACAAACGGGTCTAGGAAACTGGGATGCTGGGTAATCAGCACGATATCCAAACCGTGATGCCGGTGGGTTGCCAACGCTTCGATAAACGGCGGTACTTTGCTGGCCGCCGGACGATTGCCCATTAGCCGCTGCGCTTCGTCAATCACGACCAACGCGCCATAGGGCAAAAAGTCCTGGAACGGCTGCTCTTTGATTTGCTCATCGGTTAAAAGCTGATGCTCCAACTGCAAATCTTCAATGCCGTTTACAAACAAAGGGCGCTTCTTCTTTTGGCCATCTTTGTCGGTAAAGTGGGTATAGGTTTCGTCCGTCATCAAGATATTGACAACGGAAGCGGTTTTGCCCGAACCCGGCACACCCGTTTGTAAAATAATCATTGCTCATCCTTCCTATTTTCAGAAATCCGCACAAAATAAAATTACAGCACCCCACGTTTTCGGGGAGGTCCCCGAACCCCCTAGGACTTGATTTTCAACGCCATTGCATGACGTTAAAAATCAAGCCCCCGAATGGGGATTGCGCTACTTTTTAAAGATTCCAGCCTGCAACTTGGACATGCTCATCATGGCCGCTTTAAATGCAAATGCGCCGAAGATAATGCCCACCGCCTGGCCGAATCCCGCCATATACATCAGATTCAGCGCATCGCTGGGTATTCCACCCACGGCATTGGTAAGATAGTTTTTCAGCGTATTCAGCGACAACGTAATGCCGGTATAGGTAACCAAGGTCAGCCCTAATGCGAGCATGATTTTTGCGCCGAACCATTGCAGCAGCTTTTGCAAAAGCGGTATCAGATAATTCATAAACCCTCCTAACTCTTACGTCCGCCGAACACGATAAATCCGGCAGCGATGGCAGCGGCGGACACCACGATTGCCCGGATTAGCCGCGCATATTCGCAAAACCATTCATAGCTAAACGTATAACTACGCCCCATCAGCACCACGGTTTTCGGCGCAGGGCAAGTGCCGTTTGTCGGCAGGAAATTATCCTGCTTCAGGCCGTCGCCGTAGTCGAACTTGCCGATGGCCGCGCCGAACGGGTTAGACCCGTCGTCCGACACGTCGCCCAGCTTGGCGCAGGCGATCGTGCCGGCGTTATCTTTGTCTTTACAATTGCCGTTATTGCCTACACCGCTGGCAGATTGGGCATCACCCGCACCCTTTCCCCGGCGTTTGCCGTTTGCCGCGTTATTTTCCGCATTCTTGGCATCGGCTTCTTTATCCGGGCGCGCCTGCTGGCGGACACTGACATGATTTTGCGTTACCGACACGCCCGGCGTTCCGGATTGGGCATTGCCCGACGGTTTGGCAGCAGGGTCAGATACTGGGCTTTTAATCTCGATACGGTCTTGGTAAGTCTTGCCGTCCGAAGTGCGGTACGGCTCTGAAATCACAGAGAACGAGCCTTTGCCACTTCCGGCATCCACATAAAAATCCGACTGAACGGCACTATTGACGGCCAAAAGGTCCTTGCCTATCGGCGTATCGCTATTGACATAGTCGTTCGGTTTTTCTTTGATGTCTTCGACAATCAAGTCTTTCAAATCGACGATTTGCATTTGCTCTTGTGATGCGCCGTCAAATTTATAATATGCGCGTGCATAATCGTTGCCCGAAGCACCGTTATAAGTACAAGATACCGTTACACCGCTAGCGTCCTTACCGACACCAATACTTTTCAATTCTCTAAATTTTTTATAGCCATTAGGATTTTGCTGATAGGCTTCGCAAAAATCCTGCATCTTGGCTTTTATCTGCTCTTCGGTCAGATTCTTGCTCAACGTTTGAGGCGGCATGGTACTCATATCCTGAGGATTCCATCCCTCCGCGCTTACATCGTTTAATACATAAGCACCGCCTTTGCGGACATAGTTGCCGTTGGCATCTTTTTCCCAGCCTTCTTCTTCGGCTTTATCACAAACCGAAACACCTGTTTTTACCAATCCAAAAACAGCGTTAATAGTACAATGTGCCACTGCTGACCCAACAAAACTCCTACACCATTCGTTTTTCAAACAAGACATCACAATAGGCGGCAAAGATTGCACCAAAATCCGCCCGGCCGCACGTACTACCAATCCGGCAAGGGCGGGCAGGAACACAGGCCGCGCACCGTATTGCTGCATTTGCCGACGGGTCAGCACCGGACGGACAAACGGCACTTGCACCGGAGCAGCCGCAACGTTTTCGTAAGCGTGAAACGTGCTGGAATAACGCGTTTTAAAATCCAAGGCGCGCGTGGTAAACGATGTTTCAATCCCGCCTGTTGCCGGGTTGTATTTCCAGTTCCGGTTCTTAAACAAGTCGGGTTCGAGGTTGAACGTCAGCCGGCCGTTTTCGGCAAAAACGTAATTGCCGCCCGTAAACTGCACGACGTTTTCAGCATTGGCCGAGCCGCAAACCCAAAATGCGGCTATGGCAAATAAAGAGTACGCAAGATTTGATTTTTGCCACATATCAATCTCTCATAAAAAAGACGTATGTAATCATGCACATAATCGCAAGACCGTAAAAAAAATAAAAATCAAACATCACAACGCCCTTTGCAACATCTTTTTAATCAAAATAAAGCCCCACAACATCACCGCCAAAAGCATAATCTGAACGCCAAATTCGACACCGTCGCGGAAATTTTGAACAGGGTCACATTCGGGCAGATAAGCGGTTAATTTCTGGCTGCCGTACCGCCAATTCGTGCCGTCAAACACAACCTGCTTCAAACTGCCGTCTTGGGCGATAACCGGCACAACTTTGGAAAAATAAACGTTTTCCGCCATTGCCTTGTTCGGATAGCATGTATTTTCAACCTGATAACCCATTATTTAGCCTCCGCCCTATATATCTCATCTTCCAATTCGTGTTCCAAACGGGCTTCCTCTTCTTCGATTTCGGCAATGATAAGTTCCAAATCTTCACGCCATGCCTGCTCTCTTTCTTCCATTTCGCGTTCTTCCGCTTCCCTCATGCTTTCCATACGCTCCGCATATTCCATACGCGCTTTTTCTTCGGCTTCGGCTTTACGCAAACGGATTTCCGCCAATTTCAAATTGATTTCGTCAATCCGGGCACGCACTTCTTCATGCCGGAAACGCAGTTCCAAACGCTTTCTCTTCCTACGCGCTTCCAAAATATCGGCATACAAATTAAACCCGAAAAAAATCACGAATATCGGCGCCACCATTACGATGGTTTCTTTCATATCCTTTAACGTATCGCCCAAAGCCGCCGTTATGATAGTAGAGAGCATACAAAATCCATCAAATCATCAAAATCACAAATCCCTATTCAAAAATGGCGGCAAACCCAAAAGAATTTACCGCCATGCCGCAATGATTACAGGAATTTCCGAATCATTCGCCAGCCGAAGAATACGACCATAACGCCCAAAATCAGACCGGCCATTTCAGTAGTATCAGTTTTTGCATTACCAATCTCAGTTTTTACCGAATCAGGAACGGCAGCCTGAACAGATGTGTACAACGCCATCAAAGAAGCAGGCAATGCACCTTTACGAACAAATTTAATCAATTTCATGATTATCTCCATGTTAAAAAAACGGCTGCATTGAACAGACATTAACGCGGCAGCCATTCGCGCTAATCTTAAGACGTCGATTTAACGTTAATCGGCTTTATATTGGCGATAATGGTTACAGGCTTGCCTCGCCGCATAGATTGCTGCATATCGCACTCGATATCGCAAGGCAGCTTGCCTTTCAGGTGCATCAATTCGACATGCTGGTCTGCCGTGCCGTATTCGCATTCGAGCATATCCACGCCGAATTCATTCGCCGAATTGTCGTAAATCGGCATTTGCACGGTTACGCGCGTATAGTCATAAGGCTGGCCATTTTCGGTTTGACCTTTATTCCATTTCACTTTAGTTAAAATTGCGGTTGCTTTCATTTTCTTGCCTTTCATAGCATGGTGGATAAATATGCGGTATCTTCAGGAGATATCCGACTTCGGGTTAATCGTCTTTTTTTCGGTTTTTCCGTTGTATTTGCAATCTCTTGGGTAATTTCGCTTTCGGATTCAGCAGCTTTTCTACAATATCGTCGGAATCCAAACCCAAACTCTGTAACATCTTAATCGCCGGACTTACTTGCATTTTTGCGTATTTAATAACGTGGTCTACTGCAATGCCGTTTTCCTTTTTTATCCGTTCGAACCTATACTGCTCGCTAAAATCGTAGCTCAGAATTTCGGATACATAAGGATAGGCGGAACACAGGTAATCGCCCGGATGAAGCAATACGTCAAAAGGAATAATGTAATCTTTGTTCCGCTGCCGGAGTTCCAACCTGACCCAAGGGGATTCCTTATCGCCCAACTGCTTACCCTTTTCGTAAAAATACAAAATTCGGGAACTCTTTTTCGAGCCTATGTAAAACGTCCTACCTTTGCAGGTGTCGCTAATCCAATCCGACCCCATCAATTCCGCCTGCGGTTTGGTCTGCCTAACAGTAAAACGGTCATTGCGCCAATCTTCCAACGCCTTATCGAGCGTGTAATTGCCAAGCAGGAAATCATGGCTGATATCGACACGGGTAATTTTCGATAGTTTGGAATAACGGCTTAACAGCAAATAAAGGTTCTTTTCCCAACCATCGGACGCATTCGCCAATCCCTCCCCCGTAAAGTGGAACATAATCGAACCTTTTTGATTCTCGCCACCCCAACAAACAAAACCGAAATTCCGCTTTTCGGACTTATCGCCAAACTGTAAGCCGTACAGATAACCATTTTTGCCCGGCGTATCGCCAACCAGTCCTAAACCCATTGCATCGCTGACCGAACTAATGGCGGACAAAACCGATTCATCACCGCAAACCCATTGCCCGTTATCGTCAAGCCGGTGAAAACATGATTCGGCCATCGTGAATGAAAGCGTGTCGATAAAAGCAGGGGAATCAATGCCGCGCCGTAGCATAAGGGTTTTTAAAACGCCGTTTTCAAAATATTGATGGGCGTAGGATTCGGAAACGGTAAATTTTTGAATTTCGGCTTCGATACCTTGTAAAAATTCGGGTGTCGAAACGGAAGAGGACATTTTGGGAATCGAAGGCAGACGTTCCGTTTTATCCTTATCGGATTTCAGTCCCCCCGTGTTACTAGGGGGGGAAACAGTTGCGCCGGCAATGCCGTCCTCTGCCGACGCCGTCTTTGCCGGCGCAACTGTTTCTTCAAACCAACCTTGGGCATCATGGCTGCCGAACTGGGAGACAAGTTTGTTTTGCAAAACGGTACTGTTGGGTTTATCCGACTTGTATGAAGTGGAATAAAACCAATAAGCAGGCAGCTTTTCGGCATGGCTTCGTAATGCGGCCATAGCATCGGGATAGCTGGCGTATTCGCCCACCGTAAAATCTTTCAAAACGGCGCCAAAAGTATCTTTTTGAGATGATGAATATTCGATTCCCGAAAGGATATAGATTCCTTCGCGAATTTCGGACACGGTATAGACAAACCGCTTGTAAGACTTATCCGCCTGCTGTTCCTGCTCTGCTGAAACAGGTTCGGGCGGCAATTCGAATACTAAAGGATAGGAAGAACAGACAGTATCGTGTTCGATAACTTCGTCATTATCAAAAACGGAATAATGATACGGTGTATCGATATCCGTCATTTTAAGCATTCGTGCTTTTGCATTGCGCAAATTGGCAAATGCGTAAATACGTTTGTAAGATTCGTTTTTCAGATGGTAAAGCACCCATTTATCTTTACCTTCTATGGATTCCTTGATGATTTCGAAATACTGGGTTTCTACTGACATGATAAAAGCTCCGTCTTTAATCAATTACACAATTAAAGTTAGGAGCTTTTTTCCAGGTATTACAGCCAAGGGGCATTAAATCCTGTATATTGCCTACTCCTAACTAGGAGCTTGCAATATACAAGGCTGCTTTTTAATCAATGTTTTCCGTTTCACGTGAAACTTTATGCTTGCTTCGTTTTCAATACATCCACTAATTGCGGCACAACTTCAAATAAATCGCCCACAATTCCATAATCCGCGATATTGAAAATCTGCGCATCCGGGTCTTTATTGATGGCTACAATCGTTTTGCTGTCCTGCATGCCCGCAACGTGTTGAATTGCACCAGAAATACCAATCGCAATATACAATTCCGGTGCAACAATCTTACCGGTTTGGCCGACTTGGCTGTCATTGGGCGCATATTCCGCATCAACGGCAGCACGGCTGGCACCGATTGCAGCACCTAAAACATCAGCCAACGGTGTCAATACTGCGTTAAATTGCTCCGCACTGCCCAATGCACGTCCGCCGGACACGACAACACGCGCCTGTGTCAATTCAGGCCGGTCGGACTGCGTGAGTTCGCGCGATACAAAACGACTTAGATTTTGCGCAGGTGTAGCAGCAACATTGACAATTTCAGCCGCCTGTTCGCCCAATTCCGCAGCACCGAATGCACTGGTACGGAATGTTAATACCAATTTTTCTTCATTACTTTGAACTGTCGTAAACACATTTCCCGCATAAATTGGTCGAATAAATGTTTGATTATCCAAAATTTCCGTTAAATCTGAAATTTGCGGACAATCCAGCAACGCGGCAACGCGCGGCATAATATTTTTACCAACGGCACTCGCTGCTGCAGCAATATGTGTATATTTATCCGACAAAGACACCAACAAAGGCGCAATTTCTTCTGCCAAACATTCTGCATAATGTGGGGCATCGGCATGCAATACTTTGCTTACTCCGTTGATTTTGCTTGACTGTTCTGCAATATTTTGCACATTGCTGCCCGCCACCAATACGTGGACTTCACCCAATTTTTGTGCTGCATAAACCGCATGGAGCGTGTTTTGGTGCAGTTGTTCGCCATTATGTTCCGCAAAAATTAAAACTGACATATTCACTCCTTTAAATTACTTTGGCAGCGGTTAATTTTTCAACCAATTCAGCCGCATTCGCCACTTTAACGCCGGCTTGACGGGCTTTGGGTTCTGCATATTTCTGCACGGATAAACGCGATGCTACATCCACACCAAAATCATCAATAGACCGTTTTTCCAATGTTTTTTTCTTCGCTGCCATCAAGTTGGGTAATTTCACAAAGCGCGGTTCGTTCAAACGCAAATCGGTGCTAATCACCGCAGGAAGTTTCAAAGCCAGTGTTTCCAAACCTCCGTCAATTTCCCGTGTAACCAACACTTCTTGTTCATTCAGCGCCACTTTGCTGGCAAATGTCGCTTGCGGCGCATTCATCAATGCCGCCAGCATTTGTGCAGTTTGGTTGGCATCATCGTCAATGGCCTGTTTGCCCAACAAGCAGAGTTGCACTTGTTCTGTTTCGGCAATTTTTTTCAGGATTTTCGCTACCGCCAAAGGTTCTAATTTTTCATCCGTTTCCACATGGATGGCACGGTCGGCACCCATTGCCAACGCTGTCCGCAACACGTCCTCGCATTTTTTCTCGCCCAGCGATACAACCACGACTTCGCTGATTTTTCCGGCTTCTTTCAAGCGTACGGCTTCTTCCACTGCGATTTCATCAAACGGATTCATCGACATTTTGACATTGCCGATTTCCACATCCGAACCGTCCGCTTTCACGCGCACCTTCACATTGAAATCGACAACACGTTTGACAGCAACTAATGCTTTCATGCACTTTCCTTTTTATATCAATAAAATAAAGCGACAAAACAAAAGGTTAAATTGTCGCTTGTCCGTGTTTATTTTAGCCGAAAACCGTGGTTTTGAATACCGTTATCGAATAATTATCCTAAAAGCAGCCTGCACTATTTTTGCAGCACCAATTTGATATGCGGTTTAACAGGAGCGGAATCCAGAAGCCCCAATTCTTTGCGCTGTTCATCGCTTAACAAATCCGACCAATCGCCTTTTTTGTACCATTCCGCACCGTCCATTTCTATCGGATGCTGAATGCGTTCGCAACCGTTGCCGCACTGCAAATCGTCGGCCGAACAATATTTGTCGCAGCCCCAGCAAATCCGTTCGGGATGTTTTGGCGCAATTGGAAATTTTTTAGCCATTTTGTTATTTTCCATGACACAAAATAAAACAATGGGCGGTTATACGCCTATTTTTTTGCCAAAACAAGCCAAAAAGCAGCCTGCACTTTTAGGGATAATCGAATTTTGTCCACAGCTATCGTCTTTTAAATAAAAAATATCCACAAATTTCCTCAAGCAAATTTTCCCTTTCCATTAAAGTTATGCACAAACTAAAATTAGGCTAATCTATTTATTTAGCAAGAGAAATCAGAATATGCACAAGAAAAAGGCACATCTATATCAACATCATAAAATATATATAAATAATTCATCATTTATAATTGTAAAAACAAATATTGTGAAACCATTCCCAATGCGTTAAAGTTTCGCATTTTGCATAAACGAACAGACGGAATTCAAAATGAAAGGTGATATTGGTGTAATCGGTTTGGCCGTGATGGGACAAAACCTGATTTTAAATATGAACGACAAGGGTTTTAAAGTCGTGGCATACAACCGCACCACCAGCAAAGTGGACGATTTTTTAAACGGTGCTGCCAAAGGGACTCAAATCATCGGTGCCCACAGTTTGCAGGAGTTGGTAGATAAGCTTGCAAAACCGCGAAAAATCATGATGATGGTTCGTGCAGGCAGCGCGGTGGATGAATTTATCGAACAGATTGTGCCGTATTTGGACAAGGGCGATATCTTGATTGACGGCGGCAATGCCAATTATCCGGATACCAACCGCCGTTGCATCGAGTTGGCGGACAAAGGCATTCGTTTTATCGGCGCAGGCGTTTCAGGCGGCGAAGAAGGTGCGCGCCACGGCCCTTCCATCATGCCGGGCGGTGATGCTTCTGCTTGGGAATTTGTGAAACCCATTTTTCAAGCCATTGCGGCCAAAACACCTGCGGGCGAACCCTGCTGCGACTGGGTGGGCGACCAAGGCGCCGGGCACTTTGTGAAAATGGTGCACAACGGCATCGAATACGGCGATATGCAGTTGATTTGCGAGGCTTATCAGTTCATGAAAGAAGGCCTGTGCATGACGCATGAAGAAATGCACGAAACGTTCCAACAATGGCAGAAAACCGAACTGGATTCCTACTTAATCGACATTACCACCGATATTCTGGCGTATAAAGACAGCGACGGTTCGCCGCTGGTTGAAAAAATTTTGGATACCGCCGGGCAAAAAGGCACAGGCAAATGGACGGGCATTAATGCTTTGGACATGGGCATTCCGCTGACGCTGATTACCGAATCGGTATTTGCGCGCTGCGTATCCGCGTTGAAAGACCAACGCACGGCAGCGGCACGCTTGTTCCCGCACAGTGTCTGCAAAATCGAAGGCGACCGTGTGCAATGGTTGGAAGCGCTGCGGCAGACGTTGCTGGCCAGCAAAATCGTTTCGTATGCGCAAGGCTTTATGCTGATGCACGAAGCCAGCGAAACCTACGGCTGGAAATTGAATTACGGCAATACGGCGCTGCTTTGGCGTGCAGGCTGCATTATCCGCAGCGTGTTTTTGGGCAATATCCGTGATGCGTATGAAAAAAATCCCGATTTGGTGTGGCTGGGTCAGGACGATTATTTCCGTCAAATCTTGCAGGCTGCTTTGCCGCAATGGCGCAAAGTGGTGGCAAAATCCATCGAATCGGCCATTCCAATGCCCTGCATGACGGCTGCGCTGACCTTCTTGGACAGCTACACGTCGGCACGGCTGCCGGCCAACCTGTTGCAGGCGCAACGCGATTATTTCGGCGCGCACACATACGAGCGCGTTGATGCGCCGCGCGGCGAATTTTTCCATACCAACTGGACAGGCACGGGCGGCGATACCGCTTCGAGCACTTACGAAGTGTAAATTCAATAACCAAAACCAGTAACCAAAACAAAGTGCAGGCTGCTTTTCGGAATTCAAAAAACAGCCTGCACTTTAATTTGCCGTTCGGTTAGGCAACCGTTAATGTTTCGATACCGCAAAACGACTGCGGCACGTCGTCAAAATTATCGAACGTTCGCCATTCATAGTTTTCAGGGTCGGCCAGCACCGCGCGCAGCAGCGCATTGTTGATGGCGTGGCCGGATTTATACCCTTCAAACGCGCCGATAATCGGATGGCCGACGATATACAAATCGCCAATCGCATCCAAAATTTTGTGGCGCACAAATTCATCGGGATAGCGCAGGCCGTCCGGATTCAGCACATCGGTATCGTCAATCACAATCGCGTTGGTCAGATTGCCGCCCAGCCCCAGCCCGTGCTGGCGCATCATTTCCACTTCGTGCATAAACCCGAAGGTGCGTGCCCGTGCGATTTCTTCCAAGTACGAGCTGCCTGCGAAATCAATTTCAAAACGCGGTGAGGAGCGGTTAAACACCGGATGGTCGAATTCAATCGTCAAGCCGACTTTAAACCCTTGATACGGCTCGAAGCACACCCATTTTCCCGGCTCTCTGATTTCCACCGTTTTGTTGATTTGCAGAAATTTTTTCAAGGCTTCCTGCTCCACCACGCCCGCATCTTGTAGCAGGAAAATAAAAGGCAGACTGCTGCCATCCATAATCGGGATTTCCGGCGCGTTCAATTCAATCGCCACATTATCAATGCCGTATGCGGCCAGCGCCGACATGATGTGTTCGATTGTGCCGACCCGCGTGCCGTGCTCGGTAACGATGGTGGACGATAGCCGCGTGTCGTTAATCAAATACGGACTCAACACAATCGGCGCACCCGCATCGCCCGACAAATCGGTTCGGCGGAACGAAATGCCCGCGTTTTCGGCGGCAGGATGCAGCGTCAGGCGCACGCGTTCGCCCGAATGCAGGCCCACCCCCGTGGCGCTGACCGATTTGGCCAATGTTCTTTGTTTCATACGCATTCCTTAATATCAAACGTGCCACATCATAACCGAAATTGCAGCGGGGCAAGATTGTTTTTGCTTATGCAACGCTTGAATAACGTTTATTTATCCACAGGACGGATACGGTGGTATTATGTTATCCACATTCAGCTTATCGGCAAACGGAAATCCACGCACAAATTTAATCGGCAATATTTATTAGCAAATTGAAATGGTTTCAGACTTATTCACAGGCAGCCTGCACCTTCATAAAAATCTTCTAAAAAATATATTCTGTTTAAATATAAATATTCCGTTTAAAAGCAGCCTGCACCCCAAAAAAATTTGAGCAACACCGCTGCTTTATGGGAAAATACGGCTTTCCCACGTTTCATCTGAATGGAGCCACACAATGAGCGTTAAAGTAGCGATTAATGGATTTGGCCGTATCGGCCGTTTGGCACTGCGCCGCATCGTACAGACAGAAGGTATTGAAGTCGTTGCCATCAACGATTTGACCCCTGCCGACATGCTGGCGCATTTGTTTAAATACGACACCACTCAAGGCCGCTTTCAAGGCGAAGTTGAGCTGAAAGGCGACAAATTGGTCGTGAACGGCAAAGAAATTTCGGTATTTGCCAAACCGAATCCGGAAGAATTGCCCTGGGGTGAATTGGGAATTGACGTGGTGCTGGAATGCACGGGCTTTTTCACCAGCAAAGACAAAGCCGAAGCGCATATCCGCGCAGGCGCACGCAAAGTAGTGATTTCCGCACCGGGCGGCGATGACGTGAAAACCGTGGTATTTAATGTGAACCACCAAATCTTGGACGGCAGCGAAACCGTGATTTCCGCCGCTTCCTGCACCACCAACTGCCTGGCGCCCATGGCGAAAGTGCTGCAAGACCAATTCGGCGTGGTGCAAGGCCTGATGACGACCGTGCATGGTTACACCGGCGACCAAAACACATTGGACGCGCCGCACCGCAAAGGCGACAAACGCCGTGCGCGTGCCGCAGCGGAAAACATTATTCCGAACAGCACCGGCGCAGCCAAAGCCATCGGTTTGGTCATTCCCGAGCTGAAAGGCAAATTGGACGGCGCGGCACAACGCGTGCCTGTGGCCACCGGTTCTTTGACCGAATTGGTTTGCGTGCTGGAAAAAACCGTGAGCAAAGAAGAAATCAATGCCGCGATGAAAGCTGCTGCGAACGAATCTTTCGGTTACACCGAAGACGAAATCGTATCGTCCGACATTATCGGCATGAACTTCGGTTCGCTGTTTGATGCCACGCAAACGCGCGTGCAAACCGTCGGCAATTCGCAATTGGTGAAAACCGTTGCCTGGTATGACAACGAAATGTCGTATGCTAGCCAATTGGTGCGCGTGTTGAAATATTTTGCTGAAAAAATTTAAGTAAGCATAACACGCATAAAAAGCAGCCTGCACTTTGAAAAATGAAGTGCAGGCTGCTTTTGTTTGGCTTATTTGCCAATACAGAAGCGCGAGAAAATCACACCCAGCAAATCGTCCGATGTGAATTCCCCGGTAATCTGGTTGCAGGCTGCCTGCGCCAAACGCAGATGTTCCGCCAAAAGTTCGATGTGGTTGTTGTCGCACAATGCCGCATTTTCTAGCTCAACCTGCGCCGTTTGCAGCGCGTGGATATGCCGTGTGCGCGCCAAAAACAGGCCTTCGCTTTCGCCCTGCCAGCCAATTTGCTGCAACAGCGCCGCTTTCAGCAAATCCAAACCCGCCCCCGTTTTAGCGGATAATGAAATCACGGTGTCCGCGCCGGAAAGCGATTGTGCTGCCGCATCGTCCGAACGGGCAGCCTGCACGTTGCGCAAATCGATTTTGTTGTGCACTTCGATGCATTTCAAATGCGCAGGCAGCCTGCACATGATGTCGCGAGTGGTTTCGTTGATGCCTTCGGACAGATCCACCAGAATCAGCGCAACATCGGCATTCTGAACCGCCTTTTCGCTGCGCTCGATACCGATTTTTTCCACCACGTCGTCGGTCTGCCGTAAACCGGCGGTATCGGTAATGTGAATGGGCACGCCGTCCAACGTGATTTGTTCGCGCACCGTGTCGCGCGTGGTGCCGGCAATATCGGTCACAATCGCCACATCGTCGCCCGCCAGCGCATTGAGCAGGCTGGATTTGCCCACATTCGGCGCACCCACCAGCACCACGCTCATGCCGTCGCGCAAAATCGCACCTTGCCGCGCATTGGCCAAAATGTCGGCCAACTGTGTTTGCAGCGCGCGCAGTTTGCCTTTCGCATCGGCCGCTTCCAGAAAATCAATGTCTTCTTCGGGAAAATCCAGCGTGGCTTCCACCAGCATCCGCAGCGTGATTAAATCGTCCACCAAGGTGTGGATTTGCGCGGAAAACGCGCCTTTGAGCGAGCGCACCGCCATGCGCGCGGCAGATTGGCTGGATGCGTCAATCAAATCGGCAACGCTTTCGGCCTGCGCTAAATCCAGTTTGTTGTTCAGAAAGGCACGTTTGGTGAATTCGCCCGCTTCGGCAATGCGCGCACCCAGTTCCAAACAGCGTTGCAGCAGCATTTGCAGCACGATTTGGCCGCCGTGCGCCTGCAATTCGAGCACATCTTCGCCGGTGAAGCTGGCGGGCGCGGTAAAATACAGCAGCAGCCCGTTGTCGATGGCGTTGCCTTGGGCATCGAGAAAATCGGTGTAAAGCGCGGTGCGCGGCTTTGGGGTTTTGCCGCCGGTGATTTGTTGCGCAAACGGCAACAAGTTTTTGCCCGAGATGCGGACGACGCCGACACCGCCGCGTCCGTTGGCGGTGGCAATGGCGGCGATGGTAGGGGGTGTGCCTGTGGATAACATAACATCAATCCGGAAATAAAAACAAAATTATAACATTGGGCAGCGGCGAAATATTGTCCGCATGACGGGGATTGCCGTATAATGCAACGCTAATCGACAGAGTTTCATCATCTTGAATTAAGGAAAGAATATGAAAAAAATGATTTTGGCTGCCATTTTGGCGACAGTTTCCGCAGTTTCCATGGCGGAAGGTACGAACGGTCATTTCACCGGTTTCGGTGTGGGCGCGGAATTGGGCGCAACTGATTGGAGCGACGGCGGCCGCACGGTTGCGGATGTGAATGCGGTCGGCTCTTACGGTTTTGCGTTTCCCGGCACGGAATTGGTCGGCCAGGCAGATGTAAAATACAATTTCGGCAACGGCCGCGTGTATTCGGACAACGGTGTGAGCATTAAGGCACGCAACACGTTCAGCGTGGGCTATGCACAAGGCTACCGCGTTACGCCGAACATTATGCCTTATGCCAAAGTTTCTTATGTGTCAACTGATTTGAAAGCGTCTTCAGGCGGCCTTTTCGGTTCCAGCCGCGTACACGGCGTGGGCGTGGGTGTCGGCGCGAAAATGGCGGTGGATTCCAATGTGGAATTGGGCGCGGAATACCAGCACGCGCGTTTGTCCAACAGCGATTTTGACGGCCACCTGAAAACAAACAGTTTCAATGTTGGCGCGGCAATCCGCTTTTAATTGAATCACATAACCAAGTGCAGGCTGCTTTTGAGCGTTTAAAAAGCAGCCTGCACTTTTTCCAATGTTCCGAAAGGCCATTATGCAACACTTGGTGCAAAGCATCGGCACGGTATCGTCGCCCTATACGCAGAAATTCGGGATTCCGCGCCAGCCGCAGCTGGTGGCGCATGCGAAAATCTGCATCACGCTGAATGCCGAATTTTCCGCCGATTGCGTGCGCGGATTGGACGGGTTCGAATATATTTGGGTGCAGTTCCTGTTTCACGATGCGGTGCAGGAAGGCTGGTCGGAAATGGTGCGACCGCCGCGACTGGGTGGTAAAAAGAAAATGGGCGTGTTTGCCACGCGAAGCCCGCACCGGCCGAACCATTTGGGTTTGTCGCTGCTGCCGCTGGAACGCGTGGAAATTGTCAACGGGCAGGTGCGGATTTGGTGTTCAGGCGGCGATTTATTGGACGGCACGCCTGTGTTGGACATCAAGCCCTATATCCCGTTTGTTGAAGCGAAGCCTGATGCACGGGCGGGATTTGTGCAGGGTGCGCCTGAATTGCTGAAGGTGGTGTGGCAGGCTGCGGCGCAACAATGCGGCTTGGATGCGGAAACGCAGTCGCTGATTGAAAACAGTATTGCGCAAGACCCAAGACCGGCCTATCAAAACCTTCCGGAGCGTGTTTACGGCATGGAGATTGCAGGCTGGAACGTACATTTCCGAATTGTGGATAAAACAGCGTATATTGAAGATTGCACGCCCTGCAAAAACAGCCTGTACTTGAAATAATTCGTTTTTAAAATAGAAAATAAAATAGAATTTTTTGTGGATAAATATCGTAACCAATTAAAAATATTAAATATTTTAAAATTGATGAAAAATTAGGCAAATAACTGGTCGATAAGGAAAGGCAAATAGCGATGACTGTGGATAAAGGTGTGGAAAGATGACGGAAACGGAACGCTTTGCGTGGGTGCAACTGGCTTTCACGCCGTATATTGGGGCGGAAAGTTTTGTACAGCTGATCGAGCATTGCGGCAGTGCGGAGACGGCATTGAAGACCCCGGCGGCTTTGGTGGCGCAGCTGAGGCGGTATGGCAAACAGGCGGCCGCTGCGTGGCACGATACCGACAAAGCCAAAACAGCCTGCGAAGCCGCATTCAACTGGGAAAAGCAGCCCGATTGCAGGCTGCTTTTGTCGTGTGATGACGATTTTCCCATGCGCCTGAAAGAAGGACTGACACCGCCGCCCGTATTGTTTGTGCGCGGCAATGCGGATTTGTTGCGGCAGGCGTCGGTCGGGATTGTCGGCAGCCGCCATGCCACGCCGCAGGCCATGCGGATTGCGGGCGATTTCGGCCGCGCATTGAGCGAACAGAACATTACCGTGATTTCCGGCATGGCCGCCGGTATCGATACTGCGGCACATCACGGCGCTTTGCAAGGTGCAGGTAGCACTATTGCCGTGTGGGGCACGGGCATTGACCGCATTTATCCGCAAAGCAATCAGAAATTGGCTTACCAGATTGCCGAACAAGGCGCGATTGTGTCGGAATTCCCATTGGGGACTCGCCCTTTGGCCGGCAATTTTCCGCGCAGGAACCGATTGATTGCAGGTTTGGCGCAGGCTGTTTTGGTGGTGGAAGCCGCATTGGAAAGCGGTTCGCTCATCACGGCGCGGCTGGCAGGCGAAATGGGGCGAGAAGTGATGGCTATCCCGGGTTCTATCGACAATCCGCACAGCAAAGGCTGCCACAAATTGATTAAAGACGGCGCAAAACTGGTGGAATGTTTGGACGATATATTGAGCGAATGCCCCGAATTGCTGCAAAAAAGTATGAAATCAAGCGTATCTATACAATTACCCACAAAATTATCCACAAGAAAACGGGCGAATGTTTCACGTGAAAACAAGCAGCCTGCACTGGTGGAAATGCCGTCGCAGGCAGTTGCAACAAAGGATGGAAATTTGCTGCTCGCCATGATGGGATATGACCCTATCCATCCTGATTTATTGGCAGAAAAATGCAAACTGGCGACTGATGAAATTTATGCGCAGCTGACGGAATTGGAATTGGACGGCGTGGTGGCGGCAATGCCGGGCGGGCGGTTTCAGCGGATTAAATAATGATTTTCTGAAAATTTATCCACAAAAAAGGCGATTTTCTCAAAAACATTTTGCTTCATGCTTAGATACTTCGGATTTAGCGGACTCATTTTAGGTAAAATTTCATTTAAATCAGTTCCGCTTTCGCT
>ERZ773072.279-NODE-279-length-30853-cov-33.387428_pt1 | contig 30853 bp, 25 predicted proteins | sample MGYA00580617_ERZ773072 | MGnify/ENA primary metagenome ERZ773072 (study PRJEB29015, sample SAMEA2737970) | human oral metagenome | biome: human oral; feature: human-associated habitat; material: dental | place: China | collected 2122 ...
TTGGCACCTCGATGTCGGCTCATCACATCCTGGGGCTGAAGTAGGTCCCAAGGGTATGGCTGTTCGCCATTTAAAGTGGTACGCGAGCTGGGTTTAGAACGTCGTGAGACAGTTCGGTCCCTATCTGCCGTGGGCGTTGGAGAATTGAAAGGGGCTGCTCCTAGTACGAGAGGACCGGAGTGGACGCACCACTGGTGTTCCGGTTGTGTCGCCAGACGCATTGCCGGGTAGCTAAGTGCGGAAGAGATAAGTGCTGAAAGCATCTAAGCACGAAACTTGCCTTGAGATGAGTTCTCCCTGTCTTTAAGACAGTAAGGGTTGTTTAAGACTAAGACGTAGATAGGTCTGGTGTGTAAGCGGTGTGAGCCGTTGAGCTAACAGATACTAATTGCCCGAGAGGCTTAACTATACAACGCTCAAGGGTTTTGGGTGTTGAGAAGACGAAACAAACACAGAAAAGAAGAAAGTTTTGAGGTTAAATCAGCTTGTTTGGTTGTGAGCACTAGAGATAGTGAGAGCAGAAAGAGAAAAGTTATTAAAGGAATAATCCTGGCGGCGATAGAGCGGTGGTCCCACCTGACCCCATACCGAACTCAGAAGTGAAACGCCGATGCGCCGATGGTAGTGTGGGGCTTCCCCATGTGAGAGTAGGACACCGCCAGGTAGTGAATGTAGAACCCCGAGCTGAAGAGCTTGGGGGTTTTTGTTTATGGAGTTTTGTTAAAGATTACTTTGACAATATAAGTGCGGTAGAAAGTTAGGCTGTTTTTACGTAAAGAATATATAAAAAGGAGTTTATCCCAAATATCTGGGGATAGACTCCTTTAATTTTTTAAGAAAAGAGCTTATGCCAGAAAGAACAAACAAATTCTCTTTCTTCTATAAATTCCGAATCATCAACAATGACAGGCTTTCCTAATAAGTTTAGGTGATGGATTTTATTACGCAGTGTCACGTAACAGGATTTGAGCTTTTCACATTCTGCTAGAGAAATAATGTGATATTCTGCCATGGAATCAAAGATACGGACATTATCAGACCATTTGGTTAATATTGGATTAGCTGGGGCATTTGCGAGCATCAGATACTGGGCGATAAATTCAATATCGGTAATGCCGCCACGATCTGTTTTGATATTAAAAAAGCCTTCTTTTGTGTGAGATAAATGTTCGTACATTTTTTCACGCATGTCTCTTACTTCAATTTTTAGCTGATTAATATCTCTTTGAGCAGAAAGCACATTACAGCGAATTTTTTCAAATTCTGTTTTTAATTCAGTTTCTCCAAAAATAGCACGGCTACGGACAAGTGCTTGCTTTTCCCAAGTCCATGCTTCATTGAGTTGATAGTTTTCAAATGCTTGAAGTGAACAGCCTAATAAGCCTGCATCGCCTGAAGGTCGTAATCGCATATCAACATCGTAGAGTATACCAGCACTCGTATTCATACTAAAAATACTGACAATTTTTTGAGCCAATCTTAAATAGAATTGATTGCTATCAATGGATTTTTTTCCACCAATGGTTTGACCTTCAACGGATTGGTATAAAAAGACTAAATCCAAATCAGATTTATAACCGAGTTCAATTCCGCCTAATTTACCGTAGCCAATTACTAAAAAAACTTTTTCTGTTTTACCTACTAGATGTTCGGGTACACCAAAGCGTTGACTGATTTGTTGCCAGGCAAAATTGACAACGGCATCAATAATTGCTTCAGCTAGATAAGTGAGATGATCGCTCACTTTCATAACAGGCAATACGCCGAGAATATCGGCGGCTGCAACACGTAATAAAATAGACTGTTTGAATTGGCGTAAACCGTCAATAAATTGTTCTTCATCATCTTGCGGTAATCGTAGCATATATTGCTTCAATTCATCAGGATACTGTGTGAACGGCAATGGATTACGTAGCGCTTCAGTATTTAATAATTCATCGAGTAGAATAGGGTAACGAGCGACTTGTTCGGCAATCATCTGGGATTGCGCACATAGTTCAATAAGCTGCTTAATGGCTTGAGGATTTTCTAAGAGCAATTCTAAATACGTCGTTCTACTCGCAATTTTATCGATAATATTGAGAATGCGTGGCAATAAAGTGCGGTAATTTTTTTGCTCAAATATTTGGGTAAAGATATTTGGTAATAAGTGAGCTAGAACTTCTCGACCACGAGAGCCAATAACACGGCGCGCAAGCCCCTCTTTGAATTGAATCAGTTTATCTAAGATATCGGAAATTGCGTCTTCATCAATGTGATTATCAATCAGCATTTGTTCAATATCATCGAGGTCACTTTCTAAAAAATCAATCCACTGATTATTGTCATCGCTACGTTCATCTTTTTCTTCACCAATTAATGCATCAAAAACTGACCGCACTTTTTGTTGGTGTGCTTGTAGTATTTGATAGAAATCATCCCAGTTTTCAATTGGATAAGATTTCATCGTAGTTTGATTGTTCTCATCTAAGTAAGTATATTCTCGACAAGCGACCCTTAATCTAAGGCGATTTTCTTCATCAGTTGGGAGAAGTTGCGTCTGTTGATCATCAATAGCTTGTAGCACGTTTTCAGTACGACGAAGGAAGATATAAGCGTCTCTTAATTCATGATATTGTTGAGGCGTAATTAAACCAAGATCCCGTATTTCAGGCAGAAGTTTAAGTAATTCATGTTGTTGGAGCTTAATCTCACGTCCACCACGAATCAGTTGAAAAACTTGCACAATAAATTCGATTTCTCGAATCCCGCCTGCACCTAGTTTAATATTGTCTTTTAAGCCACGACGACGAACTTCACGCTCAATTTTACCTTTCATTTCACGTAAAGCTTGAATCACACTAAAATCAATATAGCGTCGATACACAAAAGGATGAAGTAATTGTTGTAAGGTTTTTACATTGGGATCTTGCGCATCACCGCCTAAAATACGACCTTTGATCATGGCATAGCGTTCCCAATCTCGCCCCTGATCTTGGTAATATTGTTCCATCGCAGAAAAACTTAAGGCAAGTGCACCACTATCGCCAAAAGGACGAAGACGCATATCTGTACGATAGACAAAGCCATCTGGCGTAAATTGATCCAATGCATTAATCAGACGTTGTCCTAAACGGGTAAAAAATTTAGCATTATCAACGGCTCGTCTTGCACCGACGGTTTCACCTTGTGAGGGATAGGTAAAAATTAAATCAATATCAGAGGAGAAATTTAGCTCAAAACCACCTAATTTTCCCATGCCAAGAATATAGAGTTGCTGAGGGTTGCCATGTTCATCACAAGGCGTGCCCATTTCTTCGCAAGCTTGTTTGTACAGCCAGTCTCTTGCACCAATGATAAGACTCTCAGCAAGTTTAGAAAGACGAATAAAAATTTCTTCTACGGTGGCAAGATTCAAGCTTTGACAGAAACTGAGTTTCGCCATTTCTTGATTACGAAAATCTCGTAGCGTTTTGTAAAGCTGTTCTTCGTTTTGGGTAACGGAGAGTCGCTCAGCTAAACGGCTAGCATAATGTTGACAATCTGAAAATTGAGGAGGTGTTTGCCACCATTGGGCTAAAAAGTGCGGGTGTTTTTTTAAGACTTTTTCCAAGAAATCAGACAGACTGATGGCATAGTTGATTTGTCCGATTGGAGTCGTGAGATCTGTTGCGTCTCGCTCGATTTGTTGGGTTAATTCATCAAGATTCATTTCAGGGAAATATTGGCAAAGCACTTCGCCAAGTTGAATGAGTTTTTCAGTCGAAAGCGGAAGTGAAAGCGCCATAATTTACCCCTTAAAATGTTCGTCAATCTTGCGTAGTACGATTTCTTTGGCCTGTTGCGGTTGTAGACTATCTAGCCAATTTAATGGTGTTTTCCAGCCGCGCAGCCAGGTGATTTGTCGTTTGGCTAATTGTCGGGTTGCACAAATACCGCGGAAGACCATTTCTTCATGATCATAGTCACCACGTAAATATTCCCACATTTGTCGATAGCCCACACAGCGGATAGAAGGCAAATCAGGATGGAGATCTTCTCGTTGATAGAGTTTTTCAACCTCTTCTTGGAAACCTAATTCGATCATTTTATGGAAACGTTGTTCGATACGTTGATGTAACACCGCGCGATTTTCTGGTGCAATAGCAAATTGTAAAAATTGATAAGGCAATTCTTCGCCTTTTTGTTCGGTTAATTCCGTTAATGATTTGCCCGTTAAATAGAATACTTCTAATGCACGATTAATTCGCTGCGAATCATTTGGATTGATACGCTCTGCAGAAATAGGATCAATTTTTTGTAATTCTTGATGAAGTGCTGGCCAGCCAAATTTCTGCGCTTTTTCTTCAATCTCTAACCGTAACTTTTCATCAGCAGATGGAAGGGGAGAAAGGCCTTCAATCAATGCTTTGTAATACAACATAGTGCCGCCAACCAAAAGCGGAATTTTACCTTGCGCGGTAATATCAGCCATTTCTCTGAGTGCATCATCACGAAAATTCATCGCGGAATAACTTTCAGCGGGATCTAAAATATCGATTAAGCGGTGGGGGGCAAGGGCTAGTTCTTCTTTAGAAGGCTTTGCCGTACCAATATCCATGCCTTTATAAATTAATGCAGAATCGACGCTGATTACTTCCACGGGCAGGCTTTGACGTAATTGAATAGCAAGATCTGTTTTTCCGGAGGCCGTTGGCCCCATCAGAAAAAGTGCGGTTGGTTTGGAGTCAGTTTTTTGTGTCATATTACAAATCGCTTAAAAAAGGCTGCCAGTTAATCGGTTTCAGTAATGTATTAAATTTTTCTTGATGAGTTTTATTCAGTAAGCGTTCCGTTTCACTTAATAAGCTGACCGCATCCGCTAATACTTGAATTGGTTTCATCTCTAGCGTATGACAAAGTGCGGTCAGGAAATCAGGCATATTTTCTAGATGTTCAGCAAGCAGACCCACCACACATTTTTGTAAATTTTGTGTACGTAAAATAGCGGGTACTTTGTTTAATGTAAGGCGTAGCTGGGCTTCATTTTCAATAAATTCAAAACCACTTTGTTGGAAAAAAGCTTTTTGTTTTTGCCATTGTTCAAATTGTTTTTCATCTAAACGGAAAATAATCGGAATGAGCAATGGTTGTTGTGGAATTTCACCTTGCTGTAAGGTTAATTCATAATTTAAGGTTTGCAATTTAGTTAATGACATCAAATAAAACTGCTGATTTTGTTGTAAAAGCAATGCTTTATTTTCAATTAATGCCAATGCACGTAAATAGCCTGTTTCACTTGTCTGTGGGAGTTGTTCAACGACAGGTGTTGTTGAAACTTGAGAACTTTCCGCAGGGCGTACTAATTCCCCATATAAGCGTTGTTCGGTCTTTGTCGGTTGTTCACGATAACCATATGACGGAACGTAGTCACTACGGTTTGAAAAGTGCGGTCGATTCTCTGATTGTTTTTCACGAGGCTGATGATAATGCGAGGCAAAAATATTTTGCCCAGCCGCCGCACGATTGGGTTTAGGTTCATAGTGGGTTTGATATGAAGCCGAAGGCTCTCTTGCCTCATTCATCGTTGACGCTAAATCCAATTCAGCTTGAGGAATGGCATTGAGCGCATTTGTTACGCCTTGGCAGATAAAATCATGAATTAAACGCGCTTGATGGAAACGCACCTCGTGTTTTGTTGGGTGCACGTTGACATCGACATCATGTGGATTGAGATCGATAAATAGTACAAATGCAGGGTATTGCTCAGTATGCAAATGCTCCGCATAAGCTTGACGAATGGCGTGGGTGATCACTTTATCGCGCACCATTCGTCCATTGATATAGCAATAGCTTAAATCATTTTGAGAACGGGTAAATTCAGGTGTCGCCACCCAGCCAGAAAGATGCAGATCATCATGTTTCCAATCAATACGTAAGGCATGTTGAACAAAATCATCGCCACAAATGGTAGCAACGCGTTTTAGTTGTTGTTCTTCATTTGCCGCTGGGCGGTATTGTCGAATAATTTTGCCGTTATGTGTGAGCGTAAAAGCGATATTGAATTTTGCTAAAGCAATACGACGAATGACTTCATCTATATGAGCAAATTCTGTTTTATCAGTGCGTAAGAATTTACGACGAGCAGGCGTGTTAAAAAAGAGATTTGCCACTTCAACTGTCGTACCGACTGGATGAGATGCGGGTTTGATTGTGGTTTCCATCTCTCGTCCTTGTGCATAAACCTGCCACGCTTCATTTTGATCTGCTGTGCGAGAGGTAAGCGTGAGACGAGAAACCGAGCTGATACTGGCAAGGGCTTCACCGCGGAAACCTAAACTTAAAATGGCTTCGAGATCATCAAGATCGGCAATTTTACTGGTTGCATGTCGAGCGAGTGCGAGGCTTAATTCCTCTTTAGGAATGCCACTGCCATTATCTCGAATACGAATCAGACTGGCGCCACCATTTTCAATATCAATATGAATTTTATTGGCACCAGCATCAAGGCTGTTTTCCACTAATTCTTTCACCACAGAGGCAGGGCGTTCGACCACTTCACCTGCGGCAATCTGATTAGCCAGCTGTGGAGAAAGAATTTTGATTGCCATAGGATTCCTTATTTTTCTTTAAGTTTAATTTTTTGCCCAGTCACGACTTTGCCGTTTTTCAATGTTGGGTTCAGTTTTAAAAGACGATTAACCGGTACATTGTATTCACGAGAGATAGCATAGATAGTTTGAGCGGCTTTCACTGTATGGTAAAGCGGGGTTTCTTTCTTGCCATCATTTTTCTTCTCATTTCCTTTTGAAGAAGTATCTTTTTTATCGTTACCTTTTTTCTCAGGCTCTTTTTTATTCTCAGCTTTTTCTTGTTTTTGATCTTTTTTAGAAACCGCTTTTTCAGCTTCAACAATTTTGCTGTTTTTTCCTTTATTATCGGCTTTGGTTTTATCATCCGATTTAGGTTTTTCTTCTACCTTTTTACCCTTGCCGTTATCTGGAATTTTGATGGTTTCATTCAGCCAAAGTTCTTTACGTTTTAGTTTATTTAATTCAATAATTTCACTGACTTTTACATCATATTTGTTCGCCAGACTACCAATGCTTTCACCTGGTTTCACTTTATGACGGACGCCGCTGTCTTTGACATCGGAAGTGCGGTCTGATTTTTCAGTGTTTTTCTCTTCTTTTTTAGTTGGCTCTTCCGCTTTTTTGCCTTTGCCATTATCAGGAATCTTAATGGTTTCATTTAACCAAAGTTCTTTGCGTTTCAGTTTATTTAACTCAATGATTTCGCTGACTTTGACATCATATTTGTTCGCCAGACTACCAATGCTTTCACCTGGTTTCACTTTATGGCGAATACCGCTGTCTTTGACATCTGAAGTGCGGTCAGATTTTTCATTGTTTTTATCGTTTGATTTTGTAGATTTGCTGTCTTGCTCATCACTAGGTGGAACGGCAATTGCTTTTAAATTACCATTACGATAAGCAACCAAACCTTCGTAAATCATATAAGCAATACGACGACGATAAGCAATGGTATTCAGTTTCTGTTCTTCTTCCATATTGGAAAGGAATCCCGTTTCCACCAGAACTGAAGGAATATCGGGAGAGCGTAATACGCCAAGGCTTGCATGTTGTGGGGTACTGCGGCTTAATGAGGTCACGCGAGCAAAACGACGTAAAATGCTGTTACCAAGTTCATAGCCTGTACGTTGGCTATGACCAAATTGTAGATCGAGTACGGTTTGATCTAAATATTTGTCATTATTATTGGAAAGTACTTTTCCTGCACCACCTAAAAGCTCAGAGCGTTTTTCATCATCTTCTAACCATTGTCCCATTTCATCATTGGCACGGCGATTGGATAGCACCCAAACTGATGCACCACGTTGGTCTGAATTCAGGGAGGAGTCGGCGTGGATAGATACGAGAAAATTAGCTTTATATTTACGTGCGATTTCAGAACGTTCTGGCACGGAAATGTAGTAATCGCTACTGCGTGTTAAGACACCTTTGAAATTAGGATCTTTATCTAATAAGGCTTTTAATTCTCGAGCGATAGAAAGGGTGACATTCTTTTCATAAATGCCGAGGTTTTTTCCGATTGCACCGGGATCTTTACCGCCATGACCAGGATCAATGGCGATTGTCCATTGTGGTGCGGCAAATACAGTAGTAGAAATTAGAGAAAATATTCCAAAAAGAAACGAAAATTTTGCTTTCATGTAAATCAATTTTATAGTTGTGTCAAAATATGCTCGCCCACTGAGTTTTGAGCAATTAGCGTTATGTTGCGAGCATCGTCGTAATAATCAATATTCACCAATAAATCAGCCTCAGGCAAGATGCCTTCACCCTTTTCTGCCCATTCGATTAAGCAAATACAATTTTGGCTGAAATAATCACGAATGCCCATGAATTCCAATTCTTCAGGATCGGCAAGACGATATAAATCAAAGTGATAAATCATTTTCCCTGCAATGCTATATTCTTCCACTAACGTATAAGTAGGGCTTTTAACATTGCCTTGGTAGCCTAAACCTTGCACCATTCCGCGAGTCAGGGTGGTTTTCCCGGCACCAAGATCGCCATTAAAATAAAGCACAATGGCATTATCTTTCGGTTGTTTTACAAGCACTTCTGCGAGTTTTTTACCAAAACGGAGCATCGTGCCTTCATCAGGAATGTATTGGGTTAATTCGGTCATTATTAGAGTGATTTTTTAGGTTAAAGTTTCTGGGGGATTTTATCGTATTTTGAAGGGAATATGTAGGGAAAATACAATAAAAAATCCGCTGCTTTTCAGCAACGGATTGAGAATTTGGAGCGGGAAACGAGGCTCGAACTCGCGACCCCGACCTTGGCAAGGTCGTGCTCTACCAACTGAGCTATTCCCGCATTTCACATTGGTGAATGAGGCAACATTATACGAAAAAATTTATTCAACGCAAGTGCAGATTTCGCAAATGATTGAGTTTGCCTAAGTTTTCATCAACCCAGATTAATAAAGTGATCACGGTAGTAAGCTAACTCTTTTATTGACTCTCGAATATCATCAAGGGCTAAATGAGTATTGCCTTTTTTAAACCCGTCTAAAATTTCGGGTTTCCAGCGAGCAGCTAATTCTTTTAACGTGCTGACATCTAGATGACGATAATGGAAATAATCGGCTAAATCAGGCATATATTTATAAAGAAAGCGTTTATCTTGTGCGATGCTGTTGCCACAAATCGGTGAAGCACCTTTCGGTACCCATCGTTTTAAAAAATCTAACGTTTGTAATTCAGCTGCACGTTCGGTGAGTTTGCTCGCTTTGACACGGTCAACTAAGCCATTTGCTGTATGGGTTTTTACGCACCATTCCGACATTTTGTTTAATAATTCATCACTTTGATGCACCGCAATCACAGGTCCTTCCGCTAAAATATTGAGATCTTTATCTGTCACGATGGTTGCGATTTCAATAATTCGTTCTTTTTCAGGATCTAATCCTGTCATTTCTAAATCGATCCAAATCAGATTTTGTTTATCTAATTGCATAATATAAGGTATCCTATAAACATTTTTAATCCCGTTTATTTTAACGAAAAACATCGGAAAAAACGACCGCACTTTATGAGCAAACGTAAACTAACGCAAAATCAAACTCGTCGAATTCAATCAAATAACGCGAAAGCTTTGCATCGCCACAAGAAAAAAGAAGTGGAATGGCAAGATGATATGCTAGGTGAAAGCCAAGATGGGGTAGTCGTTACGCGTTATTCGGTTCATGCTGATGTGGAAAATGCACAAGGCGAAATTTTCCGTTGTAATTTACGTCGTACACTTTCTAGTCTCGTGGTTGGTGACAAAGTGATTTGGCGACAAGGCAATGAGCAACTCCAAGGTGTGAGTGGCGTGATTGAAGCTATTCACCCAAGACAAAATGAAATTGCTCGTCCAGATTATTATGATGGGTTGAAACCCATCGCGGCGAATATCGATCGTATTATTATTGTTTCTGCGGTGGTGCCGGTACTGTCACTCAATATTATCGATCGTTATTTAGTGGTGTGTGAAAATGCGGGGATCGAACCTGTCATTGTGGTGAATAAAGGCGATTTACTGGATGCCGAGCAAGAGCAGGAAGTGGAAAGCCAGTTACAGATCTACCGTGATATTGGTTATCAGACCATCATCATTTCTGCTGAAACCGGAAAAAATATGGAAAAATTGACCGCACTTTTAAGTGATGGAACATCCATTTTTGTGGGGCAGTCAGGGGTAGGCAAATCCAGTTTAATTAACCATATTTTACCAACAGTCAATGCACAAGTAGGCGGTATCAGTGAAACCTCTGGCTTGGGACAACATACCACAACCTCTTCTCGTTTATATCACTTACCACAAGGTGGTAATTTGATTGACTCACCAGGGATTCGTGAGTTTGGGCTATGGCATTTGGAGCCAGATCAGATCACCAAAGGCTATCGTGAATTTCAATATGTCCTAGGCACGTGTAAGTTCCGTGATTGTAAACATTTGAATGATCCAGGTTGTGCATTACGTGAGGCTGTTGAAGCAGGTCGGATTTCACCGATACGCTATGAGAATTATCATCGCTTAATTGAGAGTTTAAGTGAGACAAAATCACAACGTCATTTTTCTGTGTAGTGGACAATTTACTGTAAATTAGGTATAAAGTACCCCTAATTTCGTGATGTAGCTCAAGTTTTTTTGTGTTTAGCCTTGATTATTGGGCATTTAATAGAGATACTACAGCAGATTTATAGATTAAATTTTACAATTACTATAGAGGTAACATTATGTTCTCAAAAGATGTGGAAATTACAGCTCCTAATGGTTTACATACCCGTCCAGCGGCGCAATTTGTTAAAGAAGCGAAAGCGTTTGCTTCTGATGTAACAGTGACCTCCGGTGGTAAAAGTGCAAGTGCGAAAAGCCTATTTAAGCTACAAACTTTAGGCTTAACGCAAGGAACTGTAATCACCATCTCGGCGGAAGGTGAAGACGAACAACAAGCCGTTGAACATTTAGTCGCATTAATTCCTACTTTAGAATAATTTACGATTAGCCATAGGATTTCTATTCTATGGCTATTGTTTATCTAACCTTTAATAAATTATCTCGGAAGGTAAAAGTATGATTACAGGTATTCCAGCGTCACCAGGTATCGTTTTTGGTAAAGCCTTAGTATTAAAAGAAGAAAAAATTGTTCTTGATACGCAAAAAATTTCAGAAGATCAAGTTGAGGCAGAAGTTGCCCGTTTTTATGCTGGGCGTGAAGCGGCTGTTGAGCAACTTAATTCTATTCATCAACGTGCATTAAAATCTTTAGGTGAAGAAAAAGCGGCCATCTTTGAAGGCCATTTAATGATCCTTGAAGATGAAGAATTAGAAGAAGAAATTATTGATTATCTTCGTTCGCACAAAGTGAATGCGAGTGTGGCAGCAAGTAAAATCATCGATCAACAAGTTGAAATGTTGTCTGAAATTGATGATGAATACTTAAAAGAACGTGCGGGTGATATTCGCGATATCGGTAATCGTTTAATCAAAAATATTTTAGGCATGCATATTGTGGATCTTGGTGATATTACCGAAGAATCCATCCTTGTGGCTTACGATTTAACTCCATCAGAAACTGCTCAATTAAATTTAGAAAAAGTATTAGGTTTTATCACAGATATTGGTGGTAGAACATCTCACACCTCAATTATGGCTCGTTCACTTGAATTGCCGGCCATTGTAGGGACAAATGATGTCACAGCACGAGTGAATACAGGTGATTATCTTATTTTAGATGCGGTAAACAACCGTGTTTATGTGAATCCGACTCAAGCTGAAATTGACGAATTAAAAACATTAGAAGTAAAACTTGCTGAAGAAAAAGCAGAATTAGCGAAATTAAAAGATTTGCCTGCAGTGACCCTTGATGGTCATAAAGTCGATGTAGTAGCGAATATTGGTACGATTCGTGATTGCGAAGGTGCACATCGTAATGGTGCAGAAGGGGTAGGTTTATACCGTACAGAATTCCTCTTTATGGATCGTGATCAATTACCAAGTGAAGAAGAGCAATTCATTGCTTATAAAGAAGTGGTTGAAGCAATGGAAGGTCGTTTAGTGGTATTACGTACCATGGATATCGGCGGTGATAAAGAGCTTCCATATTTAAATTTACCAAAAGAAATGAACCCATTTTTAGGATGGCGTGCGGTACGTATTGCCCTTGATCGTCGTGAGATTTTACACGCACAATTAAGAGCGGTATTACGTGCGTCAGCATTTGGTAAACTTGCCGTGATGTTCCCGATGATTATTTCGGTAGAAGAAATTCGTGAATTAAAATCTGTGCTTGAAACCTTAAAAGCAGAATTGCGTGCAGAAGGTAAAGCTTTTGATGAAAATATCCAAGTGGGTGTCATGGTTGAAACACCATCTGCAGCGGTGAATGCGAAATTCTTAGCGAAAGAAGTGGATTTCTTTAGTATTGGTACAAACGATTTAACGCAATATACGCTAGCTGTTGACCGTGGTAATGAATTAATTTCTCACTTATACAATCCAATGTCTCCTTCAGTACTTGGCTTGATCAAACAAGTGATTGATGCCTCTCATGCAGAAGGTAAATGGACAGGGATGTGTGGTGAGTTAGCCGGTGATGAACGTGCGACCTTATTGTTACTCGGTATGGGCTTAGATGAATTTAGTATGAGTGCAATTTCTGTGCCACGTATTAAAAAATTAATTCGTCATGTGAATTATCAAGAGGTGAAAGCCTTAGCTAATGAAGCATTACAAAAACCAACTGCTGCTGAAATTGAACAATTAATTCAAGCTTTTTTCGCAGAAAAATCGTTAAACTAGATACAAAAACAGAGTTTTACGTTAAAATACTAGCCATCTTTAATAGATAGGAGATTAAAATGGGCTTATTTGACAAATTATTTGGTTCAAAAGAAAACAAAACAGTGGAAGTCGAAATCTATGCGCCACTTTCTGGAGAGATTGTGAATATCGAAGATGTGCCAGATGTTGTTTTCTCTGAAAAAATCGTGGGGGATGGTATCGCAATTCGCCCAACTGGTAACAAAATTGTGGCGCCTGTTGATGGTGTAATTGGTAAAATTTTTGAAACCAACCATGCATTTTCAATGGAATCAAAAGAGGGTGTTGAATTATTCGTTCACTTCGGTATTGATACCGTTGAATTAAAAGGTGAAGGATTCACTCGCATCGCACAAGAAGGTCAAAGCGTAAAACGCGGCGACACAGTAATCGAATTTGATTTAGCAACATTAGAATCAAAAGCAAAATCAGTTTTAACACCAGTGGTTATCTCTAACATGGATGAAATCTCATCTATCGAGAAAAAATCGGGTGAAGTGATTGCTGGAGAATCGGTTGTTTTAAGTTTAACAAAATAAGATTTATAGACTAAAAGATCCGCTTTAAATAAGCGGATTTTTTTATCCTTATTCTTTTTTAAAGAAGGTAAAGATGATTTATCGATTAACAGGCCAAGTACAGCATTATGCATGGGGCGGAAAAAACTATATTGCATCATTGATTGGATTACATTCAGCTAAAGATCAACCTTGTGCAGAGTGGTGGTTAGGTGCTCATCCATCAGCACCTTCTGAAATTGAGGATGTAACAGGTAAGCAATCTCTTATTGAATTTTTATTGCAAAATCCGACCGCACTTGGACAGGCAAGCCGTCAGCAATTTGGTGATGAACTCCCTTATTTGTTAAAGATTTTAGATGTTGAAAAACCGTTATCGATTCAATTGCACCCGACTAAGTTTCAAGCTGAAAAGGGCTTTGAGGCTGAAAATGCAAAAGGCGTGGCATTAACAGACAGCACGCGGACTTATAAAGATAGAAATCATAAACCAGAAATGATGATTGCCTTATCTGATTTCTGGCTTTTACATGGTTTTAAAACAAAAGCTCAAATCCTTGCCACATTAAATGCACGCCCCTCTTTGCAACCTTTGGCTGAAAAACTTGGCACACAAAACCTTGCTGAATTCTATGCGGATGTGATGTTGGCGAATCAATCAACGCTTGCAAATTGGCTATTACCCATTATTGAAGCCAACCAACAGCCTTATAAAAATGGCGAGTTGGCGCTAGACAACCCCGATTATTGGGTGCTTTATACCATGGAAGCTATGGCAATTTCGCCTGAAAAATTAGATGCTGGCTTGGTGTGTTTTTATCTCTTTAATATCGTGCATTTGAAAGAAGGGGAAGGTATTTTCCAAGATGCAGGCATTCCTCATGCTTATCTTCGCGGACAAAACGTGGAATTAATGGCCTGTTCTGATAATGTGATTCGTGGTGGCTTAACACCAAAATATGTCGATATTGTTGAATTATTAAAAATTGTGGATTGTCGTGAAGTGACACCTCAAATTATCTCAGCAGCACCTCAAAATCAGTCAGAATTTACTTATAAAACGCCAGTAAAAGATTTTGCTTTAGCTCAAATTCGTGTTGAAGCACAACAACATACTGAATTGACTCTTCAAAGTGCAGGTACTTTATTGGTGATGCAAGGTGAGCTGAAAATACAAGAAAAACCAACCGCACTTACCTTGAAACAAGGAGAGTCAGCATTCATTACAGCGTATTCTGTTGTCGAGATAGAGAGTGAAAAAGGCGGTTATGCCTTCTTGGCAAAATTGCCATAAAATTAATGTGATAAGTATCACGATTTGCAAACTTATCGCTAGATTAGTCGAAGATTTTAGGTATAGTGGGCGTCATTCAGGCGTCCTTTTTTATGTGTCTAAATTGCATTGGGAGTTTTTATGTCGTTGCCTCGCTATTTTGAAGATCCGCAAACCTTGCACGTGAATACCACACCACATCATGCTTATTTTATTCCTTTTTCTTCAGCAGAAAGTGCGGTCAAAAAGACACGAGAATTTTCCCCTTACTTTACCTTATTGAATGGCGAATGGGATTTTTCTTATTTTGAAAGCTATACTCACTTGCCTCAAGATTTTCTTCATTTTTCGTTTACAGATAAAATCCCCGTTCCATCCAACTGGCAAAATCATGGTTACGATAATCATCAATATACTAATGTAAATTATCCTTTCCCTTTTGATCCCCCTTATGTGCCCATTGAAAATTCTTGTGGGTTGTATCATCGCGTCTTTAATGTCGAAATCAATGCCCAAAAACGGTATCTCTTAAATTTTGAAGGGGTAGATAGCTGCTTATTTGTCTATGTGAATCACCAATTTGTAGGCTATAGCCAAATTAGTCATTGCACGAGCGAATTTGATATTACTGACTTTTTACAACAAGGGGAAAATCATTTACATGTTTTAGTATTGAAATGGTGTGATGGTAGTTATTTGGAAGACCAAGATAAATTCCGAATGTCCGGCATTTTTCGAGATGTTTATCTGTTAGCGCGAGAAAGAAATTACTTACAAGATTTCTTCATTCAAACAGAATTGAATCAAGACCTTACCAAGGCTCAATTACATGTAGCCTGTCAGTTTGCAGAACGTGAACAATCCATTTCTTGGCAATTATTTGATCCTCAAGGCAAATTGATAACTGAACAAAAGGGGCATGCCTTTCATGCTGAAATTGAAAATGCACAATTATGGCATGCGGAGAAACCTCGCTTATACACGTTGATTTTGCAATACGGCTCTGAAGTGATTTGCCAAAAGGTCGGCTTACGCCATATCGAAGTGAAGAATGGTGTTATGTTATTTAACGGGCAAGCGATAAAGTTTAAAGGCGTTAATCGTCACGATAGCGATCCGAAAACGGGTTATGTCATTAGTCGAGAACAAGCGTTGCAAGATTTACGCTTAATGAAACAGCATAATTTTAATGCCATTCGTACCGCGCATTATCCTAATGCACCTTGGTTTACTGAATTGTGCGATGAATATGGTTTTTATGTGATTGCTGAAAGCGATATTGAATCGCACGGCACGAATGCGGTCTATGTAGAGTCGCCAGAAACAAGCATTTTGTTAGGGGTAAAAACAGAGATTGATTATGAAGCAATTCGTCAAAAAACAATCGACAATTATTGCTATATGGCTCGAAGCCCTGAATTTAATCAAGCCATTTTAGACCGCACTTATGCCAATGTTGAGCGAGATAAAAATCGTCCTTCAGTTGTGATTTGGTCATTGGGAAATGAAAGTGGCTACGGTGAGAATTTTGAGCAAGCAGCTGCATGGGTGAAACAGCGCGATCCAAGTCGCTTGGTGCATTATGAAAATGCGATCTTTCAACATTCAGCGCATCAAAATGACACATCCAATTTAAATTTTCATAGCGAAATGTACACCAGCACGGAAGAATTGGATGCTTATTTTGCCGATACTCAAAATCAAAAGCCATATATTTTCTGTGAATATTTGCATGCGATGGGGAATTCTTGCGGGGATACAGAAGATTATTTCCAAGCGATGGAACGACATGCAGGCGCTTGTGGTGGCTTTGTGTGGGAGTGGTGCAATCATTCCCCTTATTTGCCAAACTCAAGCAAGATGGGCTATGGCGGGGATTTTAATGACACGCCGAATGACGGTAATTTTTGTGCTGATGGATTAGTCACGGCTGACCGTCAAATCCAAAGCAATTTGTTGGAATATAAAAATGTGTATCGTCCACTGCGTGCTACCTTAAAAAATGGTCACATTGAACTCAAAAATTATTTAGATTTTACGGATGCGGCAGAGGCTATTTCGATTCATTATCAAATAACAGAAGATTTTTTGGTCGTACAAGAAGGTAAAATTGATGATTTAAACATTGCGCCAAAATCAACCGCACTTTTGCCTTTACCATTGCCAGCAAGTAACGGTTCATTACAAACATTGACATTGACTTATTATCAAAAAATAGAAGCTGGTTTAATTCCTCAAGGGCATTGTTTAGGATTTGATCAGATTATTTTGTCGGAGCAACCACATTTATTCGCTAATGAGCTTAAATCAAATCTCCAACCGATTTCTGTTTCAAAACATACTAATTTAATTTCAGTTAAAGTGGCAGATATTGAATATCAGTTTGATCAATATAAAGGCACTATTCAACAAATTACTAAAGATGGCAAGCCTTGGTTGAATCAACCTACTGATTTCAATATTTGGCGAGCGCCTTTGGATAACGATAGTTTAATTAAAGCACATTGGCTTGCCGCAGGTTACGATCGTGCGACGAGTCGAGTCTATGATTACCGTCTAACTGAGCAGGGAAGTGCGGTTGAAATTACCTTTAAATTGGGGCTGGTTGCCGTATCAAAAGCGCGAATTTTGACATTGAATGTGGAGTATCGAATTGAACAAAATGGGTTGCTTCACATCAATATTCATGCTGAAAAACAACCGCACTTGCCATTCTTACCACGCTTTGGTTTGCGTTTTTTCCTTAATCAAGGATTTAATCAAGTGGAGTATGTAGGCTATGGTCCAACGGAAAGTTATCTGGATAAACATCACGCCACGGCTTTCGGTCGTTATAAGACAACGCCAGAAAGTAATCATGTATCTTATTTAAAGCCACAAGAAAATGGCAGTCATTATGGTTGTCGTGAGGTGAAGGTGGCGAATTCGTCTGATTGCTTTACCGTGCAAAGTCATACGCCTTTTAGTATGAATGTTTCCCCTTATTCCCAAGAAGAATTGGGCTGTAAAAAGCACCAATATGATTTGGAGAAAAGTGGTAGTACGATCTTGTGTGTGGATTATAAAATGAGTGGGGTAGGTTCTAACTCTTGTGGACCCGCATTAAAAGAACAATATCGTTTGAATGAAACGGAGTGGGATTGGTCGATTTTGTTGCAAATTAACTAAGATGAAATAAAAAAGTGCGGTTGAAATTAACCGCACTTTTATGTTTTTAGCAAAAATTAAGCAACAACGTTAAATTGTTCTTTCATTAATGCTTCGAAATCAGTGCAACCGCCGATTGGTTTTTCATCGATAAAGATTTGTGGCACAGTTTCCACTTCTTTACCGACAGATTTTGATAAATCTGCTTTAGAAATGCCTTCAGCGATAATATCTACATAGCGATAATCGAAATCCGCTACTTCACCTTTTAATTTTTCAGCAAGGTTTTTTGCACGTACACAATAAGGGCAGCCTGGACGACCAAAAATAACTACGAACATAAAATTTTCCTTTTATTTAAACAAAATTCCTAATGATTTTACTCTATTTCCACAAAAGCAGAAATCATTTTTCAGGATTATTGTGATTGGTGTAATATATCAACTCCTCTTTTCCTAAGGATATAACTGAATGAAATTATTGATGCTTTGCCGTGAGCCTCGCCTTTATAGCTGCCAGCGTTTAAAAGAAGCAGCAGAAAGTTGCGGGCATCAAATGGATATTTTGGATCCGAATCGTTGCATTTTAAAACTCGACAAAAATCAACCGCACTTTTCTTTGTATTATCAACAAAATGTAGAAAGTGAACCCTATTTATTGTCTGATTATGATGCTGTGTTACCACGCTTTGGGACGACAAGCACCCAAATGGGCTGTTCGGTATTACGTCATTTCCAAGGGAAGAGTGTCTATTGCCTTAATAAAGAACAGGCATTTTTAGCTGCTCGCGATAAATGGCGCAGTTTGCAGATGTTATTAGAGCAAGGTATTGCAGTACCGAGTTCAGTCTTATCGGGTTGTGAAGTTGCGCCGAAACAAGCGATTAAGCAAACAACCTCCCCAATGATTATTAAAACCTTAAAAGGCTCACAAGGGATTGGCGTGATTTTAGCCGAGCGTCCACAAAGTGCGGTTAGTATTTTAGAAACGTTAAAAGATGCGAATGTGCCTGTTTTGTTACAAGATTTTATAGAAGAGGCAAAAGGGACAGATATTCGCTGTTTTGTGATCGGTGATAAAGTCGTCGCCACAATGCAGCGTATTGGGCAAGACGGCGAGTTTCGTGCGAATTTTCACCGTGGTGGCATCGCAGAAAAAGTTAAACTCACTGAAGAGGAAAAATCCATCGCCATTCGTGCGACTAAAGCCTTAGGGCTTGCCGTAGCTGGTGTTGATTTGATTCGTTCAAAAGAAGGTTTATTAGTGCTTGAAGTGAATGCCAGTCCAGGATTAGAAATGATTGAGAAGACCAGTGGTCTTGATATTGCATTGCAGATGATCTTGTTCTTAGAACAGCAAGTAAAACAATAAAAGAAAAGGGCGAACCATATCATGTTCGCCCTTGTTTTTATCCTTTTGTGTCTTGTTTAAAATCGTAATTTGGTGGTAGTTCCGGCATCGTATTTTCTTCATCAAAAGGCTCGCTTGCCGGTTGATGTTGAAATTCTTTGCTATCGTGAGCCGGTTTTTCTTTACCCAATAATTGCGGTTGTAATTTGATAAAGCTACTTTTATCTGAAAGCCACACATCAATAAACGCTTGTGTAAATTTTTGATCGAATTCGTGATCTAACACGGTGTCGTTTAACACAAAATAGCCTTTATCTTGTAAGACTACAAAATTTAAGATGTCGTTTGGTGAAAAATCAGGGAAGATTTCCTGCATTTTTTTCAGCCATGCAGTAGTGTCATCTTTACTTAAATTTTGTGATTCCATTTCTTTGGTTAACGCAATGGCGAAATTTTTTCCTTCTACTGGTTTTTCATATTTAATCGAAAACATTAACGGACGTTCATTCTTTTCGTATGAACCCGTTTCAGAATACAAGCCGACAGTGTAAACATGGAATGGCCCCCATGTGTATTCAGCATTGCCAACTGGTTGCCATTGGGCAAAAAGTGCGGTGGAAAATAAGGCTGAAATGGCAGCAATAATAAATTTCAGTTTCATAGTTTTTTTCATATCAAAAATATTGCCGTGATTATAACAAAAAAGCCCTCTAAAAAAACACAAATAAAAAGGCAGGAATACCTGCCTTTGACATCAAATTATTGGGGGAGTTTATTTTAAGCTACCCACCATATCTTCTGGACGAACCCATTTGTCGAAATCTTCGGCTGAAACTAAGCCCAAGTTAATCGCTTCTTCACGTAAGGTTGTACCGTTTTTGTGTGCAGTTTTCGCAATTTTCGCGGCATTTTCGTAACCAATGTGTGTATTAAGTGCGGTTACTAACATCAATGAATTTTCCAATTGTTGTTTAATGCGAGGGTAGTTTGGTTGAATACCGGTTGCGCAGTGTTCATCAAATGATACGCAAGCATCACCCAATAATTGTGCAGATTGTAAGAAATTCGCCACCATGACAGGGTTAAATACGTTTAATTGGAAGTGACCTTGTGAGCCAACGAAAGAGATAGTGGTATCGTTACCGAATACTTGTGCACATACCATGGTTAATGCTTCACATTGAGTTGGGTTTACTTTACCCGGCATGATTGAAGAGCCTGGTTCATTTTCAGGAATTAAGATTTCACCGATACCAGAACGTGGGCCTGATGCTAATAAACGAATGTCGTTTGCAATTTTGAATAAGCTCATCGCTAATTGTTTAATTGCACCGTGAGTTTCCACAATCGCATCGTGTGCGGCTAACGCTTCAAATTTGTTTTCCGCAGTCACGAATGGTAAGCCAGTGAATTTTGCAATGTAATCTGCTACTTTCACATCATAGCCTTTTGGTGTATTTAAACCAGTACCCACAGCAGTACCACCAAGTGCTAATTGACTTAAGTGTGGAAGGGTATTTCTCAGTGCACGTAAACCGAAATCTAATTGTGCAGCATAAGCAGAGAATTCTTGACCTAATGTTAATGGGGTGGCATCCATTAAGTGAGTACGGCCAATTTTTACCACATCTTTAAATTCAGCTGCTTTTTGTGCGAAAGTTTTTTGTAAACGTTCTACACAAGGAATGGTGTGCTCAACCACTTTTTTGTATGCCGCAATGTGCATTGCAGTTGGGAAAGTGTCATTTGAAGATTGTGATTTGTTCACATCATCATTTGGGTGAACGAAAGATTTTTCACCTAATTTACCACCATGTAAAACATGAGCACGGTTTGCCACAACTTCGTTCACGTTCATGTTTGATTGTGTACCTGAACCGGTTTGCCAAATGACTAATGGGAATTGGTCGTCTAATTTTCCTGCAAGGATTTCATCACAGGCGGTTGCGATTAAATCACGTTTTTCTGCAGGTAATACACCTAAATCGCAGTTTGCGAAAGCAGCGGCTTTTTTCAAATAACCGAAAGCTTCAATAATTTCGTGCGGCATAGAGGCTGCCGGACCAATTTTGAAGTTGTTACGGGAACGTTCGGTTTGTGCTGCCCAGTATTTATCTGCAGGAACTTGAACTTCGCCCATAGTGTCTTTTTCAATACGAAATGCCATGTGATACTCCTATCATCGAAAATAAAAATAAGTCTTGAAAATTCTAACACCTACGAGTTATGAATGGAATGTAACATAAAGGTTAAAAGTTACTTTTGTGATGTAGATCATAAAAGTGCGGTAAAAAATTTCTGTGTTTTTTCTATTTACGTTAATCACCTTGTAGATGATTTATTTTTTGCTGCTTTTTTGATAAAATCCGCCAGTTTACAAAACGATAAATGGGGAAGTCGCAATCATGGCAAAAAACGCACAATTTTATCTCTTAAATCCAGAAAAGAAGATAACAGTTGAGCAACTTGCCTGTGATCTTGCCGCTCAAGCGTGGCGTTTAGGCAAGCGAGTTTTAATCGCGTGCGAAACAGAAGAGCAAGCATTTTTAATTGATGAAGCATTATGGCAACGGGATCCAAATGAGTTTGTTCCTCATAATCTTTCAGGCGAAGCAACACAATATGCACCGCCAATTGAGATTAGTTGGAAAGGCAAACGCAATGCCCAACGCCGAGACTTGCTGATCAATTTACAAATGGAAGTGCCGGATTTTAGCCACAGCTTTACACAATTAATTGATTTTGTACCGGTAGAAGAAACGCAAAAAGCTCAAGCGCGTGAACGTTATAAGGTCCTTCGCTCGCAAGGTTGGACGCTTTCTACTGAAAATACTTAATATTTTTTAACTTTAAAACCTAGGAAATTAACATGAATTTAAACGCTAAAGTGGCTTTAAGCCTGATTCTTGGCGCAAGCACCTTATTATCTGCTTGTGACAATAAAGAAAACATATCAACCCAAGTTGAGAAAGCAGTAAGAATACCTGCACCAACAGAAAAAGCAGAAAGTGCGGTTGAAAAATCAAAAGAATTAGTGGCTGAAACTAAATCAGCCGAAAAAGTCGCTGAGAAAACAGAAAGCACAGAAGTTAAAGCTGACGCTAACAAAGCAGATGTAAAATCAGACGCAGTGAAAGTCGAAGTTAAAAAAGAGACGAAAGAGACGAAAGCGGATGGTGTGGCAGAAAAAGTATCTGAGAAAAAAGAAACCGTTGTCGCTCAACAAGCAACAACTCCTCAGAAGCTACGTGTGGTAGTGACTGAAAAAGCAGCAAAAGAAAGTGCAGAACGTAAACAGCAAAGATCCGTATTAAATGTGTTAGAAAAACAATACGAAGAAGTTCGTTGTTCTGCCGATGCGAAAAACGTAAGCGGTGATAGTTTCTGCCGTCAAGAAGAACGCCGTTTATTCTTAGAAATTCAACGTATTAAAGATGAATTAAGAGGGATTGAGGCATAATCTCATCCTGACCAATTATGAGGGTGAGATCAATTCGCCCTCAAAATTCAAAAATAGATTTTTTGTAACCGCACTTTATGAACGATATTACCTTTTATCAACGCTTTGAAGCCGATATTCTCACCGGGCGTAAAACCATCACCATTCGAGATAAATCAGAAAGCCATTTTAAAGCTGGTGATATCTTACGTGTTGGTCGATTTGAAGATGATCAATATTTCTGCACGATTGAAGTGTTAAGTGTGTCGCCAATTACTCTTGATGAACTGACGGAACAGCATGCGAAGCAGGAGAATATGAGTTTGTCGGAATTGCGAGAAGTGATTAAAACAATTTATCCCAATGAAAATGAGTTTTGGGTGATTGAGTTTGGCCTAATTAAGTAACCAAGATATCCGAGAGTGTTTCTTATGATTATTGTATTGTCAGCCATATTAGCATTTATTTCTTTTCCTTTTTTAATGAGTTTTGCTTGTATGGATGCGGGCATGGGGCCTGGCGGTCTAGGCTGTCTTGGTGTTGGAATAGGTTATACCATTATTGCATTTATTGTTTTTATCATTTTGGGTGTAATGCTGAATTCACGTTTTAAAAATAAAGTAAAACAAGAGAATGATGACAAGCCTTTTGATTTAAGCCAAATTAAAGAAGATAAATATCACGATATTATTCGTTACTATACGGAATCTGATGAAGAGCATAAGGCTAGAAAATGAAAAAAATCGTTTTTATATTATTAAGTATATTTCTCTATGGATGTGGCACCTTAACGACATTGAAAGATCCTTGTCCTTATATTGGCACTCGATACGATTACAATATGGTAGCTGGTAATTTTTATGATGGTGTTGGCTTTAAGCATATGACCAGACCATTATATTTTATCGATTGGCCTTTATCTGTTGTGGCAGATACAGCATTGTTACCGATCAATATTCCTCGTTACTATCTATCAGATGATGAAGCAAGAAAATCATGTGGGCAATATGGTGACCCGAATAATAAACATCCTTGGATAAAAGATAAAAAAGAAAATTAATTATTTGTTGGGTGCGTATATTACGTGCCAAGTATTTAATATAACGGTGTGTTTATACTCACCCTACTAAGCAAGAGAAAAACAATGACACAAAAATTCGAAATGGCAGACCGTTTTAATCCGTCTGCGGTAGAGCAAACCCTTTATCAACATTGGGAAGAGAGCGGTTATTTTAAACCGTCGGAAAATGAAAATGCGCCGAGCTATTGCATTGCAATTCCGCCGCCAAACGTAACAGGTTCCCTACACATGGGGCATGCTTTCCAACAAACCTTAATGGATACCTTAATCCGTTTTAACCGTATGGAAGGGCATAACACCTTATGGCAAGCGGGTACTGACCACGCGGGTATCGCCACCCAAATGGTGGTGGAACGTAAAATTGCGGCTGAAGAAGGCAAAACCCGCCATGATTATGGTCGCGAAGCGTTTATCAACAAAATTTGGGATTGGAAAGCCTATTCTGGTGGCACAATCAGCCAACAAATGCGTCGTTTAGGTAACTCAATCGACTGGGAACGCGAGCGTTTCACTATGGATGATGGTTTATCGAATGCGGTAAAAGAAGTGTTTGTTCGCTTGCACGAAGAAGGTTTGATTTACCGTGGCAAACGCTTAGTAAACTGGGATCCAAAACTTCATACTGCGATTTCTGATTTAGAAGTGGAAAACAAAGAGAGCAAAGGTTCCCTTTGGCATTTCCGTTATCCGTTAGCAAACGGTGCAAAAACCGCCGATGGTAAAGATTATTTAGTCGTCGCAACCACGCGTCCAGAAACCATGTTGGGCGATACGGCGGTGGCGGTGCATCCTGAAGATGAGCGTTATCAATCTTTAATCGGTAAAACCGTGGTTCTGCCGTTGGCAAACCGTGAAATTCCGATTATTGCCGATGAATATGTAGATCGTGAATTCGGTACTGGTGTGGTGAAAATTACCCCTGCGCACGACTTTAACGACTACGAAGTGGGGAAACGTCACAGCTTGCCGATGGTTAACGTGTTAACTTTAAATGCAGATATCCGTGATGAAGCGGAAATTATCGGCACAGACGGCAAACCGCTTGCAGGCTATGAAGCAACTATTCCTGCGGATTACCGTGGTTTAGAGCGTTTCGCTGCACGTAAGAAAATCGTGGCAGATTTTGAAGCGCTAGGTTTATTAGACGAAATTAAACCGCACGATCTCAAAGTGCCTTATGGTGACCGTGGTGGCGTGCCGATTGAGCCGATGTTAACCGACCAATGGTATGTAAGCGTGAAACCGCTTGCTGATGTGGCGATTAAAGCGGTGGAAGACGGCGAGATCCAATTCGTGCCGAAACAATACGAAAACCTTTACTTCTCTTGGATGCGTGATATTCAAGATTGGTGTATCTCTCGCCAACTTTGGTGGGGACACCGTATTCCAGCGTGGTATGACGCGGAAGGTAACGTGTATGTTGCGCGCAACGAAGCAGAAGTGCGGTCAAAATATAACTTAGATTCTGCGGTTGAGTTAAAACAAGATGAAGACGTGTTAGACACGTGGTTCTCATCAGGCTTGTGGACGTTTTCTACCTTAGGTTGGCCGGAGCAAACTAAAGAACTCAAAATGTTCCATCCAACGGATGTCTTAATCACAGGCTTTGACATCATCTTCTTCTGGGTTGCGCGTATGATTATGTTTACGATGCACTTCGTGAAAGATGAAAACGGTAAACCACAAGTACCATTCAAAACCGTATACGTAACAGGCTTGATCCGTGATGAAAACGGACAAAAAATGTCGAAATCGAAAGGTAACGTGCTCGATCCAATCGACATGATCGACGGTATCAGCCTTGAAGATTTGCTTGAAAAACGTACCGGCAACATGATGCAGCCGCAATTGGCAGAGAAAATTGCTAAAGCGACCCGCAAAGAATTTGCGGAAGGTATTGCTGCTCACGGTACAGACGCATTGCGTTTCACATTAGCGGCATTGGCTTCAAACGGTCGCGATATTAACTGGGATATGAAACGTTTAGAAGGCTACCGCAACTTCTGTAATAAATTATGGAATGCAAGCCGTTTCGTATTAACGAATGACAAATTAGATTTAAGCGAAGGCGAGATCGAATTCTCATTAGCCGATCGTTGGATTCAATCAGAATTCAATCGTACCGTGGAAACTTTCCGTAACTCATTAAGCCAATATCGTTTTGACCTTTGTGCTAATGCGATTTATGAATTTACCTGGAACCAATTCTGCGACTGGTATTTAGAATTGACTAAACCAGTATTTGCCAACGGCAATGCAGCACAAATTCGAGCAGCAAGCCAAACTTTGGTTCATGTGTTAGAAAAATTATTACGTTTAGCACATCCGCTCATTCCATTTATTACCGAAGAAATTTGGCAAAAAGTGAAAGGATTTGTGGGCATTACAGCTGACAGCATTATGTTACAACCATTCCCGAAAGTAGAAGTGAACGGCTTTGATCCTGAAGCAGAAGCTGAAATTGAGTGGTTAAAAGAAGTGATTGTTGCGGTACGTAATATCCGTGCAGAAAGCAACATCGCACCAAGCAAAGGCTTAGATCTGTTATTCCGTAATTTAAGCGCAGAAAACGCAAAAATTCTCGAAAAACAGACCGCTCTTTTAAAAGCCATGGCGAAGTTAGACAACGTTCAAGTGTTAGCCGCAAACGAAACCGCACCGCTTGCGGTAGCGAAACTTGTTGGCAATGCTGAATTGCTTGTGCCAATGGCTGGCTTTATCAATAAAGAAGCCGAGCTTGCCCGTTTAACCAAAGAGATTGAAAAATATCAAAACGAAGTTAAACGTATCGAGAACAAACTTAGCAACGAAGCTTTCGTGTCTAAAGCACCAGAAGCAGTGATTGCAAAAGAGCGCGAAAAACAAGCGGAGTACCAATCTGGATTAGAAAAAATCCAAGAGCAGTATAAAGCGATTGAAGCGTTGTAGTTTTTAAATAAAAAAAGCGGTCAGATTTAAAATCTGGCCGCTTTTTATTTTCTAAAATATTGTGGTAAGTAGAAAATCTATTTTAGTGATTCAATACTTCAAGTAATGCTTGAACAGGGTGTTTCAAGATAGCTTTTTCATATCGCTTCACTTGGCTACGGCAGGAATAGCCGGTTGCGAGACAATGATTCGGATCTTTACCTTGTAATTTTTTGCCCCATGATACGTCGTAAATATCTTTTGACATAGTTTGATTTTGAACTTCATGGCCAAATACGCCCGCCATCCCACAGCAGCCGACTTTCTCAACGTTCAAGGTTTGTCCAAATTGGGCAAAAATATTCTGCCATTCTTTTGGGCTGTTTGGCATAAAGGTGGATTCAGTACAATGAGGGAATAAATGCCACTCAAAAGTGCGGTCAGATTTCGCGATATTTTTCACCGCACTTTGTAATGCGTTACTTTCTAATTGATTGGTCAGCCATTCATGTGCTGTGAGTACATGGAAGTCACCGCGAGAATCACCTAAGACCTCTTTATATTCATCTCGATAAGAAAGCACAATCGCTGGATCTACGCCGACTAAAGGCACATTTAATTTGGCGACGCGATTTAAAAACTCCGCTTGTGTTTTCGCTGTTTTACTAAAGCGAGTTAAAAAACCTTTAATATGCATGGCTTTGCCATTCGGTTTAAAAGGCAGAATGGTTGGCTCAAAACCTAGTTTTTGTGTGAGAGCTACGAAATCCCGTACTACTTTAGCATCGTAATAAGAGGTATAAGGATCTTGTACGATAAAGAGCATATTGGCTTTTTCTGTAGCACTGAGACCTTCTAATTCTTCTAATTTTTTGCCTTGGTAGCCAATTTCCACTAATTGCTGTTGAAGGTTTGGCTCTGAAAGGAGAGGCAGATCTGTCATGCCAAGCGTTTTTTCAACCAAGCTTTGAGTAACTTTCAGTTTGGTGAAATAATTGAATAATGCCGGTTGTTTCGCCATATAAGGTGCTGCAACTTCTAAATTCGCTACAATATGATCTTTGGCTGGACGCAAATAACGACTGTGGTAGAAATGGAAGAATTTCGCACGGAAACTTGGCACATCAATTTTAATTGGGCATTGGCTTGCACAGGCTTTACACGCCAAACAAGTATCCATTGCCGCTTTCACTTCATGCGAGAAGTCATACTCACCTCGCCATTTCTGTACGCTATTGCGGAAACGTTCCACTAGTGCGGTTAGTTTCACCTGTGTTTTATGAAAATCTAATTGTTCAGGTGATACGTTTTCATTCGCCATTAATCGCAACCACTCACGAACCATCGCAGCTCGTCCTTTTGGCGAGAACACGCGATTTTTACTCACTTTCATGGAAGGGCACATAATGCTGTGCTCATCAAAGTTAAAGCAAAGCCCGTTACCGTTACAATTCATCGCGCCTTTGAATTCATCACGCATTTGAATCGGGATTTGGCGATCATTGTCCGTACGCATCGGTGAGAGAATCGAATAGAGTTCCGCATCGCTATTAAGTGGCGTACAGATTTTGCCTGGGTTGAGACGATTATTTGGATCAAATAAGAACTTCACATAACGTAATTCTTGCCAAAGTTCGGGAGTAAAGAATTTCTCTCCATAATGAGAGCGTACGCCTTTACCGTGTTCGCCCCATAGCAAACCGCCATATTTCACGGTGAGTTCAGCCACTTCATCTGAAATTTTTTTAAAGAGTTTGACTTGTTCTTTATCGCATAAGTCTAAAGCGGGGCGAACGTGCAATACACCGGCATCCACATGACCAAACATCCCATATTGCAGATTATGGCTATCTAATAAGGCTCTAAATTCTGCAATGTAATCCGCAAGATGTTCTGGTGGCACACAGGTATCTTCCACAAAAGGAATCGGTTTGGCAGCGCCTTTCGCATTCCCCAATAGCCCCACCGCTTTTTTACGCATGGCGTAAATACGTTCAATAGAAGGCAAGTCAGAACAAAGTTGATAGCCAATAATATGATCTTTGCCTTGTGCAATTTTTTCATCTAATTGCTGACAAAGTGCGGTCACTTGGCTGTCGATTTTAGCTTGATTGTTACCCGCATATTCCACAATGTTTAAGCCAAGAATTGGATTTTGTTCTTCTTCTGTTAAAAGTTCTTTTACCGAATGCCAAATAATATCTTGCTTAGCAAGGTTCAATACTTTGGAATCTACCGTTTCGACGGAAAGAGCATTGGCTTTCACCATAAAAGGTGCATTGCGAAGTGCGGCATCAAATGAGCTGTACTTCACATTAATTAAGGTGCGATATTTAGGAATCGGCAATAAATTGAGTTTGGCTTCGCAGATAAACGCAAGTGAACCTTCCGACCCTGTTAAAATTCGGGTGAGATTAAATTCACTTTCATCTTTATTAAAGACATTCTTAAGATCGTAACCGGTGAGAAAGCGATTGAGTTGTGGTAAATCTTGAATGATTGAGGCTCGTTTCTCTTTACAACGTTGGAAAATTGTTTGATGTAGCGTTTTACCATTTTCTGTAAGCGGGTAGTTTTCTAAAACATCGTCAGATTTGACCGCACTTGTCTCTAATATTTCACCATTCATTAAAACAGAACGTAATGCTAAAACATGATCAGAGGTTTTTCTGTATTGTAGTGAGCCTTGACCGGAGGCATCAGTATTAATCATGCCACCTAGTGTTGCTCTATTACTGGTGGAGAGCTCTGGCGCAAAGAACAAACCGTGAGGTTTTAAAAATTGATTGAGTTGATCTTTTACTACGCCTGCTTGAACGCGAACCCAGCGCTCTTGTATATTAAGTTCTAAAATACCCGTCATGTGGCGAGAGAGATCCACAATAATATTGTTATTAATAGATTGTCCATTAGTACCCGTGCCGCCACCGCGAGGCGTGAAAGTCAGCTGAAGGTATTTCTCTTTATTCGCTAATTTGGTGATGCGTACTACATCGGCAACAGATTTAGGGAATAAAATAGCTTGAGGAAGTTGTTGATAGACGCTGTTGTCTGTTGCAAGACTTAAACGGTCGGCATAATTTGAGGCAATATCACCTTCAAAATGCTGTTTTTGGAGTTCGTGAAGATAATCACTTACCACATTATTAAGTTGTGGCACATTAGAAAGACGAGGCAACATAAGATCACTTACCTATAATAAAGAGAAGAAAGTGAATTTGATGATATATGAAGCTCAAAAAAAAGTCGATTTCAACAAAAGATATTTTTTGTTAGAATGGAAAACGGGTTAAAAATTAACCCGTTTTTTGTGAATGAACGTTCATTTTAGGGGTTGTTTGTCTATAAAATAACCAAAAAGGGCAAAAAAAGTTTGATCTTTGATGTTTTTATAGGATAATAACCATACTTTTGAACGTTCCTTTGGCTATGGCAAAGGAATTGAATTTGTCAAAAGGATAAGTTAGGGCAAATTCAAAACCCTAGTTAAGCAACGTTTAGAGTGTTTCTTTTTTATAAAGTTCACAATAAACAAGGAAACTTTTCTTATTAATAACGATGACTAAATAGAGGACATCAAAATGAAAAAAACTGCAATCGCATTAGTCGTTGCTGGTTTAGCAGCAGCTTCAGTAGCTCAAGCAGCTCCACAAGAAAACACTTTCTATGCAGGTGTTAAAGCTGGTCAAGCATCTTTCCACGATGGTATCAAAGCTAACACAGACGCTACTAACCCACGTAGCTTAGGTTTTGGTAATGGTTACAATCGTAACTCTTTCACTTACGGTGTATTTGGTGGTTACCAAATCTTAAATCGTGACAACTTAGGTTTAGCGGTTGAATTAGGTTACGATGACTTCGGTCGTGTTAAATTTAAAGATGCTGGTAAAGTAGCAGCAAAACACACTAACCACGGTGCGCACTTAAGCTTAAAAGGTAGCTATGGTTTAGGCGGTTTAACTTCTGCTTTAGAAGGCTTAGATGTTTACGGTCGTGTTGGTGCAGCTTTAGTACGTTCAGACTACAAATTCTATGACACAACAACTGGTGCTCGTGAACACGTTAAAGGTCGTCACAGCTTACGCGTTTCTCCAATGTTCGCAGCTGGTGTTGAATATGCATTACCATCATTACCAGAGTTAGCATTACGTTTAGAATATCAATGGTTAACACGTGTTGGTAAATATCGTACTCAAGATAGCCACAATAGTTCTCAAGATTACAATCCATGGATCGGTTCTATCAACGCTGGTTTATCTTACCGTTTCGGTCAAGGTGCTG
>ERZ773072.280-NODE-280-length-30835-cov-10.789669_pt1 | contig 30835 bp, 35 predicted proteins | sample MGYA00580617_ERZ773072 | MGnify/ENA primary metagenome ERZ773072 (study PRJEB29015, sample SAMEA2737970) | human oral metagenome | biome: human oral; feature: human-associated habitat; material: dental | place: China | collected 2122 ...
ATAAGAAGTAAAAGTAATAATTGATTCTCTGCAGTGGTCCTTGTCGATCCAATCCAGGACACCAACCACCGCACGGCCAACCAGTGTAAGAGTTCAGGTTTCTTGGTTTTTGCCTAAGACTGAGCTGATAGTCTCTTGGACTTTCCCGAACTTGTATCAGCTCGAAGTTATGAGACAGCGATTAAACAGATCACGGCAAACACTGTTCCCTATCTGGTCTATTCAGATAGCTACAGAGCGGAATATTCCTCAGAGGTATCAGAGTCCCTTCTTGCTCGGAGAGTTTTTACCGGAGGGGGTAAAAAACCTGAGTCAGATTTCTGCTAGTGTCCATAAGAGCCCCAGCGGTAGCAATACCACCGCCAGAGTCAAGGCTACGAGGAGTAGGATGAGGCTATGCAGTAGCTTCTTCATTTTTAGGTTTATCAGTAAATAAAGCCTCTACCTCAGGGGGGAACTTAATTCCAGCACCCTTCCATTTTTGGTATTCCGAGCTAGGAAGGTATTCCTTGACATCTGTAATATCAATATGTGAGAGGTAAGTAATACCGTCTTTGGTTATGGTCTGACTCTGAGAGTATGCAAGCCTGACAGCTACGAGCTTATCCCTAAGCTCTTGACTGGAAAGGATGAGAGAATAAGGAATCTCAAAGGTAACATAGTGTGGCTCTTTGGGTTTGTTAGCCTCTAGTCGAGCCTCATATTCTGAGCGATCAACCTCTTCAGAGACTTCTCCTTCATTAAGGATTGGTTCGAGTTCCGTAAATCCTACAAGCACGCCATTTTTCGTTATTTTGAACATCTTTTTTTAAGAAAGAAGATAAAAATTTATTGCATAGAGATTGAATAACTCATGGTGACAGCCCAGCCTCAATAGTTCCAGGAATAAAGCTCAAGCGTAAGATTCCCAGCAGGGATCAAGAAGGTGCTTGTTGCGGGATTCGCTCCTGATTGATTGAATGCACAGGAACCGATAGTCTTCCCGTCCTTCATGATTTTTATATGTGCAGCACTTCTATCAACTCTATCAGAAGAAACAGACATCGTCAACCGACATAAAGACTTACGAGGACAGACTACCTGCCTTTGCTCGGTAGAGTTTCCTGTTTTTGATCCAGAAAAGACCACAGTTGGTTCTCAAGCACTCACCGTATCTGTTTTGAGTGCAGCAACATCTTTTTTGATTTGCTTCATATCGGTAGTGAGTGTATCTACGTTTTTGAGTTTTTCGGTTATTCAGGCTTTATCTAAGGATTTCAGCTTCTCTGCGAGCTCACCGACCTTTGGGATCAGATTTCTTTCGTCTTTTACCTGACCCGCAGTCACGCTAGCAAGAAGAAGAAAATTCTGACTAGGAAGCGTCGGTCAGGTTTTGATAGCGGCGATTCCAGATCAGTCTTCAGCGTTATTCCCCCCGAAGTCAATTTTACTCTGATCTACTTCGATGTATACCTTAAAGTTCCCAGAAGTAGGGAGATCGATCACTTCGTCAGATTCAAAAAAAGCAAGAATTTTTTGTCCATTAGATCTCACTAGCGGAACAATAGCTTGCACAGGTTGGAGCTTATTTCTCACAACAGTTCCTCCTTCAATCACTCCTCAATCAATTAAACCTCTCATAAGCCCACTAATATCGTGGTCATAGGTTATATTCTCTCAGTTTAGGTTTCATAGTCTTTGCATGCGTCCTATTAAAAATACAAATAAAAATCAGTTTTATTTCCTTCCAAATCTCCTAAAAAAACCCTTTTTTACGACCTGAAAGAATCTTTCCTTAAACTCAATACTCCCTCTCCTCAGAAAGCTTCTAGGCTGCATATACTTTGTCCCAAATTCTAGATGTTCTGCATAGTCCACAGGCTTAACTTTCCTGATTTTTTTCTTTCCTATAGTGTACGACCTGCTAGCGTCTATTCCGATACGGTACCTCATTTCTCAAGATTTTTCTCGTGTAGTAGCATCTTTTAGATTTCCAGTTACTGGAGCTTCAGGATTTTTAGGAGTGGGTTGATTTTCACTTCTGGGAACAAGGTGATTTTTGATCTGAGCAGTGATATCTACTACCGCATCAAGCAGAGCTCCATCTAGAGCTTTTTTAAGGTCTTCAAATGCTGATTTAGTTAATTGGAATCCCATCACACTCCTCTAGATAACAAACTAAATGATCATCTCCTCCAAATCACGGACTAGGAAAGGCTCTCTTGACCTCATAACAAGTTCAATATTGATCTTTCAATCTATACTTTTTTTTGATTATCACCCCGAATTCGCACCTAAAAGTAAAAGAAAAAGTGTCATAAATAATTCCATTTTTCCCTCACTGTTTATCTGTTGAGAACTGATCATATTTCTCTGCTTTCGGCAACAAAATACCAAGAGCAGTTCAAGTCTTTTGATATTTCAACTTCCTCTGTCCAAGAGAATTAATCTCTTCATTTGTGGAAAAAATCTCCATATCACGATTAAAATCTGAGCTAAAAGATGAAAGAAGCGACATTATAGCGCAGTATAATATAAAAGCTTATAAGGAGCCAATAAAGCCCCTAAGTCTGACTTACTTCTAGCTGTTGAGCCTTTTTTCTGTTCCTCAGGAGAAAAGTAGGTTATACTGAGTACATCTACTTTTTTCGACTTAATCTCTAATCCATTAGTTTTATGAATCTGATACAACTCTTTAGCGAGATTTAGCATAGCAAAAGTAAGAGATTTAGGGAGCGAAGCAAATCCTCATGTATATTTTATTACTACCCTACCTCTTGTTTTTTTCTCTAGGTATACGACATTTTTTGACCAATGGTCTACTTTTGCCCCTGTGATAGATTTTACAGCAACAATCGGAGCTTTGAGAAAAAGCATTGAAGTGTTCTCAACATCAAGTGCTTCTGTATACTCTTTCTCAGTTAAGCTATATCCAAGCTCTTGCTCTATCATATCATTCGCTAGATCAAGCATCATCTCAAGAAGTTTATCTTGATCATTTTTTGTAATATTCAAAAACTCTTTTAGCTCATCAAGTGTCATTAATCAAGTTCATTAAGTAAATCTTCATCTGATGGATCAACAGGTGCCTGATCCTCTTGTGAAGTTTCAGTTTTTCCTAAAAGTTCAATAAGATCAGATTTTTTTGCATTTTCTGGTACCTCAATACCCGCATCCTCGCAGAGTTGTTTAAGATCAGTAAGCTTCATCTTTGCATAGTTGGTAGTTTCATCTGATGGATCAACAGGTGCCTGATCCTCTTCTCCAATAACTGTAAATCCATTAACTAAATAAAATTCTGGATTTTCGACATTAACACTTTGTCCTGGTTTAACTCCATTGTACACCTTGTTTGAATTGTTGACAAGTTTAATTGTTGTAATAACCATTTTTCTGCTATAAAAAAATAAATACCAACTTTACATTCAAAACTACCCAAATCTCAACGACATTTTTATTTTTAACAAAGAAAATCTGACTCATAAAGCCAGATTTCTTTTTTATAATGAGAGATATTATGCCCTTGTTGAGATATTCTTCATAACAGCCAATGCTTCATTGTTCTCAACTTGAAAATCTGTTCTGATGGAGATATACATTGCAGTTTGTTCATGCTCTGCATCTCTTTCAAACTCAATTTTGATTTCTCTCTGGATTCCTTGAATCAGATTTCTTGGATCAGTCATTAAAATTTCAGAACCATCAAGAGTTACCTCATGAACGGTTTCATTTCCAGTATATTCGTAAGGTACTGCATCTTCAAGGGTAATCTTATTACCAGCTACAGTCTTTACCACACTAGAGAATTCAAGTGGAGTATTATAACCAATACAGATCGCATCTCCAACCTCAATCCCTGCAGCACTCACAACTTCAATCTCCTGAGCCCATTGAGTATTTTTCTTTGAGAGCTTTGTTGAAGCACCTCCAGACTTTAAGACTGCAGATTCTACAGACATCAATGAAGCATTGATAAATTTCTTACCCATATATCCATCAGACTCAACCTGATTTGGAGACTTTGCATACTTGTTCTTGTATCTCACAATCAAATCGTCTCCCATGATAGTCTCAAGGGTAGCTCTGTACTTAGGCTTCAATGAAAGTCTAAGATCAGTTAATTTATCAATATCAAGCTTTCTATCAGCATATCCACTACTTGCAGCATCAACAATTACAGAGGCTCTCGCAATGAAACCATCCACCTGATTATTGATATCTACACAGTTGCTATTCTCTAGCTGATCATCTGCGATATATCTACCATAGAGACTTGCCTGTTCAAGCTGATTAGCACACACTTTAGCGGCCATCTGCATCAAATGATCCTTAAAATCATCTCCTTCGATATTATCTTCTAACTCATCATCACCAATGATAAACTTTGCTCTCATCTTCTTAGACTTAAGCTTGATTTGATCAGGCTTTACCTTAGAGGTTGTCCTGTCTGTAAATCCTGTTGTGTGTCCAGCAGGATGAAGAATTTTATCACCAATTCCAATTTTGGCAATTAATTTTTCTGGAGTATCCATCCTAACAACCCTCAATTTCTGAAGGATTACTGACTGATTTACGATATAATCAATAAAGCGATCAGCCTGTTCAGTATTAAGATGAACCTGATTTGAATCTTTACCTCAGTCAAAGACTTTTTTAATTTTTTCGTAGGTTTTCATGTTTCCTTTTAAGATTAAAATAAAATCTGGTTTTTACCATCGTTTCTGATTGTTGGTCTTTTGGACCTCCTCCTGTTGCTGAGAACCCTCTTCGCTTTCAGCAACTGCTTGAACACTTTGCTCAAGCTTGCTAATTTTTTCAGAGATTCCATCAGTAAAGTTTTTGAGCTCCTCTTTTAGTGCCTGAAGATTTTCTGCTGACACATAAAGATCAGCATATTTTTTTACCTCTTCAAGAGTTTTTGTTACCTCTTCAAGAGTTTTCTCTACCTTATTCTCAGTTTCACTAGGAGTTTCAGGCTGCTGCTCCTCGAGTTCTTTGAGAACTGGAGCAATATCTTCTAGTGTCTTGAGAACCGCATCCTTGTCATTAGCAGCATAATGCTTCACAATATCCGCATTATATTGCTTGATTTTTGCAATAAGTTCCTTCATTACAATATTGAGTAAAAATAAAAACACTTGCTTTTACATTCAAAACTACCCAAATCTCAACGACATTTTTATTTTTGCTCTAGTTTTTTTATTCTTTCTTCCATTTTTTGGAGCTTTTTGATAAAGCTCAACCTTCAAATTTTCGCAGAAGAAAACTTATACGAGATCTTAGGCAAATCTCCTCAGACGTATTTTTTCTCTACTACCTCCATTGATCCATCATAGTTCATCAGATCATTATTCCTATGAATAAAGACTTTAACAATATCTCAAATTTCCACTTCAAAAAAATTATCAACTTTCCCTTCAATTTCAAAAACCTGAGTTCCATTCTTTGCCTCCTGCAAAAAATCTTCAGCAGATTTCCCTTCAAGCGAAACAGATTCCTCCAAAAATCCATACTCATCAATACTTTCCTGATATTTGGAGAAAATATTATTCTCGTCGCCAACCCCATTGATAATCTCTTGAGCATCATCAAGCATACTTGCCTTGAGAATGGTATTATTGTCAGGAGTTCTGGTATCATAACTATACTCTTTATAGAACTCCCCCTGTGTCCTATCTCTTCCCACTTTTTTTCAGAACACGAGTTTGCTTCCAAAAAGTCTGAATTCATAGCCCTTTTCTTTCCAGTCCTTCAAAATTGATAGCAAAGTTGTTTTCTTCCCATAAGATTTCTTAGGGACAAGATCAGGAGCAGAGCAGACAAATTCAAGCCCGAGTGGAGCTACAGCATTGATATCACCCCAAATTCTTTTAAGGATGACTTCCAGTCTTTCATTCCTATATTCGTAGGCATTATGAGTAAGCCTTCTTGAAAGTATCCAGAGCTCATCATTGAGAACGATCTTTACAACTTCAAGACTTGCCTGGATTCCCCTAATAATCCCTGAGAACATTTCAAATTCCTGAGATCAGATTTTTTGTCTGATAATAACCTTATTCATCTTTTTGAGGATGCTACGATTTGCATACGGATTATCATGAAAGATGGAAATGCTCGCAGAGGAAATATCAGACATTTCGTGTTCAATCTCAATTCCTACAAGGTCTTCGATTTGTGCGATACATTCCCCAGATCTCTCATATACATAGCAGATAAACATTAGAGCAAAACATTACTAAAATAAATTTTTACATCAAAATCTGACTCATAAAGTCCTCAATCTTTGTCTTGAAGGAAGAAGATTGTAGTACCAAAAATCATTGGCCAGCTTGATCATGGCATCCTTTTTTCGCTGATATTGACCTCGTTTTTCGTGATTGTCTTAGCTTCAGCATTAACTTCAATTATATCTCCCGCCTCAGCATTAACTTCAATACCAAAAAACTCACCTCCTTTCTTTCTAATCATCAGTGGCGTATTGATTTGCCCTTTTGCAATAATTTGGATTCTTGCAGGATTCCCTACATTTCCACTACCGAAACACACGACTTCATTGAAATACGTATTCATTGCTTTCCCTAGTTTTACCCCAAGCTTAAATCCTCCGTAGACTCACTCTTTACCTTCTACTATCTGCTCTTGAGCAGAAAAAAATCTAGCATCATCGGACTGAAGACTGACTCTAAAGCTTCTTGTTGTTCCATCCATATAATCATCTTCTTGAATATTGTAATCAATGGGATCCTTGATTTTGCACCAGATTTTTCGCTCTCTATCTTGCTCATCGACCACAGTAAAGAGCTTCTTTTCTGGGATGTCCGTGATGATGGTTTGTAGTCCGAAGGCTCTATCCAACCGATCCATCGCTTTAGAGGTTGCTTCTCTCGTGTCTGCAATGATAATTCCCTCAATATCGATCCTTCTCCCTCTCGAATACGTAGGAGACATCTTGATGCCGTGTGCACCTTCAATATTTTTCTGTTCATCAGTAGTGTCTAACTTCCTCCAGTTTACGAGCGTGAGTCCGATTTGATATTCATTGGTCTTATGAGCGATAGCTTGCCCATCTCGTTTGTAGCTTTTTCCGATCATTTTATATGCAAAAAAAAGATAAAAATCTGATTATAGCTTCCGTCTCGCTCGGTCTAGAAACCCTCTCAAATCAAATTCATTATTCACGGTAATCGTATTATTCTGAGTCTTAGTCAAGTTTTTATTAGTAATAGTATTCGGAGTATGAATATTCTGCATTCCCTGTCTCACACTCTCTAGCTCAGCGAAAACTCCTCAAAGAGCATTTACCATATTTGCGGGAGCAACCCACTCTCATTTATGTACCACTCCTGCAACATCATACTTACCGCCCATACCAGTATACCCCCCATCAGCAAACCCAACGAATCAACCTTCTGAATGTCACTTATAACCTGAAGCTCTTAATCTCGCCATCAAACTTTCAGCAGTACTTACAAAATTAGCGAGATCCCTTTCTCTGTTTTTGAGTTCATCTCTATATTTTTGAGTATTATCACTCCAAAGTTTTGCAAGTTTTTGGGCTTCATCATTATATTTATCCATCTTTTCTTTAAGATGATCTTCCAGCTCTTTGAGTTGTGTTTGAAAGGCTCTTTGCTGAGCTTCAAGCTTAATTGCCTCATTGATATTTTCTTGATCCTCAATTTTTTTATCATTTCCGTTTTCATCTTTATAGCTTGCAGAAATTACCTCTCCAGCATCGTTCCTGTCAATTTTGAATGTAGAGCTATCTTTTACATCTTTTGCCCTAGTATATGCCTTGAATATCTCCTGCTTTTCTACGAGCTTCGCTCTTTGTTTTTGGTATTCTACCATCATTTGCTGAGCCTTACTCATGTTCTGATACTCTTCAGCTTGAGCTCTTACCTCGGCCGTGATATTCTCTTCAACAAAAGCGATCTCTTCTCTGAGTTTACGAATCTTTTCTTGGCTTTCGGAAATTTTGTCTGCATCATCCGTACTTCAGATTTTCTGATCTCTTTGAAGTTTTGCGAGATTCTTTTCCTCTTTCTCAAGCTCTTTTTTCGCATCAGCTCATCTCTTTGCAATATCTAACTGTTTATCAGTATCTAGCTTGGTTAACTCTCCTTGGATTTTAGCAATCGAATCTTTTGCCTTCTCCTGACTTTCCTCAAATTTTTTTCCAATTTCTTCAATTTTATCAAGATATTTTTCAATATCTTTCCCAGCATCTTCGATAGTTTTTTGATGTTCTTTACTCAAATCTTCATAGTTTTTATATTGTTCTTTCTTATATTTTTCTGCTATTTTTAGGAGGTCTTCCGTTGTCTTTCCCTCAATATCTATTTTCATCTGATCATAACTTTCTTTGAGTTTTGCAAGCTGTTCCATCTTTCGAGCTTTGTCTTGATCAGCCTCCTGGATTCTTTCTGCTTCTTTTTGGACATACTCATCTAGCTCTTTAAGTCTTGCTTCTTTGATTTTACGAGCCTCTTCCTTAGCTTTTTCTTCTGCTGATTTTCATTTTTTTCAGCTACCTCCTCAGCCAAGAGTATTTGATGTAGTTTGTGGTTTTATTGGTTTGTTCTTAATTTCTTCTATTCTTTTCTGTATTTTGTCTAATCCAGATCTTGCCTTATCTACTTCCTTTTGTGCTTTTTCTGCTTCTGAACTTAATTTTTTAAATTCTTCAGGTTTTGCTATTTGGAGGCTTCTAACATTCATCTCTGTATCAGTCACAATACTTCCTCAACCAATAAGAGAATTATTCCCATTAGCAGTATCGTTTCGTTCTTTTTTTTGTTTTGCAACAATATTCTCTGATGCTAAAGCCGCAAGTTTTGATTCGGCAAGCTTCAGATAACTATTTGCCGCAGTTTCAACATCTTGAGCAAGCTTCAATACTTCAGCTCTCTCAGATTCTGTACTCATCTCAAAAGAATTTAAAAATTCCATTGCAGAATTTAGATCTTCCTGATTTTTGATAGCATATTTAAGCGCTCAGCTATAGAGATCTTGCGAGCTTTTGAGAGCTTTTATTTTGGTTTGATAATCCTCTGCACCTATTTTCCCTTCCCTGTAAGCAGTAGTCAGTTTTTCTTGCTCTTTTCTATTCTCATTGAGCTTTTTTGTAAGCTGACTGAAGCTCTCTTGCGATGCAAGATTCTTTTTAGGAAGCTCCTCTTGATACTTATTGTATGCATCCACTCCAGCAGAGAGAGCAATGATTGCTCAGGTGATAATCCCAATCGGCCATCACATCCCTGCAAAAGATACTCCTAGAGCAGAGATACCAGCAGAAAGTGTCGGCAATAATGCTCATAAAGTCGTAAAGGCTGTGATGACAAGTCCACCAACTCCTACAAGAGAAAAAAGAGCAGTAGCAAGTGTCTTATTCTTCTCTACAAACCTTTGAAGTCATTCAGCTACAGATTTGACAATAGCCCCCAATCCATCTAAAACAGGCAATAAAGCCTGACCAATACTCTCTCCTATGAGCTTAATACTCACTTTAGCTTGATCCCAAACACTCGCCTTAGTAGCCATCATTCCATAGAATTTTCCACCCTCGGCAGTCATAGTCTGAAAAGCCCTCTCTACTTCTTTAAATCAAATTTTCCCTTGAGCCACCATTTTCTTAATCTCCATTTCAGAGACATTCATATTTTTAGCCAGCTCTTGTGTAAGAGGAACATTTGCACGGAGAAAATCCCTTAAATCTGCTCCTGTAAGTTTCCCCTGAGCTCTTACTTGTCCATAATTCAGAGCGAGTCTTTCAAAGGGGACATTGAGTGCACTGGCAACATTTCAGAGATTCTCCATTGTTGGAATCACCTTTTCAGCTTCAATATTTATGGACAAGAGCTGTTGTGCATTATCTCTGGCAACCTGAGGATCAATCCCATTGCGGAGGGAAAAATCATTCAGCTGCTTCATAAATGATTGGCTTTTCTCTACCGATCAGAGCATCTTTTCAAAGGCTGTTGCACTATTTCTCGCCTCACGACCAAGAGAAAACACAGACGAAACCATCTCTTTTATCTTTACAAAAACAGCACTTCCAGCAATCGCCTGTACCATATTCTGGAGACGAGTTTTTGAGAGTTCTCAGCTTTTTTGGAGTTCTACTTCAGCATCTTTTTTCATCTTAATAATTTCTCATTCTCTCTTCTCGATATCATTCAATTTCCCTCTCCATTCATCAAGTTCATCATTAACTTTTTGATAAGCTTTTACGATCTCTCAGCTTCCTGCAACAACTCCTCAGCCTCTATGAATTTTGGTAATCTCTTCGATTTCCTTTTTGAGCTTGATGGCCTTATTCGTAAGTTGTTCAAACTTCTCCTCAGCGATTTTTTTTGCGGTTTCTAGCCCTCATTCTAGACCTGATCAGATATATTTCTCGATAGTTTGAGAAGAAACTTCTCAAGTTTTTCTCATCTCTTTCACAATTTCATTGTGAAATTTCTGGAGGTCTCCAGCCTGTACACCAAATCAGATATACAAATCACCAAGCTTGCTATTCATCCTTACAAAAAAAGAGCTAAAATTTAGCTCCTTTCTGCTTATTAAAACCCAAATCTCAACGACATTTTTATTTTTATAATGAGTTATATACTTCTTCTTTTTGTTCTTGTTCTTGCTCTTGAATACTTTTATCTATATTTTCTTGATATCAAGTGGATGCATATTCTATCAACATATTTACTTGAAGACTTCAATTATGAACTCCTTTTCATAATGCTATTTGAACAAGCCCCTGATTAGTCTTCCAATTATGGAAATAATACATATCCCCCAAAGATAGTCTCTGATCTGGAGTAAACAATTTTGGTGGCATATCCGTGGTCCAGATAATATCACCTGAAAATAGATACTCCTGCATGCGAGAGGCATTTGCCTGCATTTCTTTTTCAAACTCTTCTAATTTAGCCTTTTTCTGATTGTCTGGTATATTAGATTTTTCTATATCATCAGCCTCACCTTCTAGCTCATTATTTCTTTTTTGAATCTCCTCAAATTCCCCCCTCGTGATGTCTCCAGTTCAATACTTTTGTCCTAGCATTCTCCTATATTCAAAGTAATCTCAAAATTTTGCATTCTCTAAGAGATAATACACCCTTCAAAGCTTATTATTTATAAAGTTATATCCTATAGAAATATTTTTATCTCATAACTTAGAGATGATTTCGAAAGCCTGTACATCTCATGATGAATAGCTCCTTACTACTTCTTGATCTTTAATATTTTCAGCATGCCTCACTTCCTCTGGAGACATATTCCAAATAATATTCCTCACTACCGCTCAAGAGGTTATATTCTGAGAAGGCATATCATCCCGCCTTCCACATCATGATATAGCAAATAAAGTTAAAAACGAAAAGAGTATCATACTTTTTTTCATTTGAGATGATCTATAGTTAAATAAAGGGAAGTCCTCAGGTAGCTAATTTACATCAATCCAAATACCTAGAACTATTTGAAATAGATTTCTATAATACATACTACCTAGACCAAAGCTGAGCATAGGAGAGTATTTTCCCCTTATTATCTGAGTCATATACAGAGAAAGGCCTATCAGACAAATCCATCAATTTTCATGCATCTTTAGCACTTATTTCTGACATATCATTAAAAATTGTAATTGAATTATTTTTAAAATTCTTCGTCTGATAAAAAAGTAATGCCATTGCAGCCTCCTTACATTTATCGGAATTCAAAACAGGGAACAATAACAATGGATCTCTATCTTCTTTCAATATAGCAAAAGGGGTTTGATAGCTTTTTTTCTCATCAATAGCAGGAGAGAAGTCTTTCTTTATGTCAACTTTCCCACTGATACTATTTTTGAGGTCAGTCATCACAAAATCTTCAAATTCTTCATAGAAAAGACTTTTTACTCTTTCAGTCTTTAAATAGCTAATATCAGAAACTTTTGTTATAACAGCAATCATTTCCATTACTGAAGGGAATAATTCTATCTTCTCTTTGAAGTTAATAAAAATTCTCCCTTCGTCATCACAATTTACATTATAAGTAGCCAAAATGCTATCAAAAACTTTTTTTCTTCCATTAGCTGTCAAATCAGTATAATAACTCAATCTCATAAGCGTCTGTCAAAAATCTGTCAATGTAATACTATCAGAGAGAAACTGAATAAAGATATCAATCATATCTCCATCTGAATGATAATACGGCAAAAACAACTGGTAAGTACTTGGTTTTACCAGTCTAAAAGAAATATGATTATCAAAACTTTTATTGAGAAATTCACGAAGCATTATTTCATTCATTCCCTCCTTCAAAATCAAATAAAGTTCATTTTTGCGGCAAATAAGGAAGCTTATCTCCATAATCAATGTTATAATCTATACATAATTGATAAATAGCCTTTTCAAGAGAATCATATTGATCAGTTTGCTCAGCATAAGCATCATCATTCAATCAGGCTTCCTTGTCCTCAATTCTGTAAATATGTTTATGATATCCGAGGACTTGCTGCCCATCAGGATTTTTATGCCCTCAGTGGTTTCAATTATATCTACATAGACAAACAGTTCACTCAGGTCATTTCCACAAAAGTCAAGCAGAAAAATTGAACAACAAATCCATATTCTTACGAGTATAAAGCTCAAAAAAGTAGCCTCATCAACTTATTTTTATGGTTTGTTGCTTATGGTTTCATTGACTTTTCTGCTCACGAGGCTCTACTTTATCAACGCGCTTTTTACATGAAATGAGAGTATCAAGTAGTGATTTTTCCAATATCATATTTTTTTCAACCTCTTATTTAAAGATACTAGAGGTATAACTTTTAATTCTAGATTATCAAGACCATTTTGCAATTTTATGCAATAAGCGAGTTATCAGTTTCTACATCACCACCTCCTTCTTCCCCCCAGTCAAATCCCTTACCCCCTCTCTATCTACCCCATCAGGATTAATAACCTCATCTGCTTTCTTATGCCCAAGTGCCGCTCCGATACACCTAGAAACTAGAAAAAAATACTGAATCGTCCGCCCTCTAATTTCCTCTAGCCTCTGATGTGTATGTACCATCACGAAAGTCTCCATCAATACCAGCTCCTCAACAGTTTGCTTCTTCCCCTTTTTGTCCGTTTCCCCTGATGCACTAATAGTAACTAGAATTTCTTGCACCTCCTCAGCTGAGAGCTGAGGGATCACCTCGTTATATTCTAGTAGAATTTTAATTACCGCATCTTCCTGATTTTGAGTCAAAAGTAAAAGATCTCACCAAAGCAGTGCTCAAACTTTCAACTCCATTCAGCCAAAAAAGAAGGTATATATTTTTCTGATCATGTAGTTTATGAGAAGATAAAAAGCCCTTATTCTAAGGGCTTAGCTATTATGAGAAGAGAATGAACGACTAGTTTTCATCTTGCTCGTCAACGATTCTAAAGAGCTTTTTGTCTTTAGTAGGGAAAGCTTTAATCTCTACCTGCATACTTGAGGCATCATTAGTCTCATCATCAGACTTAAAGCTGATTTCAAAATTATCTGAATTATTAAATCATTCAAAGAATTCAATCATAAATACCTTTCCATCTCCATTCTCATTCTCAAATTTATATTTGCTGAGTGATTGATTAGAGATTACATCCTTGAAGAGCAATTCCTTACTCTTAGCTGGAGTATATTTATACACTACCTCGACATCCTTATCAACTACGGCCTTGAAGACAATAGCCCACTTCCCGTTCACTTTTGTGAGTGAATAATTAGTATTCTCTGCCCAAGCAGTATTAGCAGCTCACTTATCATAAGTTACAGAAGTCATTGTTGGCTTGCTACCATCTGCATTTTGTCCCTCAAGTACAAATGCTGAATTAGCTTGCAAACTACCAGCCTTAATAAGCTGAGTCTTGTTTTGCTGAGTTCCATTGATCGAACTGAATTCTCCAAGTCCGTTAATATTCCTGATTGACTCGAGTGAAAGTTCATAGAGTTCTGCACTTAAGATCGCCTCTAAAATTTTTACCTTTGGTGTTGCCTTTGCGTTATCAAAAGTAAGTTCAGTCTTTTGCTTGGTAATTTTTAGACTAGCATTTTTAAGTGCTCCAAGATCCACATATCACTGACCAAAGTCAGCTGAAAATTTCACTGACCCCATTCTGATAACATTACTGTTTTGTACTGTTGTTTGCATTCTACTATAAAAAAAGAATTAAAAACCTGAATCTATCAATTTACACTTCATCGTAATATGTATTCCCCATTCCTCAGTCTCGTGATCATAGCTTTCGTTAATGCTCTGGACTATTCGGGATACTCCATCCGCTTTATAGCGAGAGAAGAGCCAAACAATACGCTCTTTTAACTGCTCCAGCTCCTCCAAATCTCCGCCTCGAATACTTACTTGATAGAGCGAATTACGAACTACAACTTGCCTTTCATCTACAATATGATTGTAAATAATAACAGGACTTCCTGATTCCTTAGGAGCTACATTCGGATAAACTCCCTTTACTTTATCAGCCAGAAGAGTGTCTCCGACAAGTCTTTGATAGATGAGTGATTTAATATTACGCATACTCTTATTTTCAAGATAAATACCCAAATCTCAACGACATTTTTATTTTTGTTCATAAAATGTTTTGAGTTTTTCTACTCTAGCCAACTGTTCTTCAGTAAGGTTTTCTTCCTTTTTGATTTTGAACACAGAAAAAAATCCTGTACTTGCTTTTTCAACTGCAGGTTTTTTGTCTTTTGTAACAAGTGAAATTTTATCAACTGTGAGATCTGTTAATTTTTTCATCTTACTAACTAATCAAACTAAAGTTTTTCGTATTTTCATAGCCCTTCTATGCTTATTCAAACAAAATCCTCATTCTGAATTTTCTCATAAGTTTCATCATCAAATTGAATTCCCAATATCCAAGTTCATTGTGGAATCACTCCATCGCCTCGCTCCATATCAAAGAGCGTCAAATAGCTCTCCACAAAGTGAGCTGAAGCTATTTCAGTATCTTCCTCGTGATTGACATTTACCTTTTTTTCTTGAAGGTTGAGCATAAATTCATACGCTGCTTTCTTGATCTCATCAGCTGAGATAATATCGCCATTCCCATCCACTTCATCAGGGACAAGGGCAATGAAGAGCACCGTATTGAGAGAGGCTATTTTGCGGACAATTTTTGCTTCCATTTTCCTTTAAAAATAAAAAAGACACCCCCAAGAGTGTCTAAAATTACCCAAATCTCAACGACATTTTTATTTCTCACCCAATTTTTTCCTGATTTCTTCTTCGTTTTCCTCTACTCGATCAAGGAATCTTTTGAAGTCAAACTCAGGATCAATCTCTCATTCATAGACTCGACGTCCCCCATCATAGACAGATCAACCATTCATAACACTCTCTTTCGGATACTGCATCACAATATCTCTTCCCTGAGCCTCTCTAAGAGCCTTAATACAAGCATCAGTATCAAAAAGATCTATCCCTCAAAAAAGCGGTCAAAATCAACTTACTTTATGTTGTAATCCATAGGCATCGATTAAAAGTTGAGCATCTAACATTAAAATTCTACTCATAAATCTAAATAAAAATTTCTCATCGCAGTATAACTTTTTGGTAAGAGAACTTCAAGTATTTTATTGTCAAAAAAATGTATTGTGTTGATTGCAGGCATCACCTCCTCATATCACTTCCCTAGATAATACTCAATCGAATGTCCTCAACCCAACTTCCCTTTGGTTATTGCTCCAATCAAATCAGCAACCACCTGATAATCTCGCTTATACACCCCAGTATACTTCGGTTTCAATATTGTCTTTCAAAGGAGATCTGTATGCTTCTCCAATGCGAAATAATTTTTTGCCTTAAAAATTTCTTCAAGCTGAAAGAGTTCTAACGCATTTTGTCTTCCCTGAGGAAAATATTTTTTTATCGTCTCAGCATTCTCCTCAATTTCCTTTCTGATAAGTTCTTGAATTTCATCATACTTCAAGACTCGATCTTTCTTCCCCCTAATTGCGAAATAATGAAAACTATGCCCAAGTTCATGAATTTCTGCATACTTTCTCGCTATTCCAGACAATCCATCAAGGTTAAGGACTCATCTCATCGGATCAAAGTAAGGATCATCAATCAGATTTTTATACGTTATCTGTTCTCAAAGCAAGTCAAAGAATTGTGGAGGCACGACCTTTTCACTCAGATCATCATAATAAACAGGTTTTTTGTCTAAATCCGCAAAAGCTTCAAGATATTCTTTGATATCATCCTCATCCCGAAGCTCAGCCTCAGAATATGGAAGGTAGGCAATTGAGCAGCGACATCAAGGGAATCTTGGTGGCTCGCTATCACCTGAGGGAAAGAGTTGATCAAATTCAATCTCTCCATGAAGATCATTTTTCAAACACCCTTCTGTTGTTCTATCATCACGATGAGAAATCCAATCTTTCCAACCTCTAAGGCCACTTTCCTTTTGCCATTGAGCAAATTGGAGTTTTTGTCACTGAATATATGCCATTTTCAACTCATTTCTAACGATGAGATTTGCACGATACTCGCTAAATCAGAAGTCAGTTTTAAGGATATCTTTGAGTGTTTGCTTGTCCATCCCCTCATCTAATGCTTTTGTAATAAGTTTATTGATCCTTATTCTGCTTGTCTCGCTGATTTTTGTTATCAGCTCCCCAGCATGAAGGTCCGCTCGATTTTTTACAGCAGTTTGATTGAGTTCAGTCGAGAGTCTAGATTTTGAATTCACGACTTCTTGATATTCCATTCCTTTCCCAGCAGCTACCTGCAGTGGAACTGATATCTGAGTCGTGTATTTTTCAAATTGTTCTGCTGTTCGAGAGAGATATTCAGTTTTTTGTATCTTAAACTCCGCTATTTTATCAATCTGTTCAACTGCAAGCTGATATTGCTCCGTAAACAAAGCATTGATAAGTTGCAAAAAATCAGGCTTTAATGGTAGTAGATCCTGTTTTTCATTCCAAGTAGGGAAAAAATCCTGATCCTCTTTTTTTATTTCGGGTTCTAGGACTTTTTGGATAACAAATTTATTTCGAGAAGCTAAGGTCATTGATTTCCGCTTGAAGTAAAGCTTTTGTTTTTTTGATTGTATCAATATCCTCTTTGCCAAGAGTAAGATTAGTTTGGTCCCCACCAATAAGTATATCTCCTCAATCAATAGGAGCATATCCCATCCATTTTCTCGCCTCGTTGATAGTAATAATCTTATTAGTAACCAAATTTTTTACAGTTTCACTCTCTTCTTTCAGATTTTTTGTATTCATCTTCAAAAAAGCAATTTTTTCAATCTTCTCATCTTTCCATTTTGGATCATCTTCAACAATATTCTCAATACATCCGAGAATAATATTCTGAAGAGGAACGATCGTATAGGAATAAAAAGCCTCTAATGCCGAAGTCGAAGTCGCTCTATTAGCATCTGAGGAGTCAATCATATCATACGGCATTTCAAAAGCCATAGCGATGGACTTTTGGAGCTCTCTGCGATAACTGATCCATTGATTAGCATCTAATTCATCGGTTAAATCAATCTTTCCAAGCTCATTTTCTATCAGCAAAGTTTTATGAGCATTCTGAAGCCCCTTTGCTTGCTCTTTCATAAAATCAGCGAAGATTTTTCTGTTTTCATCTGATATCTCTTCATTTTCCTTCAAATTTTTTACATGAAAGAGTGAAAGCCTGATACATCCATTGTCAAAATAGGCATTGTAGTATTCATCAATATACCTGAGCAACAAGAGTTGGTGCATACAGCTCTCAAACATTGACTTCCCATACCGCTTATTGTCAGTTTCTTGGTCCATCAAATGGATTACTTCGTTGAGATTAGGATTATATCAACAGCTCTGTTTGAGTTTATTATATTTGAGTTCTTTGTTTGGTGCTCAAGTACCAATCCAAATTTTTTTCTGTTTATCTCTTTGGTCGAGAGGAGTAAACTCATTAAAATAACTAAATTTTGCTCCTACTTGCTGTTTATATCAACCTCATTTAATTTTCGCTATTGTATTAGTAGGAATCGGAAGAAGCCTGCTAATCTCCCCATTCTTTTTTCTAATCACCTCCAAATAACAATTCCCATATTTGATAAGACACTTTGCCACATACACAACAGGAAAATTTTTGAGCCAATCTTTGAGGTCATCATCGTCTACGTCCCATCAGCTATTCATTGCTTTTGCAATCTTTTTTACGATCGCAGCTGCGATATAGCTCCCATTATAGATTAAATCGTATACCTTGGTCGCTACAGGCATACTGATAACATCGTCTCCAGCAACCTGCTGAGACTCTTCCCCCCCCAAAAGCTTTAAAATCTTGTCATATCAAGTGTTGATCTCCGTTATCTTCCCCATATTTTGAACTCAAAAAAATAAATACCAACTTTACATCTAAAACTACCCAAATCTCAACGACATTATGCTTCTCACCAAAAATACTCCTTTCGCAACTGCACTATAAGATCAAAAGTTTTCTTTTTTGGCGGATTTTTATTCGCCTCTATCCTCTGAAGTGTCCTCGTATCAACACCAATCATCTTTGAGAACTCCTCTTGAGATCTCCCCATCTGCAACCTAAAAAGCTGGACAATGCTTCAGATACCATTGGTGCTCGAATACCAAGAAGTTAAAGCAGAAATATAAAATGAGTCAATATCCAACTTAAAAAATTTATAAAAACGATCAAGAGTTCTCTTTGATGTACGCTTCCCATGTAAAAAATTCATTATAGTTTGATCAGTAACACCAGTTGCTCTAGAGAGGTTAGCAATACCGTATTCCTTAAGATATTGTTTGATTGCAGTAGTGAGCATCTTCTAAACTTATCAAATTAAAGTAATCTTAGTTTTTTTCTTGTTTTTATTAGCCAGGAGAATAAATACGAGAGCATCCATAATATCATCATGATCCACATCAGGGAAATTAGTCAATTGCCATATGAGATCTGCATCTTTCCCCTCCCTAAAAAAAACTTTTCCATTCTCAAATTGAGGTTGTACATTGAGTAATCTTGTATATTTGTCTCTTGTTGAACTAATTGGTTTGATTGGTAAGCCTTTTTTCTTGAGGTTATCAATCATGGTTACTTCAATATTATCCTCCTGAAGAATAATGTCTGGCTTATATTTTTCATACACAAGCTGGATGAATCTCTCTGCTTTATGACTTGAGAGTCTGATCCCCTTAGAAAAAAGAACATAAATCTGATCTCAAAGCATTCCAGCTACCACAATCCCCATAAAATCTGATTTTTCACTCGCTTTTTTGATCGGATCGACCGCCATAATAATGCGATCAAAGCTTGATGGGAGATTTTCATAGTAGAGGATCCACTCCTGAGCAATCAGTGCATCCTCTCTATTGAGCGGAATATGTCTAAACTCTTGATTAAAAATTGGAGTTCATACCTTTTCTTTTCTGTTCATCAATGAAGCCTTATCCCAAAGTTCAGGCCAGAGAACATTATTAAATTCACTATCACATGCCTCACGATACAGGGTCGGCCATTTTTTCTCCTGCTTCAGATGGAGCACTAAACAAAGATTCCCTACGATTGTCCCTAGCACCGTCATACTTCCTCAGGGAAGAAGAGTATTATAAAGCGACGAGAATACCCAAGTATTGAACTTATCAACGATACTTTTAGTCATCACATCCTTATTCTCTTGAGGATCGTCGAAAATTATTTTTGTTGGTCTTTGCCCCCTGACTGCCTGACCTTTCGTCATGGTGACCAAATATATTCAATTCAAAAACTCCAATTGTTGTTGTTTCCATCTTTTCAATCTTTTATCTTTGAGATCATCGCTATTGATCGGAACGATGTTCCCAAAACACCTTAGAAGTAAATCATTATTCTCTAACTCTCCTCTAATTTTCCCCAACCCCTGTTTCCCCAAATCTTGATTTGCAATATACAGAATCGATTTTTCTTGCTCATAACAGATTGCTCGCAAGATCCACTCGAGGATTGCTGTTGTTTTCCCATGTCCTCTTGGCTCAATGAGATTAAAATCAGATTTTTTATCTAGATATTCCCAGATTTCCTTGTGATGTTGTGGAGTAGGGAGCTGTTCCCCCTGAATTAAGTATCCATACCCACTCAAAAAATACTGACAAAAAAAATCTTTATCATAAAACCCCTTACTCACAAGGTACTGGCTAAGTTCCTCCTCATCCAGCTCCGTTTCGAAAGGCTCTAGCAAAACTAATTCTTCTCTAGTCAGGATTTGGTATTTCACTTTCCTTTATCTTTTAAAAGTAAAAGCTTCTCTCTTATGGGGTCATTATTAAGAGGTTCTTCATTCTGTACGACCTGCTTCGGATTTCTTCCGTAGCTCGTATTGAGAACGAACTGCACCATCTGAGGGTTCATCGTTCACTCAAGTCCTCAGCTTTCTAGGATCCATTCAAAAAAGTTGTTAATGGCCTCTACCGTTGGCAAAAAGTCCTCCCTTATCTCATATGATTTCCGAGTGTTGTGGCTCATTCCACCCAAAAAAAGATAGAACCCCAATTTTGTCGGAATTTTCGTCCGTTTTCGCTGTTCTTGTATAGAAAAACCAGTGATAAGAATATCTTTGCTGATTTTTTTATCTCTTTTCGTTATATCAACTTTTGGTTTTTCGAAGATATTAACCGGGATTTCTACGCTTTTTTTCACCAATTCCTGACAACTCGCCAGATAGAGATTGAACAAGTCCCTCAGCTCCTCAGGGGTCTTGAACTTCTCAGGCCTACCCAAAAAAACAGCTCCTTTCGCCTCCTGATCTTTTTGGATACTAGACCACTTCCTCTTGATTGCACTCTTCTCCTTAGTGGTCTTGTTCTGTTTCTTTGTCATATATCAGAAAATAAAATATAAAAAAACTACAGCCTAAATCTCTCTAGCCAGTCAATCCATCTCTCATAACGCTCAATGTCCTTCTGCAAGATCCTTATCTGCTTATTGCATCTTTGGATAGCAGGTAAGCATTCTGTGTCCCAGTTCCATCTTGAGGTATATGCTCTGATGGATCGTTTATCTTTTTGTAGTGTGTCTATCTGCTCCTGTTTGTTGTGTATTCGTTCTGTGAGGATGTTGGTAAGCATGGCAATAAATATATCATTAGATAAAAAATCTGATCCTTCTTCGGCGTAAGCCTTAAGCCTTCGTCCTCCTAGACTTTCGGCGGTTTGCCTTAGGTGTGCGGTTTTTTGTCTTCGCTTCGCTCAGGCGAGGCTCGGACTTAACTTGCGGACATATCTGCTTTTTAACCGCTTGCAGACTCTTTTCTGCTGAGCTATTCCCCTCAGCATCTAAGCAAGCTTTACAAAGCTTCTGTTTCCGCCAGATACCCATACCGTAACCGCAACGAGGACAGATAGGAACTTTTGCCTTAATTTCTCACATTTTGTGTTAGAAAAAATCTAAAAACCTGATCAAAGTGGGAGCTTTCCAGCCTCTCTGAGAGGCTTGAGGATCGGATGCTCTCGCATCTCAGCTAAGTGCTGGCGTGCAACCCCACGATCAATCCAGTCCTTGAATATCGCCTTATTACGAGCTACTGTACGGTCTACCCGCTGATGCTGTTCAATAGAATCCACGAATACAATATTCTCAGGGTTAAGCCTATACTCAGGGTACATTCCCTTCGGGAGAATGTGGGCGAACTGGAATGATTGCAGATCTTCTTTGTTGTAGTAAGTTCAGGTTAAATCTGACTTGCCGCCTCTTTTTTCGTAAATTCGAAAAAAAAGAGAAGATTCTGAGCCTCCATTAGAGACCCTCTCTCTTCTCTTTTTTCAGATTTTTCTTAGCATAATAGGAAAATACTCAATTTATAAAAATTGAGTATTGCTTTTCTCCGTATATCCATCTTATTTCTATAAAAAAACAGAAAAAATTCAATACTTTCTTGACGATTTTTTGCATTTTTTTAAGTCTCTAGTTATAATTATTCTTCCATATGGAAAGATAAACGGTCAATACTCAGTTTTTATCTTTCTAATATAAAATATGGAATTCAAAAAAGAACTTATTGATGAATTTGCAAGACATTATCTAGCAAAAGGCTTTAAAGAGAAAACTGTTAAGTGAATGGTCTCTCACATGACTTTATTTCAGAATTTTGCTCAAGAGAAAGGTTGCACAACCATAGAGCAAATCTGATATAAGCTCATTCGAGATTATATTGATAAGCTCAGAAATACACCAACACCAAAAACTAGCAGATATTTCAAAACAAATAAATTCTTATCACCAAAAACTGTTCAGCACAAAATAGTTACTCTCAGAGAATTTATGGAGTTTATGAATAATATTTATGAGATAGGACTTGACTACTCAAGGATCGAACTACCCAAAGTATCACTTCCTCAAGTGGGCTTCCTTACTGAGCCTGAGATGGAACAGCTCTTTGGAGCGATCAAAAACAGCAATGAGCACGAAGAAACAAAGCTTAGAAACTTGCTTTTTTGTAAACTAGCATATTGCTCAGGGATGAGACTCTCTGAATTATTAAGCATAAAAGTACATGATATCCTCAAAGACTGATATGAGATCTCTATCATAGGGAAGTGAGGGAAAATCAGTCCAATCTATATCAACGACGAGATAAAAAATCTGACTAAGCAATACCTGGAGTATAGGAGCGAAAAGAATCTGATTTCTCCATGGTCTGGACATCCGAGGAAGCTACAAGGAAACTGAGAGCTTCTATTTATTCGCCACGATGACTACGGTTTCGGCAATGGATTAAGTAAATCCACTATCGTCTGAATGTTTCAAAAATACTCTGAAGATCTCTGATGGGAGAGAAGAGTTACTTGCCATATGCTCAGGCACTCATTCGCTACGAGACTACTCAATAAGGGGATCAATATCAGAATAGTACAAGAATTATTAGGGCACTCCTCTATTATCACAACTCAAAGATATACTCATGTAACCAACCTCCAGCTCTGACAGGCACACCGCCTTGTATTCTGAGGGTAAAAATAATAAGAAACATAAGATCAAGTCTGATTTTTGAATTGGACTTGATTTTTTGTTTTTTTTCCTTATACTTATGTCCAGTTAATTAGAGTTTTCGCCTTAGAAAACTCTACAGATGGTGTGCCCACTGTAATCCCGGTTCGACTCCGGGCTGGGGCATTATGAAATGTTAGTTTCCACCATAATGGAGTCTATTATCTAGGATGATAATAGGCTTTTTTGTATATCCACTGAGTGTTGGGCTTGCCTATTGAAACATCAATTAACTAGCCAATACACGGGGTAGTGAAACTAGAATAATTAGCTATAAATAACTTACACTATAAAATCCCCGCTTTGGTCTACCCAGCCACAGCTAAGGCATTCTAGCCAAGGTCGGGGATTATATACTGTAGGTTGTTTTTTGTTCTTACCCAAGAGCAGATTTCACCCGCCCTCCTATACTTCTCGCTCGCAGTAGTTCGAACAGAGAATTAGGAGAAACTTTATATAAATAGAAGCCAACCTTTGTAGCAAGTTTTACTACTGCTCAAGACCTGATAGATGATATTATTAAGTGCTACAAAATCAGTTGAGCAATGAAAGATGAGATTATAGAATTATGGGAAGATAATCTATGAGAATCAGAGAATAAATCTGATGATTTGCCCTTTTAGTACCATACAAGCGAAAGTTGACCGCTTGTGTGAGCAACTCAAAGAGCCCCAAAAACCTGACTTCTCCAAAGTCCCTAGACTTTATGCTCGGAGAAAATGGAACGGAAAAGAAAGGAGGCGAGAAAAGATCTATAAGACCTACCCGCCTCATGATCCTTACAAGGCTCGACAAGATTAAACCAGATTTTTATTTCTTTTTTATACTAGAGAATGGAATTAAATGTAGATTATTTTTCAGAAAAAATGGTAAACAGATTCTTAAATTTATTGAGCAATGATATTATTTATTCTTGCCTTGATAAATCGAAAGATAAGGTAGAAGTAATCGGTAAAATTGCTAATGATATGATAAAAATTGCTAATGTTTTAGATTGTGATAATAATCAAGAATGAAAGAACTAGAAACCTTACTTAACTCTCTCATACAGAGAGGCTGGAAGCCTTGGGGGATGTTATGAAAAATATTCATCACAGAAAATGAATTAAAAATTAATAGGATGAAATATCCTATAAGTTATTTAAAAGCTAGGGAAAGTGGTTTATGGGACTTTTTATGCCTTGAAGGTATATTAAATTGAGATAAATATATTAGATTTGAGTACGATATGAAAATTTATCACGAATATGAGCCAGAATTCTGGATTCTTAGTACATATTTATTATCAGAAAAGGATTTTATTCGTCTATTATTAGATAAAATACAGGTTTAAAATTAAAACAAAGATTTTAATGTCTGAATAACTAAATTTCGAGCAATATCGGCGTTTTCCTGAGATATCTTTAAAATTTCATATGCCTTTTTTTTCTCTTCAAACGCAGGATGAATTAAATTTCTCCATCACTTTAATAGCCCAAAAGAGTGTAAAATTTGACTTTCTGTAATAAGACCAGATTCTTTTACTATTTCTAACAACGAAGAGAGATTTAAATCCTTCATTTTAAATGTTTTAGTTCATATTGTAAATTTTCATGGATATTCTTTTTTAATCATCATATAAAGAACACTCTCTATAATACTTCAACATAAAATAAGAGTTGTTTTATGTTGTCTTGTGAGTCTAGACATTGCACACTCATGAAGATCTTTATACAATAATAATCCTTGCTCATCTCAAAAAATATTACAACATCATTCCCTTAAGTCTTCTGTTAGTCAAAGTTTTTCAAAATTTTCAGAACATATTTTATTAGCTATATCTATATATTCTCTATCTTTTTGTAAAATATTTTTATGTTTTTCTAAATATTGTTCTATTAAAGGATTGATTTTATAAACTGTTGCTAATGTATCTAGATTATGATCTTCTACCTTGAATACATATTTTTTTTCAAGAAATCATTTCATAGTATCATATCATATATGAGAAGGGACTCAAAGATATTGTCATAATTGTTTCCCAGGACAAATAATAAAACTATTAACTTCTTTAAATGACTGAAATTTTTCCAATCTGCTTAATATATAACTAATACCACTATCATTTTTTATATTCTTTAGTCATTCCTCGTTCTCATTATTTTCTTGTTGTTGAGCTTCGAATTTTTGAGATGTTTGAGTAAGATTTTTTTTATATAATTTATCTTGAGGATCAATTTCATTCGCTTGCTTATAAAAGTCAAGGGCCTTTTCTAAATTAAAAACAGGATTTGCTTTTCGTGAATAAATACATCAAAGATTGTTTAATATTGCACAATTATGGGGACTCTTTTCCAAAAGTTTTTCATATATTTTAAGCCCTTGATGTCTTATATCCCAAGTATCTGATTCATTTAAACTATAAGCAACCTCAAATAAACAAAAATCTTCTTTAAATCAAGTACTATAATACAATGATGTAATAGTTTCATAGTCCTTATTACTGAATAACCACTTAACTATTTTATCTACCATATTTTTATCTCTAGAATAAGTAATATGATATCTTAAAATAGATAAAATCTCATCATAATATTTTCTTGTTTTTATATCGCCCAAATCTAAACAAAAATCCACTTGATCATTGCCCCAAAAGTTATTGATATAACATTTCGTTAATAAGTATGCTATTTTTTCATTTCCATATTTAATTGAGTAGTACAACAGTTCCTGAAATAACTCTACTAATTTATGTTCTACTATTCATGAAGATTCTATAAAATGAACTATATTTTCAATCTCCTTTAAACTTATTTTATGATCTCAATGTAATAAGTGATCATAATAATTGATATATTCACCTATTTGGCTATCCTTATACATTTCTTTAATTTTTCACCTCAGGATTATTTCTAAATCATTAAAATATGTACATATATGTTCTCCTCCTTTAAACTTATAGAATATATCAATAGGTTCATTTATGCATACTATATCATATATCCACTTTTCCTTATTAATATCAAAAGTGGATAAATATACCTTAGATAATGCGAGTCAAAGCTGATTGATCTTTAGATATTTTTCTATAACATCTTCCTCTAATTGTTTTTTAAAAAAACTTAAAGATAATTTTTCTTTTCAAGAGAAAATACAAGAAAAATAGTAAACGTAATTAATAATCGGATTATTATATAATTTAATAAGGTTGTTATAGCTTTCTATAGTTTTTTTATACTCTCACAAATCAAAATAAGTAACTATTCTTAATGTTTCAAAATATTCACTTCTCAAAAAAGAAGGTATATTATTTAATATATCAAGAATATTGTTTTTATTTTTCTCTAAAGCAAAATAATAACGATAGAGTTTTCAAGCATTTTCATTTTTTCATGAACATTGTATACCTCTTTTTAAAATCTTTATTTGTTTTTCATAATCTGACTGAAGGAACATATCAACATAGAATGTATATAATTGTGGATTATCATATCCTTCTTCTATTAAATCTTCTAAAATCTGCTTTCCTCTACTGTCGTGAAAAAGATACTCTTTGGGTATCTGTTTTTCTGATTTAAATAAAAATATATAAGCAACCCCCAATAAAAATTTTCAATATTGATCAATATTTTTTATTTTTTCTAATTTAGTTATCGCTTCTTCATACTTTTTAGTATTAATTAGTTTTCTGATACCTATATGTTTTTTCATGATCTTTTTTTAAATTCTAAATAGCTAGTAACACAACAAAAATATAGCTACTAAATTGTTAATCTCTCTAGATACTTATTATTTTTTAGTAAGAAAAATTTATATCAATATAATGTTTTGCGGGAATATTTCAAATAAAGCGTAAAATAATAGACAAATTTTGCCGTTTTTTGTAGGAATCAATCCTCTTGCAATCCTCTCAATACCGCATACACTTACAATCACTTTGTACACCCCACAATCGTAAGGATTTTTTTGAAAAAGAAAAAAAAGAAATCTGACTAAAGGTCAGATTTTTCTTTATTTCATTTTTTACTATTTCTCTTTTTCGTATTCTTCTGTTTGTTTTCTTTCTCAATTTTTTTATAGGTAATCCTATTGTTCTTAGATCATGTCTCTTGGATCAGATCTCCTATTGCATTTCTCAATATTCTACCCAATCTTTTATATTTATAATCCTTTGCTTCAACTTCTTTGCCATATAAAAACTTTGCAAAATCATGACGAGTAAATTCTTTATTTCCTATATTCTCAAGGAAGTCCTCTAAAGATATCCCACTTTCAGCCTCTGATCAAAGAGCCAATATCCATAAAATTCCTGCAACCAACAAAACCCATCCTCAAACTTTTATATATTCTGTAATATGCTCACTACATTTTTCAGGAAGTAAGGCTAAAAAAATAGGAGACAAAAAAGAATTAAGCCAATTACTGTAATTGTTCGCAAAATAATGAAGAAGACACTGGAACGCTTAGTAAACAATAATGCCTCCATTTTCTGAATGAATAATTCCATTCGCAATGAATTAAAAATTAAAATAATAATTTCATACTCTTTTCAATCCAAAAATCAAGACAAAAACACATCTAATAGAAAGTGTCTCTTTTATTATTTCTAATATCTAACACTCCTCCGATAATCTAATATGACAGCCATTGCTCTGCTCTTGGTATCCCACGAGCCACACCAGCCCTCCTTTGTCTGATTGTAACTTCGACTCCAGATCTCTCCTCCTGAAGACTCTCGAAGATCTTCGGGTATCAAACTAAACCTAAAAACCACCTCAATCCCCTTTCAAACATTTTTAGTTTGTGCCGCTATTCTCTTCCCAAAATCTACTCCAAGAGCAATAGGACAAGTCTCAGCTTTCAACCTATATTTTCACCTTTTTTGTGAGATTGGAGAGATGGTCTAAGGAGGCTTTGTTTCGTTCAAAACCAAAGGATTACTCATATACCAACAGCGATTTCTCATCAGATTTTTCACCTTTCGATAACAAAAAAATCTCCACAAAGATGTGGAGATTTCTCGCTTGTCATCTAGAACTTTTAGTGTTCAAGAGAAAAGAGATGATGCAAGTCATGTTTGGTGTTCAAAACCTGATTTCTCATCTGAGAAGAAAAGCTATCGCTAAGATTCAATGTGCTAGAAAGCGCATTTGAAGTATGAGAAATATATTCATTGATTTCAGCTTCCTGAGATCTTAAAATATCCGCTTGCTGCGTATTTTTTCTCATTCTCGCAGATTGTTTCTGAAGGTATAAAGCTTCATTTGGTTCAAGTCCTTGAACAATATCCTTTTCATAACTATTATATCTAATTGTGTCTGTTTTTTTCATGGTATTATATGATTAAGTATAAAATGCTTAAATACTAAGCGAAAGATCAAAAAAGTCTGATTTTTTTGTGAGGTTTAACCTTGTTTATTTTTTCCAAGTACTGGTATCAACTAGAGTGTGTCCATCATATCTTTGAGTAAAGTAGCGAGAAATCATTTCTTCTCCTCTCTGAGTGCTTGGTTTTTAGTATTAGCACTTTGAGATTCAGAAGTAGGTTGATAGGCTGAAGTTGTTGACTCTTTAGGAGCAAAATCAAAAGCCTGAACGATTAGATCCGCTAGCTCTCCTCTCGTGATCGGTTTGGAGGTCTCTCACTGATCCATGTTGAGCAACTTAGCTCTAGTAGCTTGGGAAACAAGCTGATAAGCCTCTCACTTAGTAAGCTGAGCATGAGGTAAAAACAGATATCCTGACTGTTCATTACGAAGTAGAAAATCTCATATCTCATTTGTAAGCAAATATTCCAAATGGGGAGCAAAGGCTGCAAAATAGGTTGTATCATTGATTTTTGGTAAATGAGTAAAATTAGTAATAACAAGTGCTTTTCACTGCTGAGCCAGTAAACTATTGGCGAGCATAACTATTCAGTCCGCACGAAGGACATCATTATCTGGATAGAAATTACCATTCTTACCAGCTACTACCCCGAGCTGTGCTAATTTGGTAATTGCCGCATGATATCTATGATTACTAATATCATTAAATACCGGTGATATGATACTTTTTTCCAACTGGAAAATATCTGCCAAATATCAGGCCATCTGTGATTTAGTAAACTGAGTATCCGAAGAAGAAATCAGATTTACTTTCTCTTTTTGGCCGATATATGGATTGAGATCTAAAATAGTGTTAAGGATCTGCATCGCTTGAACAGGAGTAATTAGAGCATCAAGCTCAATTGTCCCTAGATGATCAAGAAATCATAAAGCTTTTGCGGTATTGAGTTTTTTGAGAAGAAGTGCATTTCCATAACCTTGCTTGAAAAAACTCTGATCAGAAAGACCGTTAGTTGATTCTAGTGAATATCCAAGTTTGTATCTATAAATATCTAGTACAACTCTGATAAAGTCACTGGTACGAACAAAGTTATGTGGATAATACTTTCCACTTGCTCATCATTGAATAACTCAAATACTAGCGAGAGCTTCAATACTTGCTTTATGAGGATCAGTACTGATATCTCAAAAAGCAGGCAAGAGCGCTGATTCTGTCTGAGGTAAAACGCTACGAACGATTGGATATTTTATATCAGAAGCTGAATCAGGTTTTTCTTTCTGAGATTTTTCGATCCCAGTTGAAGCACCATCCATACCATCTTGCATAAAATTTACCAAGTTGTTCCATACCTTTTTAGCACTCAAGGCAACATCAGTCTCAATTTCCTTTTGGAGGCTAGAAGCTGGAGTAATTGGGTTTGATTCTGTATTCTTGATACTTGTAATATTTGAGGCAAGCACACTAGAAACAGTATATCAAAAGATCACAATCACTGCTAAAACTTTCCACATCCCTCCAAAATGAGTTCTTGAAGGTTGTTTCATCTTGTCTTTTTTTATGAATAAAATGGCTTGTGTGTAGAACCTTTTTATTCGTTTACAAAGACAATTTGTGAAGAATACTGTTCATGCTCTGAACAACTCATCAGAAAAAATCTGATTTTTATGGTTTATTTCAGAGGTACTATCTAAAACGTTATTCTCCAAAGGAAGTGGATTTTTCCTATCACAAGATTACTATCATTCTTGCGACAACAATATTATATATCTTTTTTTGAAAATGTCAATTTTTTGAAAAGATTTTTGAAAAAAGCAAAAATACCAGTTTTATACTATACTTTTATTTACTATCTTCTTTATTTTTTACAAGATTTTTTATATATTTTCTTATATTTATTTATTTTGTCAATATTTTGAATTGATTTTAGGGAGGGAATCATTATAGTGATAGTATCAAACATAAAAAAACATTTAGAAAATGAAAAAAATCGTAGTATTCGTAGTTTTGAGTATGCTTTTATTTGCATGTTCAAAGAGTGAAGATAGCTATCAAGAACCTATTTCTTGGAAAACTGGTATGTTTATCAGCAAAGTATCTGGACAAAGCTCTCTGATGATTACCTTTACTCATAAGTCCAAACTTATAGAAGAGGTAAGATTTTGCAGCGAGTGGACGATCCAGACGAGATCAAGGACCTATACAACTATTCTCAAAGATTCAGATTTCATCTGGGCAAACGAGGAGAAGAAACTAGAAGGGATTTTTAAGATTCCGCTACAACTCAATGAATACCAGGGGGCTCATGTAAAATGGCTCTCTGGTGAGGCAAAAATTGAAGGACGGTGGAGAATGATAAATTTCAACTAGATTAAAGGCTGACTTCTGTATCAGAGGTCAGTTTTTTGTTGTTTTTAAATTGATTTTGGAGGAGAAAACGCTACACTCAAAACAGACTATTTGACTTTATTCTCAATCAAGACTATCTGCAATGCCTACTATGAATAAATATGAGTTTGAACTTCGCTTTCTATCATATAG
>ERZ773072.289-NODE-289-length-30245-cov-4.163630_pt1 | contig 30245 bp, 24 predicted proteins | sample MGYA00580617_ERZ773072 | MGnify/ENA primary metagenome ERZ773072 (study PRJEB29015, sample SAMEA2737970) | human oral metagenome | biome: human oral; feature: human-associated habitat; material: dental | place: China | collected 2122 ...
TCAGATGCTCTATTCAGTTGAGCTACGGAGCCATATAAGCGTGGGCATCATTTTTACCCTTTTTCGCCTGCAAAGATACGTAGTATATTCCAATCCACCAAATAAATCACTACTCTTTCGCCTAGAATAATGATTTTTCTTCTCTCACTTAGCTCCCTGATTAGAGCAGGTGAAGATGCCAAAAGGTGCTTTAGATAGGGAGCGTGAGGATATAAGAAAGCCGTCCAGCCTCCCACGAGGGAAAGGCTGGACGGCTTGTTAGCCTGGTATATGTCTTACGCTTTAGGCAAGCAGTGCCTCCATCTCAGTGGCCTTCTCTTCGAGGCACTGGAGATAGCGAAGCTGTGCACGTGTGCGCTGTAGGTTGTGATCGGGCTTGTGGATCTTGAAGTAGGTATCCCCATTGAGGTAGTCTGCCAGGAAGCGTACTGTCTGCATGTAGGTCATCAGGCGACCACCGTAAGCGATGAGACTACGCTCTGTGGAGTTGAGGAACTTACCTGCAGAAGAGAGATAGCCTTCGACGAATGCTCGGTAGATCTCCATGTTGACGCCGATCTTCGTTAGATCGGGTTCGTCCTCTGGGGCGAAGTTTACCCCCGTGCGAATAAAGTCCCCGACATCACTTAGGATGAAGCCGGGCATCACCGTATCCCAGTCTACGACGCAGAGGACGGTACCACTCTTGTCGAAGAGGACGTTATCTACCTTCGTATCGCAGTGGATGGTGCGCTTGGGGAGCTTACCCTGCTTGTAGAGCTCTTCTTGGATAAGCATCGCTTCGGCACGGCTCTCGATCTCGTCGAGGATGTCTTGTACCTCGGCTACACGCCCTGCCTTATCTTCGGCGACGGCTTCACGGAGCTGGCGGAGACGGAAGGGCATGCTATGGAAGTCCTCGATCGTCTCACCTAGGACCCCCTCAGGGATGACGGAGAGGACTTCCTCGAACTTACCAAAGGCTTCTCCTGCGTGGCGTGCTGCGGCTGGAGTTAGCTCGCTCATGCTCATGCTCTCGGGGATAAAGCGACAGACACGCCAGTAGTTCTCTCCATCGAAGTAGTAGTTCTTCTCAGGGTTGTCTAGGCAAGGATAGAAGTGCAGGTACTTACGGTCTGCTTCGGGATCACCTTCTGCTACCAAACGATTGCGTAGGGTCTCAGAGACGATGGCTACATTACGCTGTAGGGTCTCGATCCGAGGGAAGACATGGTGATTGACTCGCTGCAGGATCCAGCGACGCTCGCCTGAGAGGTCAGAGACCGCATAGGTGTCATTGATGTGGCCGTTGCCGAAAGCTTGTACCTGTCCGATCTGGTCAGCAGGGATGAACTGGCTGATGATGCCCTTCATATCTTGCATAGGATGAAGTCGTTGTTTGGTGATTCAGTTTAGTTTTTCGCAAAGATACGTCAAAAAGCTATCCCCACAGCCAAATGCTTGGCTGTGGGGATAAAACTTAGGACAAGATGAGACTCGTCCCTAGGTCTAGTGCGGTATTACCTTGACTTAGAAGCGGTAGCCGACACCGACAAAGAAGGATGCGTTCTTGCTGCTAGCCTTCTGGACAGCTTCCTTAAGCGTGTTAACCATACCGAGATCGGTACCTACACGGAGGTAAGCCTTGCTATATTCGATAGCTGCAGAAGCATTGATACCTGCATCGAAGCGCTTGAGGCCACCGCTCTTGAAAGCATCGACTGCATCCTTGACACTAGAGGTCGAAGAGAGACCGTAAGCGAAGGTAGGACCAGCCTCGACAGATACTGCGATAGCATCGGTTAGGCCAACGCGGATACCGAGGTTTACTGGTACAGCGATGTAGTTGAGGCCCGTAGATACGCCTTCAGACTTAACGCCTTCCTGGCGGAAGGTGATACCTGGAGCAAGGTAGACACCAGATGCGAGGTCTACTTCTGCTGCGACGCTTGCACGGAAACCTGGGCGAACCTTAAGGCCTTCGGCGGTAGAGCCGTCTGGACCCTTGACCTGCATACGAGCGAAGTTACCAGCGACTTCGACACGGGGATGAATGGACTGCGCCTGAGCAGCCAGCGTGCCTGCTACGAGAGCGAAGGCAGCAATAAATAGCTTCTTCATAATGATCTTTTCTTAAGCTAGGACCTAGGCAACGTGCCTTAGGTCGTGGGGGCAAAGTTACACAATTATGCAGATAAACAAAAAGATGTAGAAAGAGGTAACGCCACTACCTTATTCATATAGGTAATGGCGTTACGAGATCTAGGAAAGGTAGGGCGAGGGCTTACCAGCGCTTCTTTTTCTTCCCTTTATATTTATCGAAAGCTCCGTCTTCACGGCGGTCAAAGCTCCGCTTGCTCTTGCCTTCGCGTGGTGAGAAGTCACGGCGAGGCTTACCTTGGAAGCGACGCTCCTTCTTTCCTTCGCCTCCTGTACCTACGGCATCTGCGTAATCGACAGCGATACGTCGGCCATCGACCTCGTAGCTACTCATTGACTCGATGACCTCTCGGGCATCAGCCTCCTCTACTTCGAAGAAGGCGAAGCGAGGGAGCAGATCGATCTTACCGATCTTCACTCGGCCAGGGACACACTTATTTACCAGCTCGATCAGCTTGTTGGGGTACATATGGTCGAGCTTGCCGAAGTTAATGAAGAGGCGTTTCATCCCCTCCTCTGCGACGGCGTTGCGTTTATCCCGCTTCTTTTCCTGGCCTTCGTAGGGCAATCTTCCCTTATCGTCAGCCTCTTCGATCGCATCCTCGCTCTCATAGTAGTCGAGCATACGGCGGAACTCGAGGAGCATCACACGTTTGACGAGCTCTTCGCGGTCGATCCAGTCGAGCTTGCGTGCCAATTCGGGAAGGACGGCATCAAGTGTCGCATCCTCCGTCAGCTCGACGCGCTCGATACGGTCAGCCAAGTGGAAGAGTTGCTTCTGGCAAATCTCACTACCGGAGGGCAAATGCTTGCGCTCGATCGTAGCATGGGAGATCCGCTCGATGTCTTTGAGGCGTCCACGCTCACGGCTATGGCAGATAGCGATAGAGATCCCCATCTTCCCAGCACGGGCGGTACGGCCACTACGGTGGGTGTAGTTCTCGACATCGTCAGGCAGTCCGTAGTGGATGACGTGGGTGAGATCGTTCACATCCAAGCCTCGTGCTGCCACGTCGGTTGCGACGAGGAGCTGAAGATTGCGTATGCGGAACTTCTGCATCACATAGTCACGCTGTGCTTGAGATAGCTCTCCATGGAGGGCATCAGCGTTGTAGCCGTCACGGATGAGCTGGTCTGCGATCTCCTGGGTCTCCTTACGTGTGCGGCAGAAGATGATCCCGTAGATATCGGGGTAGTAGTCTGCGATACGTTTGAGCGCAAGATACTTGTGCTTAGCTGAGACGACGTAGTAGAAGTGGCGGATGTTTTTGTTGCCTTCGTTCTTCGTGCCGACGATGATCTCCTTGGGCTTGTGCATGTAGGAGGAGGCGATGGAGCTGATCTCCTTGGGCATCGTGGCGGAGAAGAGTAGCAGGTGGCGCTCCTCGGGTACTTGGCTGAGGATGGTCTGTAGGCTCTCTGAGAAGCCCATCGTGAGCATCTCATCGGCTTCGTCTAGGACGACTGTGCTGATACTCTCTAGGCTCGCTGCCCCACGCTCCATGAGGTCGATCAGACGACCAGGTGTGGCGACGATCACTTCGACTCCACGACGTAGGGTGCGGATCTGAGCTTCGATGGATGAACCCCCATACACTGGTAGGATACGCACCGAGGGAAGGTACTTGCTATAAGCTGTGAGATCGTCGGCGATCTGTAGGCATAGCTCACGGGTAGGGCAGAGGACGAGGGCACGAGGGGTGCCCGTCGCAGGGACTTCCTCCAGGCTCTTGGCGACATTCTGTAGGAGTGGGAGACCGAAAGCTGCGGTCTTACCCGTGCCGGTCTGTGCCAAGGCGATGAGATCGATAGGCTCTCCGAGGAGATAAGGTATGACAGCCTCCTGTACAGGCATAGGCTGCTGGTAGCCAAGCTCCGTGATGGCTCGGCAGATCGGGGCGGACACCCCAAGTTCGTCAAAGGTCATTGCTGAACGATAATAAATATGATCCTCCCACCCATCCTAGGGCTGGGGAGGCTAAGCTATGCCCGTGACGAAGTCCATGATCCTAACTCCACGAGGGCATACCCAAAAGTGAATTCCTCCTAGCATAGAGAGCTCTCCCGAGCCGATCATAGGAGGGTCTGTGTAGCCCTAGAGCTACTTGTCCAGAGGGGTAGAGAGTCGGCGACTCTTATCCCCTAGATAGCCACCATGGTGGCGTAGTGAATACTGCTCTAAGCTAAAGCCTATACGCTGCATCACACTGACGACGAGCAGGTCACCTAGGACGGTCATCACTGTGGTGCTGGTCGTCGGGGTCATCCCGAGAGGGCAAACCTCAGCGGGGTTACCTGTCGAGAGGCAGACATCTACGAGTTCGGCTAGCGGACTCTGGACGTTCCCTGTGATCAAGATAAAGGGAAACTCGGGGTACATCCGCCTTGTCAGCTCGATGAGCTCGAGGACTTCGCGCGTCTTACCCGAATTACTGATCAGAAGCATCAGGTCTCCCTCGCACACCATCCCGAGGTCGCCGTGCTGAGCTTCGCTGGGATGGAGGAAATAGGCAGGCGTCCCGGTGGAGCTGAAGGTCGTAGCGATGTTGTGAGCTATTTGTCCAGCCTTGCCCATGCCCGAGGTGATGAGGCGTCCCCCTTGTCGATGGACCCGCTCGAGGATAAGCTGGATAGCCGCCTCGTAGTCGTTGGTCTCGGGGATCGCTTGTAGGGCTTGGATCTCTCTGGAGAGGATCTCAGGGATGGTATATTGCTTGGACGTCATAGCTCTAAGGGCAATTCTTCGCCTACAAAGGTAGTGTAATTTATTGAGGTAGGCTTAGTAAGGTCGGTCAAGGCGTGTGACTTACCCCCGAGGTTAGACGCTCTGCGAGGCGAGCTAGATCAAGTGGTTATCAAAGGTAGACCTTGGGGTCGGGAAAGGTAGAGCTTAGCTGGAGTAAAGGTTGATGTTTCTCGAGACAAAGGTCGTGGGTTACGAAAAAGAATCCTGCCCTTAGCATTGGCTGAGGGCAGGATTCATGCAGGGGAAGGTTGGGGGGAGGCCTACTGCTCTGCTTCGTGAGGCCAAGTAATCCGCTGGCAGAGCAAGAGCATCGCTTGGTCATCGACGAGCCGAGTGCCGAAGAGTGTATGCTCACTGCTCTCGCTTAGGCGGAGCTTCGACCGTAGAGCTTCGGGGGAGAGGGGGAAGTTCCGGCAGGTGATCTGGGCTGGAGGTAGCTCCTTGCCTAGCTTTTTGAGGGCGGAAGAGGAGAAGGGATGTACCGCTTCGACACGGAAGAGACGTCCTGGAAGTACCTCTTGTGGGAGCTGATCGCCCGTGTAGAGGTGACTATTGGCATGGAGCGGTCGCATCCCGAGCCGGTGGGCGATGGAGTGGAAGAGTCCGGTCTTCATCAGGGAGGCCTGTGGCTCGAAGAGGTAGGCTCCGACTTCCTCGGCACAAGCTATGGAGAGCTTGCCCTCGAGAGCAAGTGCCTGGGGGAAGGAGACACGGAGCTCTTCGCCCTGAGCGGTGAGTTCGCTAGCGACCAAGGTCACCTCTTCGGGGCGAGGATCCTCCTTGGCTTTCGCCACATCAATAGCTAAGAGGAGATCCTTGACTTCGCCTCGGACAGAGGTGAAGTGTAGCTCATGGATGCCCGAGATCGTACGTAGGGTGTGCACGGGGTCAAGCATCGGGGAGAGCTTCACCAGGAGTCGGGGGAAGGGAAGCCGAGCCTGCTCGTAGAGCTGGTAGAGCTCGGGGAGAAGGAGGTGTAGGTTGGGCTCGCAGTCCTCGATAGCATAGACTCGCTTGTGCTGGTCGTTTCCCTCACGGCGGGCAGGATCGACGAAGAGAAGCGTCGGCTGGTAGGTGCGGATAAGCTCGGGGAGTAGCTCGAGAGACTGCCCCTCGAGGAGTGTCAAGGGCTTGTCGGGGAGGAGGCGAGGGAGGTTGTGTCTAGCCGCTTCGACGAGCTCTGCCTGACGCTCGCAGTAGATCCCTGCCCGAGATACGGAGGCTAGCGCCCAGAAGTCTACGCCTAAGCCACCCGTAAGGTCAAGGACGATGTCCGAGGAGGTCGCAAAGCGAGCCTTGTAGCGTGCAGCTTGCTCGCTGGAGCATTGCTCGAGCGCTAGGCTAGAGGGAAGAAAAACCCCAGCCGAAGACCAGCTGGGGAGTTTCTTTGCTAGGGGCTTAGCGTGAGAGAGCTGACGGGCAAGTGCCGTGCGCTCCTCGGGGTTGAGCCCCCCTTTGCCCAAGAGAATGCGATCGGGGCTAGTCGTCCGATGCACCTCTTGTAGCTCGAGGATGTGGTGAATGAAGGTGAGAGAGTCACCCATGGTCTACTTCACCTGGATACGAATCTTAGCTGCGGGGAGTCCCTTAGCTGTGACCGTCAGCTCGGCCGTACCGCTCTGCTCGCCTGCCTGTAGGAGTGCGACGAGCTGACCACTGAAGGCATGGTGGCGGGGGAGGTGGAAGGCATCGAGCGAAGCTGGGTTGCCCGAGGCAGCAGCACGGAACGATCCAGCACCACGGACAGAGAAGTTCAGCAGGCGAGCATCGTCGGGGATGAGGTTACCGTCCTTGTCTACGACGCGAACGGAAACGAAGGCGATGTCCTTACCGTCTGCCTTGATCGTCTCTCTGTCAGCCGTTAGCTCGAGGTGATGTGGCTTCCCAGCGGTGCGAAGGATCTGTGTCGCAGCAGGCTTCCCCTGTGCGTCGTAGGCGATGACCTTGACTTCTCCTGGCTCGTAGACGGTATTCATCCACATGAGACGATAGCGCTTCTGGCGAGTGAAGGCCTTGCGACTTTCATCGTTCTCGGTGTCGGCGATCTGGATCGAGAGGTCTTTCTTCTGACGACCTTGGCTCTTGCCGTTGATGAAGACTTCCGCTTCGGGGTAGTTCGTATAGACAAAGATGGGGGTTACCTGCCCTTCTCGTCCTGGCCACGTCCAGTGTGGGAGCGTATGGAGCGTCTCTGCCTCCTTATTCCAATGGCTTCGGTAGAGGTAGAAGCGGTCTTTCGGTAGGCCAGCTAGGTCGACAGCGCCGAAGAGGGAGGAGTGGCTGGGCCAATCACTATAGTAAGGCGTAGGCTCACCTAGGTAATCGATACCCGTCCAGATGAACTCTCCCATGCTCCAGTCACGGTCTTCCTGACGGATGAAGTCATCTTCGGGGAGGTTACTCCAGCCACAGTGCTCGACATCGTAGCCCGAAGACTGATGATCGGGGTACTTTGCCATCGACTTACGTTCGACGGGGAACTTATATACCCCACGGCTACTCACCGTAGAGCAGGTCTCTGTCCCGAGAAGGAAGCCCTGTGGGAGGACCTTATGTGCGCTGTCGTAGAGGAAGGGGCGGTAGTTGAAGCCAGGGATATCGAGTGTCCCGGCCATGCCACTCTTAAGTACGCCGAGGGGATTGTCCATCCCGTTGGTCACGGGGCGGGTAGGATCCTCTCGGTGACAGATCTCTTGGAGGCGGTAAGCCCATTGTGCTCCTTCGTAGGAGGGTTGCTCTGGGACTTCATTCCCGATGCTCCACATGATGACAGAGGGGCTGTTCCGGAACTGACGGACGAGGTTTTGGAGGTCACGCTCGTGCCATTCGACGAACTCAAGATTATATCCGTTCGGTACTTTAGGTGCTGCCCATGCATCGAAGCTCTCGGCCATCACGGGCATACCCATCTCATCGCAGAGACGGACGAACTCCGGTGCTGGCATATTGTGCGAGGTGCGGATAGCATTGACACCCATGTCCTGCATGATACGGATCTGTCTACGCATCGCTGCCTCATTGACTGCAGCGCCGAGAGGACCTAGGTCATGGTGAAGGCAGGCACCCTGGAACTTCAGCTTACGCCCATTGAGGAAGAAGCCTTCGCCAGACTTCAGGGCGATAGAGCGTATCCCAAAGGTCGTGGTGTCACGGTCGACGACCTTCCCAGCTAGGCTTACGGTGACGATACCCTTGTAGAGATGAGGCTGACCGATATCCCATAGCTGGGGCTTCTGTACATCGAGAGCGAGACGATAGACGGAGTCAATGCCCGTAGCCTTACCTGCTGCTACGACCTTCCCCTCGGGGGAGAGGAGCTGGACGTCTACGCTGATGGCCTTGCGGTCTGTGCTAGCGGGGGCAGAGACTACGGTGCGGAGGTCTACACGTGCACCATCACGGCTCACCTCGGGCGTCTGAATCTGCGTGCTCCATAGAGGTACGTGGACGGGAGAGGTGAAGGTCAGGTGGACATTGCGGTAGAGTCCTGCTCCAGGATACCAGCGACTACTCTCATGACGGTTCTCCAATCGGACAGCTAGGCTATTGGGCTTGCCAGGGAGGACGTAGGGAGTGATGTCAAAGGCGAAGGAGTTGTAGCCATAAGGCCAGAAGCCTACCTCTCGTCCGTTCACCCATACTCGAGCATTACTCATAGCTCCATCGAAGCGGAGCGATACACGGCGATCGCCTAAGTTTGCAGGAATGTCTAGCGAACGGCGATACCAGCCCGTACCAACGAAAGGTAAACCACCGGTACGACCAGCGTGCTCCATGGCTTCCTTCTGGCCGTCCTGAGCGATAGCTAGATGTTGCTTGTCATTATCGAAGCTGAATGGACCATAGATAGCCCAGTCGTGAGGGACGACGACCTGTGTCCACTTGCTGTCGTTGAAGTGTGGCTGGGACGCTTCGGGAGAGTCTTGTCGGGTGAAGCGCCAGCCCTTCTCGAGGGTTTGGCTAGAGCGCTGGGCGCTCAAGGGTAGGCTAAGGGCCGTGCCGAGTAGGAGGGCACTAGCGAATAGTCTCTTCATAGGGTGGATATTCATTGATTGTATCGAAAGACGAAGCTCGCCCTCCGCACTGAGGGCATCTCTCCCAAAGATACGGAAAAAGCACCAAGCACTTAGATTAGACGCTACTATTTAATCAGATAGATCGATGAAAGGGGCTCCTTCGTCCAAGCGAAGAAGCCCCTTCTATATATTATATGGTATAGCCGGATGAGCGATACTCGCTGCTGAGTGCTGGTACCGAGGGAGGAATGCTCGCTAGACGTCACGACCAGGGCGTAGCGCTTCGGCATCGTCGAGTGTGAGTACGGAGTTCACGAGAGTAGCTGCGAGGTTACTACCGCCCTTGCGTCCCTCAACGATGATCTTAGGAATATCCTTGAAGACCTTAGCCATATACTTGGATTCACGTACGTTCACGAAGCCAACGGGGGCTGCGATGATCCCTTGGGGCTGTGCTTTGCCTCGGCGAATCAGCTCGCAGAGCTCGATAATAGCTGTCGGAGCGTTCCCTATGGCAAAGAGAGCGTCGGGATGCTCCTCTACTGCTAGGCGGATACCTGCCTGTGAGCGGGTGATCCCCTTGGCCTCGGCGATCTCGGCGACATGGGGATCGTTGAGATAACACTTGACTTCTACCCCAAGACGCTCTAGGGCGCCCTTGCGAATGCCTGAGGCTACCATCGTGACGTCCGTGATGATGGTCTTGAGCTTACCTGCTAGGACAGCCTGATGCATACGTTCGACCGCCTTATCGTCCGTGTAGAGGATCTTCTCCATCTCGAAGTCGGCCGTGGTATGGATAGCGTGGATGAGTGCCCACTTATGGTCGAGGGGGACGTCGGGGTTAGCTAGCTCGCTGTGGATGGTGCGGAAGCTCTCGATCATGATCCCTTGTCCTACCTTCACCCCTTGCTCGAGCTGTCCCTCACGGTAGTAGCCTCGGGGGGTAATGAAGTGTCCCTCCCAAGTGTAACTCTGGGTATTCCCGATGAGGATGACGGTGAACATATCCACTTGCTCGGGGTCAAACTCCGCTAAGGTCGTGAGTGTCACCTCCTGCTCTGGCCGTCCAGCCTGGCGAACGTAGCCCACCGGAGTATCGGGGCTACGGTGCTGGGCGAAGATCTCGATGAGTCGGTAGAGCTGCCAGTAGCGTCCCTGACTCTTGGGGTTATAGATTGCGGTGATGAAGTCACCATAGGCGGCGGCCTCGATGCGCTTTTCGATGCGTGACCAGGGGGTCATTAGGTCGGATAGCGACAGGATACAGAGGTCGTGACCTAGGGGACAGCCGAGCAGAGCGCCTGCCTTCTGGAAGGCACTGATCCCTGGGAGCACCTCGACCTCTAGATCTTCGATGCCCTTATCACGCATCATCTCGTAGATGAGGGGTGCCATCCCGTAGATGCCAGCATCGCCCGAAGAGATGACACAGACGGTCTTCCCCTGCAGGGCGTACTCAAGTGCCTCCTCGGCTCGTTTACGTTCGGCCTTCATGCCGCTATCGATACAGACCGCATCGGGGCGCAGTGCGTGCTGGATGAAGCGGAAGTAGTACTTGTAGCCTACGATGACGTCGGAGGATTGGACGGCATCGAAGACGGCTGGAGTGATATCTTCGGGGCTACCAGGGCCTAGGCCTGCGACGATGATCTTATGCTGTGCCATACGCTATGTCGTAAAAAATCTCGGGGATAAGTCGTTCTTGTTTCAGTTCTGATTATGTGGTGCAAAGATAATCAAACTACGTTCGCTGTGAAGACGCTTGCTCCCGCTCTTCTTGCCGGCGAATGTCGAGGTGAGAGCAGGCTCGCCTTGGGGGATAAAAAGGTTTACCTTACTGCGCAGAGAGGTAGATCTTTTTACTCGGAGAGCTTTACCTCTCTACGAGCCAAGTTGGGGCTTCCCGATGTCGTCCTTAGATGAGCTTAGGGAAGGGGACTGGACTTGTGTAAAAGAATCAGCCCCCACCTTGATCCGAGCGGTCAAGGCGGGGGCTGGCTATAGTTAGGGAGAGTAACCCTAGAGGTGTAGGATGTAGCGAAGGACGAGAAGCGCCGAGACGATATAGAGCGTCCATGAGACATCACGCCACTGACCACTCAGGAGCTTAACGAGGGTGTAGCTGATCAGACCGAGTGCCATACCCTCGGCGATGTTGTACGTGAGGACCATCGTGAGTACGGTGATGAAGCTCGGTAAGGCCTCGGATATGTCCATCAGATCAATATCTTGGATCGAGCTAAGCATGAGTACCCCGACGAGGACGAGTGCCCCCGTGGTCGCAGCCGAGGGTATGAGTAGGAAGAGAGGCGAGAGGAAGAGCGCCAGCAGGAAGAGGATCGCTGTCGAGAGGGCAGTCATCCCCGTACGCCCACCTTCGGCTATGCCCGAGCTACTCTCGACGAAGGTCGTCACGGTGGAGGTCCCTAGGACAGCGCCGACGGACGTAGCGACCGCATCGGCTAGCATCGCCTCCTTGATATGCTTGACGTTGCCTTCGCTATCCATCATCTCCGTCTTGGCAGCGGCACCGATCAGTGTCCCTACGGTATTGAAGATGTCCATGAAGACGAGGGCAAAGATCGTTAGAGCCATGTCCATGTTGAGCAAGGCCTTGAAGTCAAACTGCAGGAAGGTCGGCGCTAGAGACTTCGGTAGCGAGACCGGGACGAAGCTATCGGGGATCTGCGTCACGCCCATGGGTATCCCAATCAGGGTGCAAGCTACGATGCTGTAGAAGAGAGCCCCACGGACACGGAGTGTCATCAGTACCCCGCTGAGGATAACGCCTACGACTGCTAGCGTAGACACTGGCGTAAAGCTCCCGAGAGCTACGAAGGTCGCTTCGTTAGCGACGATGACTCCCGCATTTTTCAGCCCGATGAAGGCGATGAAGAAGCCTATCCCTGCGGAGATAGCGAAGCGTAGATTCTTCGGGATACACTTGACGATCTGCTCGCGGATGTTGAAGATGGTCAGGAGAATGAAGATGATCCCTTCGACGAAGACCGCCGCTAGTGCCGCCTGCCAGCTATATCCCATCCCCATAACGAGGGTGAAGGCGAAGAAGGCGTTAATCCCCATGCTCGGCGCCTGTGCGAAGGGGAGCTTGGCAAGGAAGGCGATCAGGAGCGTACCGATAGCTGATGCCAGTGCCGTAGCTGTGAAGACGGCGCCCTTATCCATACCCGTGACGCTGAGGATGTCAGGGTTCACGGCGAGGATGTAGCTCATCGTGAGGAAGGTCGTCAGACCTGCCAGGAGCTCCGTGCGGAGCTTGTACTTCGTAGGGTCAAAGCCTACGAGACGGTAAAGTGCTTGCATTGGTTAGAAGACGTAGGGTATTAGAAGCTCCACTTCAGGGCGATGGTGGGGTTAAGAGTCGTCTTGTCGAGACGAGCAAAGTTCGTACTTAGCTCCCACTCCGTACCTACACTGAGGTTAAACGAAGGGTCTACCCCAGGGAGTTTATTCAGATTGAGCCACAGCTGAGGCTCGGTGATGAAGATCGCGATATCCTTACCCGTGACGAGGTGACGATCTCCCCAGAGATCAGCAAAGCCAGTGAAGGAGATTAGACCCTTCGCTAGGTGGAGATACCAAGTCCCCGTGAGCTGCCAGGAGTGTGGTCGGTCTTGGCGAGCTAGGTATTTGTACATCGGAGTGAACGTGAAGCCTGCCGAGTAGTCTACCTTATTGTAGGCATAGGTCAGCCCAGCGAGGTAGGCATTCTTATAGCTGAAGGCATTACTCAAGCCCCCGTCGAACTCTAAGTGCAGGTTGAGGGGGAGGCGACCTAGCTTGAACTCACGAGAGAGCTCCCAGTAGGCCGAGGTGATACCCTCCCTGCGGTAGTCCATATCTACGAAGAAGAAGGTATTCCCCCACTTGTCTGGCCGGAATAGCTCCACGGTCGTGGTCAGCTGAGGTCGCTCGGCTTGGTCGGTGCTGTAGAGCTGACGACCGAAGTCGTAGTGTAGCTGGATGTTCTGCGCCCCGAGCGAGCCGAAGCCAAGGAGCACGAGAGTGAAGAGTAGGTAAAGTCGTTTCATTGGTTGGTATGGATGATAGATAGGTGAAAGAGCTAGTGTCGATCCTGCTTAGCTACGTCTTCCCGCTGATCTTCCTTGGTCTCGGGGAGGAGAAGATTAAGTAATACGGCGATCATAGCCGATAGTCCGATGCCAGCGAGGGAGAAGCCTCCGACGGAGAGGGCAGCCCCACCGATACCGGTGGTCAGCGTGACGGAGATGATGACGATATTGCGGGGAGAGGCGAGGTTGACCTTGCTGTTCAGTAGGCTAGAGATCCCCGCCCCAGCGATCGTGCCGAAGAGTAGGAGCATGATACCTCCGAGGATTGCTTGGTCGATGCTTCTGAGCAGGGCGCTGACCTTCCCCACCAGAGAGAAGAGCACGCCCGTCACCGCAGCGATGCGAAAGACGACGGGCTCAGTGATCTTCGTCAGTGACATGGCGCCCGTGACCTCGGAATAGGTCGTTACCGGAGGCCCTCCGACAAGGGATGCAAAGAGGCAAGCTAAACCATCGCCAGCCATCGTGCGGTGCAGTCCGGGATCTTTGACGAAGTTCTTCCCCGCGACGTTATTGACGACATAGACATCACCTATATGCTCGATCACGGGAGCGATGGCCACAGGGATCATGAAGAGGATAGGACGCCAGGAGAAGGACTCAGGGAGGATGAACTGAGGGAGTGAGAGCCAGTCAGCATCCTTGATGGGCTGTAGATCCACAGCGAAGAAGATGAGGTCAGCGAGGTAGCCGGCGACGATCCCTAAGAAGATCGGTATAAGCTTTACCAGCCCACGGGTGTAGAGAGTGATGACTATGGCAGTGCAGAGGGAGACCGCAGCTAGGATCCAGTTCGTCTCGGCCATCTTCACTGCAGCAGAGGAGAGCGAGAGACCGATGAGCATGATGATCGGGCCGATGACTACCGGTGGGAAGAGGCGAGATATGAAGCGGATACCGAAGGTGCGTATCAGTAGCGACATAAGGAAGTACACGAGGCTCACACCAATACAGCCGAAGAGTGCTCCCGGTAGGCCATAGAGCTCGGTAGCCTTGATGATCGGTGCAATGAAAGCGAAGCTACTGCCGAGGAAGATAGGCACCTTCCCCTGGGTCACTAGGTGAAAGAGCAGGGTACCGATACCCGCCGAGAAGAGGGCGGTAGAGGGATCTAGCCCGACGAGTAGAGGGACGAGCACTGTAGCCCCAAAGGCTACGAAGAGGTACTGCACTCCAGCTATGCCCTTACGTAGGGGAGTCAGTGGAGTGGTCGTATCATTGGGCATGGCGTAGACGGCTAATAGAGGATAGGTGGAGGTAGGAAAGCATCCACCCCACTAGCCGATGGCTGGTGGGGTGGTATGGGAGGAAGGTGGTAGACTAGAGTGCTGCCTTGACATTGGCCTCGATGCGGGAGGCTAGATCGTCAGTAGGCTCAGCGACGAACTTATGCCCTGTGACCGTCTCATATAGCTCGATATAGCGGTCAGATACGCTCTGGCAGTACTCGTCGGTCATCTCTGGGATGACTTCGCCAGCACGTCCTTGGAAGCCATGCTTGATGAGCCACTGACGAACGAATTCCTTAGAGAGCTGCTTCTGCTCCTCTCCCTTCTGGAAGCGCTCTTCGTAGCCCTCGGCATAGAAGTAGCGAGAGGAGTCAGGGGTATGGATCTCGTCGATCAGATAGATCTGTCCGTCCTTCTTCCCGAACTCGTACTTAGTGTCTACGAGGATCAGTCCTCGCTGACGAGCCATCTCTTGACCACGAGCGAAGAGGGCATAAGTGTAGGCTTCGAGCTGCTTGTAGTCCTCCTCACTGACGAGTCCGGTGCGGATGATCTCTTCCCGAGAGATGTTTTCGTCATGCCCTACATCTTCCTTCGTCGTAGGGGTGATGATGGGGCTGGGGAAGGCTTCGTTCTCTCGCATACCCTCGGGGAGGGTGATACCACAGAGGGTGCGTTCGCCAGCCTGGTAGGCTCGCCAAGCAGACCCTGTGAGGTAGCCACGGATGACCATCTCTACACGGAAGGGTTCGCAGCGCTTACCGAGAGAGACCATCGGGTCGGGAGAGCTCTCGAGCCAATTGGGGACGATGTCACGAGTAGCCTCGAGGAAGTAGGTGGCGATCTGATTGAGGACTTGTCCCTTGTAGGGGATGCCCTTAGGGAGGACGACATCGAAGGCGGAGATGCGGTCGGTGGCGATCATCGCTACTTGTTCTGAGCCGAGGAAGTAAACATCACGGACTTTACCATGATAGACTCGCTCCTGACCAGGGAAGTGGAAGTCGGTGTGGACTAAGGTCTGTGCCATAGCTATTGAGTATGTGTACGGGGTGAAACGATTAGTTGTCTTGCTGGGGAGCTTCGTCCTTGTCACGCTGATCATAGACATCTACGATCTGCGCCACGAGTGGATGACGGACGATATCGACTTTGTCGAAGTGGATGAAGCCTATGCTAGGTAGGTGATGGAGCTTCTCCACGGCATCACGCAGTCCGGAGGTGACGCCCCGAGGTAGATCGACCTGAGTGAGGTCACCGGTGACGATCATCTTGGAGTTCATGCCTAGGCGTGTGAGGAACATCTTCATCTGCTGTGGGGTCGTGTTCTGCGCTTCGTCTAGGATGACGACGGCGTCGCTTAGGGTACGACCACGCATGAAGGCTAGTGGGGCGATCTGGATTACACCGGTGTCTATGAGATCCTTGAGCTTAGGGGCAGGGATGAGCTCGCCTAAGGCATCATAGAGTGGCTGTAGATAGGGATCGAGCTTGTCCTTCATCTCTCCAGGGAGGAAGCCTAGCTTCTCTCCAGCCTCGACGGCTGGACGGGAGAGGATGATACGTCTCACCTGCTTACTCTTGAGCGCCTTTACGGCGAGGCAGATAGCTAGGAAGGTCTTCCCCGATCCTGCTGGTCCGACAGCGAAGCAGAGATCACGTGAGGAGAAGGCTTTGACGAGACGGGCTTGGTTCTTCCCTCGAGGCTGAATCGCTTTGCCATGGACTCCATAGATCAGCGCTTCGGCAGATGAGGAGGCGGGTGTGGCGAAGCTACCACTAGAGCGATACTGACGTACGGCCTCGATGATAGTAGCCTCGGTGAGTTGGTTGTGCTGTGCACAGAGTTGCTCTAGGCGGGAGAGGACGGTGAAGAGCTCTTCGACCGAGGTCTCTTCGCCGAGTACCTTAAGTACGTTTTGGTGGATTCGTAGCTTCGTCTTGGGGAAGAGAGACTGCAGGGTGATGAGGTTAGAGCGGTTAGCCCCAACGAAGGTCTGTAGGTCGATATCTTCTAGCGTGTAGATACGCTCGATCATATTTAGGCGAAGGGAGTGCGATTAGCGTGATGAATATACTGTAGGAGGCGTCCCTGCCACTCGGGGGCTAGTAGCCCTATGTCGGAGAGTGTACAGGGGAAGCGGAAGCACCAGTACTGGTTAGGATCCTCGGGGTGGTTGATCTGCTCCTCGTCTGCCGAGGTCAGCCAGAGGTGCTCGTCACAGCTCATCCAGTCGGCCAGAGGGAGGATGACTAGCTGAGCGGGGCTGTCTAGGTGATGCTGGAGGATCAGGCGATAAACCTCCTCTTCGGTGATTGGCCCCTCTATGTGTAGCTCCTCTCGGAGGTAGCGTGACTGCTCCTCTTCGTCCAAGCCCTGCCACCAGCCACGCAGGGAGGGCATGTCGTGTGTGGACGTCGTAGCGACACTCCGCTGAGGGAAGGTGAGGGGATCAGCCCAGCCTGTTGGAGTGAAGGCCTTGGGCATACGCTCCAGCTCTAGAGATAAGATCTGTAGCTCATCGAGCACAGCTGGTACGCTGGCGGGGATCATCCCTAGATCCTCGGCACAGAGAAGGAGGCGAGTCGAAGAGCTGAGAGCACGGAGTCGACGGAGTCCGGTCTGCCGATAGAGCTCATTGTGCCGGACATAGAAGTAGTCGTCACTGATGGCTCTCCAGCGAGCTCGTGTATCGGCGCTCCAGCTATGGAAGGTGTCGGTCTTCTCCCAAGCGATACGTGGGTGATAGCCCTCGCTATAGGGGTCTCGTAGGAGAGGGTAGCCCTCGGTAGGGGCTTCCTGTCGAGAGGAGGCTTCCTCGGGCTCCGCAAGTGTCTGTACATCGATAGCATCTCCGAGGAGAGCTTGCCACTCGGTGAGGGTATAGGGCAGGGCGGGATGGAAGTGCCCCGCAAGTCCACTCGTCTGGGCTCTAGGGATCTCCCAGATACGGAAGAATCCGAGGATATGGTCGATACGTAGCGCACTGAAGTAGCGCTCTTGGTGTTGTAGGCGTCCACGCCACCAGGCGTAGTTATCCTCCGCCATACGCTCCCAGTTATAGGTTGGGAATCCCCAATTCTGTCCATCGGCAGCGAAGGCATCTGGCGGAGCTCCTGCTGACTGGTCTAGGTGGAAGAGCTCGGGTCGTGACCAAACCTCGACGCTGTAGGGAGCGACACCGATAGGTAGGTCGCCCTTCAGAGAGACCCCTCGCTCTGCGCAGGCTGACGCTACGGCTACTAGCTGTCTGTCTAGCTCATACTGTAGCCAGCAGTAGTAGCGATAGGATTCGTATAGATCTGACTTCTGACTTAGCGTATCATGTAGCTCATCATGATAGCGCTCTCCCTCTGCCCATTCCTGTGGGGTGACCGCTGGATGTAGGTCTCTCAGGGTGCAGTACCAGGCATAGGGGCGGAGCCAGCTCTGATGCTCCTCACAAAAGTGTAGGAAGGAGCTATCCTCGTGTAGTCCTGAGCTAAGCTCGGGGAAGAGCGTGCGGAGATATTCCTCCTTGAGGGCAAGGACAGCTGGGTAGTCTACCTTGGCCTTCTTGCGTAGCTGACTAGCTCGTCTGCGTAGCTTCTTCTCTAGCGTCTGATTGGCTAGACGAGGGAGCTGGTCGATGTCGATATAGATCGGATGGAGGGCATCGACCGAGATCGCGTTGTAGGGGTAAGAGTCCTTGATCCCTCGGGCGAAGGTGGTGTCATTGATCGGTAGGAGCTGGATGACTCGTAGATCATGTGCCTCGACGAAGGGTAGGGTATCTCGAAGGAGCGTACCGAAGTCTCCGATCCCCCAGTCCTCTCCGCTACGTAGCGCAAAGAGGGGCACGGATAGACCTGCTAGTCGGACTGCTGGGGGCGTGATACGTGGGCAGGCATCCTGGATCCGAGCCGAACGGCTTGGATCAAGAGGGAAGGAGGGGAAGCTCCGATTGGCCCCTTCTTCCCAGTGGTAAGTCCCTGTCTTCTTGTCTAGGAGAAGGTACTTATATTCGACCTCCTCGATTTCTTCCTGTGAGAGCATCTGGATCGGGATGCTGACCTCATAGAGACGCTCCTGCGTGCGTACGAGAGGGAGGGAGCGAGTGGGATCCCATGCTCCTAGGCTGGGGAGAGACCCGACAAGACGAAGCTCCTGATCACTACCATAGCTCGGGGCATAGATGACGAACTGTAAGGTCGTGCCCTGAAGAGTTCCCTCCTGTGTCGAGGAGGTGAGGGCATCGGTGAGGCCAGAAGTAAAGGGGGGGAGGAAGACTGGCGAATAGAGGGGCGCCTGCTCGGGGATGTCTAGCCAACGATCATAGTAGTAGGTGTCTCGGAGTAGGAGCGAGCGCTCACCTCCCCACTCTCGCTGGAGGGGCGTGCCATCCTGTCTGCGTACTTCGTAGTGATAGTGGAGCTCTACGGGAGAGTCGCCTGCTGATCTCGTCGGGAGGGAGATCGCCCAGTGTCCTGGACTAAGCTCCGTCATGGGGAGCTCGATCGTGCTGTCGTGTCTAGGGCGGGTGTCTCCGCCGTATTTCCCCACGAATACTAGTTCTTCGTCAGTCTGGGCGTAGTACTCTAGGTAGAAGGTGGTCGTCATCTATTCGGTCTGTCTATCCGTAGCGAAGGGGGCGGATGCTGTGCTATGCTCCGACCTTCGAGCGCAAAGATAAATATTTCCCCACCAACCTTCCCTCGGCTGGAGCTCCTCGGGGCAACCCTTTCGTAGTTTCCTTAAGAAGTCGTGTCTCCTCTGCCGATGTGCGTGCTAGAGCCCTAGAGATGGGAAGCTATCGAGGTGGGATAAAATGACAAACGGTCACCAGCTTAGTAGCTGATGACCGTCGATGTCTTATGCCTAGACGCTAGGGGCTTGTACTTCGCCACGAGCGCCGTATGCTAGGGACTACTTCTTACGGTTACCGTAGCGGCTCATGAACTTATCTACGCGACCAGCAGTGTCGACAAGCTTAGCCTTACCGGTGAAGAATGGGTGGGAGGTGCTGGAGATTTCCACCTTAATCAGGGGATACTCTACACCGTCTACCACGATCGTTTCCTTAGCGGGCATCGTGGAGCGTGTGATGAAGATGTCTTCGTTGGACATATCCTTGAAGACAACTGGACGATAGTTCTCAGGGTGAATACCTTTCTTCATTATTCTTATAACGTTATAATTTGTTCTTTTATTCAGTCCTCTACGACAGTCCACTCGGCCTGCCTGGTAACCGTAGGGGTACTATTGGACTGCAAAGATAAAGATAATCTATTAGATTTCACACTACTGACCTGACTTTAGGCTTGTGCATATGGATTTGGAGATATCTCAAGGGGCGCCCTCCTCGTATTCTGAACTAGGGAGCGTAGGGGGCGAAGAAGAGGAGATCAATCAGAGCTTGATGATCAGACCAAGTGTGGGGAGAATAAGCTTGCTGTAGTAGTCGAGCTGACGTAGCTGCTGACGCTCTGGATCGGAGGGGTGATCCATCACCTCTCCAGAGGAGTCTCGGTTGGTGTAGATGGGGGCACTGACATAGCTGCTCAGATAGGCATTCTGTACATCTAGGTAGAGGTTAAGCATCCAGCGCTTGAAGTAGAACTCCTTATCTAGGCGCAGGTCTAGCTGGTGCTTGGCGGGGAGACGTAGTGTATTGAAGCGTGCGTAGTCAGGGTAAGCACGATTTGTGACCGTCCAAGCTACCTTATTTGTCGAGAGCTCCATATCTATCGGAGTGTAGGGTGCTCCACCGCTATAGCGCCAGGAGGCAGAGAGGTACCAACTCTTGCCTAGACGATAGCTGAGTAGTAGGTTGAGCATCTGTCTTGTATCCCAAGAGGAAGGACGGTAGATCCCCGCCTTGTCGGTGAACTCGCTTCGGAATAGTGTGTAGGTAGCTGTCGCTGAGAACTGATGCCAAGGCATGAGGCGAGCTACGACCTCGGCGCCATAGGCACGGCCTTCTCCTGTAGATAGCACGGCCTCTGCGCCTACCTGTCCATACTCTGTTCCCTTACTCGCTAGGCTTATACCCTCGAGCTCGGAGATGGGATAAGAGCTATAGGACTTGTAGAATCCCTCGGCCGAGAAGTGTAGGTAGTTGCCTAGATGGTATTCACCTCCGAGTACGGCTTGGTTGGACATGATGTATCTCAGACGCATCTTGCTAGGGTAGGTCCCGTCAGGGGCTTGGTAGCCCATGCTTGTGTAGGAGGGTTGCATGGCATAGCGACCGAAGTTGGCATTTAGATCGATGTCCTCGGTGAGTGCAAACGAGACCGAAAGTCTAGGAGATAGCTGGGGGAAAGGATTGCTCATGACCGAGTTGAGCGTATTGCCCACGAGGTTGACTCCAAGCCCGATCTTGAGTCTCCTGTCAAGGTATTCGTCTGAAGCCTGAGCAAAGGCTGAATAGGCTAGTAGCCTGATGTGTGCATCGTAGGAGAGTGGTACGACTTTCCCTGACTGATAGGCGAGGCGTTCGGCACGATTGCGATAGTCGGCGTAGCGTAGCCCTGCGCCGAAGCTAAGCTTGAAGGGCAGGGTCGTATACATGCGCTCATAGCGGAGCTTGCTCTCCGTCTCATCGGACTGGTATTCGGATAGCTTAGGTAGGGTAGGGTCATTACTTTGATGCTTCACGCTGCTATTGCGTAGCATGTTTCGGCTCAGCACCCAGCTATCTGTGTGCTCTGCTCCGTAGTGCTTGTACACAGCACCTACCGTATAGTTCCACTGCTTGTATCGAGGGAGATAGCTCAGGATGTAGCGCTGTACCTCGGAGCCAGTGCTCTGTAGCTTGGTATTCAGACTCATGTCGTCTATGGCTCCGATACCTAGCATGGTGAGCTCGTTGTGTGCATTGAAGCGGTGCTTGTACTTGAGCTGGAAGTCATTGTAGGTCGGGAGGAAGGGGAGCTTGATTGCCTTAAAGAGCCACTGAAGGTACGACTGGCGAGCGGAGGCGATGAACGATGACTTCTCGCTCAGTGCACCCTCTATGGTGAGGGCTGCATCAGAGGCGCCTACCGATGCCTTGACGTGCATGCGATCGGTATCGCCATCTCGCTGCTTGATCTCCATCACTGAGCTGAGGGCATTGGTACGACTAGCGGGGAAGGCACCCGTATAGAAGCTAATCTCTCGGACAAAGTCAGGGTTGATCATCCCGACGACGCCCCCCGATGCCCCTTGGGTGGAGAAGTGGTTAATCACGGGGATCTCTATCCCGTCAAGGTAGAAGACATTCTCTGAAGGGCCTCCGCCACGCACGATGAGGTCATTGCGATTAGGGTCGGTAGCACCGACGCCAGGTAGCGTCTGTACCAGCTTGGAAATATCTCTATTGGCACCAGCGTTCTTCTCGATCTGCTTGATGCCGAGGGTCTGTAGCGACAGGGGGCTTTCTACCCGCTTGATCCGCACGTTAGGGCGGACGGCGACCTCCGTTAGGCTTGTGGAGGCTTCGTCAAGAGCGATGTCGATGAAGCTCGTCTGATTACCTATCACTTGCACCTCTGCAGATGTCGTCGTCTCATAGCCGAGCATGGAGACTATGAGGCGGACGAAGCCAGGCTTCAGCCCAGATATGACGAATCGCCCCTGCACGTCGGTCCTTGCTCCAAGGCTAGTGCCCTGCACGCGTACGCTAGCGGACTCTAGTGGCTCATTGCTCTTTGTGCTATAGACTTGACCCTTGAGAGTCCCTTGCTGAGCGAGGAGCGAGGTGACATTGAGCAGGAGGGCTAGCAGGATGTAATAACGCTTGGGCATTTAGAGGGATTTAGAAGTGAACCCTTAAGTGAATGGATCGGAATGTAAAAAAATATCATTGTCTCAAAGGTAGTTAAGTTTTGGGCAACACCAACCGAGGCACGTATCCCCGCTCTTCCTTCCGGCTTCGTCTGTCCTCATCTGGAGGGTAGGGTACGTATATTTCCCCCTGCGAGATCGGGTATATTGTGATCGGTCGGTTAGGTATATTGTGATGTCCTGGTTAGGTATATTGCGACTACATGATTGGGTATATCGTGATTTGTTCTTCGGTAGTGACGTCTTCTTTCGGAGGTTTGGTGTGTGGGCTGGCGAGCAGAAAGAAAGCCCCCACCTCCGCTCTCCTAGGGGAGCGAGGGTGGGGGTGGTAGGTGTGAGGTCAGTTCGGTGGATGAAGAGGCGTCGTTAGCCTTGGCGGAAGAGCTTGCGGAAGGCCTCTTCGACGGTCTTGACCCCTACGAGGCGGATCTTGCGGGAGGAGGTATCTAGACCGGTGAGGTTGCTCTCTGGGAGGATCATCGCTCGGAAGCCAATGCGCTCAGCTTCGAGAATACGCTGCTCGATGCGACTCACCGAACGGACTTCGCCCGACAGACCTACCTCGCCCGTCAGACAGACCCCCTCGGGCAGGGCGATGTCTAGGCTAGAGGAGAGGACTGCCGTGATGACGGCGAGGTCGGAGGCGGGATCAGCCAGGCGGATACCTCCGGCTATGTTGAGGAAGACGTCCTTCTGTATGAGCTTGAAGCCTGCACGCTTTTCCAAGACAGCCAGCAGCATATTCATTCGCCGAGCATCAAATCCCGTGGAGGAGCGCTGGGGGGTGGCATAGACGGCCGAGCTCACGAGTGCCTGTGTCTCGATGAGGAAGGGACGTACCCCCTCCATCGCCACGGCTATGGCTGTGCCACTGAGGCCTAAGCTCGCCTGACTCATCAAGTGCTCCGAGGGGTTCTCGACAGGTAAGAGCCCCGTCTGTCGCATCTCATAGATCCCGAGCTCTGCTGTGCTCCCGAAGCGGTTCTTCTGACCTCGCAAGATGCGGTACATGTAGTGCTTGTCCCCGTCGAACTGTAGGACGACATCCACCGTATGCTCTAGTACCTTCGGGCCAGCGATGCTACCCTCCTTGGTGATGTGCCCTATGACGAGGACGGCTACTCCCTCCGTCTTGCAGTACTTGAGTAGGGCGTTAGCGCACTCTCGGATCTGGGATACGCTCCCTGGGGTAGAGTCTGATAGCTCGGTCTGGATCGTCTGTATGGAGTCGATGACGAGTAGCTGGGGCTGTAGCTCCAGGGCAGTAGAGAGGATCTTCTCTAGCGAAGTCTCTGCGTAGATCAGCGTGTCCTCATTGGTTCCTCCGAGACGGTCAGCACGCATCTTCAGCTGGGAGAGGCTTTCTTCACCTGAGACATAAAGGGTTTTGTAGGGCAGGCGCAGTACAGTCTGTAGGACGAGTGTAGACTTCCCGATGCCCGGCTCGCCACCGATGAGGACGAAGGCTCCCTCTACAAGTCCTCCACCGAGTACACGGTCAAGCTCAGGGTCACCCATGCTAAGGCGTACTTCCTCTCGGTGCTGGATGTCACCGAGACGCACAGGCTTGCTGGCAGTGATGCTCGCCGCTGTGAAGGTAGAGGTCGGCTTATCCCCTTTGGTGAGGATGATCTCTTCTTCTTCGATCGAGTTCCAAGTGCCGCACTGCGAGCAGTAGCCTTGCCACTTGGGGTATTGGGCACCACATTCAGAGCAGTGGTAGACCGTCTTCTTCTTAGCCATAGAATAGGGAGGAAGGGCTTAGTCGGGTAGGACGAGGCGCTCGAAGCCGGACGACATCAGCGTGCGGAAGCCGTCCTTCCCATCGCCGAGAATAAGCATGTATTCGACTCCTGGGAAGTGCTTCATGAGAGCGGGTATTTCTTTGGCATAGCGGGTCATGCAGGCTGTGGCAAGACCATCGGCCAGCATACAGCTAGGAGCTAGGATCGTCACGCTGAGGATATCCGTCTGGATCGGATAGCCGGTGCGAGGATCGATGGTGTGTGCTACCTTCTTCCCCTCCACGATCTTATAGTTTCGGTAGTTGCCCGAGGTAGCGACACCACCAGCTGTCTCGGGTAGCTGGATGCGGACTTGGAATTGCTCTGCACCAGCCGAAGCCCCTTCGACGGGCTTATCGATGCCGATGACCCAAGCCTTGCCTTGGGGATTGACCCCCTGATAAGCGATCTCTCCACCGAGCTCCACGAGGTAGCTCTTTGCCCCCTTATTGACGAGCGTGCGTGCTACGAGGTCAGCGCAGTAACCCTTAGATATGGAGGAGAAGTCCATCTTCATACGAGGGTCAGCTTTGACGACACGCAGTCCATCGAAGGTGACCTTATCATACCCTACGAATGCCCGTATGCTATCGATGGTGTGCTGGCTGATACTATCCTTCTTCTCGAAGCCAAAGCCCCAGAGGTTGATCAGGGGCGAGCAAGTCACATCATAGCTCCCACCGGTCTGACGGGAGATCTCTACTGACTGGAGGAAGACCTCACGAAGCATGGAGTCGCCCTGCTGGGACTCATTGCGATTGATCGCCGAGATGAGGCTCGTAGAGTCAAAGGGATTGAGCGAATGGCTGAAGGTGTGGAAGGTGGAGTCCACAGCCATAGCATAGTCCTCGGGGAGGTCATACTGGATGGAGAAGGTCGTCGTGAAGACTTCGCCCGATAGCTTGGTATAGCTACTAGAGGTATTCCCCTTAGAGCAAGCAAAAAGCGCCCCAGCAGTGATGACTGCTAAGGCGCATGGCTTCCAAGCACGTAGCGAGGAAGAAAGGATGGTATTCAGGTGCATATATTGAGTGGTATAGCGGAAGAGGAGCCTTAGAGCTCCTCCTCGATCTTGTAGTCGTTACGGTCCTGAGACTGGCGAGCCAGAAGCTCAGCTAAGAAGCCTGCTAGGAAGAGCTGGGTGCCGAGGATCATCCCTGTCAGTGCGATGAAGAAGTAGGGACGATCCGTCACCAGCGGAGCGGGCGTATTCGTCCAAATGTGGAAGAGCTTCGAGAAGAGGACAACAGCTAAGGCTAGGAATCCGATGATGAACATCAGACTTCCTCCTAGACCGAAGAAGTGCATGGGCTTGCGTCCAAAGGTCGAAGTGAACCAGAGGGTAATCAGATCCAAGTAACCATTGACAAAGCGGTTGAGACCGAACTTGCTCTCCCCATACTTGCGTGCCTGATGCTGGACGACCTTCTCCCCAATGCGAGAGAAGCCCGCTACCTTCGCCATGTAGGGGATATAGCGGTGCATATCGTTGTAGATCTCAATATTCTTGACGACCTCGGAGCGATAGGCCTTGAGCCCGCAGTTGAAGTCATGCAGGTTATCGATACCCGAGAGCTTGCGTGCGGTGGCGTTGAAGAGCTTCGAGGGGAGGTTCTTGCTGAAGACCGGATCATAGCGCTTCTGCTTCCAGCCACTCACTAGATCGTAGCCCTCCTCCTTGATCATTCGGTAGAGCTCGGGGATCTCATCGGGGCTGTCTTGTAGGTCTGCATCCATCGTGATGACCACCTCGCCCTGCGTGCGGGCAAAGCCACACTGTAGGCCGGGAGACTTCCCATAGTTACGGCGGAACTTGATCCCACGGACATGGGGATTCTGTGCCTGTAGCTCACGGATTACCTGCCACGAATGGTCGGTGCTACCATCGTTGATGAAGATGATCTCATAGGAGAAGCCGTGCTCCTCCATCACACGCCGGATCCATGCCTCGAGCTCGGGCAGAGATTCGGCTTCGTTATATAAGGGGATGACGAGAGAGATGTCCATAGGTGTAGATTTAGTGACGACGGAGGGCTAGGCCGACGATGATGCCCCAGATGATGCCTAGGACGAGTGTCAGGCTATAGTCTGTCCATAACCATTCGAAGGTAGTGATCCCCTGAAGCTCAGTAAAGAGCTCGCTGGCTCTGCTTCCCCAGATCTGACGAAAGACAGGCTGGGCCCGATCCAGTAGGCTGGGGATGACCAGCTTGAAGTAGAAATACTGAGGTAGAAGTGCTACGATCCCTCCGAGGGCATGGATCAAGACGGTGTAGCTAAAGCCTTGAGCGAAGCGGAAGGGGCATCCATAGAAGTGGCTGTCACGATAGAAACGTGCACTGCGGTAGGCCACGATAGGGATGACGATCACACCTACATAATAAAGGAGTATCAGTGGAGGGAAGGTGAGAGCGCTGAGGAGGCGTGCTGTGGACGTCAGAGCGAGCACCAAGCCAAAGGGCAGTCCTGCACGGGCGACCGTAGCGAATAGCGGGGAGGGAGGGTTCGAATTAGTCATTAGACATCGTTAATTATGCGAGGCAAAGGTAGTACTATTCAGGCAGAAACGCATTAAAGCCCTCTTGGTGGGTGTGTTAAACCGCTGTACCTTTATAGGGCTTAGCACCGAGATCAATCAACTTATATACCCATTCTGTCCAATGAAAAGACTCTTCTTCTTCGCCTGCCTCCTGACTGTCTCCCTTAGCCTACAGGCTCAGGAGCTCCTTGTCGGATCCTATAATATTCGCTACGATAATCCCGATGATGTGAAGCGAGGTAATGGCTGGATGCAGCGATTGCCCGTGATCTCTGATCTACTTACCTATGAGGATCCCGATATCTTCGGTGTCCAGGAGGCCTTGACTCACCAAGTCGCTGACCTCCAGCGAAGCCTTCCTGCCTATGACTATGTAGGAGTAGGTCGGGAAGATGGTAAGGAGCAGGGCGAATATGCGGCGGTTTTTTATCGTCGTGATCGCTTCAAGCGACTTCGCTCAGGACACTTCTGGTTAAGTGAGACTCCTGAACGCCCTTCGTTTGGCTGGGATGCTGCCTGCGTGCGGATCTGCTCCTGGGTAGAGCTCGAAGATCTGCCGACGAAGCGCCGTCTCTTCTTCTTCAATCTACATCTCGATCATGTGGGTAAGGTCGCACGTCTTGCTTCGGCGCATCTTGTCTTGAGCAAGATCCAGTCTCTGGCTGGTGCATCTTCGCCTGTCATCCTCACGGGGGATTTCAATGTAGATCAGACAGACGAGGTTTATTCTCGCTTCGTTTCATCCTCTCTCCTGCAGGATAGCTATACGCTCGCAGAGCATCGCTTTGCTCCCAACGGGACGTTCAATGCCTTTGATACCGAACTGCTGACTCCGAGCCGTATTGATCATGTCTTTGTCTCATCGGCTTTTCGTGTCCTTCGCTATGCTATCCGTACGGACAGCTACTGGACGGCTCTTCCCGATGCCCCCTCCCAAGGTAGTGATCAGGCTCCCGTAGAGGTTCGACTCAAGAAGCACGTCCGTCGTGCTCCTTCGGATCATTACCCTGTCTTCGTCAAGCTCCGTCTGCTGAAGTGATCTGCTAGCTCAGATTTATAAGTAATAACTCGCTCGGTCGATTACTAACGAAATTAGACTTCGTTAGTAATCGACCGAGCGAGTTATTAGTAATGACAATTAGGCTTCATTAGTTATGACGGAGTGAGATTGTTCACTATGAGGAGCCTTGCTCATACTACAGCACTTTTTAGTTTATATAGCTAATCCGAGGAAATGTCACCCATACACGACGCCCCGCCTTCCAAGTGAGGAAGACGGGGCGTCCGAGGTTATCTGTCAGTGCTATTACCTAGGCTGAAAAAATGTTTGAGACTTCTTATCCGTTTATGATGGCATAAACTTCCTTAGGATCTCGATATCTGTGATATAGATCAAGGAAGAAACGTCCATGTAGAGATACTCGTTCTGCTTCAGGTGGAGGAGTCATATAGTCTCCAAATTGTTTCGATAGGTATTCGTGGGTTCCTGTATGTGTCTTGACTTGTATGCCCTCAAATTGGACATCAACACGCCCTTCAAACCAAGCTTTAGGATAGACTTTGTTCTGAAGAGCTTGATTTAAGCCATAACAATAGAGGTAATCACCGTGGATATCTTGAATTTCTTCTTCCATCCGGCGTAGCTTGGCATCTAGTCGGTTGCTTTGTGTACGTAGCCAAGCTGAGTGACAGAGCCCCAATGTTTTTTTTAGGTCGAGTTTCGATAGAGCTACCTTCCATTCTCCTCGTAGAGGTCGTGTGACTGATCGAGAATATGCCTCCCAGGTTTTACGATAGCGAATAGCAAGCTCAATGTTTTTATTTGACCCGTCCCATTCATCAAGAGGAAATACGTCGATATAGAGCCCTGTCAAGAAGGGACGATCCTCTGACTCCCAGATTGTAGATTCTTTTCTGCAGAACTTAGCAAAAGCTAGATAGTATCCAGGCATTGTAGGATCAATAATCTCATAGGGGGATTCTGGCTTAGAAAGCTCTGGAGCAAGAGCTAAAAAGCGGTTGTAGTCTTCTCTCTTCAGGTAGATGTCAATGTCGTCATCCCAAGGTATAAAACCTTGGTGTCGAAGCGCACCTATCGCTGTCCCTCCACTTAGGTAATACTCTAGTCCATGTTTATCGCATAGTGCAATGAGATCAACAAAGATGGCTAAGAGTTCCTTCTTTAGTTCGCTACTATCTATGGTAGGTGTCATTGAGCAAAATTAGTGGGTATGGTTAGTATTGGAGTGAGTAAGAAAGAGTTCTTGAGCTTTGGCCAGATCTATTGGGTTATCAACCTCATACCATAAGGTTCTATCTCCTTGGAGTACCATTGGGTGAATGCTTTGAGGAGCGACCTGAAGTACCTCTTGGAAGACATTCTCATAATAATTCCCTCTCCCATGCTTTTGTATATAAGCATCTAGTAGAGGAAGGTAGAGACTGGTAGAGAAAGCTTGTGATAGACGATATATATTAACTGTCTTGTAATAGCTATCTTTAGCCGTCTCATCAAAGTCTGATTTCCCTATAAATCTGTTGATGTGGCCGGGATCTGCAAGAGTTACCACAGTACCATCCATCCAATCTTCCCAGCGAGCAACGACAGCTGTTGCTTCGCGTTCAGGAGAGGAGAGCAGTTGCTTTAAAACGTCTTCGTCGTAGATGAGATCACTCTCGATGAGAAGAGTGTCGTCCTCTTTCATATAGTCAGCTGCAAGAGCTAGTGAGTAGATATTATTAGTCTGGTCATATATTGGATTCGAAACATAGAGTACAGGTACGCACTTCATAAGAAGTGCCTATAAGCTCCTTGATCATTTCCTCTTTATAGCCAGTGACTAGGATGATACGATTGATGCAATGAGTTGATGTTGCTAAACGAAGGGTTCGTTCTAAGAAAGTTTCTCCTGATTCATGGATCCGCACGAAGCATTTCGGAGCATCTTGTGTTAGGGCTCCTAAGCGAGTCCCCATTCCAGCTGCAAGTACGATAAGTTGCATATTTATTATAGCATGTTTATGCCCTATACGCTCTAAATCTGGAGAATGTATAGAGGTTATAAGATGAAATACGTTGTTGGATAGTTCTCTATAGCTCTGAAATGAGGGCTAAGTGTCGTCTAACGAGTCATCTCTAGAGTTAAAATCTAAGTGCAAAGATACACTATTTAATCTTTTGTTTGGATTATGTAGTGTTAGTGTGATTGTGTGAGCACCGCGGATGATCTCTGTAGGTATGTATAAAGTACTTCTGCCCTTCATCACCAAACATGATGAAGGGCAGAAATATGAATCAAGGTGGTTAGCTCCTAGGAGAGCTTCTCCTTGAGAGCTGCAAGAGCATCGAGGTCACCTAGGGTAGCCTTTTCAGTGGATGCATTGGTTGCAGCGATCGAAGCAGCGGCGTCCTGATTGCGAGCCTGACGTTCAGCGCGTTCTGCACGTTCGCTTGCGCGAGCTTCAGCCTTAGCTTCGTCTTCGAAGGTGCGGCTGTGCGATACGATGATACGGCGAGCGTCCTTGTTGAACTCGATCACCTTGAAGGGAAGAGTTTCACCCTTGACAGCCTGCGTACCATCTTGCTTGACGAGGTGCTTAGGCGTAGCGAAGGCTTCGATACCTTCAGGGAGGCTGATGACAGCACCCTTTTCAACGAAATCACGGATAGTACCTTCGTGGATCGTGCCTACCTTGAAGTTAGCTTCGAAGGCATTCCAAGGGTTCTCTTCGATCTGCTTGTGACCGAGAGAGAGACGACGGTTTTCCTTGTCGATCTCGAGGACGATGATGTCTAGAGGAGCGCCTACTTCGGTAAACTCATTGGGGTGCTTGATCTTCTTTGTCCAAGAGAGGTCAGAGATGTGTACAAGACCATCGATACCT
>ERZ773072.290-NODE-290-length-30167-cov-7.131376_pt1 | contig 30167 bp, 44 predicted proteins | sample MGYA00580617_ERZ773072 | MGnify/ENA primary metagenome ERZ773072 (study PRJEB29015, sample SAMEA2737970) | human oral metagenome | biome: human oral; feature: human-associated habitat; material: dental | place: China | collected 2122 ...
CCTCCGGGCACATTGGGTATTCCGCCGCCGGCTATGCGCTGCTAAAAGAATTCGGCCGCGCGGGTGTTCCGGCCGAATTCGACCCGATGCTTCGCGCTCACTGCTCCACCATTTTGACCCCCGGCCGCGGGTTTGTGGCCCGCTCCGCCGGGGTGACGGCCATGACCGATAACTCCGACGGGCTCGTCCACGACCTGTATGTCATGGCGGAAAAATCCGCCGTCACCATCAACCTGGATTCCGCCGCCCTGCAACCTGACGATCTGCTTGTTCAGGCCGCTGAGCTGGTAGGGGCCGACCCGTGGGAGTTCATTCTTTCCGGTGGGGAAGACCACACGCTCATTGGCACAACGTTCAGCCCACCACCCACCGGATTCGTAGAAATTGGTACAGTGGTTCGACATAACTCCATGGGTGCCGTCACCCTCGATAGGGCAGCACCCCCCTACACCTACGGATGGGAAAGCTACTGACCGATGACTAACCAGTTCAACCAGCAAGAAGACCTGTTTTCCAGTGCGCAGCAACCACTGACCACCAGCGGGGACTATTTCTCCACCCTCAACATTGACGACTCCTGGCGGCAAGTTCTCGCCCCCATCGCCCCCGACATTAATGCCATGGGGGACTTCCTCGCCGCCGAACAGGCTGCCGGCTACACCATTGCGCCCCCGGAGGAAGACCGGTGGCGGGCCTTCCGCTACCCCTTCGATAAAGTGACCGTCCTCATCGTCGGCCAAGACCCATACCCCACCCCGGGCCACGCCATGGGCCTATCGTTCTCCCTCCGCCCCGAGGTGAAACCCCTGGCCAAAAGCCTGGTGAACATTTTCGCCGAACTCCAATCCGACCTTGGCGTCGATCGGCCCAGAAACGGTGACCTCAGCGCCTGGAGCGACCAGGGCGTCATGCTGCTCAACCGAGTCCTCTCCGTTCGCGCCCAAACCGGCGGGGCCGGCTCTCACCGGAAAAAAGGGTGGGAAAAAATCACCGACCATGTCATCACCTCCCTTGTGAACCGGGGCACCCCACTCGTCGCCATCCTCTGGGGTAAAGACGCCCAATCGCTTAGCCCCCTCCTCTCCGGGCACCCCAATGTGAAACAGATAAAATCCGTGCACCCGTCCCCATTGTCCGCCAGCCGGGGCTTTTTCGGCTCCCGCCCATTTACCACCGCAAACTATTACCTCGGAAAGCTGGGTGCTCCGCAAGTCAACTGGGCGTTGTAAACTACTTTTCTATGGTAAACGTTGAGTATCTGGACGGGCCCGCGTTGCATAGGTGGCTCACCCGGGCCGTCGCTGAACTGGTCGCCCGCCGCGCCGAAATCAACAAACTCAACGTTTTCCCCGTCCCCGACGCCGACACCGGCTCAAACATGGCCCACACCATGGAGGCCGCCCTCGCCGAGGTGAATAGTCTTCCGGCAGCCCACCAGCGCGACATCACCAAGCTCACCGCCGCCATCGCCGTCGGCGCGGTCAAAGGCGCCCGCGGCAACTCCGGCATGGTGCTGAGCCAAGTCCTCCGCGGGCTCGCCCAATCTGCAGTCTCCGACCGGATTACCGGACGCACCGTGCAACAAGCACTCACCACGGCCAATAAATTCGTCCACCACGCCATTATCGAACCCGTCGAAGGCACCGTCGTCACCGTCCTGCGGGCCGCCGCCATCGCCGCGAACCAAGCCCCCACCGACTCGCTTATCGACGTGCTCACCGCCGCCACCACCGCAGCCAGCATCGCCCTGGCCAACACCCCCTCCCAACTCGCCGTCCTCCGTGATGCCGGAGTGGTCGACGCCGGCGCCCAAGGCCTCGTCCTCCTCCTCGAAACCATGCTCGACGAAGTAAGCGGCGGCACCATAGAAACCAGCACCAACCCCAGTTTCCAACCACCAAAACCGAAAGCACTTTCGATTAAAGTGGTGGGGACGGCGGCCCCCGGAAGCGTCGACATGTTCACCCAACTCCTCGGCGCCACCCGCATCACCGCCCCCACCAACACCAAATCCAACCCTACCGAGCAGCCGCAACAGGGAAAAACCCCGCCCAAACCCCGTAGCCCCTTCGGCCAACCCACCCAACTCGCCCGCCTCTGGAACCACCAACCACCCACCATCGACACCCCACCCGCAACCACTACCCACACCCGGCAAAAACCCCACACCAACACCAACGCTAACCCCACCGTCCCCACCGAAACCACCCGCCCCCGCGTCGACTACCTCGAAGTCATGTTCTTCATCCAAAACGCCGACCTCAACCACGTCCGCGACCAACTCCAACCCCTCGGCGACAGCTTCATCATCGCCCCCATCAGCCCCCACTCCGCCAGCGTCCACATCCACACCCACCAAGCCGGAACCGTCATCGAAACCGCCCACCACCTCGGAAAAATCACCAACCTCCACATCGAAGCCCTCCCCGAAGCCACCACCACCAGCCACCGCATCATCCTCGCACTCACCCCCACCGGACTCATCACCCACCTCTACCAATCCGCCGGAGCGCTCACCATCAACCCCGGCGACGACATCGTCCTCGACATCGCCGCGGCCGCCCGCGCCAGCGGCGCCACCGAAATCATCCTCCTGCCCAACGGCATGCTCACCACCCACCAACTCGCCAGCATCGAACGCTCCAGCCACGCCTTCGAACAAGCACTCACCATCGTCCCCACCGGCACCATCATCCGCGGACTCGCCGCCCTCGCCGCCTGCAACAACACCCAACCCCTCGCCGTCGACGCCTACACCATGGGCGAAGCCGCCCAAGCCACCCGCACCGCCCGAATCATCACCGACCCCACCACCACCGAAATCCACGCCATCACCAACGACAAAAACCGCCACCCCACCACCCTCTGCACCACCACCACACTCCACCAGGCAATAGCCCACACCCTCACCACCCTCATCGACCCCACCGCCCGCCGCGTCACCATCCTCATCGACGAAACCGCCCCCGAATTCTCCGCCAGCGACCTACCCAAATTCCACGGCGTAGAAATCATCACCTACCGCACCCAAAACCTCGGATCCCTCGCCGAAATCGGAGTCGAATAACCATGCTCAACTGGGAAGACAACCGCAAACTCACAGACCTCCTCCCCGAAAAAGAAGCCAAAACTATTCGCACCACCCTCGGCTACACCACCGCCAAAGAACTCCTCACCCACTACCCCCGCGCCTACGCCACCCACAACGACACCCCCTTCCTCAACCAAGCAAACGACGGCGACATAGTAACCTGCATCGGCGAAATCATCCACACCGCCACCATCCACACCAAAAGAACCACCACCATCTACACCATCACCATCCAAACCACCAACGAACTCATCAAAGCCACCTTCTTCCACGCAAAACCCCACCAAGCCGCCTGGTGCGAACGCACCCTCACCCGCGGCACCACCGCCATCTTCACCGGAAAAATCAAAACCTACCGCGGCGCCCCCCAACTCCAACACCCCGACTTCCTCCTCCTCAACACCCCCCACCCCACCAGCACCGGCGCCCTCAAACAACTCACCGCCTACGGCAACGACACCGACATCAGCAACTTCCTCACCAGCCTACCCGCCATCCCCATCTACCCAGCCCGCCAACGCATCACCACCTGGCGCATCCTCGGCGCCATCCACCACATCCTTGACCACACCAACCCCATACCCGACCCCCTCGGCCCCTTCACACCCCCCGACCTCCCCACCTTCGACCGCGCACTCCGCGGCATCCACCAAGACGGCACCAACGCCTACACCTACCGCCACCGCCTCGCCTACAACGAAGCCCTCGCCCTCGCCCTCGTCATGGAAATCCGCCGCCACGACACCACCACCCGCCACGCCACCCCACTAGCCCCCAACCCCACCGGCGCCCCCCACCACCGCGAAACCCTCATCAACAACCTCCCCTACACCCTCACCACCGGCCAACAAACCATCATCAACACCATCGCCACCGACCTCAACTCCCCCCACCCCATGCAACGCCTCCTCCAAGGCGAAGTCGGCTCCGGCAAAACCATCATCGCCCTCATAGCCATGCTCCAAGCCGTCGAAAACGGCAAACAATGCGCCCTCCTCGCCCCCACCTCCGTCCTCGCCCACCAACACGGACACAGCCTCACCGAACTCCTCACCAACGCCGGCATCAACCTCACCATCACCACCCTCACCGGCGACATGACCCCCACCCAAAAAAACCACGCCCTCCTTGCCATCATCTCCGGCGACGCCAACATCATCATCGGCACCCACGCCCTCATCCAAGACACCGTCGAATTCTACGACCTCGGACTCGTCATCATCGACGAACAACACCGCTTCGGCGTCGAACAACGCGACAGCCTCCGCACCAAAGGCAAAAACCACACCACCCCCCACCTCCTCGTCATGACCGCCACCCCCATACCCCGCACCATCGCCATGACCTTCTTCGGCGACCTCAACCACTCCACCCTCAGCGAACTCCCCGGCGGCCGCCGACCCATCAAAAGCTACGTCGTCCCCGAATACCTCCCCAAATACACCACCCGCGCCTACGAAGTCATGCGCGAACACATCCACCAAGGCCACCAAATCTACATCGTCTGCCCCCGCATCAACGGCCCCGGCGGCGTACTCGAAACCCACCAACACCTCAGCGAAACCGAATTCAAAAACTACCGCATCGGCCTCCTCCACGGCCAACTCAAAGACGCCGACAAAGACACCATCATGCGCCAATTCGCCAACGGCGACCTCGACATCCTCATAGCCACCACCGTCATCGAAGTCGGCATCGACGTCCCCAACGCCACCATCATCATGATCCGCGAATCCGAAAACCTCGGCGTCTCCCAACTCCACCAACTCCGCGGCCGCGTCGGACGCGGCGGACACGACTCCATCTGCTTCTTCCACCACACCGCCGAACGCGGCACCCCCGCCGACAAACGCATATGGCAAATGGCCGCCACCACCGACGGCTTCCAAGTCGCCGAAATCGACCTCATCCAACGCCACGAAGGCGACGTATTAGGCACCAGCCAATCCGGCACCAACCGCAAAATCGCCTTCCTCAACCTCGCCCGCGACATAGGCCTCATCAACCGGGCCAACCGCGACGCCAAAAACATTGTCGCCCACAACCTTGACCTGGCCCGCCAACTCATCGCCGGCATCGACGACATCACCCAAGACTACCTGGACAAATCCTAACCCATTACCGAAACACCACCACCGGTTTGCTAGGGTAGTCCCCATGAAAATCTATGCCCCCTTCGCCGGCATTGTGCACTACCATGTCGCAGCCGGTGACACCGTTACCACCGGACAAAAACTCGCAAGCGTCGAAGCCACCAAACTCGAAGCTGCCGTGATCGCGCCGGGGCCGGGCGTGGTAGTGGAGTTGAGCGTCGCCGATTTCGGTGATGTGGTGGGCGGCCAGGCATTGGTGGAGCTCGCGGATGGTTCGGAACCGGCAACGCTGGTGGGGGAGGGGAAGTAAATGGGGATGACGCGCATTATTTCCGGTGAGGCCCGGGGCAGGAAGCTGCAGGTGCCGTCGGAGGGGACCCGCCCAACGTCGGATCGGGCGAAGGAGGGGCTGTTTTCGTCGCTGCAGGTGCGGTTTGGGTTTCAGGACGCCGTGGTGTTGGATTTGTTTGCTGGTTCGGGGGCGTTGGGGTTGGAGGCGGCTTCCCGGGGTGCTGCCGAGGTGGTGCTGGTGGAGTCGGATCCGCACACGTGTGCGGTGATTCAGCGGAACGCCGAGGTGGTGGGGCATCCGAATGTGCAGGTGATGCAGATGGCGGCGTCGGCGTATGTGGCGCAGGCGCCCCGGAAGCATTTCGATATGGTGCTGGCGGATCCGCCTTACGAACTGGCCCCGGAGACGGTGGTGGAGATGCTTGAGGCGTTGCGGCCGTTGCTGGTCGATGGGGCCGCGGTGGTGGTGGAGCGGCATCGGGATTCGCCGCACACCGAGTGGCCGGCTGGGTATACGCCGACGCCGCAGAAGCTGAAAAAGCGCACGTTTGGTATTGCGCGCATGGACATGGCGGTGTTTTCGGCTGATGATGGGGGAGAGGAGTAACCGATGATTCATCGTGCCGTGTGTCCGGGGTCGTTCGATCCGATCACGATGGGGCATGTCGATATTTTCCGTCGGGCAGCGCGTCAGTTCGACGAGATGGTGGTGTTGGTGACGGGGAATCCGAATAAGCCATCCGGGCTGTTTAGCATTTCCGAGCGGGTGGAATTGGCGGAAAAGGCGGTGGCCGATTTGCCCAATGTGACGGTGGATTGGTGGGGTGGCCTGCTGGTGGATTACACCACCAAGCATGATATTGGGGTGATCGTCAAGGGGCTGCGGTCGGCGCTGGACTATGAGTATGAGGTGCCGATGGCGCAGATGAATCGTAGTCTGTCGGGGGTGGACACCATGTTTTTCATGACCAATCCGAAATACGGCCACGTGTCGTCCACGCTGTGCAAAGAGGTCATTAAATACGGCGGCGATATTCGTGATGTGCTGCCCCCCGATGTGGAGGAGGCGATTAAACAGAAATATAGTTAGTGTGCTTTTCGACGTCTATAGTAGCCCAAGTAGATCAAGTGCACCGCGGATGGTGGCCCGCATAGACCAGATGAAATAATCATGAGAACTCCAGGTTTCTGTGCTACGGGCGCCCGAAATAATGGTGGGGATATTGGTTGGGAGTTCACTATGATGGGCTAGGCCGGTTTCCTGGTGGCTGAGTGGATTCAGGTGAGTGAGGGCTACGGCGTGTTCAGCGACGACTGATAGGATAATACTGGCATGATGTGGTTGCCATCCATATGCGGTGGCATAATCAGCCTGAGTTTTTTCAATTGCCTGCAATGCTGTCGTGTGTTGAGGGGTTAATTGGGTGAGGAATATGCCAATTCCAGGATTATTAAGCACAAAGCGCCGGAGGGCGCAGGACATGTCAATAAGGGAATCTTCGGGATTGGGGTAGTGGGGACTGGGGAGGGATTCTTGGGCAATGATGTGTTGGGCAACCAAAGATTTCGCGGTGTGTAGATTATGGACATGCCGGTAAATGGACATTTCACTGACGTTTAATTGTTCGGCCAGGCCGCGAATGGTCAGGCGATCAAGAGTGATGATGCGTCCGGCCTCTAGGATGCTGTCTATGGTGATGCTGCGGGGTCTGCCGTGTGGTTTTGGGGACATAATTCGATTGTGACATAGAACTTAGTGCCATGCCGCAGCCATTTTTGTTATAGTGTCTAACAAAAGTCGAATATTTCGTGAATCATGGAAAGGATTGAATATTATGGGTGATTCGCAAAAAATGTCCGCTACAGAATTTACTCGCATGGCCCAAGTGCTCGACCGGCCCGAACATGTCACTGGCCTAGAGGAAGGGGAATTGGTTGTTGATACCATCCAGGTGCTGAGCTCGACCTTTATGCGGATTCGAGGGCAATTGCAGGGGTTTCGTCATGCGGATGCGTGGCGAAAGCCTAATACTACATTGCGGTTAGAGGTCCCCATCAGTAATGACGCTATTTCTGACATGGATACCTCTTCCCGGGTGTATACGGTGGCTGAGATGGGCGATAATTATGACATTACTATTGATGCGGTTCGTCACGATGCTGACTCTCCCATGATGCGGTGGTTAGCCAGTGCTCAGCCGGGGGACCGCATGGTGGTGAAGGGACCTCGTCAACATCAAATTCTTCAACCTGGGGTAAAGAATTATATGTTTGCCGATGCTTCGGCGCTGCCCGCAGTACGAAACATCATTAAGAATCAGCCAATGTCAATCCCACCAACCGTGGTGATCACCGCCCCGATGGAAGATGCCCAAACCTATTTAGCGGATTGTCATGGATTGGCGGATATGGTGTATCTGGAAACAGCAAAGGATGTAGTAGATGCTTGCCGGGAGTTAAATATTACTTCGACTACGACTGTGTGGGCGGCGGGGGAACGAGATCAGATGCGCATGCTGCGAAATTACTGCAAGGCAGAATGCGGCGTTGCTCGGTCGGCGTTGCGAATCTTTGGGTACTGGAAACGGGGAACTTCTCATACCTTGTTGGACATTGCCCGGCTTCAAGCAGTAAAGCAGCGAATAGATTCGGGACTTAACCTAGAGCTTGCTGATGATTTCGACTTAGAAATCTAGGCAGGAATGCTGAGTGACATGGTGATTTCTTCCTTATCACCATGTTTTTTTATTCACAACCCTTGCAAATTCAACACTTGTTGAATTATGGTGGTGGTATGAGTGCACGAACCACCGCCGCGGTGGAAGTCACCGACTTCTTTGCAAAATAAGGCCCCCACGTTCACCGTGACGTGGGGGTTCTTCTTTTTTGCCCTATGACCTGCGTAAAATAATAAGCGACAATAAACGACACAGTGAGACACGGGTGTAAAAATGTGGACCACACGTAGACCGCAGGACCGCCCATGGACCACTCGCAATCGCAGGAAACCCCCTCATGCCCGCCCCTAAAAAACGCCTCTTCGGCACAATAGCACGCCTATCCTCCGGTAAATACCGCGCCCGCTATACCGGACCTGATGGCAAAAAATACTCCGGCCCCCACCCATTCTTCACCAAAGACGATGCTGGTGCTTGGCTCCGCCAAGAACAAAAACTCATTGAGTTCGACGAATGGCAACCCCCACACCTCCGGTACCGGACCAAAGAAGACGCCACCCGAACCGTCGGCGAGTGGCTATGCCAATGGCTAGACCTCCAAGAAAAACGCCTAAAACCCTCCACCATGGACAACTACCGTGCAGTCTTAGGGCGCCGCATCCTGAACACCACGGGCAAAGCCGGAAGACTACGCGATATCCCCTTGGTCAAGCTCACACGCAAAGACGTGATCGCTTGGTGGGACGCAATAACTATCAAGCATGGATACCAGTCCTACAACCGCGCCGCCTACTCATGCCTCCGCACCGCTATACAAGCAGCAGTAGATCGAGATCTGATCCCCGCCAGCCCAGTAGATGTGCCAGACGCCCGACGCCGCCCTAAGCCAGCACGAAAAGAACTTCCCACGGTCGCCACCATGCAGAAAATTATCGACCAACTGAAACCGCCACACCGACTAATAGCAGTCCTCACCTTCTTCCACGGCATGCGCATAGGAGAAGTCTTAGGCCTCAGGCGTAAAGACATCACCATCACAGGTGACACTATACTGATCCATATCAGGGGCAACGCCTACAGGATCGCAGGGAACATGACCTACCAGCCCACTCCCAAAACCAGCGCCAGCCACCGTACCATCCCCGTCTTTAAAAAATTCCACCAAGATATCATCGACCACCTGGACACCATTGGCGACAGCCCCGATGCCTTCATTTGCACCAGCAGCACCGGAAGAATCATCTCAGATACTTTTTACAGGTCCGTCCTGCACCGTGCTAAAAACCGCGCCGGGATCACCGAGCGTATCAGCCCGCACTATGGCAGGGTGTGGCTTATTACTACATTGGTGGAGCAGGGTATGACGATCCCCGCTATCGGTGAGCTGTTAGGTCAGGTGGACCTGAAGGTCATCACTGAGATTTATATGCGCACTTCTGATGCTAGGCGGCAGGAGGCGTTGCAGCGGGTGAATGACTTGCTCATGGGCCCATAAGCGTAAAACTATTGGTAATAATATAGCCAGGTGGTTATATTATTACCAATGATGTTACTTTCACCCATATGGGGAATGCACTGGTTTTTTATTTTGAGGGTTGGTTATATTTTCGGATCTGCAAAAATAAAACCGCAGGTCATGCTTTTTTAGTGGGGTTTGGTAAAAAATAATCCTAGTAGGGGTCAGGAAAGAATGGGTTCGGGTTGGGTGGTGTTGGGTGTCCATTGTGCGGTGTGTTTTTTGGTGACTTGTAGGTTGGGGATGGTGAGGTTGCTTGAGTAGATGATTGATTCGGCGCCGACGTGTTGGTGGTGGGCTGTGTGGGCGATGGGGAAGATTGCTGCTCGGGCGTGGTGGTAGAGGTCTTCGGTGATGAAGGGGTCGTCATCGTATGTGAGCATCCAGTAAAATGTGGCGTCGGCTAGTTTCTTGGCGAGTGCTTTGTGTTGGGGCTTATCAAAGGCGTGGAGGTAGAGGCCTTCGCCTTGGCCTAAGTAAGGGGGGTCGGCGTAGACGAAAATGTTTTCACCGTGTCAAGTGGGGGTATTATAAAAAATAACCCCTACCCTCATCACGGAGGTAGGGGACTTGCCTTATAACAATCTAGCTATTATAGGTTTTAGGTAAAGATTCGGTTACGGGGTTTCGTAGCAATTGAGGAATCACTAGTCCTGGATGCAGTACTGCGGTATCTTCCCTTTGGCGTAGAGCTGTCTCCAAATCCCAACCATGAGAATAGTCACGCCCAGCTCGTGAGCGATCGAGCTTATACTGTCACAGCTGATTTCGGCCGCCATGTAATCATTCTCATCTATGAGTAAGATTGCGGCCCATTCGTTTGCTTCACGTTCCTGTTGTTCGCGCGCCAATCCTGTTGCGCCAAGCTGGTGTCTATAGTGGGCATGCCCTAGCTCGTGTGCTAGCGTGCACAATGTTTGCACTTCGTGCATGCCCTCCCGAAGGCTGATGGTGCGGGTTACCGGATTCCAACCACCCTTCTTACCACCGGTATGGGTAACTATCATAACGCCCATCTCTTCGGCTAATTGTTCCAAATCAAGCATGGTTATCATGACTGCAACCTCTTCCGCTATCGTTAAGCACCGTCTGGCAAAAAAGCTCGCCTACGGCTTCTTGATTGCACCATTCTCTAGTGGATCGGGCATCATAAATACCGGCCATGGTCGTTCCCTCATGTTCTTATGAATATTATTTAAGGAAAACACTACCCGCTAAAGACTTATCCGTATATAGGTTTTAGATAAAGATTCGATTACAGGCCATGCACATAATTATCAAATACATCAACCCCGGTCACCTGAGCGCGCCGGGGTTTGTTTGTAGGTAAGGACTTTAAGCTTCTTCTTGGGCGTTTAGTTCCTTGAGGTAGGCTACTCCATCAATGCACTTAGCAGTGGCCTTGATTTCTTCGATGACCTTGGGGGTGCTGATGATTTGGTCGCTTTTGTCTAGTATGAGCCAGCAATCATGCTTTTCGACGAGATCGGCGACTTTCTTGACGGCTTTAGGCTTGGGTACCGGTGCCGGTTCTGTGCTGTAAGCAGGAATGAGCACCAAAACGTATTGTCCATCATCAACTTCTTTGATCTTGTAGGCTCTTCCAGGAAAAGGAATTGATTTAGGAAAAAGAGCGGATGCGCTCACCGCAGCGTATTGTTCTTCATCACCGTACCAAGAGCAGATAATAATACGGCCAGTTCGCTTAAAAACCTCCAAAGCCGCGGCATAAACAAGCGCAAGCCTTTTATCGGAGAGTGAAAGCATATTCTGTGGGCCGCCGACACTAAGAATTCCCATGCCATCTAGGCTAGTCCCGAATTGGGAAACCCGCTGGTTGTAGCACAAAAATTATGGACCATCGCTGTAATTATCGTCACCTAGGAAGCCTTCTTCCTCCGAGTCGTCGGCAACCATTTCATCACCGCGCCATGAGTCCTTGCCACTGACTGTGGCCGCTGCGGCCCAAGGATCATCCGGCTTGGGCTCAGGTTTTAGTTCATTTACTCCATCACTAGGCTTATGCCCTGCGATGGTACTCATCTCAAAACTGCCTTCGATTAGGCCCGAGTTGTTTACTCGCTCGATAAGTGTTTCTAGTAGCTCGGTGATAGTGGCATCTCGGAGAGCCGCCTTGATTGGGGATCGCTCGCCACCGAGGTCGGATGGCTCAAGCATTCCGTTGTCAACTAGGGCGTCGATGGGGCTGACTCCGTAAGCTTTTGCGATCGCTATAACGTTATCGGCGGTCGAATGCCCCCGTTCTACGTGACGTAGCAGAGTTGGTGCAGCTAGGCCCGATTTTTTTGCGGCAATAGTTGGTGTCGGTGCTCCTGGCAGCGATTTTAACCAAGTATCAAAATTCATGATTCCATCATGTACTTCATCTACTGCACGATGCTTGTGTTCGGCAAGATGCTGTTCAACTTCGTCGATTGGGGTGTCTATAAGTGCTGAACTTGCTTTCATTCGTTGTAGCACTTCAGCTGAAAGGACTTCATCGGAAGCGTCCTGTATAGTTGCTTCGCTGGCAAATTCGGCAATATCGTTTTCGGTCACGATATCAAGGGCCATGAGTGCGGGGATAACACTCACTTGGTATGCGTGGGCGATTTTAACCGCAGTCTCGACAGTAATTGACTTGTTTGTTAGCTGTCTGCTAAACGTCGCCTGTGAGAGTGACGCAAGTGACGCAGCTTGCCGTAAAGAATCACTACCGATTGTCTCGTATATCCACTGTTCAATGCTCATCACAATTCAATTTTAATCTGGTTTTAGTTCATCTGCTTTGCTGAAAACTTTAGCCCAGATTGCTTCATCGTCATTCACTCGCAGGGCAAGCTCATGAATTAGTTCCTGATTGTTGAGCATTTTAATTAGCGATTGAGAGCTATTTGTTGCCTCTTCTTTTGTTAGGTATCCAGTTTGTACCAGGGCTTCCACCGGATTTTGTCCGTATGCCCTTGCTATGGCTATAACGTTGCCTTCCGACAATGTTCCTTTTGCTAGTTGTCGGTTAAGCGTACTAGTGGTGATACCTGCACGTAATGAGGCTGCTTTCTCGGTGTCGCCGTTGACTGTGTTGTAATACCAATCTTCATGAATGGTCATGCGTTTATTATGCATAATTTGGCGATTGGGGAACCCGCTGGTTGTAGTACAAAATCATGGCCCATCACTGTAGTCGTCATCGCCGAGGAAGCCTTCTTCCTCCGAGTCGTCGGCAACCATTTCATCACCGCGCCACGAGCCCTTGCCACTAACTGTGGTCGCAGCAGCCCAAGGATCATCCGGTTTGGGATCAGGGTGTTTATTAGCTTTATGTCGTTTGCGTTCAACCAGTTCGTCAAGAGGGGGTGCGAACTCGTCAGTTTTTGCGCCTACGCGCATTCGGTTGAGTACCTCGTCAGCTAGCCATTCCTCAGGTGCAAGTCGTAGTGCGGATCGGATATCTGGAACGTTTACTTTTTGCAATCCCGCTTCTTGTTCTGTGATAAATTCTGCCTCCACTAGGGCTTCTAAGACATTGCGATTATAGGCACGGGCAAATTTTACAACGAATTCAGGTTTTGCGGCTGCACCATCTTTCCATCGGGTGAAAGCTGATTGGTCGAATCCTGCGATTTTGGCAGCTTCTTTGAAAGTGCGACCTTGGATTGTTTCTGTTACGTATTTCCACCAGCGAGTTTGCTTCATGTGTCAGATCGTAATTGCGTAAGTGCAAAAAGGCAAGTTATTGGGCCAATCCAAATTTGCCTTGCGCTAGAACAAAAATTGGTCTATTCTTACTTGCGTAAGCACAAATCAAGATTGTTTAAAAACAAAGGAGGCGAAATGCCTACCGTAAACACAGTTCGAGTGCGACAAGATTGGCTTGAGCATCGAATAACACAAGCAGGCAGCTTATCTGGCCTGGCGGATGAACTGCAGACAACCGTATCGACTATTAGCCGGTATGCCAGAGGACAAGCCGAAGCAGGACCACGATTTATCGGATCTGTATTGACAACCTATCCGGTTGAATTCGCCGACGCATTTTACGTTTCGACAGAAAAAATCCGACCTCAACGTCGCCGGCCAAGTAAACGATCTGCTGCGTGATTCACGCCGGGGCGTCGTAAAGCAAAGAAAAGAAAAGGAGTTGATTGTGATGGGTGCAGATATTGATTTGGAGGGGGCCGTGTACGTTCTTGTGGGAGCATCCCCGGCGGGTTTGACCGCTGACGATGCGGATGCTTTTCGGGAAGCTTGTGTACACGACTTCGTGAAGAACAAGAGTGCGGAGGATCCTGAGGGGCAGAGTCTTGACGCATTAGTGAAAGAGACCTTGGTGGGACTGCAGCTGTCGGAAAAGGATTTGGATGAACGGCAGTTGGCTAATGTTCGGGCGGTTTGCGGTGCTTACCGTTACCTTGCTGGTGTCTTGACAGCTAAGGGCGGTACGGCGTCTGAGGATTCTGCTGAGGGCCAGGACGCTTCTGAAGATGCGTTGGGTGATGTGCTGGTAGAGGTGTCTAACCCTCGTGTAGAGGTGCAGATCACCACGACGGGTGTGGCGATCCGCCCGAAAACCGGGGAACAGCGCCTGTGGTTGAGTACCGCTGACGCGAAGTTCCTGGCGTCAGTGGTTAATAATCGGGCGGGATTGGTGAGTAATACGTGGTTTGCCGAGGGGGGAAATAATGTCCAGCTAGTCTGAGCTTTTGATATTGGGAGATATTCCTGTACCACGGAAAACTCGGGTTGATTCTGGATCTACGCGCCGGTCAATTTCATTGAGAAGTTGTTTGTTCGTGGCTAGGCCCAGGGCTGTTTCAACCCCCGTCCCGTCCAAGTCAAGCGGTGTGATGTGTCCTGTTTTTACTAGTGCGTCTCCAGCTTTGAGGTTGTAGGCGTGCGCGATGGCGATGACGTTATCGGCCGTAAGCCGGCCTTTTGCCAGTTGCCGTAAGACGGTTGTGTGCGCAAGTCCGGCTTTTTGGGCGGCCACGGTTGGGGTAAGACCTTCTTTGATACTGCGAATCCATTGCTCATGATCCATATGCCCATTATGCAAGTGCTTTTTGCACGTGTCAAGAAGTGGGCTTTTGAAAAATTTTCAACAATCACTTGCAAAACAATCTTCATGAGTGCATAATGTACTCATGTAGAGCGAAATGAACTAAAAGAAAGGGTAGGTGAAATGGAATTACGACTCAAAGCCGGTGTGATCGAACAGATCATGACAGACCGGAGACTGGAAACAAACGAACAAGTTGCCGCAATCCTTGGCGTTAACCTGCAAGAACTTGAGCTTATGAGAACGGGCGCACCAATCAGCCGTGCAATGGCTCTCCACGTAGCAACTATCCAAGGAACAAATTTTGACCTATCTCCATGGGTCGAATGGGTAACCCCGGAATCTGCCGCCCCTGCTGCGTGATTTGCGCCGGGGCGTCGTAAAGCAAAGAAAGGAAAAGGATGCGTGAGGTAGTGATTGCCCCGCAGTGGCTGACGGTCAAGCAGGCTGCGGAGTATATGCAGGTTAGCACGGACACGGTGGAGAAATTAATCGCGGAGAAAGCGTTGGTGGCGACGTATTTCAGCCAGCGCACCCGGCGGATCAACCGTGACTCGATCGAAGCACTAGCGAAGAAAAATCTGGTTTAGAAGGAGTTGATTGTGATGGGTGCAGATATTGATCTGGATGGGGCCGTGTACGTTCTTGCGGGTGTGCGGACAGAAGAGTTAACCGCTGCCCAAGCGAGTGCTTTTCGGCGGGCTTGTAAGCGCCATTTTGAGAACACCAATAAGAGTAAAGGCCTTGACGTTCTGCTGCGTGAGGTGTTAGCCGAGATTGGCCTGTCGGTAAAGGACCTGACCACGCGTCAGCTGGCTAAAGTTCGGACGGCTTGTGGTATTTACCGATATCTCGCTGATGCTCTTAACAACAAAACGATCGCCCTGGAAGATTTGGAGGAAGCCTTTGGTGCCGGAGAAGACCCCGAACCTGGGGACCAGGACGCTTCTGAAGAGGCGTTGGGTGATGTGCTGGTGGAGGTGTCTAACCCTCGTGTAGAGGTACAGATCACCACGACGGGTGTGGCGATCCGCCCGAAAACCGAGGAACAGCGTTTGTGGCTGAGTGCCGCTGACGCGAAGTTCCTGGCGACGGTGGTTAATAACCGGGCGGGATTGGTGAGTAATACGTGGTTTGCCGCGTGAGGGACAGGCTTTACTGTCCCTCACGGATCCTAGATTGGCCAATCGTTACGTGGGGTATCGGAAATTTCGAAGAAGAATGGAATATTTTCACTGAAATTGAGCGAGACAGTGGTTCCATTCGGAGTCTTGAAAGTCACGATCCCTGGGAACACTCCTTGAAGCAGTCCTTCAATAGCTTCTTTGTTCCCCTCGTCAACTTTAAAAGAGAAAAACGACCCCGCGTATTTGATTTGCATGTACATGTAGTCACCTCCTTCCCAGGGTGAGCGGCCCTAGGGGAAGGATAACCCCCGAGAGAAAGTAAGTGGAAGTAGAAGAAATGACAAGAACGAGTGATTCTGTGGCGGTTGCCATAGCTGAGCGGTATCTGGCGGATGCGGTCGAGCATTCTCAAGTTTGGGATGCGCATTATCCCAAGCCTGAAGGCGACCCCAGCCAAGGGGCTTTGTCCTCTTCAGAAGAGGCTTCTGTTCGTTTGATCGAAATAATCCTGGAATACGCCAAAGAGACCGAGGATGCGTTGCTTCATGTTGGCGCTGCTTTTGACGCGAATTTTACTTATGCGACTGCGATAAGGCTTGCCGAGGATGGTGGGGCTCATTCCATTCGTGGAGTCAAACTGAGCAGTGACCGTTTGGGCTGGTCTGTTGTTGAACTGAGCATTACCACTGTGCGGCGTATTGCTTATTTTTGCCGGCAACGATCGCTTGTTGATCGTATCCGGGTTTATGGACAGCTGGTGCACTATTTTCATGGGCTACTGGGGCCTTGGAAGTGTGCTGCGGCTGATGTTTCAAGTGAGTACATTTCCGGCTTAATCATAGCTATTGAGCTGTTGGTCACGTCGCTCAATGAGTACCACAGTGAGGGGCATGGCGCCGTCGTAAAGCAGGATCAGGAAGTCTCCTAATGGCGTCGCGTTATATGTCAACCCGGGAAGCCGCGGAGTATCTGCGGATTTCAACCCGTACCCTGCAGCGCTATGCCAGGGAGGGGCGACTGTCTCGGATCCGACTTTCAAGGCAAAAGATTTTGTATATCCGTGCGGAGGTGGAGGAGCTGGTGGAGCGCAACACCTATCGCATCTAGGCCCCAGGTAGAGTCCTGGCCCCGTTGCCGGCGGGTTATCCGGCACCAGGCCCATGAAATGGCTGCATCCTTCCGGGCTTCATATGGATGCTGCTGGTTCGAATCCAGCCATGGGCACCAAGCGCCACGAAGGTGTGGTGCGTCAACCTCTTCAAGAGAAAGGAATAACAATGATGAGTAATGCGGAGTTGGGGGTTGGTGTGGTGAGTGTTCCGTTGGGGTGTGACGGTTCGCTGGTGCAGATTCATCTGCATGTTCACGCAGATGCCGATCAGGATTGCACGATCGACCTGGTGACCACGGGTGAAGGGATTCAGATTCGGCTCCGGGGCTTGTGCCAGGATGCGTTGCGGCTGGATGATGAGGATCGGGCTTCTGCTGATGTGGATGTTCCGATTGATATTGATGTGGATGATCTCTTAGGCCGGTGGGGCGGCGAGGAAGCCGATAATGAGGCCGCTGGGGGAGAGGAAGATTTGCCGTTATCGGAGCGTCCCGGTGTTCCTGCTGACGATGATGAAGCCGGTGCCGCGGCGGTGTCGGATGGTTTAGCCCCTGTTTTAAATCCGCTGCCGCAGGATGATGCCACGCACGTGTACCTGGGAAAGCTTTTCGACTGGACCGTTGCTGAGCGTGTCGATGATGGGGTGGTCTTCACCCGCGGTGAGCGTGAGCTGTTCCGGGTGCCGGAGGAACGGTTCGAGGAGATGCGTCAGTTGTTCGTCCTGGAGGATACGGGTCTCATCACCATGCACGTTGATGGTTTCCGCGTCTGTCGTGAGGACTGGACCGCGCACATCTTCGACGGTGACATCTTCTTCGAGGCGATCCCGGCTGAAAAGTTCGCACTGTTGAGCCGCCTGTTCACGTAGCCGCCGGCCTCACCTAAACCCCTTGATAACTTTGGTCCCCCGCTGGGGAAGGCGGGGGACTGCATAAAACACATTCCCAAGACCAGAGAAAGGAAAAGAAATGTCCTGGAAACGCATTGGCCAGTCTAACACCTACGAGGCCCACCTGGCGCACAAGTCGCTCAGGCGTCACGCTGCGGGTAAGAAAATGACCGCTGCTGGGCGTCGGGCGATGCTGAACATGGGCTACATCGACGAGGACGGTGCGATCACTGTGATCGGCAAGCACGTGCTCCGCGGCGGCGACTAACAACTATCGCTGTGGCGCAATTGAAATGAAAGAAGGAAATGATGACTGAGATTGATAAGCGGTTTGATTATCGCACTTTGGATGATGAGACCCGCAAGCGGCGGGTTCAGATGGGCAAGAAGATCAAGGCTTTAGCTATTGAGCTGGATGCTCTGCTGGCTGATGGCTGGGAGAAGAAACAAGCACTGCTGCGTCTGGAGGAGACCATGATGTGGGCCAACGCGGCTATGGCGCGGGAGGGTCAGCGATCATGAGCAGTTTGCAATTGAAGCTGCGGATCCGGCTGCGGCCGGGTGTGGAGCGAATCGGCGTTTTCGGTGCTTTCACTGGCCAGTCGTACCCGGATTTGTGGGAAGTTTTGTGGGGTGGTGAGCTCATCGCCTCGTTCCGTAGCTGGGGTGATGCGGTGGCTTACGCCCACATGAAACTTGCTGCGGCCCAACAAGAACGATATATGGCGTTAGTGCGGAAGGCTGTCCGGCCGCGTCGTCAGTTAGCGTTGGAGGCTGCATAATGTCGTGGCTGAAACTGAACTATCTGGAATCAGATGCGGCACTGATTGTGTCTTGTCTGCCTGAGGAGATCGACGACGAAATCACCGAGGATCAGTTGCCGTTGTTCCATAACTACGCGGTACTGATGCGCACGAAGGGCGTCGATACGCAACTAGAAGATGTGCATGACGCATGGTCGGCTTGGGCTTCTGCTGCCCGGCCAGACCACCCTGCGTTGGTGCCTTTTGAGGAGCTCACACCTGAAATTCAGGCCTTGGATCAGCCGTTCTTGGAGGCTATCCGGGAGGCCGCCATGGTTCGAAAGGAGGGGGTGGCGGTATGGCTGCGCCAAGATTAGATCAAGAGCTGCTGCAAAGCCTCAACGGCGCCTGGAGCGGTATGGAGCGCACCATGGCGTGGCAGCAGGAAGTAATCAAAAAGCTGATGGAGCGCTCGGCATCGTTGGATGCGCTGCATAAGGCGGTGGATACCACGGACCGGATCAATAAGCTGCACACTGAGCTGGATCGGGTGAATAAAGACAGGCAGGCGTTGCGCATCGAAAACCGCCAGCTGGAAAAGCAGCTGTCCGATGCGATACAATCCCGTGATTGGGATGAGCTCTGCGAATTGGTGGAAGCTGCCCAGGAAGGGGTTGTAGGCGTTACCAAAGCTGCGGCCCAGTCCAGTAGCTCCAGTGTCCCCGCGAAAGCTTTGGGTGAGCTGATTACCCGTATGGGTGCGGTGACCGCCAAGATGCGGGAAATCGTCGATGAGTCTGGCGGTGCTGGCGCCGATGCTGGATCCGGGAGCGAACATGCCTGAGAAGATGCCGGCCCGGTCGAAGATCGTGGTTGATGTTCGGGAGTTGCAGCGTGCTATCCGGGCGGTGGTCGGGGTGACGGAGCGTAAACCAGAAATCTATGATGTAGTGCGTCTTATCACCCAAAGCGGTAGCCTGCTGGTGGTTGCCGCGAATCCCCAACAGGTGGTCCAAGCCTATGTGGGTGCTTATTTCGATAATGTGGAAGAGGCTCACCGGGTGGTAGAGATCACCACAGCTAGCGCCAAGCTGTTCCTGAAATTGAAGCCGGATAAGGAAGAAGACGACGCAAGGGCTGCTATCTTTATCCGTGACGAGGAAGTGCAGTTGCAGGATCTTTCCGGCACCTGCGGTGACCTGACGGAGGTGACCGCGGCGCGGGCTGATTCGGCTTTCACCACAGATGCGACGCAGTTGTTCGATCGGGTGCGTGCTGAGGCAAAAGCGCGAGCAAAAGGCCCCGCTGGGGATGTGGGACCAATCATGTTCACTGCTGCCCAGGCGGCCGCGCTAGGTGCTGCGGCACACCAGCTTGATACAGATATTATCCCGGTGCCGCTCGCAACCCAACGCCACCGCGCCAGAGTGTATGTCGCATTGAAAGATGTATTCGAGTCGTATTCCTTTGTGCCTGCTGACCGTGGCGTGCAGGAGCCCCTCCCGGGGCTCCCCGGCGCGGATGTAGGGTCGTCTAATGTCGGTGCGGATGCTGATATGGGATCGGTGGGCGTGGTGCGTGATGGTGATGGTTTTGAGTACGACACGGTGATTGATGGGGCGAAGCCCCAGAAAGCGCGGGTGCGGTTAGCGCGCTCGAATCCCACGGGTGGTGCGGTATGACTGGTGGGATTGGGATGTTGCCGTGTGGTGGTGATGCTGAGCTGGGTATCTGTCAGCAGCGTGATATGCAGGCGACGCCGGCTGCGCCGAGTCTATGGGATCCGGCTGCAGCGGGTGAGCCGGTGGCGCGTATGCGGAAGCGGCACCAGCAGGCCAAACTCTTATGCGCGCAGTGCCCGCTGCTTGAGGCTTGCGAGCGGATGCTATCGGACTGTGAGTGGCGTGGGGTGCGGGTTGCCGGTGTGGTTGCCGGACGTTATTCGGATCGCCCCCAACCGCTAACCAGCAGCGACCCCTATCAGCTGTGCTGCAGGTGGTGTGGTGGGCCTATGGACCCGCAGGCCCTGGTAGCGGCCCATGCGCGGAAGAAGTGCTGTCATACACCGTACCAATATAAACAGCGCCATATGGGAGAAGGGCTGTGCAACCGTTGCTATCAGGGACACTCAAGGGCGGCTCGCGCCGCTAGGAAAGCGCAACCCGTGCGTCGCACTCGGCGCCGTCGGGTGAGTGCGCGTAAACCCGCCGCCTAGGCGGCATTGCAGGAACGCGCGTGATGGTTTGTATTGCGCGCGTTTATATTTTTGAGATTTAAAAAGAAAGGTGAAGAAATTATGCCTTGGCTCCGTATGGGAGACACTCTTATTACCCACCCGCTTATGATTCGACTGCTGGAAGTATGTAAGGGGAATCACCAGCTGAAGAACGAAGCCATCGGTGCGCTAGCGCAACTGGCAATCATCGCGGCAGCGCACATGACAGATTACTGGATTGGGTACGGGTCGCTCTATCAGGTCGCGCCGGGGAGGGAAGACATCATGCTGGAGATGCTGTGCGGTGCGGGGTTGCTTTTCCAGGAGGAGGGTCCTGAGGGGTATCCGGCGCTTCGTTTGGTTGATGATCGGGAGCTTTTCCACATGCGATCGAGGGAAGAAGTCGAGTTGGACCGGCGTCGCAATCGGGATAAGCACAATGTTGATTTGCTGATGAAGGTGCGGATTCGTGATGGGGATCAGTGCCGGTGGTGTGGGGGCAGCGTGGATTGGCGTGATCGGAGGAGTGGCCGGCGGGGTACTTATGATTCGCTTAACGGTCACCGGGATTCGACGCCGGAAACACTAGTGGTTGCTTGCTATTCGTGTAACAGTGCTCGTGGCGCGGGTGAGGTTAAGGAGCTTCGGGATCCTCCAACACCCGAGGAAGTGCACTACAACAGGCACACCATTGCTTTCATTAATGAGTCGCGGTACGCGAAAGACCACGGCATTCATGTAGTTTCTAAGGACGAGCGCAAGAAGCAGGCACAGCAGCGGCAAGAACAAGATCAGGCTAGCCAGCGATCCCGGCGCGCTAAGCGGCAATCCCCAGCGCAAAGTAAGGTTGCCCGGGTGGATGAGCCTAAGCCCGCCAGGCGTCATGATGCGGCATCGCAGGTGACTAGTGCGATCGCTGGTCCTGTACAGGGGTTTGATGATCCGCTAGAGGCGGCACCTGATTGGGTTTCCGGGGATGAGCCACCGGCTGGGTGGGTGCCGTCGGGGATGATGGATTTCGCGGATGACCCCGAAGACAGTAATGATATGGGCGCGTCGCCGACTGCCACGGAAGCGGCAGTAATGGGAGAGAAGAACCCTCCGGGGCCGCCTTTGGAAGAGCGGAGGCGGAATGGTAACGCGCTGGGCATGCCGAGTGGGAATCATGACAGTCAGCCGGGTAAGTCGCGGCGTCGTGGCCGGCGGTGGCGTAAGCGTGGGAAGCGGAAGTAAGAGTAAGAATTGATGGTTTGAGCGTTCAAGAAAGGTAGGTGGTATAGGAGGCGTTGCCTATTGTTACCCGCTTCAGCAGGGCTGGGGCGGGTAGTTGGCGTGCGTGCGGTCAGGTGGGTTGGTGTTTAGCCATGCGGTGGCCATGGGCGAAAGTGCGTCGCGGCTGTTGTTGGGCGTCTTCTTGTTAGCCGCGATAAAGATAAAGCGGAGGCCGCTTGCAAGCAAACGGCCTCGGATGCTCCTTCCACGCATGGTGGACGAGCTGCTTTTAGGGTAGGCGGCTTTACCAAATTTTGCCAATTGTGGTGCATATGTGCACCTAGAAGGGTTCCCGGGTTTGTGCTCGGGTTTTCTTTTGCCCCATTTTATAACGAAATGGTAAAACCTGGTCCGAATCTGGTCCAGACCTAGATCAAGACCAGGAAGATAGGGTGACGGATCTGGGTTTGCCGGGTCGGGTCGGGGTTGGGTCGTTAGGCGTCTGGGGTGGTGAGTAGACTGCAAATCTACTGCGGGATGACCTATTTAAAAGAGAGGAAGGATTGAAGGTGGATGATTATCTGCTTCATGAGTTAGGGAAGGGCTTGTACTCACTGGAACGTAATGGTGCCGGGTTGGAGGAACTCCTTACCTTTCACCGGGGCAGTAGTACCACTGATACCCCGGGGCGCGCGGTGTGTTGCTCAAAGCCTCCGGTGAACCTCACGGTGCTGGACCTGTTGGTTCAGACGGAATGCCTGTTGGGATTCTGGGCATCGGAGGTGTTGGTGTGTGGCGGTGATGGTGTTGTGGGCCCGGTGCCTGAGGGGATCGCGTCTGTTGCTGCGTGGTTGCAGCGGTATTTGGATGTGGCGGATAGTGTGCCGTGGGGTGAGATGATGGCGGAAGAAGTGATTGCCCAGGCGCGTATGGTGGCGTCTGTGGTGGAGTCTGACAGTGGGGGAGAGGAACCATCCCCGCCGGAGTGGGCGACGTGTCAGGTGGCGGCTTCGTGGGCTAAGCAATCTGGGGTACAGGTGTCGCGCACGACCGTGTATCGGTGGGCGCAGGCGGGGAAAGTGGCTACGGCAAAGGATGATAATGGCGGAATGTTGGTGCGGCTGGATGATGTGCTAGCGCGCGCTGGTGCGATGCGTGGCGCGGCCTTTGGTGTGGGACACGCAGTGGTGTAAACTGACGTTCGGAACCCCTGGGTGGAAAGCCTGGGGGTTTAGTCATGCCTAGGGTTGGGGAGGAGGGGATCATGGGATCAGAAGCAAAGAGTATCCAGCAGGAGATTGACCGTCGCTTCCGGTATCACGAAGGCACCGACGATCAGTGCGAAGACTGCATTAAGGTTCGTGCCAGCGTGCAGGCGGCGGCGCACCGGGTGGCGGCGATCGCACCGGACTGCAGGGAGCGTGAGCTAGCCATCACGCACCTAGAGCAGGCATTGTCATGGGCGATCGCTGCCATCGTCCGCCCGTCGCAAGGCGGTGCTGATGGTGTGGCGTAACGGGTCGTCGCGCACGTCCGCGGCTGAGTGGAAACGCCTACACCGATTAGCGGGGCGCCACCTTCCTTACTGGTGTGCCCAGTGTGGCGCCGAACCAGTGACAGGACGAGGCGGCCTAGAGTTGGACCATATTATTCCGGTCGCTGAGGGCGGCACCGATGGGCTCGATAATCTCCAGTGGCTATGCACTAGTTGCCATGCAGAAAAATCCCGGCGCGAAGCAGCACGGGGGATCAGTAGGCGTGTGGCCCGCCGCCGGCTGTATGACAGGTTTGCTACCCGCCACCCCGGCCTGAAATAAGGTGACCTAGGCCACTTGGGGTGGGGGGTACCCCGCCGCCGGCCGGTCCCTGGTACGGCACACATACGGCCCCCGGCTGTGTACGGGTTTCAGGGTTTTTGCTGGTCAGGATAGGTTTCTTGGTTTTGGGTGCTGGTTGACGGTGTGCGCTGGGGCTGTGACCTGCGGCTTTGCATTATGGTGTGGGTCACTATTTCCTTGGCTACCTATCCCCTCGGTCATTGGTAGCCGGAAAGGGTAAATATGCCAAGCTAGGACTAGGTATATCGTAACGCTTATGGTAAAATACAGATTATGAGATTGGCGTGTGAGGTGTGCGAAGCCCGGCTGGAGATCCCCACCAGGGGACGCTCCCCGCGGTTTTGCTCGTCCGCATGCAGGCAGAAGGCCTACCGTCGGCGTCGGCGTGAGCAGCTGCCGGCCCGGATGCGTGAGCTAGATCGGTGGACGGCGGCCGATGGTAAACGCCCCGTCACGCCTACAGGCTCCCCTGCGTCAACTACTAAGCCGGAAACCTGGACCACTCATGCTGAGGTTCAGGATGGTCCGCACGGCGTCATGCTGGGCGGTGGCCTAGCCTGCATCGACCTTGACCACTGCATCAACCGGCGCGGCAAGGTGGCCGACTGGGCGGTTGAGATTATCCGGGCGGTGCCAGGTGCCGTTGTGGAGCGTTCGGTCTCCCGGCGTGGCTTGCATATTTTCGGGCTGCTCCCGGAGGGTCCAGGCCGGCGGCGCGGCTGCGTGGAAATCTACTCCCGAGCAAGGTTCATCCGCACAACAGAAGATATTTACCGCATGGGCGGCCTCGTTGATCTCGCCCCCGCGGTGCGAGTAGCTGCCGCGCTGCAGCGAGAGGGGCGTATCCCCGAGCGGTAAGCAAGTGGTGAAGGAGGTGGTTGGTCATGGTGCGTGGTCCAGTGCCGAAGCGTAGCGATCAGAGGCGTCGGCGGAATAAACCGGATAGTGATGTCCCTGCTGTGGTGGTGGCCATGGGGCAGCAGGTGGTGAAACCGCCCACAGAAGACAGGGGGTGGCACCCGTATGCCAAGCAATGGTTCCGTTCCCTGAAGCGGAGTGGTCAGGCTCAGTTCTATCAGGAAAGTGATTGGCAGGAAGCCCGCTTAGTGTGCTGGCTCATCACCCAAGAATTAAGCTCTCCGACGGGTGCCCGTGCTGGGATGATGGATGTAATCTTTTCCCGTGCTGATGCCCTGATGACCACCGAAGGGGCCCGGCGTCGGCTACGTGTAGAGCTCATCACCCCGAAGATAATGGATGAGGCGAAGGAGGCCACTGTGTCGATCATGGAGCAATACAGGGCTGATCTAGCATGATGATTCCCCCGGAGGAGCGGCTAGACACGCTTCCCCCGGGGGTTCCTGACCTCACCTTAGGGTGGGAGGCGCTAGCGTGGGCCGCAAAATATTTGAAGCACCCGAACGGCCTCCGCGCCGGGCTGCCGTGGAAATTCACTAACCGTCAGGCCAGGTTTGTTTTGTGGTTTTACGCGGTCGGCCCAGATGGGAAATGGTTGTTCTACAATGCGTTCCGTCGTCTAGCTAAAGGATCCGGCAAGTCGCCGTTCGCCGCCGCCATGGCGCTCATTGAGCTGCTCGCCCCCGTCAGACTGGAAAGGTTTGATCCGCAAGTGCTCGGCGGCTGCATTGGTAAACCTGTGGCGATGCCGTGGGTGCAGATAGCCGCGGTTTCTGAGGCGCAAACAGACAATACTATGCGCCACGTGCGTGCGATGGCGAACAAGAAGACAGCGATCGAGCTGCACCGCGATTACGATATCGACCCCGGCATCACGAAAATCAACGTTGTCCCCGAAGGCAAACTAGAAGTCATCACATCATCTGCGACCACCCAGGAGGGCGCGGAGGCGACCTTTATCATTGGCGACGAGTTAGAGCACTGGACCCCAGCTAAAGGCGGCGGTGAGCTATACAGCACCTTGGTGGATAACTTAACTAAATCCGGGTCCCGTATGCTAGGCACCCTGAATGCCTGGAAGCCGGGGAAAAACACCGTGGGGGAGCACACGTTTCTCGACTGGTGTAACCAAGAGAAAGGCCTATCCAAGAATGAAAAACAGATCCTCATGGATATCATCCAAGCCTCGCCAGAAACCAACCTAGCCGATGCGGCATCGCTCCGCGCCGGGCTGGAATTTGTGTATCAGGATTGTCCGTGGGTTGATATCGACGCCATCATGACCCGAATTTGGACGCACAGTGCTAAACCGGATGACTCGAAACGTAAATATCTAAACTGGCCAGTGGCGTCTGTTGATGCGTGGATTGATCCCAAGGACCTGGCGCTCATGGCCATGCCGGATATCCAGGTGGAGCCTGGTGAAGAGATCGTCATGTTCTTTGATGGATCGCTCACCCGCGACACGACAGCGCTAGTAGGGTGCCGAGTTAGCGATGGCCATGTATTCCTCATCGGTGCTTGGGATCCTGGTAACAGCCACGTGTCCCAAGCAGAGAAGAAAACCGTTGATGTTGAGGCAGTTACAGCCCGTGTCGCCCAGGCGTTTGACACGTGGACAGTGAGGGCGTTCTTCGCTGACGTGCGTGAATGGGAGTCCTTCACGAAGATTACGTGGCCGGAATGCTACAAAGACCAACTAGAACTGTGGGCGGTACCATCTGGGGCAAACCCAGAGCCAATCGCCTGGGACATGCGCAGCAAAAGCTTTGATTTCACCCGGGCATGCGAACTAACGGAAAGAGAAATTATTGAGCACGGATTCACTTACGACGGCTCCATAATCCTCACAGACCACTTACGGAACTGCTACCGGGCGGAAAACCGTTACGGGATATCTGTGCGGAAAGAATCCCCAACCTCAGCGAAAAAGATTGATGCAGCAGTCTGCCTCATTGGTGCGCGGATGGTGCGCCGAAAATGGTTGGATAACCAACCAGATACCCACTATGACGGAAGGGCGGTGTTTGTGTAATGAAAATGTCGAACCGGGCAGTACTCGATGGTGTGCGAGGACTCCTGTCTCAACACGCATACGAATACGCCAGGAACAACAGAATCCATATGGCGATGCTGCCCTGGACCCGGAAATACGCGGCCAACCGGTTCACGGTCTTGAAAGAAAAGGCAACACCAAGCGGCAGGTATGAAAGACATATCCAGATCGCCCAAGACTCCCAAGTCCCATTCCTCCCCCTAGTGTTGGATACGTTCGCCCAGTCGATGAAGATTGAAAATTATTTCAGCGGCAACTACGAGCAATCCCCACTGTGGGAGCACTGGCAACGCAATGCGATGGATGCTGCCCAAACCGGCATTACCCGGGCGGCCCTCAAATATGGCACATCCTATGCCGTAGTCGACCGGGGTACTTTCCCCGGCCAAGCATCCGCACCGCTTATCACGGGGGTTTCTCCCCGCATGATGACCGCTTACTACGGGGAATCAAGGGCCTGGCCAGGCGAATACGGACTCACTTCAGAATGGCCCATTCTTGCCCTAGAAATCCGGGGGGCTAGGATGCGGCTCATAGACGAAAACTACATCTACTACATTGGGGCACGCCACGCCCCTAAAAACCCAGCGGAATGGGTTTCCGAAACGTGGAACAACACCATCAACCTCCAGATCATCGAGGCCCGCCCTCACGGCGCTGGGGTGCCACCAGTTGTCCGCTTCCGGGACCGCTGGCTACTAGACGGTGAGGAACACGGCGGCATCATCGAGCCGCTCCTATCACTCCAAGACCGTATCGACAGAACCAGCTACGAAATGGGCATCGCCCAATACTATGCCGCCTTCAAACAACGATACGTCATCGGATGGGCACCCAAAGACGAACTAGACGGAATCCGCATGAAAGCGAATGACGTTTGGTTCATTAACGCGGACGGCACCAAAACAAAAGTCGGCCAGTTCGAGGAAACCGACCTGACCCGGTACATTGACTCCAAACAAGCAACCATCCGGGACCTGGCCGCGATCGCCCAGGTCCCAGCGCAGTCCCTAGGTGCGAACGCTATCAGTAACATTAGTGCTGATGGCCTGGCAGCCATGGAGTCGGCCAAAGACCGAAAAGCCTCCGAAATCCAAACAAGCCTTGGCGAATCCTACGAACAACTACTACGGCTGTGCGGGCACATGGACGGCGATGCCGATTCAGCCGCTGACTTCGCTGGCGAAGTGAAGTGGAAAGACACCACAGCAAGGTCGTTTGCCCAAACCGTCGACGCGCTCGGGAAGCTCGCCACCATGCTCGGCATACCAGCGGAAGCACTCTTGGAAGACATCCCCGGGTTCACAGAGGAGAAAATCCAGCGGATTCTCACCAAGTATGGCTACCCATCTACACAAGGAGATGAAACCCAAACCATGCCTGAAGTGACATAGCAAAACCGCAAGGGGGTGGGTTGTGAGTATCGAAAACCAGCACTCCCGAGACCGGGAAACCGCCCTGTGGCTTAGAGACCAGATATATCGACTAATCGAAGAACAAACGATCCCCACCACGATTGAAGCACTCTGGGATCTAGTGGCCGCGCTGCTGCCGCTCATCCATAAAGCTAGGAAAGCGTTCTACCACTCCGCAGCCCAAACCATGACCGAAGATATGCGCGCACGAGGCATGGAGATAGACGTGGCGCCTATGCGCCCATACCGGCCTAACGCGGCCTGGAAGATGCTCTTGCGCGCCCTAGGATGGAACCCGAAAAAAGATCCGATACCTGGCGATATCGAATCATATTCAAAAGATGCACAGCGTGCCCTGGTGGAAAAAGTAGCGGCCTTCCCCGCTAATCCCGCGGACCCTGCTGCTGTGGCCCAGGTATCGCGCCGGGTAGCTGCTGGGGCAGTGCGGCATGCGCGTGCTGCTGGTCGTGATGTGGTGGTTGATACTGCGGCCCAGGGTCGGGTGCGTGCGGTGTCGTCGCGGAAACGTCCACGGGTGACGGTGGAAGATGGCACTGGTTCGGATGGCCAACCCAAGGTGATAGTGGAATACACCAGCGACGGCAGGAAGGCGGGAGATGATAATCGTGGGTCTGGGAAAAAGGCCAGTAAGGCAGAACCAGCTAGCGCCAAGCCTGGTGGCAAGGTGTTGGGGTGGGCCAGGGTTTTAACTGGGGCTGAGAGCTGTGCTTTTTGCGCGATGCTGGCATCCCGGGGGCCAGTATATTCCGAAGATACCGTGGTGACAACAGGCAAGCCCAGGGAAGTACGGCCCCGCCAGGTTCATTACCGGAATCCGGGCGCTACCGGGGGTCACACATATGTTTCAGGGTCCCGGCGGGAAGGAGAGAAATATCATGACCACTGCGATTGCATAGCAGTCCTCGTTGTTAAGGGAGTGCCCTGGAATGGTGAACAGCAATACCATGCCCTGAAAGATCTATGGGATGACGCAACTTTTCAGCCAACGCAAGAAGAGCTAGACGCAGGTCTTGACCAGCCGAGGGATAGATTCAATAAACGATATGCCGACGCGATAAAAGCCGACCCGGAAAAATACTCGGCGCTAAAGGCCGACCCAGAAAAGACTGAGCCTGACACGTCGCCCAGTGAGATTCGTAAGGACATCCCTGGTGAAGGGGTGACGCTCGACTTTGAAGAAAGAAGGGAAAAGGTTTACATTCCGCCCGAAGTGCGGAAGAATTTCGGCGATAATCCCGATTGGCTACACCGGTTATCAGCCGAAGAAGGAGCTACCAACCCAGCAACCCATGAATGGGAAACCCTTATCACATTATTGAAACATGGGCACACAGTTCGAATACGGCGGTTAGGTGAGGGGGAGAAAAAGACCTCACCTGATATTGTGCTTGATGATGTGATTACAGAGATGAAAGCCCCTGATGGTGGCGGGAAAAATACCATTCCTGGTAATCTTCGTGAAGCAAAGAAGAATTTCTCCAGCCTTATGCCTCTAGATGTAGTGCAAATCGTTATTGATGGTGCTAGGTTACAACGTGCGGATGAACAGGTTCGTATTGATCTTCAGATGTGTTTGAAGAACCCACGATTTTCTTGGATTGATAGAATAATTTATATCAACCACGATGGTGAAGAAGAGGAGTTTATACGATGAGTCTTTATGTTTTTTCAGACGCTCCCATTGAAGATATTGTTGATCTTCTTTTGCAAGAGCCGTATACAGAGAATGTTATTGCTTACAATGATAATCCGGAAGCATATGATATTCGTACTGTAGATGGTGTACTTATTTCCATGGATTATGGAGTCAATATTTACAATGATACGTTAGACACTTTAATTTTCGTTCCTGATGAGGAAGAGGAATTGCAGCGGAAAATTTTTGAATCTGTTA
>ERZ773072.291-NODE-291-length-30072-cov-79.508079_pt1 | contig 30072 bp, 17 predicted proteins | sample MGYA00580617_ERZ773072 | MGnify/ENA primary metagenome ERZ773072 (study PRJEB29015, sample SAMEA2737970) | human oral metagenome | biome: human oral; feature: human-associated habitat; material: dental | place: China | collected 2122 ...
TCATCTATGCCGTCGATGGCAAGACCATCCGTATCTTCCGCCCCCAGCAGCAGGCTACCGCTAAGGGCCAAGTCACAGGGGTCGTCAAGGACTCTCGTGGCGAAGGCATCATCGGCGCCAGCGTCCGCATCAAGGGCACGAAGCTCGGCGCCCAGACGGGCATCGATGGCGCCTTCACCATCAATACCGACAAGGCCTCTGGCGAACTCCAGATAAGCTACGTCGGCTACTACGACAATAGCGCCACCTTCACCGCAGGACAGCCCGTGACGGTCGTCCTGAAGGAGAACGTCAAGTCCCTCGACGGTGTCACCGTCATCGCCTACGGCCGACGCAATACGCAGGAGCTCGTCGGGGCTGTTAGCTCCATCAAGGCTGACCAGCTCAAGGACGCTCCCGCACCCAGCCTCCAGTCCCTCCTACAGGGGCAGATGTCGGGGCTGTCGGTGACGAACCAGTCGGGCTCGCCTGGTGGTGGCGGTACGCGCATCAACATCCGCGGTATCAGTTCGCTCAACGACCAGGGGATCAACGACGGCTCACCGCTCTTCGTCGTCGACGGAGTGCCTCTCTCGAAGGTCTCTGCTGAATCTACCGGTGGGATCAACGCCCTGGCAGGTCTTGACCCCTCAACCATCGAGTCGGTCGAAGTGCTGAAGGACGCTGCCTCCGCTTCGCTCTACGGCTCCCGCTCGGGTAACGGTGTCGTGCTCATCACGACGAAGAAGGGTAAGTCGGGCAAGGCAGAGTTCGGTCTGAACTTCTCGCAGTCCGTCTCCTTCCTCCCCTCCACACCTCTGCAGATGCGTGGTCATGGTGAGCGCCGTGTGCACAACATCCTCGCACAGCACCAGCGTATCGGTCACAACAACTATAAGACCAACCGCTACATCCTCCCCCGCCGCTACGGAGAATCCTACGGGTGGGAACCTACCCTCGACGGGGCTTACGACTACTTCTGGGGTAACGGGAATGTGCTGACGAAGGACAACCAGCCCCCTGCCTCCGCACAGGACTCGCTGAATACCTTCTATAACAATGACACGAACTGGTGGAAGTACATCTTCCAGGTAGGCCGCGTGACCTCGGGTGACTTCTATGCCTCTGGGGGGAACGACAACGTGCGCTACCTCGTCAGCACGGGTCTCTATGACGAGCGCGGTATCCAGATCAACTCGGGCTTCAAGCGCCTCAGCTTCCTCTCGAACCTTGACCTGCGCCTCACGCCTAAGGTCAATGCCTTCACGCGCCTCAACCTTGCTTACAACAAGCAGCAAGCTATCAGCGGCTCCAACATCCAGGGGCTCGACGTCGACCCTAAGGAAACGCCTACGGTCTACCCAGGCCGTGGCTCTATCGCTGAGCAGCTCACCCTGCAGAAGATCCGTGATGTACGTGCCCGCAACGGGATGTTCAATGCCCGCCTCTCCGTCGGTATCGACTACAGCCCCATCGCAGGACTGAAGTTCGCCACCTCCGCTTCGGGTGACGCGTACTTCTCTAACAACCACGTCTTCCGCCCCTCCTACCTCAACAGCAACAACCTCTCCTCTGTCGAAGCCTCTCGCTCGATGGTCGCCATGATCCAGTGGGAAAACATCCTCTCCTACCGCTTCAACCTGCGTGACCGTCACAACTTCGACCTCATGGCAGGGATGACCACGACCTACGACCTGATGGAGAACATCAAGGGTAAGGCTGCTGGTGGTCCTACCAACAAGATCTATGAGATCGGTGATGGCTGGCCACAGGCTCGCAACGTAGAGGGTCGTGACGAATACCTCCAGCGCGTGACGACCGACCGTCAGGAGCAGATCATGCTCAGCTACCTCGGTCGTGTCGCCTACAACTTCGACAAGCGCTACATGCTCGAGGCTTCACTCCGCTACGACGGCTCGTCGGTCTTCGGCCGTGACGTCCGCTGGGCAGCCTTCCCCTCTCTCGGTGCTGCATGGGCCTTCTCCAAGGAGCAGTTCATGAAGGACTTCTGGTTCCTCAGCTTCGGTAAGATCCGTGCCTCATGGGGTAAGAGCGGTCAGAAGTTCCAGGAAGCCTACCTCGCCCACGGTCTGATGGAAGAGTCGAACTCCTTCCTCGGTCAGCCCGGTCTCCAGCCCAGCGCTATGGCCAATAGCCACCTGACGTGGGAGAAGAGCGACCAGTATGACCTCGGTCTCGACCTCGACCTCTTCAACTACCGCTTCAAGGTCAAGGTAGACTACTACTACAAGCACTCCTATGACCTCCTGATGCAGGTGCCCACCCCAGGTAACTTCTTCATCTCGAAGACGACCTGGACGAACGCTTCGGCTATCTCCAACGAAGGTCTTGAGCTGGACCTCTCGGCTGACCTCATGCGCCGCAAGGACTTCTCTTGGAACCTCCGCTTCAATATCGCTCGCAACTGGAACCGCTTCCTCGCCTCTTACGACGGCAAGGACCTCGGCGACAAGGTACTCGGCCGCCCCATCTATGGTATCTATACCTACAAGGATGAAGGCCTCGTACAGGACGAGTCAGCTATCCCCTACTACTACGACCAGACGGGTCTGCGTGTACCCCTCTCCTTCGGTTCGCTCGCTTACCCACTGCGTGTCGGTGGTCGTAAGATCAAGGACCAGAACGGCGACGGCTACATCAACAGCGAAGACATCTACTACGCTGGTAGCGCACTGCCCAAGGCCTACGGGGGTATCACGAATACCTTCACCTACAAGCGTCTTGCTCTGAATGTGCTGCTGACCTATACGATCGACCAGCGCATGATGAACATGGTGAAGAACGGTGCCTTCCTCTTCAATAAGAAGTTCGGCGTCGTGATGAACGACTTCTCCCGCGCTACCTTCTGGCAGAATCCTGGCGACAAGACCGAGTACCCCTCACTCGAGTTCGCTGATGACGGCTACACGGGTCAGTTCGATGGCGACATCGATACCAACATCGAGCGTGTGAGCTACCTCCGCCTCAAGCAGCTGAGCCTCTCCTACTCTCTCCCCGAAACGTGGACGAAGCGCCTCCGCATGAAGGATGTGCGTATCTACTTCGCTGGTGAGAACCTCCTCCTCTTGACGAACTACTCTGGGCTTGACCCCGAGATCGTCGACCCTGCTACGGGTAAGGACACGGGCCGTATGTACCCCCTCAATCGCAAGCTTACGCTTGGTCTCAATCTGAAGTTCTAATGAAACGCTATATCCTTCCCGCCCTGGCGCTCACGCTCCTGGCTTCCTCCTGTAAGCTGGACCTGACGCCCGAGAATGCCATCACTTATAGCAATGCATTCTCCACAGAGGCTGAGCTCAACACAACGACGACCACCATCCACTTCTACCTCGACAACTGCATGGACGCCTTCACGCCTCTGACGAAGGTTGGCCTCCTTGCGGACGAGACGCAGGATGATGGGCAGCTCCGCGAGGGTAATCCTCGTAGTATCATCCAGGCTTCCGCCGACTGGGAATACGTCTATCGTATGATCTTCGAGGCGAACCTCCTGCTGGATAACATCGACAAGACCGAAGGCCTCTCCGAAGAGCGCTACGCCTACCACGCAGGTCAGGCACACTTCGCTCTCGGCTTCGGCTACTTCATGCTCTCCCGTGCCTATGGTCAGGCAGTCATCACGGAGAACGCTAAGGACCTGAAGACCTACGGTCTCTCTACGCAGCAGCAGGTCGTCGACGCAGGTATCGAGCATGCCCTCAAGGCCTTCGAGCTCCTGCCTACCTACGACAAGCTCCGCACGACTTCCGGTAGCGTACCCGCCTCCAAGCAGTACGGCAGCAAGGGGAATAGCGCCACGCTCCTGGCACACCTCTATGCCTGGAAGGGCAGCATGGCCGAGCTCTACGGCGAATCTTCGGTAGACGCTACTGAGGCCTACCGCAAGAGCGTCGAGTATGCCTCTAAGGTCATCAACGGTGAGGTCGGTGCCTACAGCCTCGTCTCGACCCCCGAAGAGCTCTGTCAGCTCCTCTCTGACCCCAGTGCTACGAACCCCGAGGAGATCTTCTCCCTCGTCTACGATAAGAGCCGTGGCAATGAGTCAACCTCTAAGAACGAAGTCGCCAACCTCTTCGCTACGTGGCCTGTCAATACCACGCTCACCGAGGGGGACCTGGCACAGGCTTCCTTCCGCCTGAAGAAGGCCACCATCCTGAAGCTCTATCCCGATGCGAATGACGCGCGCCGTACGGCCTTCTTCTATGAGTTCAATACCGACCACACGGTCTCTGGCGTGAGCTACGCTGTGCCCTACAAGTTCCGCAACGCAGTCTTCGCTATCGACCAGAGCGCTGAGTCTGGCAAGAGCTTCCTCAGCATCAATGCCAACTACGTCTACTGGCGTCTGGCAGATGTCTACCTGCTTCGTGCCGAGTGTGCGAATAAGCTGGGTGACACCTCCACGGCGATCTCGGACCTCAATAAGATCCGCTCACGTGCTGGTGCGAAGACCTATCCCGCCTCGGGTGAGAGTGACCTGAAGAAGGCCATCTTCCGTGAGCGCGAGCGTGAGTTCATCCTCGAGAACGATAGCCGCTACTACGATATCCTGCGCAACGGCTACGTCAAGACTGAGCTCACGGGTAAGTTCCCCACGCTCTCCACGGCGGATATCGCTGGTGGTGCCCTCTGCCTGCCTATCCCATCGAGCGCCCAGCGCGACAAGGATGGTAAGGTCATCAACGGCCTCATCCTGCAGCGTCCCTACTGGTTCCGCTACATGTAGTACCCTCTAAGATCTATCCGTTATGCGTACGATCAAGCATCCAATATATCTGCTCGCACTACTCGTCCTCAGCCTCTTCTCCTCGTGTACGAAGTATGACTTCGTCGAGACGGGCAAGGCTACGTCCTACCACGACACGACGATGTGGGAGTACTTCCAGACTGATAGCTACAACTGGAGCTACCTCGTCTATATGACCAAGCGTGCTGGCCTCGAAGATCTCTTCCAGGGGACGAACACGCAGTATGGCCCAAACATCACCTTCCTCGGGATCACGAACCACAGCATCCGCCGCTACCTCTACCGTACCTATGGTATCAATGAGGACGGCACCTCTCCCGCTGATGCCGTCGACCCCAGCACGCTCACTGACGAAGAGACGATGAAGCTCATCGACCGTATGAGCGTGGCTACGTGCCGCAGCATCATCCTCGACTGTGTCATCCCACAGGAGAAGCTCCTCCTCGAGGACTTCCCCGCAGGGCGTAAGGCCGCCGACGGGAGCACCATCGGTACGGGGGGTAAGACCTACACGATGGCCTCGGGCAAGCAGCTCTGGCTCTACACCTTCCGCGACACCTACGCAGGGGTAGCGGGCTCAGGGGCGAACCGCCTGCACATCGTCTCCCCCACGACCAGCATCTCGCGTGATATCGCTTCGCACGATATCCAGACACGTACGGGCGTCGTCCACTCGCTCCAGTACGACTTCACGCCTACGGACTTCTAAATACATCTCATCCGATGACTGCAAGATCTATATATAGCCTGCTCCTCGTGATCCTCGCCCTTGCGCTGCCCTCTTGCCGCAAGATGGCCGTGGGCTACCTCGATGCGACGCATGCCACATTCTCCGCTAAGGAACTCAACGTCTACCGCACGGTCGACGATGACGATCCCCATAGCTTGACCCAGACCTATCCCGCTCCCTGGACCTCCCAGCGTATCCAGGGGGTCTCGGGCACGAACCCCGTGAACTATGAGTTCCTCAGCGTCGATGTCGCTGATGGGGGCGATGCCGAGAAGTTCGCTGCCGCTATCAAGGAAGGTACGGTCACCGTCAATGGTGGTACTATCAACCTCTTCCCCGCTGCGGTGCAGAAACTTCCCAATGGGCGCTATACCGTCAATCTAAGGGTCTACAACGAAGGCTACAGCCGTGAGCTCCGTGGCCTCTTCACCTTCATTATCCAAGACGCTGCCTAATACACGCTCCCTATGAGATATCTCAAGTATGTGACCTCTCTGGTCGTAGCTCTCCTCGCTTTCTCCTTCGTCTCCGCTCAGGAGGCAGGCATACGCTTCTTCAAGGGGACTTTCGCCGAAGCCCTCGCTGAAGCTCAGCGCCAGAATAAGCCCCTCTTCGTAGACTTCTACGCTACCTGGTGTGTACCCTGTAAGAAGATGGAGAAGACCATCTTCACGCAGCCCGAGGTCGGGAAGTTCTTCAACGAGAAGTTCGTCAACCTCCAGATGGATGCCGAGGCTCCCGAGAACGTCGAGATCGCTAAGAAGTACAAGGTCGAGGCCTTCCCTACCCTCGGGATCATCGCTCCCGACGGCAAGGCGATCCAGATCAACGTCGGCTTCATGAAGGCCGAAGAGCTGCTCGAGATGGGTAAGACTGCTATCGGTGAGGTCAAGGGCTTCGAAGAGCTCTACAAGGAGTACCGCGCTCAGCCCAATGACCTGAAGATCCAGCAGGAGCTGCTGACCATCGCCCCACGCTTCCTCACCACTCAGGACGGCATGGACGCTGAGAAGTGGGTCGTACGTGTCCGCAAGCTCTACAAGGACTACCTGGCAAAGAAGATGGCTGACAACAGCCTCATCAACAAGAAGGACTACCTGATCATCAGCAACCTCGGTGGTGATGACGCTGACGAAGTAGCACGTGTCGTCGAGTACATCAACTCCAACCTCGACGCATGGATCGCTGCTGTCGGTGAGCCCGCTGCCTACTACGTCATCGAGAAGAACGATGAGCGCATGCTCGATCTCGTCAAGAAGGGCGACGAGTCCTACAAGACGTACCTCGAGAAGATCCGCACGGACTACAAGAAGGCCTACGACGTGATCAAGTTCAAGACCGTCACACCCTACCAGAAGTCCGTCGACTACTACGGTGCACTCTTCGCTATCTACAAGAATAAGGACGTGCCCCAGTACATCAAGCTCATGTCCAGCTACCTCAATGGCCTCGGCGAAGACGCCAACGCTGCTGACTACGGTATCGCTGCTCAGTCCCTCTACAACGCTGCTGGCAAGAAGCTCACGGCTGCTGACCACAAGCAGGCTATCGCTTGGCTCCAGAAGGCTATCCCCAACGAAACGACCCTGATGAATAAGATCAACTTCCTCGTCATGGTGGGGGACTCCTACCGCGAGCTGAAGGACTACAAGCAGGCACGCGAATACTACAACCAGGCTTATGGCGAATCTCTCCAGATGGGCTCTGCTGAGCAGGCCCAGCAGATGATCCAGGCCTCTGTCGTCTACAAGCTCTCTACCCTCGAGCTCCTCGAGAAGTAAGCCGCACCTGACGACTACATCATAGGGGAAGCCCCGAGAGTCCGCTCGTGACTCTCGGGGCTTCCTCTTATCTTTGCAGCCGACATCCCCATATAGAGTGCTGCTAATCAGCGTCTCACAGAGGGGACATTTTCGACCACTACTGGTCACGGCTTCGACCAGTACTGATCACTATTAGTTACCAGTACTGGTCCGATCGCTGACCTATACTGGTTACTTCACCGACCAGTACTGGTCGCATTTACCCTCTCATAGACGTAGCAATGTATCGCCTCCTACTCGCCCTCTTCCTCCTCACTACGACGAGCCTCTCGGCTCGCAACCTCGACTCCCTCATGCGTGCCTATGGCCTCGTCGAGGTCACCAGTCTCGCTCCCCGCATCCGCGTCGAGCTGAAGTACGCCACGCGTGACAACTTCATCGGGGCAAATATGTACGGCTCGCTACGCAAGGCTTACCTCCACCCCAATCTGGCGCGCGCACTTGCCCGTGCCCAGCAGGCTCTCGAGCGCGAGAAGCCCGGCTACGCCTTCCTCATCTATGATGCCGCACGCCCACAGAGCGTACAGCGCCGTATGTATCAGTCCGTGGCTGGCACGCCGAAGAAGATCTACGTCGCCGCCCCAGAGCGTGGTGGACGCCACAACTACGGCGTAGCGGTGGATCTCACCATCGTCGATGCCGCAGGCAAACCGCTGGATATGGGAAGCCCCTTCGATCACTTCGGTGAGGAGGCTCACCTCGGAGATGAAGGGGCTTTAGTGAAGAAGGGCGTCTTTGCCCCAGAGGTCCCTACGAACAGGGCGCTGATGAAGAGACTCTTAGGAGCCGAGGGCCTGCGCCCTTATGACAAGGAGTGGTGGCACTATCAGGAGCGTATGTCGATGCCGGAGGTGCGCAAGCGCTACCGCCTCTTAGACTTCTAAGGAAAGCTTCAATTCTATATATAGGGAAAGCAGCTATCTGATATTCTCACCCTTAGAAAAAAGATACCTCCCCCTACATACCGCGACAGGCTACCCCCTCCGCTGATGCGGAGTCGGGGTAGCCTGTGTGCGATATTAGAGGTAATGATAGGGCTACTTAGCCGAGGATCTCCTGCTGGAGGTTCCCCACGAGGCTACTTGCCCCAATGCGGAAGAGGTGGTTGTCTAGCCATTCCTCCCCGAGGATAGCCTCGACAAGGCAGTAGTACTTCACAGCTTCTTCGGCTGAGCGAATACCGCCGCTGAACTTCACGCCACGCACTTCGCCGTACTTCTCGCGGTACTCACGCAGCACCGAGCAGAGGATGTAGGCAGCACGCAGGTCGGCGCCAGGGAACTCCTTCCCCGTCGACGTCTTGAGGAAGTCAGCGCCGGAGAAGAGTGCGAGGATGCTGGCACGACGGATCAGCTCGGGATCACGCAGGGCGCCCGTCTCGAGGATGACCTTGAGGTGTGCGCCACGAGCCGTAGCCTTCTGCTCCTCGATCTCGGTAGAAGCCTCAAGGTAATCCCCAGCGAGGAAGGCGCCGAGGTTGAGGACGATGTCGATCTCGTCAGCACCAGCAGCGATAGCCAGTGCCGTCTCGGCGATCTTCACCTCAGGGAAGCTCTGCGAGGCAGGGAAGCAGCCGCTGACGCAGGCTACTTGCACGCCCTCGGCAGTGAGGACCTCACGGACGGTCTTGACGAAGTTCGGATAGACGCAGATAGCTGCGACGGAGGGGACGTCCTCCGTGCCCTCGAAGTCATTGACAGAGGCGACGAGCTGAGCGACCTTCTCCTCGGTATCGGTACCGGAGAGCGTCGTCAGGTCGATCGTCGAGTGGAGGAACTTCTTGACCTCACGGGTATTGTTCTTCTCGAAGCGCTCCTCGAGGATCTTAGCGATACGGCTGTCGAGCTCCTCGACAGTGAGAGCAGGGGCGAAAGCACCGAATGCCTCGGTGTACTTAGTTTGATTTGTTTCTGCCATCAGTATGTGGGTATTATGGTTGAGTCTCTGGGTGGGTGTCGGGGACGAGCTTGGGATTGGTGCGGTGGCGCTCACTGTCCCGCTGGGTCTTCTTCTCGATATTCGCCTTGAGAGCTGCCTCGAGGTCGACGCCCGTCTGGTTGGCTATGCAGAGGACGACCCACAGCACGTCAGCGAGTTCGTCGCCGAGGTTATGGCCTTCGTCGCTCTTCTTGAAGCTCTGCTCACCGTAGAGACGAGACATCAGGCGAGCCACTTCGCCGACCTCCTCGGTGAGGATAGCCATATTCGTCAGGGGTGCGAAGTAGCGCACACCATAGTTCTGTATCCATTCGTCGACGAGGCGCTGGGCCTCCCCGAGGGTAAGTTTGCTGTCCATTGGCTGAGAGAGAAGAGGGATAAATTCGGCTGGGGCTAAGGTCTTTTGGCCCACTCCAGCCTATACAAAGATACGCCAATACCAGTAGTCATCATAGCCTCGGCACGCCTCAGCACAGGGGAAGGGTGCTCTACCTTCGGGGACTTAGCGCCACGCGTGTGGGGGCTTGTCGAGAAAAATACTTGTACATTTGCTTAGCCAATGGGTAGAGACCCTGGCATTGCACAGAATACGGGAGCCTCACACACTCCCTACACCCGACAGACGCACGCTGCTGCAAGCACCAACGCCCGCCGTAATACCTCAGCTATCGTGTACCCCAAACCAACCCTCCTCACGCTGATGGTGATCTTCACCCTCACGCTGCTGGCATTCTTCATCTCGCTCTCGATGCAGATGATGAATCAGCTCTTCTTGGGCCAGAGTATGGGTGTCGCCATCGCCGCAGTGATCCTGCCACTCGTCCTCTCCCTCATCCTCTCTCTCATCGCCTGCCAGCAGTATGGTCAGAGTCGCTGGATCGTCGTCCCGACGACACTCCTTCTGACGCTCGCCCTGACGCTCTTCTTAGCGGCCAGCCTCTACTGCTGCTAAGGCGCACCTCCTACCCATCTGATACCACATCGGCCCCGCAAGACGCTCGTCTTGCGGGGCCGATGGCTTATGGGGAAGTAGCGAAAGACTACAAGCGTCCGTAGACGGGATCGCCCGTGACCTCCTTGATGACCTCGATGAAGGGAGGGAACTTCACCTCCTGATCCGGTGCGCACGAGATCTCGAGGACCTGGTAGTCGCGCTTGGGCTCGATGAAATCGTCCACCTCAAAGTACTGCTTTGCCCAGACGAAGTTGCGACGGAGCTTGTGCACCAGCACCTCGTCAGGCGAGGGGATGGAGTTGAGGTAAGAGATATATTCGTCGGGGCCGATCTGACGCTCGGTGATGATGGACTGCGATTCGATGGGGCTCTTGCGCGTCATGAAGTACACGTAGTTGCCACGCAGACCGCGCTTACGGATGCGGACACTCGAGCCGTCTTCCATATCGATGTAGGCCTGATAAAGGTCGGTCTCTACGCCGAAGGGGATCTCACCGCGCACCTGCACGAGGAAGCGACGGCGGATATCGGTGAAGGTAGCGGGATCGTCACCCAGCGTCTCATGGATAGCGTGCAGGACGTGGCGGATCTTCTCCTGGAAGTCCACATTGTTCTCCACGATATGCAGATGGGGGTGCCCCGTCCAAGCCTTGAGGATGCGGGCATCAAGGTCACGCGCCTCCTCTACGGTCTCGTGGCGCGAAGCGTTGTTCTCCAGCGTGTAGAATTCCTCTGCGCCTTGTGCTGCGGTGACCATATGGATGACAGCGTCGTAGCGAGCGTCACGCAGCTTGATCTCCGAGAGTCCCAGCTCGTCGAGGAGGGCTTGCCACATCGTGCGCTCGATATAGTTCGAGATGTCCATCGTACCTCTATCGGAGATGATGAGCACGGGGTGCGGAGCGGTGTGAGCGAGCTCGAGGAAGGTATCCTCCATCTGCAGCTGGTACTTCATCACAGCCTTCTCGATGTTGTAGAAGTACTGACGGTCGGGCGTGCCGAAGTTGATCGACGCATTGCTAAAGAGCGTAGGCGTCTCGGGAAGTGCGTAGACGAGGTAACCGAGGTCACTGAAGTGCTCGATGATCTGCGCAAGGGCGGTGGTCTTACCTGCGCAAGGGCCGCCGGTGAGGGCGATGCGGGTGATATTCTTGTTCATCTGTAATCGGGGTGATAGGGCCGTCCAGCCCACACAAAGATAAGGCTCTTAAAGCGAATAGCCCTGAGCGATCTCACGAGAGACGGCTCAGGGCTATTTGTAGTCATCGGGAAGTCCTCGCTACTCCGCCGTCGTGATGGAGCGGAGGGTGACGGTGGGAAGGGCTGTCGTCGTGCGTGCAGGGGCGTTCTGACGGCGCGTAGCACGCAGGCGATAGCGACGACCTGGGAGGATGTCGAGGAAGTTGTCCGAGAGCTGCCAGCCCGTCTCCCCAAGGTCGATGTAAGCGTCCTTCAGGAGCGTCTTGCTCTGGATATCGATGAAGAGCGTACCAGCACGTCGGGTCGTCTTGATCGTGAAGTCCCCCGCCTTCGTGCGAGGTAGGCGCAGCTCCTTGGTGCGTGCAGCGTAGTCGGTAAGCTCAGTGATGAGCGCCTTCGTCCGTGCATCACGCAGCTCGTAGTGTACGAAGGCTCCCTTGCGCTCGGCATCGCTTGTGAAGAGCTTCTCCATAGGAAGGGCGACCTCAAGGCGACCGACCTGGCGCGCTGGGAGCGTCTCGGGGGCGAAGGTATGCCGTCTTACGAGGCGACCCGAGAAGTCACGCACCTCAGCGGTGAGACTTACCTGACGCTGGCGAGGTAGTGGGTCGTAGGTGAGTAGCATCTTGCCCCGTGCGGTGTCGGGGACGAGGATGATGGGCGCAAAGGCACGCTTCGCCTCATACTGCAAGCCCTTCCACTCGCCATAGTAGTCGATGCTTGACCAAGAGACAGCAGGCCAAGCGTCATTGAGCTGCCAGTAAAGGCTACCCATACAGAAGGGCGCTGCGGCACGCTGGGCACGGATGCCAAGGGCGATACCACGGCCCTGCATCACCTGCGAGAGGTAGACGAAGTCCGCGAAGTCACGGGGCTCGGGATAGTCCTGACGGATGTAGTGGAGGATGACATCATTGCCGATACTGCTCTTCTGATGCGCCTTCATCACATCGCTCTCGAGGTCATAGTCCGTCTCAGGGCGGGCAAAGCGGCTGATGCTCGGGAGCATAGGGAAGGACTGCACACCAAATTCGCTCATGAAGCGGGGCATGCGCTCACGCAGGATCTCGAAGGGCTGACGGCCGTACCATACGCCCCAGTAGTGGCTTTCGCCGAGACCCATCTCCTGTGGGCGACCCCAGTTCACCGTGTCGGGGCTACTCTCGATATAGGGACGCAGGGGATCTTCCTCACGCAGCGTCTCGGGGATGAGCTTGCAGAAGAGGGCTTCGTAGTCGTGCCAGAACTTCTCATACACCTCCTTCGGGTAGCGCTTCGCCCAGCCCCAGTACTTCAGCGCTTCGCGGATCTCATTGTTGCCACACCACGTCGCCACCGAGGGGTGCTGACGCAGACGGCGGATGTTGTACACCAGCTCACTGTGGACATTCTTCAGGAAGGCACTATCGCCAGGATAGGCGGTGCAGGCGAACATAAAGTCCTGCCAGATGAGGATACCACGTGCATCCGCTTCGTCGTAGAAGGCATCTTCCTCGTACGTCCCCCCACCCCATACGCGGAGCATGTTGAAGTGCGAGCCAGCGACGTCGTCGAAGAGCTGCTTGCGATCGGCCTCCGTGCGACTCGGGAGAAGCAGGGTGCCGGGGATATAGTTCGTACCCTTAGCGAAGAAGGGCAGGCCATTGACACGGAAGAAGAAGCTCTGTCCGTCCTTATCCTTCTCACGCACTAGCTCGACCGTTCTTAGCCCGACAGCGCACTGCGTCGCATCAAGCACACGACCACGCGCGCCTTCGAGGAGCTCGAAGCGTGCCTTATAGCGGTAGGGCTTGCCTAAGCCATTGGGCCACCATAGCTGGGGATTAGCCAGAGCGTGCAAGCCCCCACGCTCAGTCGGGGTGATGAAGTCGGCAAGGGGTGCTGTACGCTCGAAGACCAGTCGCCCCGTAGCGTCATAGAGGCGGTAACGCAGGTGCGTCGCTTCGCTCCCACGGACAGCATCCTCGGGAAGACGCACCTCGACGGGCAGGCTTCGCTCGGGGTGATAGGTCACGACGGGGCGCTCAGCGAAGAAGGTCGCCCCACGCAGGAGCACTCGCACAGGGCGCCAGATACCGATGGTGATCATGCGCTCGCCCCAGTCCCAGCCGTAGTGATAGGGAGCCTTGCGGGTGAAGACCGAGAGATGCTTCTCCGCATGGTCGTTGTCCGCGGGATAGTTGATGCCCGCTGCTTCGTAGAGCGGTAGGGCTGCGGTGAGAGGCGAACGGAAGCGCACCTCCAGGCGGTTCGATGCCTTCACATACGGGCGGATATCGACTTTGTGCGCTACGAACATATTCTCCGCCTCAAGGAGCTTCTGCCCGTTGAGGTAGACCGAAGCGTAGGTATCCAGCCCCTCGAAGAGGAGGTGAATCGACGGACGCTGGAGCTGCTCTGCGGTGAGGGCGAAGGTGCAGGCATAGTCCCAGTCACGCTCACCGACCCACTGGATGGAGTCCTCAGCGAGGCGGTAATAGGGATCGGGGAGCTTGCCCAGGCGGATAAGATCCTGCTGCACGACACCTGGCACCGTCGCAGGATGCACCTCGGAGCTGCCGTGCTCGCTGAAGGTCCAGCCACGGCTAAGGGTCAGCGTATCGGAGGGGAGGGCAAGGGCAGCAGTCTGAGTCATCATCAGGGTAAGAAGGAGAAGGACGCAGCTATAGAGCGCACGGTGTAGCGATCGGTTCATATACTTGGGGCACTTTGTGGGGCAGAGGAATAGTAAGAAGTGAGTGTACCTCCGACAAAGGTAGTCTATACAAAGAAATCAGGCGACAACGGGGCGGGTGCCACCATTGTCGCCTGATCGGATCCTTAATGAGTGGAGATGCGGGGGTTCGAACCCCGGTCCAAACATGGAACTAATCTGCTTTCTACATGTTTATCCTCACTTTAAGTTTTCGTGCACCGCCCGCGGCTGAGGCTACCATAGGCAGTGCCTTATCCCTCTAAATACACTCCCAAGCCAAGGGCAAGCATTGGGCCAGTCTCCGATTTTCCGGCACCACTATGATCAAGTCGCCTCGGTGAGAACGGCTACCTGAGTGATGTCTCGTCACAACAGTCTGTCGTCGTGATGAAGCGTCGAACCTACTCTATTCGGTTACGCAGCGAGAGCGTAGTTATTTTCGCCAGTTGAATTTTTGCTCTGTGAGATTAGAGTGCTCACAAGCCTTGCACTACATGCTTACAAACCACTTCTTCATGCTGTCAAAGCCAGGTCATCCCCGTAAGGTCTGTACTGCAAAGATAGTGAAAAGGTACTGCATCACGATATCGGAGGTGCGTACCCGTAGTGAAGGGTGGTAGAAACCAGTAGTGGTCCGCAAGCAAACCAGTAGTGGTCACGAAGCGAAGCAGTACTGGTCACTATATGCAACCACTACTGGTCGGAGCACGAACCACTACTGGTCGCTCCCCCCCCTTCGTAGAGTACAAAGAAAGCCCCCCACAAGCTCACTTATGCGAGCTCGTGGGGGGCTTAGCTATTCGGCTGGGGAAATTACTTCTTGAGAGGTAGGACGCTCGTCACGATACCAGCTGCCGTGTGCGCGCTGTAGTCAGGTGCGTAGCACGAGACGATGCGGGCGACGGTGCCAGCGAAGCGGCCTGCACGTGCCACATACTGGTCGTAGCTGAGGAGGTACGTACCGCGGTTGAGATGGTCTATGTAGAAGTTCGTCTCCGTATCCTTCGGCTCGACGTAGTAGCCCGTACCTTCGCCCCACTCATAGCCGGGCTTCTGGATGATGGGCTCAGTGAAGCCTGGGCGGGGGTCGATGACTTGGACAAAGTCGAGGGACTGCTCGAGGCGGATCGTGAGACGCGTGCGGAGGCGGTCACCGACACGCAGCTCCTGCCCTTCGGCGAGTGGTAGGAGTTCGTCGCCCTTGCTCCCTCGACGCAGGAGGAAGGTCTCACGCGTGATCTGGATTTGCTTGCCACGTGCCTCGATCTCTGCCGTAGGCAGGGTGTAGGTCGCCGTAGCACTCCCCCAGAGGACGGCAGGCTGCGACTGCGAGAGCGTCAGGACGGTGTCGGGGTGGATGGTACTCGTGAAGGGCATCTTCACCTGCAGGCGGTCACCCTCGAGGCGGATGGCTTCGCCCCCTACGACGGGCAGATCGATGCGTGCATGTGCGTCCTTATCCAGCTCATGAGCGATAGGATCGCCGAGCGTGAGCCCGTAGACGGCTTCGGCCGTCGGGAGGTCACGCCCCCATGAGTTGGTGCGCTTCTGAGCGACGATCCAGCGCTTGATACCGCTGATGCGCTCGATATCCATGATGGCGGGGTCGGAGAAGAGCTCCAGCGTCTCGACGGCAGCGGGCAGTGCACGGCTGATCCACGAATAGCTCCCTGACTGCAGGCGGGCGAAGAAGAGGCCCGTCTCATCCTCGACGAGGTAGTCACGGATGCTCTCGACGAGCTCCATGGCGAACTTCTTCTCCCCTGCACGGAGGAAGATCAGCGCTGCACGAGGCATGTCGTCCAGCGGCATATCACGGAGATTCGTGCGTAGCTCGCGGAGGAAGTAGCTCTCTGCCTTCTTGGCTTCTTCGGAGGCATCACGCAGGCCACGCGTCTTCGCCAGAGCTGCGAGGTAGAGGTAGTCGACGTCGGTGTAGACGTAGACGCTCTTGCCTGTGCGCTTAGCCTTGACGAGCTCAGCGTGATCGAGTACGGCCTGCTTATCCAGTGCCTTCATCCCTCGGCGGATCATCTCCTCGAGGCGCAGACGCAGGGCGGACTCCAGATCGGAGTAGGCGGCCATGCGCAGCAGCGTACGTAGCACGTACTCGGTGGTGTAAAGGCTACCCTCCATACCTGGGTACCACGCCCACAGGCCGTCGGAGGTCTGCAGGTCGCCGAGACGCTTGAGGAGCTGATCGCTCGTGGTCGTATGATCCTGACTGAGGAGGAAGCGAGCCAGCCCACGCTCTTGCTCAGCTTCCTGCTTCAGGCGACGCGCCCAAGGGCTCTTCGAGAGCAGGCTGTCACGCCCGACGAGAGCGCCATAGCTGGTACCCTTCTGCGTGGACTCGGGAGCATTCAGCACACCCTCGGCCCACTTATGCAGGGGCTCATAGCCGACGAGGAGGCGGGCTACCGACTGCCCGAAGAGAGCCGTAGCAGCAGCGAAGGCGGAGGCCTCCTTGTTGTAGGTCATCACGGGGAGTGCCGTGAGTGCCAGACGCGAGGCATTGGGCTGAAGGGTGACGGAGAAGAGACCCGACTCAGGCATCTTGCCCGTAGAGGGGAAGAGCGGGGCAAGCGAGATACGCTGCGTCCCCTCGGAGTGCGTGGAGAAGGCGATCGTCTCGGTGATGGTCTCACGGTCGGAGAGGACAGGCAGGATATGCTGCTCGCCGTCGGAGGAATGGTTACCACGGGCGATGACACGCACGCCGACGGAGTCCAGACCACGATAGCCCTCCAGCGGGAGGCTAAGGGTCGTAGCTGACGAAGCGGCGATGTCGAAGGTCTGTTGTTGGGTCGAGCGCACCGCACCACTTGCGGGATCGAAGAGCTCGAGGGTCAGCGTACCACGCTGTGCCTCGGGACTCTCATTGCGCACCTCGGTGACGAGGGTCGCAGCATCGCCCTCACGGACGAAGCGAGGGAGTGTGGGGCGGATGCTGAATTCGCGAGATGTCTCTACCGTGCGGCGCTCGATATGATGATCCAGCGTACGGCTGTGGGCGTTGAGGACGAGGCACCAGCGAGAGAGCTGCTCAGGGGCATTGAAGCTCCAGCTGACCTGTCCCTTGCTATCGGTCTTTAGCTCGGGGAGGAAGAACGTCGTCTCGGAGAAGTCCTTGCGGAGCTTCACTTCAGGAGCGCTCACCTCTGCCTCCCGAGGACCAGCAGACTTCCTACGGACACTGGTTGTGACGACCTTATCCATCGTAGCCGCCCTTGCACCATATAGCATAGGGCTGCCGATCTCGAGCAGCATCTCGACATTGCTATTTTCCGCCTTATCCTCTTCGGGAGTGGTAGGTATCTTGATGAAGGGCGAGTGGAACTGCCCACGAGCCTTATCACCCTGCCAAGCTGTCCACCACGCTCCATCAGGATAGCGCCCTCCACTCTGCTTATCGACAGAGACAAAGTAGCTACCGAGGAGGTGCGAAAGTGCAGTCTCCTTCAGGCGCAGCGCAGGATCCCAGGGTGCCAGCTTACCGAAGGCTTCGAGGGCGGCATCGTACATCCAGACGGCCACCGCCACACCTTCAGCAGGATGCCCCTTATCGTCACGGAGCGTGAAGCTCCACGTCTCCTTATCGCCTGCCTTCAGTCGGTCACGGAAGCTATCCCACGTGATCTGAAGCTCCTTCTTGGGCTGTGTGCGCTGAAGCGTCACCTCTTCGCGGAGGAAGCGGCCGTCACGCACGGTGTAGAGCTGGACATCAATCTCTTCAGGCTCAGTGGGCTCCTTGGAGATATCTATCGGGAGCGTACACAGCGCACCAGCCTTCGGACGAAGGACGCCCGAGGCAATGGGGCCTCGCTGACTATATACACTATAGTAGATATAGGCATCGGGGAGGCTCGTCGCATAGTAGACGACGGGCTTCTGCCCTGCGCCATACTTCCCGTCGCCTGCGGAGAGGAGCAGGGGCGCACGCAGGTCGCTGACCTTGCTATCACGCGTATCGAAGAGGTAAAGAGCCATCTGCCCGACATAGGAGAGCGAGTCGCGGTACTTGACGGTATAGTCCAGCTCATAGCGACCCGAGGGAAGGTCAGCTAAGCGAGGAGCGAGCTCGATGACGCTATCAGTAGGCGTCGTCCCCTCCAGATGCACCTTCCCGCCTCTCGTGAAGCGGTAATGAACGGTCGGAAGTTCGGAGCGAAGTGTATGGAGCTCGTTCGTGAAGCGAAGCGTCGTGCTCGCACTCTTACGGTCAATGAGCTGGGGCAGATCCACACTCACCACACCCACAGGCTGACCGATGGGGATATTCAGGATCTCCTGATGGCTCTCACCAGCGCCGTCCGTCGAGGTGACAGTCAGCGTATAGCTGTACCACGGAGCGAAGTAATCCCCCTTACGCTGCGTGAGCTTCTGGGGATCCTCGGGAAGAGGCACCATGAAGGAATAGCGACCCGAGGCATCTGTGACGACCTCCGACGTGATATCCTCTATCTCGCTGCGGTCGCTATAGTCGACACTCTGCTCTCTGAAACTCCAGAGGGAGACGGAGCGGCGGAGCGTGTAGCTCACACGGGCATCCGCTACGGGGCTACCACTGAGCGTACGCACCGAGCCCGTGATGGGGAGCGTGCCACCATACTGATAGGGAGGCTGGGGCATATCGACGGTAAGCTCTGTCCCCTCGCGCTTATACTCGAAGACAGCGAACTCACAGCTGAACTCAGGCGAGAGCTCTTGATCGCGCTCCGATGCCGTACGAGCGCGGATAAGATACTCGCCCGTGAGACCATCCTTCGGCAGGGTGATGCTGGTCGAGAAGCGCCCGAAGGCATCCGTCTGGACCTTGAGCTCCTGCACCTTTTCATACGACGCATTGATGACCTCGAGCGTGAGGGCCTTCGAAGCAGCTACACGAGCATCCTCGGCGTGCATACGCACCTCGGAGTACACCCCATAGATATGAGCCGTCTGTCCAGGGCGATAGGCGGGGCGATCGGTGGTCACATAGCCTTGGTAGGCATAGAGACGTAAGGGATCAGCAGGGCCATCAGACCTATTCCTCCGACCTCGGGAGTGGTAGGAGTAAGCGATGAGCGGATCCTTCCCCGACGCCATGAAGTAGCGCCACTCCCCATCCTTGAGACGGTAGTAGCCGAGGGCATCAGTCTTCACATCCCCCTTATGCTCGAAGTCTCCCCTGAAAGAGGTCTGGTGATAGGTGTGGAAGGACTGATCCGCTACGGGCGCACCGGTGCGAGCATTCAGCCACTGGTGAGACCCGACATCCCCCGCTTCGTGAGCGAGATAAACGTACTCCGTACGCATCAGACTACTCTCCGCATCCAAGTCCTTGGACGAAGCCTCCGGAGAGTAGCCGAACTTGGTCAGGAGGATATAGTTCCCAGCCGTAGGGAGATCCAGACTAAAGGACTCAGCCCCCTTGCCTTCGCCCAAGTCATCAAGCTGGAAGGTTACCTCCTTCGTCTCTATGGGCTTGTCTTGGCTACCAGGCTTCCAGTCCTCACGCGTATCGGGGCGGATAATCGTAGGGACCTTGTAGAGCTGCACCGTAGCCTTCGTCACGAGGTAAGGAGCCTCCAGGCGGACGCCTACTCTGTCGAGGTAGCTACGGTCAACGTGCTGCTGGAGCTCAGGGTGACGGCATCGCTTAGCCTCTTCCCCAAGCTGCTTGCGCATCCCTGGAGTAAGCCCCGTCACACGCTGGATGACCGACTCGAGGAAGCGGGCACGGCGCAGACGCTGGTAGGGATAGATCCCGAGGAGCGAACTGAGCCCCGTACTGACCTCCTGATGGGTCGCATACTTCTTGAGATAATCCTCAAGTGCCTCGATGCGCTGGGTCTCTGTCATCTTATCCTTGTCGAGGTGGATCTGATGTCTGTCAATGAGTGCACGATAGTAGACGCTCTTGCTCGCCTCGGCGGCAGGGCGGAGCGTCTTCAGCACCTCACGATGCAGGGCTTCAAGGGCACCATCTCCGGGGAAGTTGTTGAGTAGCTCCGTGCCGAACGTAGGCTCTCCGATCGTCCCTTCATCAATAGAGAAGGCTGCGGAGTAAGGCTTCAGCGAAGCCGACAGCGCTGCGGGATCACTGATGAGCTCACGGATACGGGTCGTGTAGAAGGTATTGTAGTCCTGCTGGCTCCAGCTCTCGGGATTCACAGGATCGACATGCTTCGCCACGATCTCCTCGGAGCGGTAGCGGTATCGATCTTGACGCCTGGAGTAATAGCGCAGGGTGAAGAGCTTGAGGGCCAGGCGGTCCGTCGCCGTCAGCCAAGGCAGGCTCTTCAGCTCATGAAGGGTCTGGTAAGCATTGATCTGCGCCTCGGGGTCTCGATCTACCGTGCGTAGCCAGAGCTCCGAGTAGCCCTGGAGGAGGATATTGAGGTCGTGCTTCTTCATGCCGTAGTCTATGAGTTCGCGGGTGAGCGGGATATTAGTACGATTACGATCATACTGTCGGCTCGTATTGGGCTTGAGGATGCGCTGGATCTGCTGCACCCGCTGGATCTGGGGGGTAGCCTTAGTGCTCTGCTTCTTCTGCCCATAGCTGGGTAACGAGAGCGAGAGAGCCACAAGGAGGGCGTATCTGATCTTCATAAGAGGGAGGTGTATGTGGTAGGGATCAGGAGATTGACTTATACAGCAAAGATAGCAAGCTCTTCACAATACTGTATCTCACGGGAGAGAGTCTATTGATTTCCCTGTGCGAAGCCGTGCTTTTCTGGTGACCACGCGGGTGAATGAGCTGCGCTCCCACAGGCCTTAGTGAGCGCCTCTCGAGGAGGTGGAAGTGCCATTCTCGTGAAGAAAAAAGCGCCTTCCCGTAGTGGCTTTCTTCTGTCTATGCACGTAGTCTTAAAGACCAGGCACGTACATCCAAATAGCAACGTACGTAGATTTATCGTCCACGCACGCAGCCCAAACTTATCTGCCACTCGTCCACAACTTTTATCCCTACGCGGACCAACAACCTAATATAGGTCAGCCCAACGACCAATAGAGGTCCGTATCCCTACCCTACGCTATATAAAAAGGGAAACTCCTCTGCAGGCAGGATGCAAGCATCCAGACCTACAGAGGAGCAACCCCTAACAACTAAACTAACAATATCACGTGGGACGTGCGCCCTTAGTGGAAGCGCAGCTGTCCATCTTCGACGTCAAGCGTGATGACGCTGGAGCGGTCGACAGCACCTGAGAGGATGCTCTTCGAGAGCTCATTGAGCACCACATGCTGGATGACGCGGCGTACAGGACGTGCCCCAAACTCAGGGTCGTAGCCTTCCTTGCCGATCCATTCGACAGCCTCGGGCGTATAGTGAAGCTCGATGCCATTGACCTGCAGGAGGCGGGCCGTGCTGTCGAGCTGGATGCGGACGATCTCGTCGATCTCTTTGCGACCCAGCGGGGTGAAGACGATGGTCTCATCGATACGGTTGAGGAACTCAGGACGGATCGTCTTCTTCAGAAGGCCGAGTACCAGCTCACGCGTCTCGTCGATAGCAGCCTGCTCACCGCCCGCGGGGACGTCGGAGAGACGCTCACGGATGAGGTCGGAGCCGAGGTTGCTCGTCATGATGATGATCGTATTCTTGAAGTTCACCAGACGACCTTTATTATCCGTCAGACGACCGTCATCGAGGACCTGCAGGAGGACGTTGAAGACGTCGGGGTGAGCCTTCTCGATCTCGTCGAAGAGGACGACGGAGTAGGGCTTGCGGCGGATAGCTTCGGTGAGCTGACCACCTTCGTCATAGCCTACATATCCAGGAGGTGCACCGATGAGACGGGTGGCGGAGAACTTCTCCTGATACTCGCTCATATCGATACGGGTGAGCATCGTCTCGTCATCGAAGAGGACTTCAGCCAGCGCCTTCGCCAGCTCGGTCTTCCCGACACCGGTGGTACCGAGGAAGATGAATGAGCCGATAGGACGCTTGGGATCCTGAAGACCTGCACGGCTACGGCGTACGGCGTCAGCGACGGCACGGATAGCCTGCTCCTGACCGACGACACGCTTGTGCAGCTCTTCCTCGAGATGCAGGAGCTTCTCACGCTCGCTCTGGAGCATCTTCCCGACGGGGATCCCCGTCCAGCGAGAGACGATATCGGCGATATCCTCGGCAGTGACCTCCTCACGGATCAGAGCGCTATCGCCCTGAGCCTCGGTGAGCTCCTGCTGAATAGAGGCGATCTCGGCTTCCTTCTCCTTGAGTCGGCCGTAGCGGATCTCAGCGACGCGACCGTAGTCACCGCTGCGCTCAGCACTATCCGCCTCGATCTTCAGCTGCTCGACCTCGATCTTGCACTGCTGTATGCGGTTGATGAGCTCCTGCTCACGCATCCACTTAGCCTTGTCGCCAGCTTCTTCTTCGCGCAGCATAGCGATCTCCTTGTTCAGCTCTTCGAGCTTCTCCTCATCGTCCTCACGGCGGATAGCCTCACGCTCGATCTCGAGCTGGGTGATACGACGTGCGATCTCGTCGAGCCCCTCGGGGAGGGAGTCAATCTGCATCCTGAGACGTGCGGCAGCTTCGTCCATGAGGTCGATAGCCTTGTCAGGGAGGAAGCGATCGGTGATGTAGCGGTCGGAGAGGCGGACAGCAGCGATGATGGCATCGTCCTTGATACGCACCTTGTGGTGGTTCTCATACTTCTCCTTCAGCCCACGGAGGATGGAGATCGAGCTGGCTTCATCGGGCTCGTCGACCATGACCATCTGGAAGCGGCGCTCCAGAGCCTTGTCCTTCTCGAAGTACTTCTGGTACTCGTCGAGGGTCGTAGCACCGATAGAGCGAAGTTCGCCACGTGCCAGAGCAGGCTTGAGGATGTTAGCAGCATCCATAGCGCCCTCGCCCTTACCAGCACCTACGAGGGTGTGGATCTCGTCGATGAAGAGGATGATCTCACCTTCGCTCTTCGTGACTTCAGTGACGACGGACTTCAGACGCTCTTCGAATTCACCCTTATACTTCGCACCAGCGATCAGGGCGCCCATATCGAGGGAGTAGACCTGCTTGGAGCGGAGGTTTTCGGGGACGTCGCCACGGACGATACGGAAGGCCAGACCTTCTGCGATAGCCGTCTTACCGACACCAGGCTCCCCGATGAGGATGGGGTTATTCTTCGTACGACGGGAGAGGATCTGCAGGACGCGACGGATCTCATCGTCACGACCGATGACGGGGTCGAGCTTACCGCTACGAGCACGCTCGCAGAGGTTGATAGCGTACTTGCTGAGGGCGTTGTACTGCTCCTCGGCGTGCTGGCTGGTGACGCGGTTGCCCTTACGCAGCTCGTCGACAGCCTTACGGAGCTCTGCGACCTGCAGGCCGAAGTCACTCTTGAGGAGTCTAGCGACCGAGGTGTCTACCTCAGCGAGAGCGAGGAAGAGGTGCTCGAGAGCTACGTACTCATCCTTCATCTCGGTGGCGATGTCCTCAGCCTTGTCGAGTACCTTCGTGGCATCGGAGCTGAGATAGGGTTCGCCACCCGAGACCTTAGGCAGAGCCGAGAGCATACGCTGCAGGCTCTCCTCAAGACGGGCACGCTGGATAGCGAGCTTAGAGAGGAGGAAGTCAGTAAGACTATCTCCGAGAGTCAAAATACTTGTAAGCAGGTGAACGGGCTCAATGGCCTGATTGCCGGCCTTGCGAGCAAGCTCGATAGCGCTCTGCAGGGCCTCCTGCGACTTGATGGTATACTTATTAATGTTCATTTTTATGTCAGGGGGTGGACCTTAGTGCCCACGCTGCATACCCTTCTGCAAAGCACGTACCCGCCCGAAAAGCACGCCATTATGACACACAAAGCGGGAAAACATCGCATAAACGGCATTATTTTAAGTCACTATGTCATACATATAGGTAATAAAAGACCCGCGCCCATAGCTCACTCGGAGCCATGGGCGCGGGTCGTATATCTTATATGTAGGGCGGACTACTTACGCAGCTGCTCCTCGATGCGGGCACGCACGTCGTCAGCGATCTCCTGGACGGGGATACGCGCTACGACATCTTCGGCGAAGGCATTACTCAGCATCAGGCGGGCTTCCTCGAGGGAGATACCGCGCTGGCACATATAGAAGAGAGCGTCTGCGCTGAGCTGACCCGTGGTCATCCCGTGGGAGCACTTCACGTCGTCAGCATAGATCTCCAGCTGGGGCTTCGACTGCATACGAGCCGTGGGCGAGAGCAGGAGGTTACGGTTGTTCTGATAGGCCTGCGTCTTCTGCGCGTCTTGCGCTACGAGGATACGCCCCGTGAAGACGCCACGGCTATCGTCACGCAGCACGTACTTGAAGAGCTCATCCGAGGTGCAGTGCGGTACAGCGTGCTCGATGTAGGAGAAGTTGTCCGCATGTGCCTTCCCTGCGGTGAGAACGAAGCCAGAGACCTTGAGGTCGGCACGCTCTTCGGCGAGCGTGACGAAGTAGTTATTACGCGTCACACCATTGCGCAGGGTGACACCGCTGAGGTCGACGACGCTATCCTGCATCTGACGGACATAGAGCGAGGAGATACGCACATTCGCTTCGGCCGACTCCTCACGCTCGATGAGCGAGAAGTGGGCACGGCGCCCGACGTGAACCTCGATGGTGCGTAGCGCCATAGCACGCTCCGTCGTCTCGGGGCAGTCACGGAAGTGAAGCGTCGCCTCAGCGTCATCCTCGAGGATGATGAGCGCACGCTCTACGGAGATATGCCCCGCCAGACGTGGCAGGATATAGCTCAGCTCGATGTGACCAGGGATCTTCGCACCACGAGGCACGTAGATGACGAGCGCCTCGGCAGCGAAGAGGGTATTCAGCGCGACGAGCCCATCAGTAGCGATGGGCGCGATACGGCCATAGTACTCCTGCGCCAGCTCGGGATGCAGGCGTACGAAGTCAGAGAACGCACCGATGAAGATCTCCGGTGCGAAGGCCTGCGATGCCCAGTAAGGAGCACCATCCAGCACGTGGAGCTTCCAGTCCTCGGCGAAGAGGTTGGGCAAGTCGGTACGCTGGTAGTCCTCGCTCTTGAAGCGGGGTACCCCCAGACGAGCGAAGGCGTCATAAGCCGCCTCGCGGTAGTGATTGAGTAGCTGTGGACGCTCCTGCAGCTCCCCACTAAGGGCAGCGTAGAGGTCAAGGTACTTCTTGGTGATCGCTTCCATGGTCAGACTACTCTCCTACCTCTTCCTTGATCCAGTCGTAGCCGCGCTTCTCGAGTTCGAGAGCCAGCTCGGGGCCACCGCTACGTACGATACGCCCCTTGTAGAGGACGTGCACGAAGTCGGGGCGGATATAGTCCAGGAGACGCTGGTAGTGCGTGATGACGATGGTAGAGTTCTCGGGGCTACGGAGCTCATTGACGCCCTTAGCGACGATGCGCAGGGCGTCGATATCCAGACCACTATCCGTCTCGTCGAGGATAGCGAGCTTGGGCTCAAGCATAGCCATCTGGAAGATCTCATTGCGCTTCTTCTCACCACCGGAGAAGCCTTCGTTGACCGAGCGGCTGGCGAGCTTGTTGTCCAGCTCGACGAGTTCGCGCTTCTGCTTCATCAGCTTGAGGAACTCAGCAGCGGGCAGCGGATCAAGACCAGCGGCCTTGCGACGCTCATTGAGGGCAGCACGCATGAAGTTCACCATGCTGACGCCTGGGATCTCGACGGGATACTGGAAGCTGAGGAAGAGGCCGAGGTGTGCGCGCTCCTCGGGCTCAAGCTCGAGGATATCCTCACCCTCGAAGGTCACGGAGCCCTCTGTCACCTCATAGGTGGGGTGGCCGACGAGGACCGATGAGAGGGTGCTCTTCCCCGAGCCGTTGGGGCCCATGATGGCGTGTACCTCGCCCTTGCCTACGGTGAGGTTGATTCCCTTGAGTATCTCTTTATCTCCAATGGATGCGTGGAGGTTCTCTATCTTAAGCATATCTGTATGATTCGGAAATGGGGGTGATGGGGATTAGCCAACGGAGCCTTCGAGGGAGATGCTCAGGAGCTTCTGAGCCTCGACAGCGAACTCCATCGGGAGCTTGTTCATGACTTCCTTGGCGTAGCCATTGACGATGAGGCCCACGGCCTCCTCGACGCCGATACCACGCTGCTGGCAGTAGAAGATCTGGTCTTCGCTGATCTTGCTCGTCGTGGCTTCGTGCTCGATGATCGCCGTGTCGTTGTCGACATGGACGTAGGGGAAGGTGTGTGCACCGCAGCGGTCGGAGAGCAGGAGGCTATCGCACTGCGAGTGGTTGCGGGCATTCTCCGCATTGGGGCCGGCGTAGACCAGCCCGCGGTAGCTATTCTGGCTCTTACCAGCGCTGATACCCTTCGAGACGATGCGGCTACGGGTATTCTTCCCGAGGTGGATCATCTTCGTACCGGTGTCGGCCTGCTGGAAGTTGTTCGTGACAGCGACGGAGTAGAACTCAGCTACGGAGTCATCTCCCTCGAGCACACAGCTGGGGTACTTCCACGTGATCGCTGAGCCCGTCTCGACCTGAGTCCAGGAGAGCTTAGAGCTGGCACCACGGCAGACGCCGCGCTTAGTGACGAAGTTGTAGACACCGCCCTTACCCTCCTTGTCGCCAGGGTACCAGTTCTGCACGGTGGAGTACTTCACCTCGGCCTCCTTCTCGACGATGATCTCGACGATGGCGGCGTGAAGCTGGTTCTCGTCACGCTGGGGAGCGGTACAGCCCTCGAGGTAGCTGACGTAGGCACCCTCGTCGGCGACGATGAGTGTACGCTCAAACTGCCCCGTGTTGATGGCATTGATACGGAAGTACGTGGAGAGCTCCATCGGACAGCGCGTACCCTTCGGGATGTAGACGAAGGAGCCATCGCTGAAGACGGCGGAGTTCAGCGCAGCGAAGTAATTATCGGTATAGGGGACGACGACGCCCAGGTACTTCTTCACCAGCTCGGGGTACTCGCGTACGGCTTCGCTGAAGGAGCAGAAGATGATGCCCTTCTCGGCGAGGGTCTCGCGGAAGGTCGTCTTCACCGATACGGAGTCCATGACCGCGTCGACGGCAATCCCTGAGAGCATCTTCTGCTCCTCGAGGGGGATGCCGAGCTTCTCGAAGGTGCGCAGGAGCTCCGGATCTACCTCGTCGAGGCTCTTCGGACCCTCCTTCTTCTTCGGAGCGGCATAGTAGATGATATCCTGGTAGTCGATAGGGGGGATCTTCAGCAGTGCCCAATCGGGTTGCTCGAGGGTCAGCCAATGGCGGTATGCCTCGAGACGGAACTGCAGGAGCCACTCTGGCTCACCCTTCTTCTCCGAGATCAGGCGGACGGTCTCTTCACTGAGCCCCTTGCCGATGGTCTCGGTATCGATGTCGGTGGTGAAGCCATATTTGTAATCGCTCGAGGTGACCTCGTCGATGATCTGATCGTTATCTTGCATGCAATAAATATGGATGTTATTCCTCCTACGCTGTAAACACGCCACAGGGGAATTTGGTTGCCATACGCCACCCATTTGTGCGGGGAGGAGCCCCACACCTCGGGAGACTACTTGGCGTAGCTGACGCTGCGGGTCTCGCGGATGACGGTGATCTTGACCTGCCCAGGGTAGGTCATCTCGTCCTGGATGCGCTTAGCGATCTCTGCTGAGAGTGTAGCGATGCTGTTGTCGTCGGTGTTCTCTGCGCCGACGATGACACGGAGCTCACGACCCGCCTGGATAGCGTAGGTCTTCACCACTCCTGGGTAAGAGAGGGCGAGCTGCTCGAGGTCATTAAGGCGCTTGATATAAGCCTCGACGATCTCACGGCGTGCACCGGGACGCGCGCCACTGATGGCGTCACAGACCTGGACGATGGGGGCGATGAGGCTCTCCATCTCGACTTCGTCGTGGTGTGCCCCGACGGCATTACAGATGTTCGCCTTTTCCTTGTACTTCTCACAGAGCTTCATCCCCAGGAGTGCGTGTGGCAACTCGGGCTCGTCATCGGGCACCTTACCGATGTCGTGCAGGAGGCCGGCGCGCTTGGCGTGCTTGGGGTTCAGACCCAGTTCACTGGCCATGATGGCGCAGAGGTTAGCGGTCTCGCGGGAGTGCTGGAGGAGGTTCTGCCCATAGGACGAGCGGTACTTCATCTTACCGATGAGGCGGATGAGCTCGGGGTGCATACCATGGATACCGAGGTCGATGACGGTGCGCTTCCCCGTCTCGATGATCTCTTCCTCGATCTGCTTACGCACCTTCGAGACGACCTCTTCGATACGGGCAGGGTGGATACGGCCGTCTTGGACGAGCTGATGCAGGGCCAGACGTGCTACCTCACGGCGCACGGGGTCAAAGCTACTGAGGACGATGGCTTCGGGGGTGTCGTCGACGATGATCTCGATACCCGTAGCGGCCTCGAGGGCGCGGATGTTACGCCCCTCACGGCCGATGATACGGCCCTTGATCTCATCACTCTCGATGTGGAAGACGGTGACGGAGTTCTCGATAGCCGTCTCGGTAGCCAGGCGCTGGATCGACTGTATGACGATGCGCTTGGCCTCCTTATTGGCGGTCATCTTCGCTTCTTCGACGATCTCGTTGATATAGCCCTGAGCTTGGTCCTTAGCTTCGGCGCGAAGGCTCTCGATAAGACGCTCACGCGCCTCGTCTGCAGAGAGTCCACCGAGGGCTTCGAGGCGCTTCTGCTCGCTCTGACGAAGGAGCTCCAGCTCAGCCTTCTTCTCCTCGTACTCGGCCTTCTTGACGTCGTATTCTTCCTTCTTCAGCTCGATGCCCTCACTCTGTAGGGCGAGCTTTTCCTTGAGTATATCGATCTCTTGGTTGCGCTTCTCTACCTCATTGTGGCGCTGCGTGAGCTCCTGCTCGCGGGTCTTCAGTCGGCCCTCGATCTGCTTGAGCTTATTATTGCGCTGTGCCACCTGCTGCTCGAGGTCACCCTTGAGCTGCAGGAACTTCTCCTTGACCTCAAGGAGCTTCTTCTGCTTGAGGACTTCAGCTTCACGCTCCGCCTCACTGAGGATTGCACGAGTCTTCTGCCCGAGGAGCTTCTCCGAGACGACCCATGAGAGAGCCGCACCGAGGATAAGCGCACCGATGCAGATGATAATGATCGTAATTGTTCCCATTCCTTTGTCTGAAATAAATGTAATGCTGAAGGAAAGGGACGCTGTGGTTATCGGGACGAGGTGGGGGGATCGTCAATGAGCCGTCGCGCCTGACGAATCAGAGCCTCAAGCTCCTCATTGATCTCCACGAGGCGTGGAGTCAAGGTCTGCTTGCGCGCTTCCAGAGCAGTGTGTATCTGCTTGTAGCGCGTAGCGATATCGATAGCAGCCATCGCTAGATATCCCTCTGCGGGGACCTCGGAGCGATTGGGGTACTTATATCGGTAGATACGCAGCGTAGTGGCAATCTCCTCACCTGCATCGCGGTAGAAGCGTTCCTCGGAGCGAGGGACGTAGAGCGAGAGGCGGGTGTGCTCGACAGCGAGTGTGATACGCTGCAGGGCCTCTGGGCTGGTATTGGTATCCATATATCGGTAGCGGGGCGGGGTGGCCCCAAGCTATTCGGTCTCTGACTATATCTCGGGCTCAGACGCTGCGGTGGGCTCGGGCTCACTGGTGAGCTGGCTGATGCAGCGGTCGAGCTGACTGATGATCCCATCAAGGAGCTCCCGGGCATCCCTACGGCTGACATCTCCCATATCAGGAGAGACAAGTGCCGAGGCAGTGGCCAAGGTCGCTTCGTGTCGTCGCACTGACTTGAGTTCTTCTTGCATCGCATGAAGAGCTTCATCCCGTTGCTGAAGGAGCATCCTGAGCTGAGCGAGCTTCTCGTTCTGCTCTGCGACAATACCGGCGAGACGTCGGATATTGACTTGTAATCGCTGGAGCTCTTGGTCTTCGGCTTGGGTCATAGCGTCGTTATTCCTTATGTATGCAAAGGTACGCTTTTTTAGCCTCTTCCCCGCCCCCGCTCTATATATAAGTAGAGCACCCCTCTCAAGAAGGCGACCCAACC